>OUNO011323111.1_pt1 | contig 208658 bp, 215 predicted proteins | sample 1779811 | NCBI WGS metagenome assembly OUNO01 (sample SAMEA3914804, study PRJEB12502) | metagenome | biome: forest; material: soil | place: Canada | collected 2010-06-25 | depth 0.3 m
GCGCCGCGAGCGCGGCGAGCGGCGGGCGACGACCGCGCCCCAGTCGGCGTCGTCGATCGTGCCGACGTCGCTGCCCCGCAGGAACTCGCCGAGCACGCGCGAGAGCCCCTCGGGGTCTTCCAGATGGGGGAAGTGCGCCGCGTCCGGCAGCGTCTCGAAGCGGCTGTGGGGGATGGCCCGATGGGCCAGGCGGCCGTGCTCGATCGGGATCGTCCGGTCGCGCTCGCCCCACACGATCAAGGTCGGGATCGCCTCGAGCAGGTTCAGCCGGTCGGTCGCGCTGACGCGTTGACCGTGCATGTCGATGACCGCCCGCAGCGTCTGCAGGAAGGCGTGGCGGGCGTCGGCGTTCTCCAGTGGCCGCAGTGCCCTGGCGATCGCCTGCAGGTAGACGCCAGCGCCATAGCCGCGCTCGCGCAGCGCCCCGCCACCCGCGCGCAGCCCGGCGAGCAGGCGAGGGTGGATCGTCAGGGTGAGCAGAGCCGACATGCCCGGCAACGCGGCGGTGCGCAGGAGCGGGCTCACCTCCCGCCCCAGGCCTCCGCTCGAGATCAGGACGAGTCGCTCGACGCGCTGGGGGAACTGGTAGAAGAACTGCATCGCCACGCCCCCGCCGAGCGAGTGCCCGACGATGCTCGCCCGGTCGATGCCGATGGCGGCGAGGAGGTCGCGGATGCTCGCGGCATGGGCGCCGAGCGAGTAGTCGCCGCGCGGGGCGGCCGAGTCGCCGTGGCCGATCAGGTCCGGCGCGACGACGGTGTGGTCGGCCGCGAGGCTCTCCGCGACGGCCTGCCAGTGGCCCGACGAGTTGAGCATCCCGTGGATGAGGACGACGGGCGGGCCGCTGCCGGCGACCCTGTAGACGACGCGCCGACCGTAGAGCTCGATCTGCCACTCCTCGAAGCGAGAAGTCGGCATCGGCACGGCGACCGGTCGCGCCTCGTGTGGTTGCGGATCATCGGATGTGGGCCTGCCGGGGGTCACCGAGCCACCTCACGCTGACCCTAGCAAAAGGGCCATACTGCGCTTCGTGCTGCGCCTCGTGACGATCCCGATCAGTCACTACTGCGAAAAGGCCCGCTGGGCGCTCGACCGCGCCGGCATGATCTACCGGGAGGAGCGCCACGTCCAGGGCATCCACCGGCTCGCCGCGCGGCGAGCCGGAGGCGGCATGACCGTTCCCGTCCTCGTGACCCCCGAGCGAGCCATCGGCGAGTCCGCCGAGATCCTCGACTGGGTCGACGAGCGCACGGCGCCCGAGCGGCGGCTGTTCCCCACGGCGGGCGATGATCGCAGACGCGTCGAGGAGCTGTGCCTGCGCCTCGACGAGCAGCTCGGCCCCGCCGGACGCCGCCTGATGTACGTCCACATGCTCGCCCAGCGCGACCTCATGCTGAGGTTCAACAACCAGGGCGTTCCGGCCTGGGAGGATCGGGCGCTGCGCTGGGGCTGGCCGCTGGCCGTCCGCTTCGTCTCCAGGGCGCTCGAGATCCGTCCGGGGGTCGATGAGCAGGACGAAGCGACCGTCTGGCGCGAGCTCGACTTCGTCGCGGGCCTGCTCGCCGACGGCCGGCCCTTCCTCTGCGGCGAGAGCTTCGGCGCGGCCGACCTGACCTTCGCATCGCTGTCGGCCGCAGTCGTCGTGCCGCCGATATACGGCGTGCCCCTGCCCCAGCCGGATGTCCTCACGCCCGAGACCGCGAGCTTCGTACGGCGCGCCCGCGAGCACCCGGCCGGCGCGTACGCGATGTCGCTGTTCGCTGAGCGCCGGCGCGTCGCGCCCGCGCCCGCGCCGGCGTCCTGACCGAGACGGGAGCGACCTAGACGTCCCGCATCCAGAGGGAGATGTTTCGCCGTCCACGGCGACGCGCGAGCAGCCGTGCCCGCTCCAGCTCCGGCAGGGCGTCCTCGCCCGGCTCCAGACCAGGATCGACGTCGGCCCGGTCGTCGCTGGGCTCGGGCCACTCGTACAGGCAGTAGGCGGCCGAGCCGAGGAGTCGGCAGGAGCGGGCGAGGCGCTCGGCGACCTCGAGCCAGGCGTCGGAGGCGACGGCCGCCTCCCCGTCGAGCAGGCGCCGGGCGTCGTCGAGCTCGACCGCCAGCGAGGCGCGGAAGCGCTCGAGCTCGAGCTCCGCGGTCGTCCGCGCCCGGCGCCAGGCGCGATGCTGAGGCGACTCGGGCAGCGCCCCGGCAAGCGCGTGCGGGGACGCCGCGAGCCGGCGCCGGCCGTCCTGTGTCAGCGCCCACGTCGCGATGCCGTGGCGGCGCCCGGCTTCCACGGCACCGTCAGCCGCGAGCGCGTTGAGGCGGACGAGGACATGGCGGGCGGCCGACGATCGGCGCGGCAGGTCGAGATGCTCGAGGACCGACCGGATCGGCACGTCGAGACGTTCGCCGGCGCGATGGCGCCCCGCCCGCTCGACGGCTGCCAGGACGAGCTCATCGGATGGCGGCTGCTCTCGTCGGGGTTGGGAGCGGCGCTGCGGGTCTGACATGGCGCCTCCTCTCGTTGCCGGGCCACATTCGTCGGGACGCCTCGACACTAGATCGCGGCGGCCCCCGAGCGGCCGTGGATGCGGAGATGTTGCACTTCAGGCACAGATTCGGCGCACTACGGTCGGTTTGTTGATCGTCTGGAGCACTCGTGTCGCGCGAGCCCGGACGGAGCAGCCCGTGTCGCGAGATTGTCCAGGCCGGCCAGTTGTCGGTGTCTCGCCCGGAGAATAGACTCGCTCCGGATGGTCCCCGGCGGAGGTACGACGATCGATGTGACGAGCGCGCATCCTTCGTCGGCCGGAGAGCCGTCCGGGGCGGTGGCCGTCCGCTTGACAGCCATCCGCAAGACGTATGGCGAGGTCGTGGCCGTCGAGCGCCTGTCGCTCGACGTCCGCGCCGGCGAGTTCTTCACGATGCTCGGTCCGTCGGGCTCCGGCAAGACGACGACGCTGCGGGTCATCGCCGGCTTCGAGCTGGCCGACTCGGGCGCCGTCGAACTGCACGGCGTCGACGTCACGCGAAGCCCGCCGTACGAGCGACCGGTCAACACCGTCTTTCAGGACTACGCGCTGTTCCCGCACATGAGCGTGCTGGAGAACGTCGCCTATGGGTTGCGCGTGAGCGGCGTCGCCAAGCGCGAGCGCCTCGAGCGCGCGGCCGAGGCCCTGACGATGGTCCGTCTGCCGGGCGTCGAGGGACGTCGCCCGCTCCAGCTCTCCGGCGGCCAGCGCCAGCGCGTCGCGCTCGCGCGAGCGCTCGTCAACCGCCCGCGTGTGCTCCTGCTCGACGAGCCACTCGGCGCCCTGGACCTCAAGCTCCGCCAGGAGATGCAGATCGAGCTGAAGGCCATCCAGCGCGAGCTGAGCGAGCGCATCACATTCATCTACGTCACCCACGATCAGGACGAGGCGCTGACGATGAGCGACCGGATCGCCGTGTTCTCGGATGGGCGCATCGAGCAGGTCGGCACGCCCGGTGAGATCTACGAGCATCCCGCGAACGAGTTCGTCGGGGGCTTCGTGGGGACCTCGAACGTGCTCGAGCGCGCCGGACATCGCTACATGGTCAGGCCCGAGAAGATCCGCATGCTCGGCGAGGACGAGCCGCTCGCGGGCGCCGAGGCGGCGGTCGTCGGCGACGTGGCCTATCTTGGCCCGGTCACGCGCTACGTGGTCGAGACCGATGCCGGGCAGACTCTGGTTGTGCTTCGTCAGAACCTCGATCAGTCGGCCGCCCAGGCGCTCGCCGAACGAGGGCGCAGGGTGCGAGTAGCCTGGCGTGAGGAGGATGCGTCGAGGCTGGAGGCAGACGACGAAGGTCCGTCGCGACCCGAGGTCGGCCGCGAGGGCGCGTCGAGGCTTCAGACAAACAAACAGGAGGGTGCAGAACAATGAGGCTTGCGAGAATCGACTGGGCGTTGGGGGCAGTGCTGGCGGTGGCCGCCGTGGGCGTGACGGCCTGCGGGAGCTCCTCCAGCGGGCCTGCGTCGGGCAGCCTGCCGACGAGCATCGGAAACGGCGAGGGCCAGCTCAACCTGGTGGCCTGGGAAGGCTACGCACAGCCTGAATGGGTGAAGCCGTTCGAAGCCCAGAGCGGCTGCGTCGTGCACGCGAAGTACGCGGGCTCCTCCGACGAAATGGTGACGCTGATGCGTCAGGGCGGCGGCAGCCAGTACGACATGGTGTCGGCCTCCGGCGACGCGAGCCTGCGCCTCATCCGCGGCGGCGACGTCCAGCCGATGAACGTCGCGCTGGTGCCGGAATGGAAGAACTTCATCCCGCAGCTGCAGTCGCCGTCGCACAACACGGTCGACGGCAAGCACTACGGGATCTCGCTGCAGTGGGGCCCGAACATCCTCATGTACAACGCGAAGACGATCTCGCCGGCGCCGACGAGCTGGTCGGCGATCTACAGCCCGAAGTACAAGGGCCAGATCAGCGTGCCGAACAACCCGATCCAGATCGCCGACGCCGCGCTGTACCTGTCCAAGACCCAGCCGAGCCTCGGCATCAGCGATCCGTACGAGCTGACCGAAGCGCAGCTGAACGCGGCCGCCAACCTCCTCAAAAGCCAGCGGCCGCTGATCAAGAAGTACTGGGCGCTGGCGTCGGATGAGATCGAACTGTTCAAGAACAACGACGCCAGCATCGGCGCCGCTTGGCCGTACCAGCAGAGCACGCTGGAGGCCGACAAGGTGGCGGTCAAGTCGCTGATCCCGAAGGAGGGCGCGACCGGTTGGGCGGACACGTGGATGCTCTCAGCCCACGCCGCGCACCCGAACTGCGCCTACAAATGGGTGAACTGGGTGTCGAGCCCGAAGGTCCAGGCAGAGCAGGCGCTGTCCTACGGCGAGACGCCGGCCAACACGAAGGCGTGCGCGGACATGGAACAGCTCAAGAAGGGATCTTGCGCCGTGTACCACGCGAACGCGCCGAGCGCGTATTTCGACAGCATCAAGTTCTGGAAGACGCCGGTCAAAGAATGCGGCAACGGACAGAGCGACTGCATGGACTACACCGCCTGGCAGCACAAGTGGACCGAAGTCACGGGCTAGCGGCGAGCGGGCCCCGGGGCATCGGCCCGGGGCCCTCCGCCCGCATCCGCGCGTCGGCGGTCCTCTTCCGCCGCCCGTGGCTGCGGGCGCTGCTGCTGCTATCGGCACCGGGGGCGTGGTTCGTGCTGATCTACCTCGCGGCCCTCGTGCTGCTGTTCGTCTCGGCGCTGTGGAGCGTCGACCCGTTCACCGGAAAGCTCGTCCATCACTGGACGCTTGAAAACTTCGAACAGCTCGTGAAAGTGCCCACGTATCGGACGATCGCCCTGCGCACGATCGGGATCGCCGCCGCCGTCACCGTGACCGACGCCGTGCTCGCCCTGCCGTTCGCCTTCTTCGCCGTCAGGATCGCTCCGAAGCGCCTGCAGGGCGCGCTGTTCGTAGCCGTGCTGATACCGCTGTGGTCGAGCTACCTCGTGCGCGTGTACGTCTGGCGGCTGATCCTCTCCAAAGACGGTGTCCTCAACTGGGCGCTCGAGAACGTGGGCCTGGGCTCGCTCAACATCGGCTACTCCAACTGGGCCATCTGGATCGTCTTCAGCTACATCTGGCTGCCGTTCATGATCCTGCCGATCTGGTCTGCCTTCGAACGGGTGCCGGACTCCTACATCGAGGCGTCGGCCGACCTGGGGGCGCGCGGTTGGCGAACCTTCCGAACCGTCGTCTTCCCCCTCATCTTGCCGGGAATCGCCGCCGGGTCGATCTTCACCTTCGCGCTGACGCTGGGCGACTTCATCACGCCGACGCTTGTCGGCGGCGCCGGCTCGGACTTCATCGGCAATGTGGTCTTCCAGAACGTCGGCGTGGCCAACGACGTTCCCTTCGCGGCGGCCTTCGCGGTCGTGCCGCTGGTGGTCATGGGCGTCTACCTGCTGCTGGCACGGCGACTGGGAGCGTTCGAAGCCCTGTGATCGGCTCGAGCAAAGCCAGTCGCATCGCGCTGGTCGTGTGGACCACGCTGATCATGCTGTTCCTGTTCGTCCCCATCGCGATCATCGTCGTGTACGCGTTCAACCCGTCGAACGTCCAGAGCTGGCCGCTGAGCGGCCTGTCGACCAAGTGGTTCCCCTCGACGTGGCACAACGCCGAAATGCGCCACTCCCTGTGGCTGTCGGTGCGTGCCGGACTGTTCTCGACCGCGATCGCCCTGCTGCTCGGCTCGATGGCGGCCTTCGCCGTGCACCGCTTCCGCTTCTTCGGACGCGAGGCGATCTCGTTCATCTTCGTCCTGCCGATCGCGCTGCCCGGGATCATCACCGGCATGGCGCTCAACTCGTTCATCACCTTCTCGGGCGTCAGCTTCTCGCTGACGACGATCGTGATCGGACACGCGACCTTCTGCATCGTGGTCGTCTACAACAACGTCCTCGCCCGGCTGCGGCGGACGCAGACGTCGCTGGTCGAGGCGTCGATGGACCTCGGCGCCGACGGCTGGCAGACGTTTCGCTTCGTCACCCTCCCGGTCATCGCGACGGCGCTCGTCGCCGGGGGCCTGCTCGCCTTCGCCCTGTCCTTCGACGAGATCGTCGTGACGATCTTCACGGCCGGCGCCCAGAACACGCTGCCGATCTGGATCTTCGGCAACATCCGCCTCGGCCAGCAGCTGCCACAGGTCAACGTCGTCGTCCTGTTCGTGATCGCGATAACGCTGATCCCGGTTGCCCTGGCCCAGCGTCTGACACGCGACACGGGCGTCCTGCGCCGCTCGGCGCCGCCGGCCGGAGCACCGGCATGAACGAGCGCCAGCGGCACACCCCCTACCTCGACGCGCTGTGCGACTACGCGGCACGCAGCCCCGCCCGCCTGCACGTTCCCGGCCACAAGGGAGGCCAGGGTGCCGACCCCGGGCTCGTCGAGGCGCTTGGCGAGCGCGCCCTGATGATGGACATCCCGGCGCTGACGCACGGAATCGACGTCGGCGTCGAGCCGACGCCGTTCGAGCAGGCCCAGCGCCTGGCGGCCGAGGCGTGGGGCGCCAAGCGGGCGTGGTTCCTGATCAACGGCGCCTCCCAGGGCAACCTCGCCGCCGGCCTCGCGCTCGCGCATCGCGGCGACGAGGTCGTCGTCCAGCGCAACGCCCACTCGAGCACGATCGACGCGCTGGTCCTGTCGGGCATGCGCCCGACATTCGCGGCGCCGGAGGTGGACCCCGAGCTGGGCATCGCCCACTGCCTTACCCCCGACACACTCGACGCGGCGCTCGCGCGGGCGCCCAATGCGGTCGGCGCGTGGGTGATCTCGCCGACCTACTTCGGCGCCGTCGCCGACATCCGCGGCCTGGCCGCCGTCGCCCACGCCCGCGGGGTGCCGCTGATCGCCGATGAGGCCTGGGGGGCGCACATGGCCTTCCACGAGGATCTGCCCGAGCACGCGCTGTCGGCCGGTGCCGACCTCGTCATATCGAGCACCCACAAGATCGTCGGCAGCCTGACCCAGTCGGCGATGCTCCACCTCGGCCACGGGGCGGACGCCCTGCTGGGCGAGGACACCGTCGACCGCGCCGTCACGTTGACCGAGTCGACGAGCCCGAACTCGCTGCTCGCGGCATCGTTGGATGCCGCACGCCGCCAGGCGGCTGTCCACGGCCGTGAGCTGCTCGGTCGGACGATGGCAGCGCTCGCGCACACGCGCGAGCAGATCCAGGCGATCGCCGGGCTCGAGGTGCTCGACGAGCGGATGGTCGGACGGGCGGGCGTGTTCGCCTACGACCCGTTGCGCCTGGCAGTCGACGTCCGCGGCGTGGCCGCCAGCGGCTACGAGCTCGCCCCGCTGCTACGCGAGATCGGCGACATCAACCTGGAGCTCTACGGCCAGAACGTCCTCGTGGCCGTCTTCGGGATGGGCGAGCGGAGCCTCGGCGAGGCGCAGCGGCTGGTCGAGGCCCTGGCCGTCGCCGTCGAGCGCGTCGGCGTCGAACCCGAGGGAGCCGCCGCGCGCTTCGCGGCGCCGCCGCCGTGGGGTGAGCTCGCCATGACGCCGCGCGAGGCCTACCTCGGAGCTCAGGAGGTCGTGCCCGCCGACCAGGCCGTCGGGCGCATCGCGGCCGAGTCACTGGCGACCTACCCGCCGGGCATTCCCAACGTGCTGCCCGGCGAGCGGCTGTCGGCCGAGACGCTCGCCTACGTCCAGGGGACGCTCGAGCTCGGAGGCAGCGTCCGCGGCGCCAGCGATCGGCTGCTGCGGACGGTGCGCGTCGTGGTCGAGGGTTAGCGCTCCGGGCCAACCCTGTCCAGCGCGCTTGTCGGCGGGACACGGCTCCGTTACAGTCCTCAGCCACTGGGCGCTCGCTGACCGGCTGATGCCGACGAGCAACTCTGCCATCTGATTGGCCTCCGCCCGCCGTCGAGCCCAGCCGAAGGAGGCCTCTGTGTCACGAAGGATCCGGGCGCGCGCACGCGCCGAGGTCGCAGGAGCTGTCTGCCTGGCGGCCGGCTTGTGTGCGGTGGCGCTCCCGGCGAGCGCCGGCGCGTTCGTGTACTGGGCGAACTCCGCAACCAGCACGATCGGCCGCGCCAACCTCGACGGCACCGCCTCCAACGAAGCCTTCATCGGCGGCGCGAGCTCCCCGCGTGGCGTGGCGGTCGACGGCCAGCACGTCTACTGGGACAACTACACCAGTGGCGCGATCGGCCGCTCGAACCTCGACGGCACCGCCGCCGACCAAGGCTTCATCACAGGCGCCAGCTCCCCTGTCGGGGTGGCGGTCGACGGTCAGCACGTCTACTGGGCGAACTCTGCCACCACCACCCACACGATCGGCCGTGCCAACCTCGACGGCACCGGCGTCGAACAGGAATTCATCGTCCTCGCCAGCGGCAGCAGCCCGGAGGGCGTCGTGGTCGATGCTCAGCACGTCTACTGGGCAAACTACGAAACCGGCACGATCGGCCGTGCCAACCTCGAAGGAAAAAGCGTCGAACCGAGCTTCATCACCGGAGCCGAACACCCGGACGGGGTCGCGCTCGACGCCCAGCACGTCTACTGGGCCAACTCCAACACCACCACGATCGGCCGTGCCGATCTCGAAGGCACCAGCGTCAACCAGAGCTTCATCACCGGCGCCAACAACCCCGTTGGAGTCGCGGTCGACGCCTTGCACGTCTACTGGGCCAACGCCGGAACCGGGATCGCCCGCGCCAACCTCGCCGGCACCGGCACGCCCGAGCTGAGCTTCATCGCCGCCACCAGCGGCGACCCGACGGGGGTCGCGGTCGACGCACTCGCCGAAACGAGCACGACGACGCTCGCCTGCACCCCCGTGACGTCGGCGAGCTGCAGCCCCACCGTCACGATCCAGCGCACCCTGACCGTCACAAAGGCGGGCTCGGGCACCGGCACGGTGACCTCGACCGGCGGCGAGCTCACCTGCGGCTCGAGCTGCTCCCACGCGTATCTCGACGGCACCGGCGTCACCCTCACCGCGACGCCTGCATCCGGCTCGACCTTCGCCGGCTGGTCCGGTGGCGGCTGTTCTGGGACGGCGTCGTGCACGGTGACAATGAGCGCCGATCAGTCGGTGAGCGCAACGTTCAAAGCGAAGGCGCCGAGCCCGCCGAACACGAAGATCACCAAGGCGAAGGCCAACCCGAGCAGGGGCCAGGCGAGCTTCAAGTTCAAGGGCAGCGGCAGGAAGACCGGCTTCCAATGCGCGCTCGTCACGAGACACAAGAAGCCGAAGTTCAAGGGGTGCTCCTCGCCGAAGATCTACAGGCGGCTCAAGCCCGGCAAGTACACCTTCGAGGTTCGCGCCGTCGGCCCGGGTGGGGCCGACCCGAGCCCGGCAAAGAAGACGTTCAAGATCGGATAGTCACGCTTCTCCGACCGGCGACCGTTCTCATCACGACCTCGTCGGGGGCTGAGGGCCGGAGCCCATCAGCCCCCGCAGGAGGACATCGGATGACGCCGCGCGAGCTGCCGTGCGGCCGCTGCTCGTGTTGCTAGTCGACGACGATCCCGAACGGCGCCGAGCCAGTCGGAAGCGGCGTCGGCGAGGAGGCCAGCTCGCTCAGCGAGCCGCCGGCGACGGAGAAGCCGGCGACGGAACGGGCGCCCGTCTCGACGACCCAGAGCGTGCCGCCACCGGGGCCCAGGCGGGCGTCCTCGGCGCCGACGTGTTCCGCGTTGAACGGCGTGCTTCCGAGCAGTTCAAGCGAGCCGTCGGTCGCGATGCGGTAGCGCGAGATGCTGTTGCTGCCCGTGTTGACGGTGAACAGGAAGCTCCCGTCGTGGGTGATCTCGACCCAGCAGGGCGCCGTTTCCTTGTCGGCGAACGGGGAGCTGCCGATCGAGCTCAGCGTGCCGTCGCCGGTGACGTTGAACGCGGAGACGGTCCCGGCGCCGCTTCCGCCGTGCGCGTTTGAGACGAACAGCTGGCTGGGATCGGTCGGCCTGAACTCGCTGCCGAACGGCCCGGGTCCCTGCGCGGCGAAGGGCGAGCTCGGGGCGGCGGTCAGCCGGCCGTCGGCCCCTACAGCGAAGCTGTCGATCAACGACGTGTTGATGCGGGCGCCCACGAGGTTGGTCCCGGTGCCATTGAAGAGCACCTCACCCGGGTTTGAGCCTTTGGGCAGCGTGATCGTCGAGCCGGCCAGCGGAGTCAGGTGGCCGCCGGAGTTGAGCGTAAAGCCCGTGTAGTTGTTCGCGCCTTCGCCGGCGTTGGCGACGTAGACGAGACTTCCGTGGATCGCGACGCTCACGGGCTCGTTGCCGCCGGAGGAGACGGTTCCGCCGCCGACGCCGCCGAGCCCGCCGTCGGGCTTGATGCGCAGCACTGAGATCTGGCCGCTGCCGGCGTCGACGGCCAGCAGGTACTTGCCGTCGGGGCTCACCTGCAGCGCGCCCTGCGAACCGATGCCCTTTCCGGTTCCGCCGCCCCCGGTGGCAAAGGGGGAGCCGGCGACGGGTGTCAGGGTCCCGTCGGCGTGACGATCGAAGGCGGCGATCGTGTTCACGCCTGCGGTGTTGTCGTTCACGTAGAGATGGCCGGCCGCTGCGGATGACTGGGCTGCGCCGGCTGACGCGGCGGTCGCGCCCGCCAGGGCCAGTGCGAGTGGGAATGCGAAGCGGAGTCGCTTCATGTTGGGACCTCCAGGTCTGCCGGGGTGGATTCCCCGGGCGGCGGGGACGATGGCAAGCACTTCTGACGCGCCCCTGTCGCGCGGGTGAACATCTCCTGAACCCGCTGCAGGGCCGATCAAAGGGTCAGGCGAGGAGGGCCCGGTGCTCGGCGATCGGCAGCGTGAAGGCGAAGCGCGCGCCGCCCTCGGGCCGGTTCTCGGCCCAGATCCGCCCGCCCTGCGCCTCGACGAAGCCGCGAGCGATCGCGAGGCCGAGGCCCGCGCCGCCGCTGACGCGCGCACGCGACGCGTCGCCGCGCCAGAAGCGCTCGAACATCCGCTGCAGCGCCTCGGGGCTGAGCCCGAGACCGGTGTCCTCGACCGACACCTCGAGCTCGGTTGCGCGCCTGCGCGCCCTGACGATCACCGAGCCGTCGGATGGCGTGTGGCGCAGGGCGTTGGTGAGGAGGTTGTAGAGGACGCGCTCGACGTGCTCGGGCGCGCAGCGGACGTCCGGCAGCGCGTCGTCCATCCGGCTCTCGAGGTGAACCTGACGTGCCCGCGCTTCGGCCTCCAGGCCGCTCACGCAGGAGGAGACGAGCTGCGGCAGCTGGGTCTCGCGCAGCTCGAGCGTGAGCGCGCTGGCGTCGATGCGCGCGAGCTCGAACAGGTCGTCGATCAGCGTCGCGAGGGTCTGCGTCTGCTGGCGCAGAGCGGGGAGATACTCGTCGGTCGTCGCGAGGCCGTCCTCGAGCGCTTCGAGCATCGCCTGAATCGAGGCGACGGGCGTGCGCAGATCGTGACTCGCCCAGGCGACGAGCTGGCGGCGGGCGTCGAACAGCGCCTCGATGTTGCTCGCCATTGCGTTGAAGGCCTCGCCGACGTGGGCGAGCTCGCTCGGCCCGTCGGTCGGCGCGCGCGCCTTCAGCTCCCCGGCGGAGATCTCCTCGGCGGCTGTCTCCAGGCCGCGGATCCGCCTCGCGATGCGCCCTCCGAGCAGCAGCGCGGCGGCGAGCGCGGTGCAGGCAGACGCGGCGGCGACGACGAGGATCTTCACGTCCTCGTGCATGTGGAACATGACGAGGCCGCCGAGGATCACGGCGGCGAGGGGGAGCCCCACGGCCAGCAGCGCGAGCCCGGCAAGCTGCATGCGCACGGTGGGCGCGAGCCGCAACGCGAGCGCGAGCGCGACCCCCGCTGCGAGCGTGCTCACTGAGAGGATCAGCGCGAACTGGATCATGGCGTGAAGCGGTAGCCGGCGCCGAAGACCGTCTCGAGGTGGCGCGGGCGCGAGGGGTCCTGCTCGATCTTCTTCCGCAGACGGCGGATGTGGACGGTCACGGTTCCCGTGTCGAGCGCGCTCTCGTAGCCCCAGACGCGCTCCATCAGCTGGTTGCGCGAGAACACCTGGCGCGGGTTCGAGGCGAAGAAGACGAGCAGGTCGAACTCCTTCAGCGTCAGCTTCAGCAGCTCGCCGTCCTTGCGCACCTCGCGGGCGGTCGCATCGAGGACGACGTCGTCGAAGGCGATCGGCTGCGTCGCGGCGCCGGGCGGCTGGGCAGTGCGGCGCATCAGGTTGCGCACGCGAACTGCGAGCTCGCGCGGCGAGAAGGGCTTGGTGAGGTAGTCGTCGGCGCCGAGCTCGAGGCCGATGATCCGATCGGCCTCCTCGCCGCGGGCGGTGAGCATCACGATCGGCAGGTCCGAGCGGGCGCGTATCCAGCGGCACAGCTCCAGGCCGCTCAGCCCGGGGAGCATCACGTCGAGCACGACCAGCGCGGGCGAGTCTCGCTCGAGCAGCCGCTGGGCCTCGTCGCCGCTGGAGGCCTCGAGCGTCGTGTAGCCGTCGCGCTCGAGGTAGCGCACGACGACGTCGCGCACGATCGGCTCGTCATCGACTACAAGGATCGTGGACACAGCGAGATTGTCGACTCCGGAGGTTGCCTGAATCTTAAATCTTGGGGCCGCCGGCTCGAGCACCCGTCCACCAGGGACTTTTGGATGCGCTCGGACGGCCACGAGACGCGGTACTGGGACTAACCGGTCAGTGCCGGCGCTGCCGACGCCGCTTGTCTCTGGGCCTTCAACAGCGCCTCGAACTGGGCGGCGTTGAGAGGCCTCGCGAAATGGAAGCCCTGTCCGAGTTCCGCGCCCATCGCGTGAAGCGTACGAGCTTGGACCGCGGTCTCGATGCCCTCGGCGACCGTCTTCAGATGCACGCGGTGGGCCAGGTTGACGATCCCGTCGACGAGCTGGTCGTTGTCGATGCCGCTGGCGAGGAGGTCGATGAAGCTCTTGTCGATCTTGACGATGTCGACCGGCGTGTCCTGGAGATAGCTGAGCGCCGAATAGCCGGTGCCGAAATCGTCCACGGCGAGGCCGACGCCGACTCGCTTGAGCTCCGCGAGCTGCTTCGGCACGTTGCCACTGCGGTCACACAACACGCTCTCGGTTATCTCCAGGATCAGGTGATCGGGCGGGAGTCCGGTTCGCCGCAACGCGTCTTCGACATCGGCCAGCAGGCGTGACGTCTGAAGCTGCAGCGGCGAGACGTTGACCGCCATGAAGAGCGCTTCGCAATCCAGGTCGCGGCGCCACTGCTCCAGCTTCAGACACGCCTCGTCGAGCACGAATCTCCCGATGTCGTCTATGAGACCGGCTTCCTCGGCGAGCTCGATAAAGGCCGCCGGAGCCAGCAGGCCGAGGCGTGGATGATTCCAGCGCACCAACGCCTCGGCGCCCGCGACCGCCTCGTCACTGAGAGTTACGATCGGTTGGTACTGGACGACGAACTGGTCGCTCGCGATTGCGTTCGGCAGGTCGTTGATCAGCTCCAGCCGAAGGACTGCATTCTCGTGCATGCTGGGCGCGAAGAATCGGACGAGCCCTCTCCCGGCACGCTTGGCCGCGTACATCCCGAGGTCGGCGTTGCGCGTCAGCTCCTCGGCGGTGGCGAACTCGTGGGGTGAGGTGATGGCGATGCCGATGCTCGCGGTCAGGCCCAGACGGCGGCCGTCGCCGATCGTCACCTGAGCACTGAGGGCATGCTGGAGTCGCTCGGCGGCGAGCGATGCATCGTGCGCGCCGTCGATCTCGGGAAGCACGAGCGCGAACTCATCGCCCCCGAGTCGCGCGAGCGTGTCGCCTGGGCGCATGGATCCCTGGAGCCGCATGGCGGTGGCCCGCAGCACTTCGTCGCCCGTCCCGTGCCCGAGTCCGTCGTTGATGTTCTTGAAGTTGTCGAGATCGAGGAACAGCACGGCGAGCCCGTGGTCGTGGCGTCGGCTGGCTGCGAGCGCGTGGGCGATCCGATCTTCGAAGAGGACCCTGTTCGGGAGACCCGTCAAGCCGTCGTGAACGGCACGATGGCGAATCTCCTCTTCGGCGGTGCTGCGTTCAGCTGCCGCCCCCAGCACCCTCGCGACGAGCTCGAGGAATGTGGCTTCCGAGGGACTGAAGGTCCGGAGGGTCGTGGTATGTACTGCCAGTCCTCCGTAGGGGCCACGGCGCCCTCGGATCGGGACGCTCATCCCGCTGACGATGCCCTGCTCTCGAAGGGCTGTGGAGGCCGGAAAGCGCGCGTCGGTGCGCAGATCCTCGATCACGACGACCTTGTCGCTCGCGAGGGTGCGTCCGCCCTGGGTGTGCGGCGTCGCCGGAAACGTCATTGCCCCGATCGTGCCGCTCGGCCAGCCGACGGCGGCGATCACCCGCAGCAGCCGAGCGTCCGGCTCGAGAGCGAACACCGCGCAGTGGTCGACGCCGAGGTGCGACGCCACGCGCTCGGCGAACTCCTGCGTCAGCCGCTCCCAGCCCGGGCGCTCGAGCGCAGCTCGCTCGAGCTCGCCGATCAATGTGAGCTCGCGCTGGCGTTCCCGCAGGCCGACCACGAGCCTTCCGTGCTCGCGTGCCAGCTCCTCGCTGCGAGCGCGCAGTGCACGCTCTTCTCTGAGGTTCAGGGTGAGCGAGAGCACGCGTCCCATCCCGCGCAGGAGATTCGTCTCTTGGCGAGTGAATGTCTCCGGCCCCCGTCGAGCGAGCACCAGGTGCCCCTCCATGCCGTCCCCGAGCGGTACCGAGATCACCCGGCATGGCCCCGCGCCGGGCACGTCGATCGCTGCCAAGGCTCCCTTGCTCGCCGCCACGAGCAGCTCTGTCTGGGCGTCGCCGGCGGGAAGCCCGGTTGAGGCGAGGAGCCGGCCCTCGCTCACGACGGCGGCAACCTCGGCCTTGAGCGCCTCGGCGGCGCGCGCGATCGCTCGGCTGATCGCCGACTGCTCGTAGCGGACCGATGAGACGACCGTGAGGAACTCGACGAGCTGCTGGGTGGTCCAGCTGTCGTCGAAGTCGGCCGCGGCAACCCGACTGCAGGCGTCCCGTGATTGATCGACCGAGCTTCGGCCCGGCTTCACCACGAGGTGGGTCCGGCGGGACTCGCAACGTCGACCGCGTCGACCGCCGGTCGTTTGACCATCTCATCGAAGGCCGTGACGACATCGGGGCGGAACTGTGAGCCCGAGCAGCGCCGGAGCTCGGCGAGCGCGTCCGCGACCGATATCGCGTCGCTGTACGGACGTGTTTTCGTCATCGCGCCGAAGGCGTCGCAGACACCGATGATGCTTGCCCCCAGCGGGATGTCGTCGCCCGCGAGGCGGTCGGGATAGCCGCCGCCGTCGTGGTGCTCGTGGTGCAGTCGCACGAGCTCGGCTGTGTGGGCGAGCGACGGCGCGGCGCCGACGATGCGCGCGCCGACTTCGGTGTGGCGGCGCATGAACTCCCACTCCTCGGCATCCAGTGGCCCCGGCTTGTTCAAGATCGTCTCCGGGATCGCGACCTTGCCGATGTCGTGGAGCTCGGCCGCGAGCCGGATGCGCGTCACCTCCGCCTCGGGGAGCCCGAGAACCGTCGCCAAGTCGCCGGACAGCTGAGTCACCTCATCGATGTGATCGCACAGCCCCGGGCTGCGCTCGCTCAGGGCGGTCAACAGCACGTCGGTCGTCTGTCGGCTCGCCGACACTCGACCGGCCTTGCCCTCGTACATGCGCTGGTCGGCGAGGCGGAGCGCGTCGGCGGCGCTGGACGCCTCCTGCGGTAGCGTCGCAACGCCGTAGCAGCAGTCGATGTTGAAGGCTTCGCCCTTCTCGCTGAGCGCGTTCGCGGCGCGCCTGGCGATCGCCGCGCCGCCGGCCGTGTCGGTGCTCGCGAGCACGCAGAACTCATCCCCACCCATCCGATACGCGACCGCCGCGCCACGCAGAGCACGCTCGAGCCGGTCGCCGACGCGAGTGAGCAGAGCGTCGCCCGCGGGGTGGCCGAAGGTGTCGTTGTACTGCTTGAATCCGTTGAGGTCGAACAGGGCGAGGATGACGGGAGCCTCCTCGCTGGCGGCGGCGAAGCTGTTCTCGAGGTCGTGCATCAGCGCCCGCCTGTTCGGCAGGGCTGTGAGGGCGTCGGTGTTGGCCTCCTTCTGGCTTGCCGACAGGAGCTGGTCGTTCTCGGCGGCCAGGCGTCGGAGGCTGTCGGTCATCACAACGAGCGAGTTACCCAGGGCGTCGCGCTCGGAGCGCGGCCGCACGTCGACCTCGAGATTTCCCTCGGCGATCGTCTCGGCGAGCGCGACCGTGCTGCGCAGGTAATCGATCATCGAATCGAAGTCCTTGGCCATCTCGCCGAACTCGTCGCGGCTGCGCACCGCTACGCGCTGGTTGATGTCGCCTTGCGAGATCGCCTTCGCGGCCGAGCCGATCTCACGCACCGCACGGGTGGTGCGGCGTGCGAACGCGAACGCGACCCCGAGGGCGATCGCGACCGCCGCCGCGAGCAGGGCGAGGATCAGCGATCGGCTGCGCTGGTAGCTCGAGTTCGATCCCGCTTCGGCATCGCGGGCGGTCTTTACCTGATGGTCGCTCCAGGCGGCGATCACGGTCTTCAGCTTGTCCCACGCGGCATCGCCGCTGCCGTTGCCGACGACTTCGCCCGCCGCGAGGATGTGTCCGCGGTCGGCCAGCCGAGCGAAGGACGCCGTGATCGTCACATAGCGAGCGAAATCGGCGTCGAACGTGTCGAGGAGGGCTCGGTCCGCGGCATCCGGGCCGAGGTTCCGCAAGCGGTAGGTGTGCAGCGAGTCGCTCATCAGCGACAGGTCTTCGTCGAGGTCGCCCGCGATGCTTCCCGGCGCGTTCAACGGGCGGTCGGCCGGCAGGGCGACGATGTAGTGCAGCTGGTCCTTGCGGTACTTGTTCATCAGCGCGTTGATGTCGCCGACTGCGCGCGTACTCGGCACGACCTGCGTGGCGAGCTGGTCGAGATGCTGGTTGTCGTTGGCCAGCCGAGCGATGCCGAACCAGCCGACGGCGATCATCAGAGCGACGAGGAGGCCGAAGGCGGCGAGCAGCTTGGCATGAACGGAGACCCGCATCACATGCGTATCGACACACCAAGGGACATGCATGACCGCGCACGCGGCTTTTTGCCCGGAGTGGACGGATGGGGCGCCCGGCGCTCCCGGTAAAGGCCGCAACGCTTCGCGGCCACGCGAGCCCGCGGCCCCGGAGCGCTCGGCCCGGCTACCTCACGATCGTGAAGATCAGCGAGCTGGGCCGCGAGCGCTGGCCGGTCGCGTTCACCGCCGTCACGACGACCGTATAGCGGCCCGGACTGAGCGTGCGGGCGGGGGAGAGCTTCCCTTGGAAGGAGATGTGGTCCGTGCCGGTGTCAGGGCCCGCGCAGCGGTTCGATCGCAGGAGAGCTCAGAGTGATCCCGAGACCGCGCAGCGAAACGCGGCCGGACTGCGGGTAGAAGCACATGTCGCTGGTGTCGCGCGTGCCGTAGGCGAGGTAGCGAAGGCCATCCTCGCCTGCGCGCAGCGCGTGCGCGACGCCGCTTCCCGGCGGGCGCGCGATCACGTCGCCGCGGCGCAGCGGGCCAGTGTCGGGCTCGCCACCGCCGCGCGGCCACAGCTCGAGCGCGCCGTCCCCGTCGAGTACGACGAATATCTCCTCCTCGGCGGAGTGGCAGTGCGGCGGCGCTCCTGAGGCCCCGGCCTCGAGCGTGACGTGGTTGAGCCCAGCCGCGCGTGAGCCGGCTTCCGCGCCGAGCAGGCGTACCTGGCCATCGAACTCTGGCTTCGGGGCGGCCAGTGCGACGACGTTGGCAGGACGCTCGGACGGCGGCTCGGGGCACTCGGGCGGCCCGACCGCCGCCTCGCGACGGAACGGCTTATCGCCCTGCCCGAGCTCGACGAACCGAGCGCCCGACCATGCCACGCCGGCCCGCGGGAGAACGGTCAGCGCAGCGTCGAGGCGCTGACCGAAGACGAGCACGTCGAGGCCGCCGTCGCCGGCACGCAGCGTATGCACTCCGTTACCGGGCAGATGCACGATGCAGTCGCCAGTCGCGACCTCGACCGTCTCGCCGTCCTGCCACAGCAGGCCGGCGCCGCCGAGCACGAAGAAGATCTCCTCCTCGGCGCCGTGCTCGTGCGCCGGCGTCGAGAAGTGTCCGGGCAGCACCTCGATCCGCCGCAGCCCGACCGCGCGTGTGCCGGCCGCGTCGCCGAGCTCGCGCCACAGCCCGCCGATGTGGCCGACCGAGCGCTCGACTCCGGGGGTGTCGTAAAGGTTTGCCGCCGCCATCCCGCGACGCTATCAGCGCTCCGCGTGGGAGCGAAAGAAGACCGCTGCGCTCACCCGTGCTCCGCCCACACGACGCCCGCGAGTGCGAGTGTCAATCCGGCCATGAGAAGCCACGGCGCGAACGCGGTCGCGTTGCCCACGCGCAGGCCGCGGTCACCGGGCCCCGGCGATGACGAGCAGTCTCGCCAGAGTTTCGTCGCAAGGCAATCGTATGGTCCCGCTATGCCACGGATCAGCGCCTTCTACGGGATCACGATCTGGATGTATTGGAACGAGGCAGCCCATGCGCGTCCGCATTTCCACGCCCGCTACGCCGGACAGTCGCGTCGGTGGATTTCGCTGGCGCCGTGATCGCAGGCTCGCTCCCACGGCGAGCGCTCGCGCTGGTGGTTGAGTGGGCGGCCCTGCATGAGAGCGAGCTGGCGGCGAACTGGGAGCGCGCCAGACATGACGAGTCGCTGGAGCCGATAGGTGCGCTCGCGTAAGATGATCTTGATGGAGCAATTGCACGATGTCGTGAGCGTCGAGATCAGCGGCGAGTACCGGCTACGCCTGACCTTCGATGACGGAACGATCGGCGAGGTCGACTTCGCCGGGCGCGAGTGGCGGGGGGTGTTCGAGCCGCTACGCGATCCCGACTACTTTGCACGCGTGGCCGTAGACGCCGAAGCGGGCACCGTCAAGTGGCCCGACGGCGCCGATATGGCCCCTGAGCCGCTCTACGCTGAGGCTCGCAGGAACTCGTCTCGCGCAGCTGCCATCAGGCATTAGCGGTGGCTTAGAACACCCGCTCATGCCTAGCGATCGCGGCTGAACCTGCGTCGAGACTGGCCGACGGGCAGTCAGCCCATCATCGCGCCGCCCGGGACGACAAGTCCGGGAACGGCGTGTGGAGCCGCGACGACGGCGACCGCCAGCGCGAGCAGGAGTGTGGCCGTGCCCCACGTCGCCACTCGACGCCAGGGGAGAGCCTTCTCGAACGCGATCAGCGCCGCGACGAACGCCATCCAGGTCAGGCTCATCACGCCCAGCGCGAAGAGCGCGGCCATCAGCGCCCAGCAGCAGCCGACGCACCAGGCGGCGTGCCGGGAGCCCATCTCGAGCGCACCGAGTCGCCCCTCGCGCCAGGTTCCGAGGAGGAAACCCTGCGGCCCGCGGCACTTCGTCAGGCAGACATGTTTGAGCGGTGTCAGCTCGTAGAGCGCGGCCAGCGCGAGTACGCCGCCGGCGACGAACCGCCCGCCGGAGTGCCACGCCAGCTCGCCGCCCAGCACGCTCTTGCCGAGGCGAAACAGGCCGTAGCAGAGCAGTCCCCCCGCGGCCCACACGAGCAGGTAGCCGCCAACGAACAGCAGCGGGCGGGCCCAGTCGCGTCGCTGGGTCATCCGCGCATACAGCGCGACCGTCGGAGCCAGCGACGGAACCATCATCGCGGCCATCATCACCACCCACACCCCCAGGAACCAGCCAAGCGCGCCGAGGTCGGTCCCCGGCCCGGCATCCATGCCGCTCATCCGCGCCGCCGTCAGCCACCACGCGATCGCCGCCAGCGCGAGCAGGATCGCGACGAGCGCAAGGCGTGCCCGAGCGGCTGAGAACACGTCCGCGAGCTCCGAGCGCCCGGTGTTCCGGGAAGAAGCGAGCGCTCCGCTCACGTCAGGCGCCTTTGAGGTTTCGCGACATCGGGGGCCTTCCTCTCGTCGAAGTCCGTACGGCAATTCTCGCCCGTGAGGTGAGGCGCGTCAATGCTCCGGCAACCACGCCGCTCGTTGGACGTCGGCCGCCCCCGCGGGCGCGACCGGGACACCCGGGACTGCTCGCACGCCGCCTGACGCCGCATCATGCCTGCTCGTACTCGTCGTGGCGGCGGATCCAAGACGGCTCGGAGGCACTCTCGGCGCGCCCCTTCGGCGTCCGGTCGAGCAGGCCGTAGTAGGCCATCGCGGGCTCGAGACCGCGGGCCGTCGTCACGTAGGTCCGATAAACGGTGCCGTCGGACAACGCATACGCGCTCAGGCCCGGCCCCTCGGCGACGTAACCCCCGGCGGTCGTCCCGCACATGCGCGCGTTCTGCACGACGGTGGGCGGTATCTCGCCCTCCAGAAACGGCTTCAGCTCCTCTTCGGTGTTCACGAACCCGAGGTCGCGGTTGAATCTGGAGTCGCCGGTCGAGACCCAGTCGATGCCCCAACCCATCTGCTCCCTGAACGCGAGGAGCCCCTCGAGCGGAGCGCGGGAGGCGAGCAGCAGAGTCGTGTCCCTGGCCTTCAGGTGGACGACCTGAGGATCGAGCGTGTCCGTGATCGAGGAGCAGACGGGGCAGCCGGCGTCGTAAGGCGGGCCGAACATGAAGTGGTAGACGAGCAGCTGGGAGCGGCCGTCGAAGAGCTCGGCGAGGGTCTTCGTGCCGTCGTCTGTCTCGAACCGGTAGTCCTGCTCGACCGGAACCCACGGCAGCTCGCGCCTCCTCCTCGCCAGCTCGTCGCCGCGGCGGACGAGCTCCTTCTCCTCCTTCAGCAGCTCGCCGCGCTCCGCCTGCCACTCCTCCTGCGTGCCGATCCTGTGATCTGACATGAACATGCCACCTCCTGTCTGGGTCGCTGGATGAGACTATGTAGTTAGCAGAATGGCTAACGATATGTTCAAGGTCTTGGCTCATCCGCTTCGGCGCGACATCGTGGAGCGGCTCAGCGGCGGCGAGGCGACCGTCGGAGAGGTGACCCGGGACTTCGGCGTCTCCAAGCCGACCATCTCGCGGCACCTCAAGATGCTGGAGGAGGCAGGCGTCGTGAGCCGCGTGATCGATGGCAGGACACATCGCCTCGCCCTGCGGCCGGAGGCGCTCGCCGAGGCTTCGGAGTGGATAGAGGAGCAGCGCGAGCGCTGGGAGCGCCTCTTCGATGTCGTGGGCGAGTACCTTGAGGAGCGAAAGGGGCGACGGTGACCGAGGAAGCCGGCTACGTGGTGCGTATCGAGCGGGCCTTTGCGGCTTCGGCAGAGGAGGTCTTCGACGCGTGGACGAGCCCTGAGGTGATGCGGCGCTGGTTCCGCCCGACCCCCGACTGGGGCACGTCTGAGGCCGAGGTCGATCTCCGGGTGGGGGGAAGGGTCCGAGTCGTGATGCGCAGGCACGACGGCACGGCAGCCGAAGCCTCGGGCGAGTACACGCTGATCGACCGGCCGCAGCGATTGGTGATGACCTGGACCTTTCATGACGATCCCTCAAACGAGCAAGTGATCGCGCTCACCTTTACGGAGTTCGAGGGCTCAACGACGGTGCAGATGATCAACAGCGGCATCTCGACCGACGGGCGCCGCGTCGGCCAGGACGAGGGGTGGCGCGGGTGCCTCGACGAGCTCGAGCGGGTATTGGCCGGCTGATTCCGGCCCACACGGAGACATGGTGGAGGCCCACTTCCGAGAGAGCGCGCGGAAAACCTGGCGGTCCGCGATCGGCGCCGGCGGTATGAAGAGGGCGGCAAGCGAACGGAAGGCGAATCGGGATGGACCTGCCTGAGGTCGTGTCAGCGAGCGAATGGGAAGCGGCACAGACGCAGCTCCGTGCCAAGGAGAAGGAGTTGACCCGGCGGAGCGACGAGCTCGCGGCGGAGCGTCGGCGGCTGCCACGGACGAAGGTCGAGCAGGACTACGAGTTCGAGGGCCCACACGGGAAGGTCGGGCTCGCTGATCTGTTCGAGGGCCGCCGGCAGCTCGTCCTCTATCACTTCATGTTCGGGCCGAACCAGGACGCGGGCTGCGGCGGCTGCTGCATGTTCATCGACCAGGTCGGCCACCCCGCCCACCTGCACGCCCGAGACGTCACCTTTGCGATCACCTCGCGCGCGCCGTTCGCCAAGCTCCAGCGGTTCCGGCATCAGCAGGGGTGGGAGTACCCGTGGTACTCGTGGGGAGGCGGAGACTTCGGCGTCGACTTCGGCACGTCTCCCGCCGAGCCGGAGGAAGGCTCCTACCAGGACGGCGAGGGCTTCGCGCTGAGCATCTTCCTTCGCGACGGCGGCGACGTCTATCGGACGTACGTCACACGCAGCCGTGGCGTCGAGGCCATCGGGCCTGTCTGGAGCATCCTGGATCGAGCGGCGTTCGGCCGCCAGGAGAGCTGGGAGGACTCGCCGGCTGGATACCCGCAGGACGAGCCCTACACCTGGTGGCGCCGTCACGACGAATACGAGGAGACGAGATGAGCGAACGCTCCGCGCCCGGATTCGGAGCGTCTCGGAGGCTATTCGCGTCGCGCCAGCTCAGCGAGTAGGTGTTCAGCGATCGCGTCTGGCGTGGGTGGACAGCCGGGGATGGGGATGTCGACCGGGATGACGTCCTCGAGCGAGCCGGCAAGCTCGGCGGCGTCGCCGAGGACGTTGCAGCCGAGCGCGCAGTCGCCGAGTGCGGCAACGAGGGGAGGCTCGGGCATGGCTCGGTAGGCGGTGCGTAGCGGCCCTGCCATGCGGGTGGTCACCGCGCCGGCGACGAGCAGGATGTCGGCGTGGCGAGGGGACGCGACGATGTCGAGGCCGTGGCGCTGAAGATCGTGGAAGGGGTTCGTGACGGCGCCGAGCTCATGCTCGCAGCCGTTGCACGAGCCCGCGTCGACATGGCGCATGCCTCGATCGCTTTGAGGGCGCGTTGGTGGCGCTCAGTCTCGCGCTGGATAAGCGTGCGGCGGTCTGCCAGCTCAGCGCGTAGCTCCGCACGGATCTGCTCCCGCACCTCTGCGGAGATACGGACGCCACGGTAGTGCTCCTCAATGTGTCCCTCAACGGTTGGGACTGAGGCGTGGCTGAACCGCTCCGCGAATGCTGGAGGCCACCGCCTCCAAAATCACCCGAGCGGTTCAGACCGTTGAGTCAACATGGGTTCTCTAGTGTCATTCCATTAGGGCGAATTTCGGCGTAGTCTGCCGCCTGTTCGTCTATCTCGAATCGAGCGGCACGAAAGGATCACGCATATGACGCCTCTCGCTAGGGTCGCCACGTTGCGTCGGCACTCTCGTTCGATAGCACTCGTTAGCGCGTTTGCCATCATTGCCACAGCTTGTGTCCTCCTCACCGAGGGAGGTGCTAGGGCCGGGACAGCCTCCTCTGAATACGCGGTGCTGAGTAGCTCGGGCTCCGGCAGACTGACGCCCGTATCGTCGACTGCCCAAGCTGAGGCAGCTAGCGGCCCAATCATCAACGCTCAAGATCCCACTCTCGATGCAGCCTCGGCTCGCGAAGCCGTCTCCACTGTGCCAGGGATGCGGGTGTGGGTCGCCAAGGGCACCGATGGCGGCGTCTGCATCTTGGCGCTCAGACCTCAGCCAGATCGTGCTGGCCCGAGGGGGCCGGCCAGCGGATGTACGCCCCCAGCACGACTCCCTCAAGGAGCCAGCCTCGAGCAGTTCGGAGCATCAGGCGAAATCTACGAGTCCGGAGCGGTACCCGACAGCGTGGCCAGCGTCTCGGTTAACCTGACTAACGGCGAAAGCAAAACTATCGCCGTCCACGACAATGTCTACACGGTCGAGACATCAACGCCAATCAGCACTGTGACGTTCACCGCAGAAGGTGTCCAGCAGACGACGAACGTGGGAGGAAACCAATGAGAGCGCGCCTCGCAGTTACTCTCACGCTCGTGGCTTGCTTCTGTGGCTCGTTTGCCGCCACGGCGCAGGCCGACGAAATCATCAAATTCATGAGCACCACGTTTCTGGAATCTGGCCAGAACCATTTCGGGCCGGCCTTCAACACCCTCTCGTGGGTTTGGGGAAAATCAACAGGAGCAGCCGCCTCGTGCGTAGGCGTCAGCGGACACCCTGAATATCAGGTATGCCGAGGCGAATACGAAGAAGCAAAAACCGAATACATTGGTTTCAAAGGCACGTCGTATCTCCACAACCATTCGACCTGGAATAGCTATTTCAACGCATGGGCGCAGGGCCACGCGTAGATAACCGGCCCACACGAGATTGAGCAACGCAGATTAAAGCGCATGAGCCTCGAGCGATAATCGCAGTCAAGTCGTGTGGAGTGGTGTAACGCCAGCTCGTCGGTGGCGTTGGTGGCTCAGGCGGCGTTGAGCTCGACTACCTCCTGTTACTTTTCGCGGTGGGTGTGGGGGTCCTCGGTCTTCATAGCGTCGAGTAGCGCCATGCTCTCGGCGGAGAAGTAGCGACGGCAGACGAGCCACTCGTCGTTCTGCTCGATCAGTAGGGCGCCGGCGAGACGGATCGCTGAGGCGTCGTTGGGGAAGATGCCGATAACGTCGGAGCGCCCGCCGATCTCGCGGTTGACGCGCTCGAGCGGGTTGGTGCTGCGGAGCTTCGGCCAGTGCTCGCTCGGGAAGGCGTAGAAGGCGAGCAGGTCGGCCTCTGCATCTTCGAGCAGCCGGCAGACCTTCAGAGACCGCGAGAGCCGGACGCCCTGAAGCCCCCGGGCCCTCAGCGAGCGCAGGAACTCGACCCAGAACGCCTCTGACCAGACCTCGCCGAGATCCAGGCCGATGACCTCGCGCACTCCGGAGTCATGGCCGGAGCGGACCTTCAGGTGCTTGGCGTCCAGCCACAGATACGGGTAGCTGCCTTCGAGCGGGCGCTCCCTGAACACAGTGACCTGCTCGTCGAGGGCCCTACAGAGAGCCGAGACGCGGTCCTTGCTCATCCCGGCGATCCCCAGCTGCTCGACCAGCCTGTCGACCTTCCTCGTGGACACCCCGTTGACATAGGCCTCGAGCACGACGGCCACGATCGCCAGCTCACCGCGCCGCCTCGGTTCAAGGAAGCTCGGGAAATACGCCGGGCCCTGGCGCTTGCGGGGGATCAGCAGCTCGATCTCCCCAACCCGCGCTCACGGGCGACCAATGTGACCGCCTCACGAACGAAATCACCGTGCTCACCGCTCATCACCTTGGCGACGACATCGGCAGCGGTCATCCTGTGCCCTACGGCCATCGTGGTGCTCCTTCTCAATCGGCTCTTTGGTAGGAACCGACGAGTCTGGACGCCGCGGTGGCCGGAACCAACTCCGGCCCACCCGCCGCTCGTTACACCACTTCTACCGACACGACCCAGCTCGCAGATGCGTCGCCACGCAAGGTCAGGTGTCGAGAGTCGTACCGCTCTCCCCGGAGAGCCGGGCCAACGCATCAACCCAACCCTCCGGTGGTGCCGCAGCGTCAAGCGGCCAACAGAGCCTCCAGAAGCCCCTGCACGCGCTCCTGAGCCCCCGAAAACGCCGAAACCCCGGCCTCCTGGGAGACCGGGGTTCGACCTTCGCCAAAATGGTGGAGCTAGGGGGACTCGAACCCCCGACCTCCTGGGTGCGATCCAGGCGCTCTCCCATCTGAGCTATAGCCCCGGGCGTGCTCCGCTGTCGGACGGCGGACGCTTCGGAAGTGTAGTCGCAGAACGGGGCCAGTAAGGTTTGTGGAGCGCCATGGGATTGCTGGACGACGCCATACGCGAACACCTCGAGCTCAAGCGCCGCGCCGGCGCCGACCCGGGGGTCATCGCGCAAGCCGAGCACGAGGCCCTCGCCCCGATCTTCCCCGAGGAGCCGGGGCCGGACGTCGAGGATCCGCCGGTCCTCGACGAGCAGCTTGCTTCCGTAGCCGAGGAGGGAGCGCTTCCGCCGCAGGCGGCCGGCCCGGAAGGCGGGGATGCCGACGTCGCAGACGTCGTCCAGGAGACCGTCGAGATCGACATGCGCGAGGTCCTCGAGGACGGCGGTCAGGACGTGCACGAGGCGATGCCGCCGGCGACGAGCCGGCCCGTCCGCGCCGCGGCGGGCGGCACGCCCGAGATTGACGACGACGCGTGGCAGGCCGAGCGATTCGACGACGGGCCGCCGGTGGAAATCCCCGGCCAGGAGCGCCTCTCCTTCGAGTAGCCGCGACCCTGCCGCCGGGCGGCCAAGCCGGTTTGGCACTGCCTTCCGCAGTCCTCCACTGAGAAATGTGGCGTTTTCTATTGACGTCGCATCTGCCCTGTGTCAGCCTGCGCCGATCGGGGGAGAGACGAGCTTCTGGGAGAGGGCGGCTTGACGCTAGGGAGGATGGTCGGCGCGGTACCGGGAGGGGCCGTCGTGGCAACCGTGCTGGCGATGGCGGCTGCGCTGCTAGGGGGGCCGGCGAGTGCGGCGGCATGCGGTGGGTTCGAGGACCCGTGCTCGCATGAAACCGCGCAGCAGTTCGGCTACGAAAGCGTGCAGCGCCAGGACACGCCCAACGACCCGAGCTACGACCAGTCAGAGCCCGACACCCAGCAGCCGCCGGCCAACCGCTCGTCGAACTTCTACGACGAGCGCTTCGACCTGTTCGGCTTCCCGTCGCAGCTGACACCCGACGCGATCTACTCCGTCGGCCCCAACGCAGGCAAGCCGATGGTCGCCGGATTCAACGCTGCGGGCGCATGGAAGGCCGAGCGTGGACGCCCCGACGCGGTCGTCGCGATCCTCGACACGGGTATCGACTGGAGCGCACAGGGCCTGCGCGACAAAGTCCGCCTGAACACCGGCGAGCTGCCCCACCCCGAGCGCGCGGACGGCTCCTCGTGCGGGGCGTACGACTGCAACTCCGACGGTGTGGTCAATGTCGAGGACTACGCCCAGGACCCGCGCGTGGGCCTCGCCTACGCGGGCCGCATCGGACCGACCGGCCTGGTCACCGGACAGGACCTGATCCACGCGTTCGGCAACTGCCAGATCGACTCCGCCAGCCATCTGATCGTCCAGTGCGTCACGGGCCAGCACTTTGACAACGACGGCAACGGCTTCGCCAACGACGTCGCGGGCTGGAACTTCTTCGACAACAACAACGACCCGACCGACCTCTCGAGCTACTTCGCCGCCCACCACCACGGGACCGGGCGCGCGCAGGACGCGACCGAACAGGGCAACGACGGACAGGGCTCGATCGGCGTCTGCCCGCACTGCCAGGTGATGCCGGTTCGCATCTGGGACACGTTCGTCTCCGACGCCAACACGTTCGCCCTCGGCGTCGTCTACGCGACCGACAACGGCGCGAAGGTCATCGAGGGGGCGAACGGAAGCCTCTACCACTCGGCGTTCGCCGAGTCAGCCTCGCAGTACGCCTACGACCACGGCGTCGTGCAGACCTTCTCGGGCGACGACCTGAACACGGGCAACCACAACTACCCGGCCAACTACGGCCACGCGATGTTGATCGAGGGCACCGTCCCCGACACCGTCGGGCTCGGCACGGACTCGAGCCAGTGGCTCGAAGGGGAGAAGCTGTGCGGCCTCACCGGCCAGCAGGCCTGTCTCGGATCCAACGCTCCGGTCGGGACCTTCTTCCGGGGGGCCAACACGACGCAGTACGGCGGCAAGAGCTCGATCGCGATGGAGGGCCCGACGGGCTCGGTGAACACGAGCAAGGCGGCCGGCGCGGCGGCGCTGGTGGTCAGCGCCGGCCTCGACCACGGCGTCACGCTGCGACCGGACGAGACGCGCGAGCTGCTCGAGCAGACCGCCGAGCGCGCGCTTGCCGGCAACACCGAAGGCGCCGGCGTGGCCGACCCGGGCGCGAATCCGGCCCTGCCCCCTGACGAGCAGTGGACGCCACACTTCGGCTGGGGCCGTGTCAACCTCGGGGCCGCGGTGGGCGCCGTGATGAGCGGGGACATCCCACCGGAGGCGGCGATCGACTCGCCCGACTGGTACGCGCCGTTGACCGGCTCGAGCGCTGAGATCACCGGCTTGGCGCGGGCGCGCTTCGCCACGGGCGGCCAGCTCCACTGGAAGCTGATGTGGGGTCCGGGAGAGGCCCCGTCGTCGTGGACGACCGTTCGGGAAGGAGACTCCAGCGGCACGGTCAACGACTTCGGCTCGATCGACCTGAACGCCGTCCGCAGCGCGTTGGCGACCTACGTCGTGCCGCCGGACGCAGGCGGCCCCACCTTCGCGCCCGGTGAGCCGAACCCCTTCCAGCACGAGTTCACGGTGCAGCTGGAGGTCAGCGGGCAGGGCATCCCGCTCACCGGCATCGACCGTCGCGTGCTCGACACGTTCACCGACCCGACCCTCACTCCGGGCTATCCCAAGCGCATCGGCTCGGGCGGCGAATCGCCGACGCGCTACGCGGACCTCAACGGGGACCGCGTGCAGGAGCTCGTCGTCCCGACCGAGGACGGCCTCGTGCACTCCTACGAGCCGAACGGCACCGAGCTGCGCGGCTGGCCGGTCCGCACCGAAACCGAGCAGGCCGCGCTCGGGCACTCCGGCTCGCCCGGGCTCGCCGCCCTGGGGCTTCCGCGCGAGCCTCCGCGCGGTCCCCTGATCGCTGATCTCGCGAACAACGGGACCCAGGACGTGATCGTCGCGGCCGGCACCCACGTGTACGCGTGGCACGCAAACGGCAAACCCGTCATCGGGTTCCCGGTGTCCTCGAACCCTGCGTTCTGCGGGCCGGCGGTCGAGAACGACCACAGCCATCCAAAGTGCGGCTTCCTGGCCGCGCCGGCGCTCGCCCATCTCGAAGGCTTCGTCAAGAAGCCGGACATCGTCGAGCCGAGCCTGGACGGTCACCTCTACGCCTGGAAGGCGAACGGCGCCCCGGTCAAGGGCTATCCGGTCGCGCTCATCGACCCGGCCGAAGTCGCGGCCGGCCACCAGATGGTCGCCGAGTCGATCAACGACGCGGCGGTCGGCGACCTGACCGGGGCGGGCCACGACGACGTGGTCGTGGCGAGCAACGAGGTCTACGGCGCGCCCGAAGGCGGCAGCGACGTGAGCTTCGCGGGCGTCACCGCCGCCGCCGCCGGCTCCAGCGGGCGCCTCTACGCGATCGATGGGGCAACCGGGCACATCATGCCCGGCTGGCCGGTCTCGATGCCGGGCATCATCCAGAACGTGCTGCCGCTGGTCGGCCCCGGGCAGGACGCGGCGATCGCCAGCATCGGCGGGCAGACGACGGTCGTCGCCTCGGTGACCGGTGGGGCGCTCGAGGACCTCTCTCCCACCGGGCAGGTGCTGCGCACGATGCAGCAGACCGGGCCCCAGGCCTTCGGCCCCGCCGCCGACGCCACCGACCGCAGTGCCGCCATCAACCTCTTCGAGTCGGCTTCGATCGGCGACCTGCTCGGGACGGGCACGCCGGATGTGGTCAAGTACGAGCTGTCGCTCGGCCAGGCCGCGAACCTGCTTCTCGTCGGGCAGAACTTCCCCTACAACCACCTCATCGGCGCGTTCGACGCCAGCACCGGCGCGACCCTCCCGGCCTTCCCGACGATCACCGACGACTATCAGTTCCTATCGTCCAACGACGTCGCCAAGATCGAACCGGCGCTGCCGAGCAACCAGATCGTGGCGGGCACGGGGCTCGGGTTGCTCCACGCCTACGACGGCGCGACCGGACTCGACGTCCCCGGCTTCCCCAAGCAGACGGGTGGCTGGCTGGCCGCTCCCGCGGCGCTCGCCTCCGACGGTCGCATGGCGGACATGACGCGCGAGGGCTACCTGTTCGAGTGGCAGACGAATGCTCCGGCGTGCCAGAGCCAGTGGCCGAGCTTCCGCCACGACCAGCAGGGCAGCGGCGACTACAACCACGACGGCACACCGCCCGACGCGGCGAGCAACCTGGCGCTCAGCCCGCTCGGCGGCGGCAGATACCGCCTCACATTCACGGCGCCGGGCGACGACGGCTCGTGCGGGACGGCGGCGGCCTACCTGACTCGTGTCAACTCCAAAGCAGTCGCGCTCAAGTTGACACCCGTGCCCGGCGGAACGACGTTCAGCGCCGAGGTCGCCCTTGAAGCCGGCGCCCGCCTGGCGATCCAGGCCCGCGACGAGGCCGGCAACCTCGGGCCGTCGGCGACCGTCAAGGCCCCTTGAGCGATGCCGAGCCCAGCGGTGCCGTCGGAGATCCACGGCGCGCGAGGGCCCTTGCGCACGTTGTCCGATAGGGCTAACATCAAGGTGCCTTCCACGCCAAATGGTCCAGAAGGTGCCCTTTGGGCAAGAACGATTCGGCACCGCGCGCGTCCGCTCGGTCGTGTCTTCGTAGAAACCGTGATGGGGGAGGCGATATGGCCGTAGTAAATGGTTTCGGCGCAGACTCCGGTCGCCACACGCTCGCAGTGCAGGACGCCGTCTCGGAAGGGCGCCACACGCTGGTCCTGACCGGGGAACTGGACGTGGCCTTTGCGTCGGACCTGGAACAGATGGTGACGCGACTGTGCGCATCCGGCGTGCGCGGCGTGGCCCTCGACCTGAGCAAACTCACCTTCGTAGACTCGACCGGCATCCGCGCCATCCTCAGGGCGCAGGCGGTTTGCCGCGAGCACGGCTACGACTTCCTGATCGAGCCCGGCCGCGAGTCGGTCCAGCGGGTGTTCGAGTTGACGGGCCTGCTCGATGTGCTCCCGTTCGCGCACAGCGACGGGGCTCAGGCCTAACTACGCAACTCGGCTCAGCTCGGCCCGCCGTACTCGCCGAGGCGCACGGCGCCACGAGTCGTGTCAGTGGACCCGGCCGATGCCGGTGCGCCCGCTCGTGGCCATGGGGACGCCGTTGGCCCAGTCGACCTCGAGTGACTTCTTCGTGTTCAGCAGCGCCGGCAGAGTGGTCAGGACCTTCCGTGTCGCCGTTTCGATGACCTCGCCGGAGTCGCCGACGAACACGAAGCGCCCATCGATCGAGCGCTGGAGCCACCCGCCGCGACCACAGTCGTATGCGCACGGGCTCTCGGTCCCCGTCAGGCCGGCGACCGGCACGACGCCGAGCGGAGATGGCGCGACGCCTTCGGCAACCCTCGACACGTCATAGACGCGGACCTCTTTGTTGACGCTGTCGATGACGTAGAGCTGCTTCTCGTCGGGAGACAGCGAGATGCCGTGGCTCGGCGCCGTGAACGGGAAGCCGCCGGGGACGGCGGCGAAGGAGACGGTGAACAGGACTTTGCCGGTCGTGATGCTCGAGACCTGGAAGCCGTCGAAGTTGGTGGCGGTGGTGAACGCGAGCGTGTTCGAGCCGTTGACCGTGAAGGGGCGGACGGTGCCGATCAATGGGCCGACGCGACGGACTTCGCCGGTGCTCGAGTTGTAGAGGTCGAGATAGTTGTAGTTGCGCCCGCCGAGGTAGACGTAGCGGCCGTCTTCGGAGACGACGGTGTTGTGGGCGCCCGAGCCGCCTTGGATCGTGCCGATGACGGCCCCGTTGGAGGTGTCGATGATGTTCCAGACGCCGCTGGAAGTGTTCTCGCCGGTGGGCATGTAGAGCCGCTTGCCGTCGGGGCTTACCTGGCCGGAGTCGATCCCGGTGCTGAGCTTGACGGTCCAGATGACCTTTTCGGTGACGAGGTCATAAGCCAACACCGAGCCGCTGCCGTATTCGCCGCCGTCGCCGCCGTAGGAGATGAACAGCAGGTGGGTGGCGGGAGCGACCGTGACGCCCCTGATGCCGGCGTCGGTCTGAGGCAGGCTGATGGTCTTGATCAGCTGCTCGCCCTGGTCCATGTCGTGGACCGACACGAGGCCGTCCTCAAAGACGTACTCGAAGTGTCGGGGGAGCCCCGACCCAGCCGCCGAGACGACGACAGCCGTCGGCGCCGAGACCGCCGGAGCGGAGTGGCCGGCGACGTTGTAGGCGATGACCCTGACGCGGATGGTTGCGCCGACGTCGGCGGCGCCGAGGGTGTAGGTCGGGAAGCTGGCGCCCGAGATGAACACGCAGTTGAGCCCCTGTGAGTCGCAGCGCTTCCATCTGTAGGCATAGCTGGTCGGTTCGTGGGACCACGAGCCCGCGGATGCCGTCAGCGTGCTGCCCTGCTGGGCCCTGCCCGAGATGACAGGGGGCGTGAGGTTGACCGGCGGGGGCAGGGTGACAACGGTCGTCGCAGACGAGAGTGCCGAGCCCTGACCGGCTTCGTTGTAGGCGAAGACCCTCACCTGCAGCGTGCTGCCGACGTCGGCGCTCGTGAGCTTGTATGTCTGGTAGGTGGCGCCGGTGATCGCGACGCAGTTCGCACCTTTGCTGTCGCAGCGCCTCCATCTGTAGGCGTAGGACGTCGGGCTGTTGGACCAGGATCCGGGCGAGGCGGTGAGAGTCTTGCCTTCCTGGGCGGTGCCCGAGATGGTCGGAAGCGCGAGGTTGGCCGGAGGGGACGTCGTGGAGCGAGCCGGAGCGGCGACGTAGAGGGACGAGAGTCCCAGCGCCAAGGCGACGAGCCAGCCACGGCCCAGCGCCGCTCTCCCCAAACCGCGGGCATCCATGCGTCCAGTTCTCCTTGTTCGCGTGCGACGTAGAGAGCCGCGCCTGCAACGACACGGCCTCCGTCGGTCTCATCCCAGGACAAGCTCCATCCGCTCGTCCTGCGGTGGACCATACCCGAGTATGCAGCCCGTCAATCCGAGAGCGGCGGGCGGCGTCTAAACTCGAGAGCCGAAGGGGCCATAGCTCAGCTGGGAGAGCGCCTGCTTTGCAAGCAGGAGGTCACCGGTTCGATCCCGGTTGGCTCCATTCCGGAGGTGCCTGCAAATCGATATGGTTCGGCGAGCGAGGGGCGCGCCTCTTGACGGCGTCGGAAGCCTGAGAACGGCGTTTGTGCCCAGTTGTGCCCAATTCCGGACTCAACTACCACGGTTTCCCGACGTCCGTTCTGATTTCCCTAGCGATTTCCCTGGCAGGCCGGGTGGGGGGCGCTGGCCGTGGCCATCACGAGGGACATCTCCCGCGCTCCCGATCGCCCGATGCCGCTGCATGGCGGCTCCGGCTCGCTCCGCTGCTGGATCCCGCCGGTCGAGAGCGGCGCACACACTCCGTGACGGACTCGCTCCGGCAAGCGAGCCGTTGCGTGGCTTCGAGAGCGCAGGTGCGGGTCGCGATCGCGCGTACGCTGAACCTCGGTGTGCTAGGAGTCGAGCTTGCTGCGCAACTTCGTCAAGCCGAGCCGCATGCGGCCCTTGACGGTGCCGGGTGGGAGGGCTAGCTGTCGGGCGATCGCTTGGTGGGTGAGGCCGTCGAAGAAGCCCAGCCGGATCACTTCGCGTTGTGCCGGTGGCAGGCGGGTGAGGAGCTTTGCGAGCTGCTCCGTTTGGGCGCGGGCCTCGAAGTCGCTGGGGATGTCGTCGCGCGCGAGCTGGTCGTCGAGTCGAGCCGGGCCATCGTCGAGCCCGGCGGCGATCGATCGGCGGCGTGCGAGATAGATCGCGCGATGGCAGACAATGCTCATGGCCCATCTCTCCACCGATCCGCGTGCCGGCGTGTAGGTCGCCCGCGAGGACCACATCGAGACGAAGGCGTCCTGGACGGCTTCTTGGGCGCAGTCGCGGTCATGGCAGATTGAGAAGGCGGTGCGATAGGCGCGCGAGGCGAAGCGTGCGTAGAGCTCTCCCAGCGCGGGACACTCTCCCGCCTGGACATCCTGCATAAGCATCGCGTCCGTCGCCTTCAGCGCGGGCGCTACAGTCACGGGCGATCCTCGATCGGCTCGAGGAAGAACATCTCGCAGGCGATGGCTGGCGAGGTCTGGTTGGCGCTCATGAACGCCACGACCCGGCGTCGGGTGAGGCGCTCGACTGCGGCGCTGAAGTCGTCCTCGCGGTCGGCCTGGAACGCCACACGGCCGTCGATCACCTGGCTCGCGCTGCCGGCCGCGACCAGCTTCTGCTCTGAGGAGCTCAGGATGTCCTCGAGGATGCAGACAACGATGTTGTCGTTGATGTAGGTGCTCGCCGTGGTTCGGTTGTGTCCGTAGACCTCGGCGTAGAGCGTCACGATGGCTGAGGAGATCGCGCTGGTGAGACGGACTCCTCCGGGTAGAGCACGACCGCCTGGCATGAGTGCCTCGGTTCCCCCGGCTCTGTGAGGTCGACGCGCGGACAGGAGCAGAGGAGAAGCCCGGCGCCGTCGTCTGTGCACCACAATAAGGCCTGACGTCACCGCGGCGGGTGCACGCCATCCCACTCCTACTAGTGCGGACCGGGGTTCTCGGATCACTCGCCGGCTCAATCGTCACCGCCAGGGCAGCCATCTAGCCAAGCCCAAGTCGAAAGCAGCAGGCAACGCGCTTGGCGAGACGGTGCCGGCGAGCGTCCAGAGGCTCGCGTCCTCGCCTCGCACGTCCGCGAGGCGAGTGCTCCTCGGCGTACCGTCCATCCGTGATGTTCTGGAAGTTTGAAGTTCCGGTGATCCAAAACGCGTGGGAGCGTCTATCGGGAGCATAGGGAAGCTTCGGCTCCATCCACACGAGGCGAGAGGTCACTCATGCGTTCATCGCGAGGTCGCAGGTCACGGCTGGTACTGCTGGCCGATGCACTGGCCATCTGCTCGACCGTCGTCTACCTGTTCGTCTTAGCGCCGAATGAACCTGCCGCCAAGGCAGCTTTTCCCGTGTCCGCCGTCGCGACGCTTCAGAGTTCGCCCCTTCAGCTTGCGAAGGTGACCTCGGCAAGCGCCCCGGGTACGCACGGTGCGGGACCTACCGTTCCCGCGGATGCTCGCCCGCTGCCGGCGCTCTTCACCGCGACCTCGCGGACGTACAAGCCGCCGGAAGGGCCGTACCTCACGACGGTCTATAACCACCCGGTCAACGTCCGGGGGCCGGGCGGCGTTTGGACGCCGATCAAAGCTGGCGCCTCGGGCCTCGGAGCGTCTGCCCCGACGCGGACTAGCGCTGTATCCCTCAACGCGAGCGTTTCGTCGGGCGCGTCCCAGGACTGCCCGCTGGCCTCGAACTCGCCGACCACGAGCCTGTGCTCCTCCACGAGCGACACGGTGGGATGGGACGGGACGAACACGGACAACAGCCTTGTCCAGTTCGACGTCAAAAGCGCGCTTCCGGCCGACGCGAACGTGCTAAACGCGCAGCTCGGGATGTACCTGTGGCAGACGAGCACAAGCAACTCCGTCGCGGTGTCGGCCTACGCTGTCAGCAGGCCTTGGACGACTGCCGCGACGTGGAACAGCTATGACGGCACCAGCGCGTGGTCGACACCGGGAGGGGACTTCTCCGCCACTAACGCCGTGGCGAACCCCTCGGTGATCGGCGCTCCCGGCTGGGCGCACTGGTATCCGACGCAGATCGTGCAGGAATGGGCTAACGGCACGCTCGCCAACGACGGGCTGCTCTTGGCCGATACGACGCAGAAACAGACGAATGACATTCTGAGCTTCTACTCGAGCAAGGCGACGTCCAGCAACAAGCCCTATCTGAGCATCTCTTGGGTGCCTCGCGGCCAGGAGGACGCGCCGTTCTACAACATGCAGTCCTTCTCCATCAACGACCGCACTGCGATGAAGGCCAACGTGGCCAGCGGCGACCTCTTCGTCAACAGCAACGACCTTGTCGTCAAGGGCACCGGGCAACCGCTCGTCATCGAACACAACTACGACAGCCGCAACGCCGAAGGCGGGAGCGTGAATCCTTGGTACAGCCTGCCGGGCTCCACCGTCTATGCGGATGGCTCGGTGGCGGTCGGGATCAATCGCTATGACTACTCCGCCTTCATTCGTAAGCCCGATGGCACGTTCCTGACGCCGTTGGGCATGGACGCCACGCTGTGCGCAGTCAACGGCACGACTTGCACCGGCAACGCCGTCGACGGCTCGAGCGCGGCGTATGCCCTCACGTTCAACCACGACGGCAACGGCCCGCTCTACAAACAAGGCAGCAAGATGACCTTCGGCTCCACGGGCGGAATCCTGAGCGACGCCGACCGCTACGCCAACACGATCGTCTACCACTTCGGCACCAATGGCATCTCAAGCATCACCGACAGCCAAGGGCGCACCTTCACGCGCAGCTTCTACACCCTGAAAAGCGGCAACCACGTCACCTCGGCCTGGGAAGACGCCGCCGGCGCGCGAACAGTCAAATACGCCTACAACACGACCGACCAGCTTGAAAGCTACACCGATGCGAACAGCAAGCTGACGAAATACGCCTACGACGCCGAGGGCGAGCTCAGCGAACTCACCGACCCGAAGGGCAACGTCACCAAGTTCAACTACGACATCCTCCGTAGGCTCACGCTGATCACCCAGCCAGAAGTCGGCGGCTCGCACCCGACATGGAAATACGAATACTTCGTAGGCTCGGACACGGAACACGGCTACAAATGCACGACCGTGGGCGTCACCAAGAAGACCGTCGTCACGGACCCCAACGGCCACCAGCGCACCTACTGCGCGAATGCCTTCGACGAGGTGATCCAGTACTTCGACTCCGCAGGAAACGCTTCCGAACAGAGCTACAACGCGCTCGGCAACACGACCCTTACCACCGCAGCGGCACCAGGGAACGGAGAAAGCGGCAACGTCGAGAGCTTGAACTACGATGAAGCCGGGTCCAACCTGCTGTGCATCGTGAGCGGCACCGCCAAAAAAGAATCAACGTGTCCCTCGTCGCCCAACAAATCGGCCCTCGTGACGAGCTTCAGCTACAAGGACGAAAAGAACCCCTACTCAGTGACTCAGGTGAAGAACTCGCAGGGCAACAGCACCTTCAACTGTTACAACCACGGTGTCCAGAAAGAAAGCGAAGGACCGGCCTGCCCAAGCGAAGCCTCCGGTCCCGCAGGCAGCGTGCAGAACGTCCACGACCAGCTCTCATCTCAGAATGAACTGAGCTTCGCGCACAACTCAAACGGCACCATCAACTCCTCCACAGATGCCGACGGCCATGCGACCAGCTACGAATACGACGCCAGTGGAAACTTGACGAAAATCGCGGCCCCGGCAGGATCGAGCCTAGGCGCAACGACGATCACGGTCGACGCCGACAGTCGCCCGCACGTGGTCACCGACGGCACCGGTCACATCGAGACGATCACGTACGACAAGCTCGACCGCATCACCGAACTCGCCTACACGGGCACCGGTACGGCAAGAACCGTGAAATACGAATACGACCCCAACGGAGGCATCGTCAAACGCGTCGATCCGACGGGCACCACAAAATACACCGTGGACCCGCTGAACCGAGTCACCAAGGAAGAACTGCCCGGCGCGCTGAGCAACGAATACGGCTTTGACGCCGCCTCCAACAGGAAGTCGTTTACGGACGCGGGTGGCACCACCAAATACACGTACAACAGTCTCAACGAGCTGGAATCGATGCTCGAGCCTGGCGAAAGCAAAGAAACCAGGTTCGCCTACGACAATGACCACCGGCTGACCAAAACTACCTACCCGTCTGGCGCGAGCGAGAGCCTCAAACTCGAGTCCACCACAGGACGACCCGAAACGATTACGGTCGAAGGCGTCAGCGGCACGACCGTGCCGAACCTGACCTACGCCTTCCACCAGGGCGAATTCGACACGGGACTCATCCAGACCGTGACTGAATCGACCGGAAGCGCGACGGCCTACTCATACGACGCGCTTGGGCGGCTCGCGAGTGCGGTGACGACGGGGACCAATCCCTCACACTACGCCTATATGTTCGACGGAGCGGGCAACCGGACCGAACAAACCGTCAACCCGACCGGCTCGACCGGAGGCGCCACGACCTACTATTCAAGCAACTCCGGCGACCTGCTCGAATGCCGCCAGACGGTGCTACCTCCGTGCAGCAAAAACAACGCGACCGAACTGTCGGCCTACAAATACGACGAAGCCGGCGAGGAGAAGGAAATCATCCCCAAGAGCGACACCAGCGGCACGACGTTCGCGTTCAACGCCGCAAGGGAGCTTTCAAGCCTAACCCCATCCGGCAGCGGAGCGCAAGCACTTTCCTACGGCGGCTCGGGCCAGGACGACCTCGTCAGCCTTGGCGCCGCGACGACCATCCAGAACAGCCTGCTTGGCCTGAACCGCGAAGTCAACTCCGCCGGCACGAACTATTACGCCCGCACACCCGACGGCCTCTTGATCGACGAGCGCACACCCTCCGGGCACTTCAACCCGCTCTATAACGCCCAGGGAGATATCATCGCCCTCGTGAGCTCAACCGGCAAAGTCGAACGCACATTCCGCTACGGGCCATACGGCGAGAACGTCAAAAGCGAAGGCACCCAGACGATCCCCTATCCCTTCGGGTTCAAGGGTGGATATCGGATGCCGGGAGGGAACAAAGGCCTCGGGAACGTCTCAAACGGCCTCTATCATTTCGGCCAGCGCTACTACGACCCGACGACCGGACGTTGGACACAGCAGGATCCAGAAGCCAAAACCGGCGACCCAGCCCAGGAAAACCCATTCGGGTTCGCAAGCGAGGATCCAGTCAACGGCAGCGACGCGTCGGGCGAGTCGTCGGGGTGCGGATATTCGTGTTATCTAGGTCGGTTCCGTGGGGGTGGAGGATGGAACGCTTGCGATACGATTTCGTGGTTCGCGATATTTACGCCGCTACGGTACGGCGTGGGGGTCGCAACTTCGCTCGGGCTGAGGGTTTCATGTGGCTAGGACGCCCTGGGCGCGGGCTACTAGCAAGATGGGCTCCGCGGGTGATGGCCCAGTCGGGCTCGGGAGTGTTGTTCATCGGCATTGTGACGCGGGACGACGTGGTGGAGTCCGTTGGCGTAGCACTAATCTGCTTGGCGGCGTTGCTGTTTTACGGGAATCGATGGCGGGGCCGAGCGGACCGAAGGTAGCGGGGCGAGAGCTGCGCGGTGCCGGAGGCCGATTCACGACTGTCAGCCCTTTCGCGCATCGCACGGTACGTGGGCCGAATGCTAGCCGTGTCGACTGGCACCGTTGAAGTGACGTGGGAGACGGATTTGAGGCGCTCAAGCATCCGCCCGTCGGCCTAGTCCGACGCAGCGTAGGACTCGGCGAAACTACGCTCGGCCTCGAGCACGATCGCGACGGGCATTTGCGACAGCGCCGTCGGAGCTCTGGTTGGCGCCCTACTGAGGCAACTGCTCGGCCTGCGGTAGACATTCGGCCCGCAGACCCGATCAACGAAGGCCCGCGCTGAAAGGAGCCGGAAGTAGCCGATTAGACGCGGCTGGCGTCCGGTTAGATCATCATGTAGGACGGTTCCAAGGCATGGAGCACGAGCTCTGGCACGACATCGACCGCCGCATCCATGAGACGTACGAGGTGGGATGAGTGCGCACCGTGATCGAGGTCGAGCATTGCGTTCCAGCCGGCCGGCTCGTAACGGGCAAGCATGGACAGGCCGAACGTCAGCGCCCACCACGTCATTAGGTCGTTCATCGCTGCCCCGCCCACCAGCGGCCGTAGCCAGCGTTGCCCCCCCGGCGCCGACGGCACAACACGGTCGAGCGTGTTCTGGCGTCCGGGGAGGTCTGCGGTCTCCGTGGGCCAGAACGTGGTCAGTCCCAGACCTTCTCGCAGATGTGTGACGCGGATTCCGATGCCGGGGTGTTGTTCGTAGCTCGCGTCCGCGGTGTTGGCGTAGTTCGGGAGGTCGGCGGCGAGCGAGCTGCCGTCGGCGTGCTTCCAGCCGAGTAGCGCGACCTCGACGCGGTCGAATCTCTCAAGCGGGCTTGTCGTTACCTCAGTCGGGAAAGCCACGACAGCCTCGGGCCACTGTGCTGCAGCGTCCGCGTCGGCGAGGAGCTTGCTGACTTCAGGCAGGGCTAGCCAGAGCGCGCCGAGCTTGATCGGCTTGACCGGGACTCCCGATTCGGTGGCCGCTGCAACGCCGTGGAAGGAGTCAGGCTGGTCGGGGTCTCGATTCCTCGACGGCTTGATCTCTAGGTCGAGGACCTTGGCGACTGAGAGGTCGGGGCACGAGAGGCCGTGTCCGTACAGCTTCCAGGCGTCCGGCAGGTTCGCCGCCGCGATGGCTCGCCCGGCCTGGCTCAGCGCATAGAACAGTGGCAGCGGGCGGACTCCTGGGCTGGCGTCGGCCGCCGCCTTAATCAGCTCCTCGAACTGTTCGAGCGCCGTCCCGTAGGTCGCTCTGCGTTCCTCGTGCCGTGCACGCCCGGGCGGATGGGCGCGGGTTCGCCGGATGAAGAAGAAAGTGTCGCTGTCCATCCGAGTAATCATCGCGCCACCGGCAGATGAGTCAACTACTCTGCGACGCGCTGTGGGGAGGGTCGCCGACTACGTCATTGGGCTACTCGACGAGATCCTCGACGGAGGGGTCGAGTGGGAGAAGCGGTATCCCTGGGCGCTTGGGGACCGGAGCGGCAAGACTGGGCGGAGAGCGCAACTTTCCTTCGATGCCGTGTGGGAGGCACGGCGACTGGTCGTAGAGGTAGACGAGGATCAGCACCGTCGACCTGTCACCTTCTGGGACAAGCCGGACCGCTTGACGGTTAGTGGCGTGGATCGGCGCGAGCAGCGGCGGATCTATGACGTACGCAAGCGAGCGGCGGCGCGCTCGCGCGTCTATACCCTGGTCGAGATCGAGTGGGAGCGGCGCCCGGCGCCCGCCAAGCGAGACCGAGCCGTAGACCGTGTCCGACTCGAAGGTCTGCTCCGGGCGGCGGGCATAAATCCCGACTGAACGAACGACCGCTTGACCGGTCCCAGCACGGGGAGCAGATCCCCTTGCGTGTGACACGCTTCGCGGATGCTTGAACCGCTTGAGAACGCCATCCTCGTCGCCGTCGACCGCCTGACGCGCGGCAAGTTCATCTCAACCGACAGCGACGAGATAGCCGCCGAGCTGCAGGCCGAGGGGCGCGAGCTCCCGCAGAAGTACCCGTACGAGCGGCTCTTCCTCCAGCTCCGGGACAATGGGTACTTGGTCCGCACGGCGACGCGCACAGGTGAGGGCCGCGTGATCTTCGTGGAATTGACCGAGCTGGGCCGAGGGGTCGCGCGCGAGGCTGGCGATCCCGCCGAGGAGATCTGGTCGGACGCTCGGCGGCTGTTTGGCTCCGAGCTCTTCGCAAAGGCGTACCCGGCTTCCTACACGCCGTGGGCGGGCGCCGTCCGTCGTCTCCTCGGCGATCGACCGGAGACCGACCTGGCGCAGATCGGCTTCGGTTGCCGTGATGCGGTGCAGGCCTTCGCGGGTGAGCTCCAGATGCGCTACCTCCCGAACAAGCCCGACCCGGACGCGACGCACACCAAGAACCGCCTGCGTGCGGTCATCGATACGTACAAGGCCCGCATCGGCGAACGACGCGCTGCTGTGCTCGACGCAATGCTGACGCTGTGGGACGCAGACGTGGACCTGATCCAGCGCCAGACGCATGCGAACGAGCGTACGGGCAATCCCTTGACGGTCAACGACGCTCGGCGCGTCGTGTCCCTGACGATGTTCCTGATATTCGAGTTCGCCACCATCCTGGACGAGATGGACGACGGGCCGCCCCCGGCGACGCTTGAGCCTGGCTAGGCGACCCGCCAGCCCGAATCCGTCTCGCGGATGGCTCCACCGGCGGCGAACCACGCAACGATCGGGCGGACCTCTTTCGCGGGAAGGAACGTCGCGCGCACGATCTGATCCTCGGTCAGCGGGCCGCTCTCCGCGATCGCGAGGTAGATCAACCTCTGCCAGTCGTTTAGGTCGTCTATGTCCATCGTTGTTGACCATACGTGGGCCGGATGGCCGCCGGTGCGCGCGGTAAATTCCATCGGGCGGTGTGTACCTCGGAGAACATGACGCTGTACGGAGTCCTGGCGGAGCCGGCGCCGGATGGAGTCGCCGTCGGCGAGACGAACCGGACGCTCTCGAAGGAGACGCTCGATGTCTCCAGTTGACGGTGTCGAGCTCACGCTGTACGACGTTCTCGCGGCCCCGGTGCCCGACGGCCTCAGGCTTGGCGAGACTCGCAACACCAAGACGGTCGAGACGTCGGACGAGGAGCCCGCCGCCTTCCCAGGGGTTGGTGTCGATGGATGACCGAGATCTCAGGGCGGCCACGACCCAGACGCTCTATGACGCACTCGCGGAGCCTGCGCCTAGCCGGTTCGGGCTCAGCGAGACTCGTATCACAGCGTCTCCGGAGAGCGTCGACGAGGACCTCACCGACCTCTTCCCGGGGGTGAGCCTCGATGCCTGACCCCGGCGAGCCGCTAGCCATCACGCCGACGCTCTACGACGTCCTGGCCATACCAGCTCCCGAGGGCGCGGAGTACGGCGAGACGCGTGTAACCCGGGCGGAAATCGAGACGGCCGACGAGGCGCCGCCGATCTTCCCAGGGTGGGCGTAGGTGCGTGACCTGGCGGGGCCGGAGGCTGTCGCGACCCTGTACGAGGCGCTCGCTCCGCCCGCGCCGCCGAGTGTGACGGCAGGAGAGACTAAACGCAGCACCGCCAACGAGGCCGTCGACCCTGACCATGAGGGCGACCTCGCGGTGCTCCTGTTGGATCGAAACTGATCGCGTCGGCGCTAATCATCGGAGGGCTTCACGACGAGCACGTCGCCGGCGTTGTCGGATCCCTCAACGAGCTCGGTGTCGACGCCGCAACGGTTGACCTCGCCGCGCTCGAAGAGCATGGCTACACGCTGAACGGGTCGGAGCTTCGCGTGGGGGACGAGATCGCGGTCGCGCTGACCGGGGGCACACGCGGTTGGATCCGACGCCTGGCTCCGCCAAGGTGGCGGCCCGGCGTCGCGGGGGGGTCTCAGGCCGGTGCGATCCGCACCTCATGGACCGCGCTCATGGTGGGGATCGCCGGCGAGGTCAGGGTGGAATGGCTGACGCCCCTCGAGCGGCTCTTCCTCTGCGAGAACAAGCTGGTGCAGCAGCGCGTCGCCAGCGGGCTCGGCATCCCGACTCCGAGGACGATCGTCGCGTCCGACCGGTCTGCGATCCCGAGCGACCTCGGCAGCGAACTCGTCGTCAAGCCGCTAGGAGCTAGCCACTACGCCGGCGAGGATGCTCGCGAGCAGGTCGTGTGGGCGCAGCCCCTCGACTCGGCGGCGCCAGAGCTTGACCTACTCGCAGGCGCGCCGTTCATCCTGCAGCAACGTATTCATGCGGATCGTCATCTCCGGGTTGTCACCGTCGAGGACCGGGCATGGGTCCATGAGCTCAATGCAACCGAGGTGGAGGTCGACTGGCGCGTCACGGAGCAGGCGCACCACTCATTCGTAGCTGCCGACGAGCCAGAGGTCGCACGACAGGCCCTCGCACTGGCACACGAGATGGCGGTCGGCTACTCCAGCCAGGACTGGATCGTGGCGAGCGACGGCGCCTACTTCATCGACCTCAACCCTGCCGGCCAGTGGCTCTTTCTGCCAGAGCCACACGTATCCGAGATTACCGCCAGCATCGCGGCATGGCTGGCTGGACGGCGCTCGTGACCGGGGGCCGGCTGGTGCCGTTCTTGGTCCGCCGGTGGGCTGGTACCCGAGCGTTCGGGAGGGCAGAGGTCATCTACTTCGCACACGTCGTTGCTCTGCTCGCGCCGGGCGCGGAGACACCGCAGCACGACGCGCACCAAATCGAGCCGTCGCCGCTTCATGGGTGGTCCAGGTGGGATCGCAAACTGATGATCGAAGAAGGGCGCCGGCAGGCAGATCGCCAGTTGAGCGACCTAAATGAGGTCAGGGGCCGAGCGCAGTGGCTCTTCACAGTCGGGATAGCAGCAACGATCGCTATCGGCGGCGCGTTCGGCGCGGACAGGGCGACCGGCGCCCGCGCCTGGCTGTTCATCGTGAGTCTGGTCGTTCTCGGCTACGGGCTCGCCGGCGCCGTCTCGATCATGGCGGGGAAGGCCAGCTTCAGGAACATCGACGCCGCCGTCCTCAGCCACAAGCCGCTGCCGATCGAGAGATACCTAGCCGATGCCTTCTCGCGGATGCTGCGTGAGGGAGAGAACACGATCTCGACCCGCATTACGATCTTCCGCCAAGCTGTCCTCTGGGTCATCCTCGGTGGCTACTTGGGTCTGATCGCGGTGCTGACCTAGGGAGGCCTCCGAGGCTAGTCATTCGCGCGAGCCGCTCTCGCGGCGTTCTCGCTGGCGAGGGCCGGACCATCGCCCTGCCCCGGTATGACGCAATCGCCCTCGGGTGGCTCAGACGGCTCGACCGGCGGCGGTCCGAGTGGCTCGGGCTCATAGGCTTCGCGCCACTCACACGCCTCGCAGATGCGCTCCCGTGTGACCGTCTGCTTGTCCCAATCGAAGTCGTCGTGCGTTCCGATTCGGTAGGAGCCGCAGTTGGGGCACCGCTCCGGCAGTCCCGCCTCGGCTCGTTCGAGGGCGCTCTCGAATAGCGACAAGAAGTGGGCGACCGCCTGGACAGCCATCTGCGCGTCCGGACGTGTTGCGTTCTTCGCGTGCGTGAGCCAGTTGGCGTATTTCCACGTCGCCTTTGCCATCGCCTTGAGGTAGCCGCGCAAGTCCGCCTGCGATGAACCAGCCGCGACGGCGTCGGCGATGTGCTCGGCCCAGTGGACGAAGTCGCTGGCCTTCGGCGCCTCGACACGCTCGGACAGGATCGCCTCAGTGCCGATGCCCTGCACGAACGAGAGCAGCGTCTCCCGGCATTTCATGCCCACTGCCTGGAAGTCCTCGGCCTCGTCGGCCGCCACCTCGGCCTCGGCCGCCTGCTCCCACTGGCGCCGCGTCCGCTCGAGCCGCGGCTCGGGCGTGTCAGGGGCTCTGGTCGCCTGACGGGCGAACACGCGCTGCATGAGGCCGATGTGGAAGGACAGGATCTCGTCCATGCTCTTGAAGTGATCCTGTGTGTAGAGGTTCGTCGGCGGTCCCACTACCACCAGCGCCCCTTGTCGGTGTGGACGTCCCAGACGGTGTACTCCGTGCCCAGGATGCGCTCAGCTGCGATCTTCTCAGCGTGCACGACCGACTCGTCCCCCGCCTCTAGCTCGACGTACTCGACGATGCTGCGTCGCTCGCGCGATGGTGACTCCACACGTTGAGCCTATCGACGGAGGCCGTGGTTCTCCCGTGGTCCCTGGGTGTGGCTTTCCCAGAGCGCTCTACGCACACGGTGTGGGGTTCTTGGCGACCGAATCGCTCGATACGCTCTGGTCAAATGGCAGCCCTTCCTCCACTCCGCATCGAGAACCGCTGCGATCCGTTCGACTGGTGCGTCTGCGCCCACGCCGACTTCCTAGGTGAGACGATCACGTTCGACCTGCGCTTCGGCTCAAATGAGAGCGAGTGGCGACCGGACCCGCCGCGGCCGCAAGGCCCGGACGACCCCGAGTGGCGCGAGGCGTATGAAGCGTGGGAGGCCGTAATCGAGGACACACTGCGTGCACAGACTCTCTGGGACAGCCATCGGTCCCTGGTCGAGCGGGCCCGCGAGCGTGCAGCGGAGCCGATCACGCTCTACTTCTTCAACTGAGGCTGACGCCTAGTCGGGCCTTCGGACCTAGGCCATAGTCGACACTGTTGCTCCAGCGGGCGGCAGCGTAGCGATGATCGTCGTCGCGGGTTCGGCGTACGTCCGTGGTGATTCCTGCGTGCCACTGGGTGCGTCGTGCGCTCCAGCCAGCCCGAGGCTTCCGAGGAGACAGATAGCGCAGGCGCAAGTGCTTCGCTTGATGTTCATGTTCAGGACTATCGGACAGCTGCAGATTCCCGTTCCTCAACTAGCTCGCGTGCGACGCTTCTGGCCTCCGCGAGCGTCGTCGCTTGGCTGAACCGATACGGCCACGGTGGTCCGAAGCTGCCAAGCGCGTACACGCGCAGTCCTACCTCGCGGATCAACGCCAGCTTGGAGCGGCGCAGGTTCTCGCGCGAGAGATCGGCATGGATACCCAGCCGAATGAACGCTGTCTGGTAGGCGGCCCAAACGCCTATCAGAAGCGTGCAGGGGATCAGCGCAAGGTTCAGCCAAAGCGGCAGGAGCAGCCCACGTCCTAGCTCGCCAAGGCCCTGGGCGCTCGCCACCTCGCCAAAGACGCGATACGTTGCGTAGCCGATGGCCACGATGCCGATGATGCTGACGAGCGATTTGAGGCAGCTTCGCGCGGGGTCGTACTCATCCGACTCAAGCTCGGGTGCGAACTGAGCGACGCCAAGTAGTGCACCGAGAAACACGAGGAACGGCACCAAGAACATCTCGGCGGCGAACGGGAGGACTAGAAGGTTCAGATAGGCGTCGAGAATGGCGGCGAACTCGACGGCCCGCCGTACGGCTTGTCGCGTGAACTGTCGATCTTCGGAAACGCGCATGACCTGGAAAAACCCGACAAGGGCGACCGTGATGACCCACGCGACGGTCGCCCCGATCAGGCGTGCGGTCCATAGCTCGATCATGGACGCGCCGAAGACCACGACCGCGATGTAGATGAGCATGAAGCTTCCCGGCGCCGCCAAGCTACTGCTCACGATGACGCGAGCGACACTGAGGAGGGTCCGCCGAATATCGCTGATGAACATACACACGACTAGGAAGACAGCGGCCCATATCGCTGTCGCCCACTCCCGGTCGTTGAGTGCTTCCGTCCACTTCACAGCCGTGAATCTAGGCCCGTCTTCGGAAGGATCGCTTCGGTTTCCATCCCCACAACGATCCCTAGAGCGAGCCCTGCCCAGTATTTCCGGGCCCACACCCCTCAACCCCGTGGTCTCCAAAACCGCAACGCGATCGTCACGCGCTACGGCAAGCTTTCGCCCGGTGCCAAGCGACGGCGTCACGACACGATGAACCTTCTCGCGCCAGGTTTGCGCCAAATCCTCGCCTTCTCGTCGGTCGCGGTGTAGCTTGGCTCGCAACCCGAAAAGTTGGCCCCGGCGCAGGTGTGAACTGCCCGGGGCCGTGGCACCGAAAGGAGTTAGCTTCCGATGCAAGATGAGCCTAGCCAGATCACCCCGCGGCGGGACGCCGACGTTAGAGAGAACATCGTCCTGCACATGATGTTGGACGACGCGAGTCCGGGGCTGTGGAGCACTGAGGAGCTCAGCAAGGCCGTTGGCAGGATCGAGACGGCCGATGCTCTGCCGGCCCTGCACGCGATGGGCCTGATCCACCGACATGGCGACTTTGTCTGGCCGACGCGGGCGGCGACCCGTGCCGCCCAGATCGAGAGCGCCGTGTAGTCAGGGGCTTGGGGGGCGAGCGGGGGAGCGGCGGGCGCGGCCAGGGGGAGGGCCGGAGCCTGTCGTCGTTGCTGTCGCTTGGGGCGTCAGCCTTTGCGTCAGGGTTGGCGTCGGCTCCCGCGCGCTGGTTTGGCTTTGTGGAGCCGCTCTGTCTGCCCGGAGGGTGGCGGGGGCGTGGTGGGCCAGGTCATTGACCACCCCCTCTCCGCTTCGCTGCGATGAGGTGGTCAATGACCTGGACTGTGGTTGGTGGGGCAGGCAGAGCGGAAGAGGATGGTGGTTGAGAGTGTGTGGATGGAAGTGGGGATCTGGGGTTGGGGAGAGAGAAACGAAAAAAAGAAGGACTGGTGGGGGTGGCTGTGGTGGCGGGCAAGCGGGTAAGCCGGCCGCTCGACGGAGCGAGGGGCCGGCCTTACCTCCTCATGACATGACATGATGACTTGACCGGCATATGACGTTATGTATGATGCATCAAGTGTTGTTGTTCTTGATCTTGGAGGTGTGTTGTGGTTAGACCTTCGCGTGGCGATATCGGCGGGGCTTCTCGTGGTGTCGTTGCTGAGATCGATGTGCGTTTGAAGAGCCTCGATGAGCAGCTCGCCTCCCATGAGGAGCTCGTGGCTGAACGCGAACGCCTGCGGGCCGCGCGGGCGACATTGTTAGGGGAGGGCCCCGCCGGCCAGATTTCCCAGGATGACGTCGCGGGCTATCTCGCGGAGCACCCGGGTTCGCCGCCGGGGGAGATCGCGCGGGCGCTCGGCGTGTCATCGGGGCGCGTCTCCGCGCACCTCTATCGCGCGAAGAGCACACGGTTTGTGAGCCGCGCGGATGGCTGGTATCTGCGCGAGAGGCCCGCGAAGCGATGACGCCAGCCTCCGCGCCCATGCGAGTTCGCTCGGTCGCCGAGCGTCGCGGCGCTCATGGGGCGTTGCGACGTCGGGATCTCGATGTGCTGGCGTGGCTCGGTGAGCAGTACGGCGCGCGCGCGGATCAGCTCGAGGTGCTGCTCGGCTGCGGCCCGCGGACGGTGCAGCGCGTGGTCGCGCGGCAGCGTCAGGCGGGCTTGGTGGCGACGCGGCGGCTGATCGTCGGCGAGCCGGCGTGGGTGATCCCGACGAGCGCCGGGTTGCGCGTCGGCGGCCAGGGGTTCGCTGTGTGGCAGCCGCGGCTCGTGCTGCTCGCGCACGTCGCGGCCGTGAACGACGTGCGCCTGCACGTGCAGTCACGCTCGCCTGCAAGCGAATGGGTGTCCGAGCGGGCGCTCGCGCGCGAACGCCGGTCTGGCGAGCACCTGCCCGACGCTGTGGTCGTCACCGGCGGGCAGCATGTCGCTGTCGAGGTCGAGCTGACCGCCAAGAGCCGGCGGCGCGTCACCGCCATCCTCGACGAGCTCGCCGAGCGCTTCGATGCCGTCGTCTACTTCTGCGCGCCCGCCCCTCACCGTCAGCTGAGCGAGCTTGTCGGGTCGGGACGTTGGCCGTCGCTGGACGTCCGGGGGCTACCCGACCGAGAGCTCGGCGAGTCGGCGTGACCGCGGTCGCGGATCGGTTGGTCGGAGAGGCCGACGGCGAGCGCGGATTCGCGGTTGCGATGCGTCTGGCTGGCGAGCGCGCGCTACCGGTCGATCATGGACTGGCGCTGCTGTCACCGGCGCGGCTGTGCCGGCACGTGCTCGTGTGCGGCGCTACCGGCTCCGGCAAGACGGAGACGCTCATGCGGCTCGCCTGGGCGGTCGCAAGGGGGAGTGACGCGCCGGTGTTCTACCTCGACGGCAAGGGCGACCGCCAGAGCGCCGAACGCTTCTGCGGGTTGATGACAGACGCCGGGCGGACCGCGCGGGTGTTCCCTAACGAGCCGTTCGATGGCTGGCGCGGCCGCCCGCATGAGATCGAAGGGCGGCTAATCGAGGTCATCGACTACGCCAGCGACGGTCCGGCGTCGTGGTATCGCGACGTCGCGAAGAACGTGCTGCGGCTCGTGTGCGAGCACCCCGACGGGCCACCACGAACCTCAGCGACGCTGCTGGCACGGATGGACGCTGACGCGCTCGCGAGCGCACACCAGGGCGCGAGCGCGCTCGCTGCGCTCAACGCGCAGCAGGTTCGTCAGGTGCGGCTGCGCTACGAGGCGTTCTTCGGGCAGACCCGCGGCGCGCTCGACGGCTGCTGGGCGTGGGAGGACACCACGGCCGCCTATCTGCTGCTCGACAGTCTCGCGCTGCGCGAGGAGACCGCGGGGCTCGCACGGATGCTGTTCGAGGACTTCGCGCACTACTTCACCAGCCGCAAGCCCCGCAGCCAGTTCGCTCTGCTGATCGTCGATGAGTTCTCCGCGCTCGCACAGAACGCCGGCATGGCCGCACGGATCGAGCAGGCACGCGGATTCAACACCAGCCTCGTCCTCGCCCCCCAAGTCGTCGCAGGGATGGGAGAGGAGACCGAAGCGGCGAGGATCCTCGGGAGCGTCGAGACGCTCATCTGCCACCGCGTCAACACCCCCGAGGACGTGATCACCCTCGCCGGCACGCGCCGCGCGATCGAGTACTCCAGCCAGTTCGTCACCGAGGGCGCCACCGGCGCCGGGTCGGCGCGCATCCAACACCAGTTCAAGGTCGACCCCAACAAGGTCCGCTCCCTCGCACCCGGCCAGGCCTATGCGATCAGCCGCGGCCGCGCCATGAAGATCCAGGTGCTCCAAGCCCCCGACCTGCGCGCCCAGCTACCCGAGCCTCTCGTGGGCGGCGGAGCCGTCGTTCCTTCGGCATCTCCCGAGGAGCCGCCGAAGAAGCTGGAAGTGCCCGCCACGCTTCCGTTCTAGCTTCCGTTCGCGGTGCGGAACGTGGCGGTAGTAGGATTCGGACAGATGGGTCAGTTCCATTCGAAGATCCGGGGCTTTCGTTGAGTGACTTCGCGGAACACGCAGAGCGGGCCGCGCTCCGCGGCGTCGCCCATCTGCTCCCGTCCAAGTGGCGCGAGATCGTCGACCTAATCGACGCCCCGGTGTCACCGGCGCCGACGCGCACGATTCCCGCCCCGAGCGATCCCGCGGTCGCACGGCTGCAGGGAATCGACCACATCGTCGTCGTGATGCTCGAGAACCGATCGTTTGACCACATGCTGGGCTACCTCTCACTCCCCGCTGAGATGGGCGGCAAGGGCAGGGCAGACGTCGATGGGTTGCAGGGTCCCGCCATCAACTTCAACTCCTTTGAGAACTCCGACTACGCTATCCATCACCTCGACCGAACAGTGTTCAGCGGCGAGGTCGAGGATCCAGATCATTCCGGGCGTTCAGTGGACGAGCAGCTCGCCGGTGGCGGCAAGGGCTTCGTAGCCAACTTCGCGCGCATCTCAGCGGCGCGAGCCGTCAAGTCAAGCTCACCGGTTCCCGTGCGCGATCCGGGGTTGGTGATGGGCTATTACGACGCAGCTGACCTGCCCGTCTATGACCATCTCGCCGCCGAGTACTGCGTCGTTGACCGCTGGTTCAGCTCGGTGCCCGGCGCCACTTGGCCGAACCGCCTCTACTCGATCGCCGGCCGGGCAGAAGGCTCCCGCGACGACGTCTCGCCGCCGATCTACGCGCTGCCGAGCTTCGCGCGTTACCTCGACCAGCACCAGGTCGACTGGCGCTGGTACTCCTTCGATCCCGGCACCCTGCGGGCCGTCGACCCGGCCTACCGACTGAGCAATCACCACCGCTTCGCGTTCGTCGACTCGCGCAAGCTGAGCACGCTCGAACGCGCTGTAGGCGAGCTCACAGAGGAGGGACCGTCGTTCCTCGACGACGTCGCCTCCGGCAACCTCCCGTCCGTCAGCTGGATCGACCCCCGCTTCAAGGATCTCCGAGTCCTCGGCCCCGACTCCAACGATGACCACCCGCCCTCCGACGTGCTCGCGGGACAGGACCTGATCCTCAGGATCTACCACGCCCTCAGCTCGAACTCCGCGACCTGGGCCAAGACGCTCCTGGTGATCACCTACGACGAGCACGGCGGCTTCTACGACCACGTCGCTCCGCCCGCCGCCGTCGACGAGGATCCCGGATTCCAGCGGCTCGGCGTTCGTGTGCCCGCCCTTGTCGTGTCTCCGCGCGTCGCCGCGGGGGCCTCCTCGACAACGCTCCTCGGCCCCGAGTTCCACTTTGATCACACGTCGATCATCAAGACGATCCTCACCCGCTTCTGCAACACCGGCGGACAGATCCCTGCCCTCACCGCCCGCGTCGCGGCGGCGAACCATCTCGGGAGCCTGCTCAGCGATCCCGTGCGCGACTCGGTACCGGACCACGGTGCGCTAGCAGTCCGGATGGCCGAATGGCAACAGCAATGGACCGCCGCGCGTTTCGCCGACCCGGTTGCGGCCGTGGGCCAACCCAAACGCCTCACCGATTTTCAGACCGGCTTCTACGACATGGCGCGTCTACTGCGTCGCGCAGGACTGCCGGGCGCTCATCCGTGAGCTGTCGCTCCTTAGGATGCGGGTCGATGGCTAGCTGTTCGGATAACTAGGAATTATCGATTGCGGTCGCCGATGACGAGCGACAGTCGGGTCACGGTCCTCATTCGCCCGGTGGACCGCCTGCTAATCGCGGTCAGGGTGGGGCTCGTCCCGACGCTCGCGCTCGCAGCAGCCGTTCCCGCCCTATTGGGCCTCATGAAGTCGTTCAGACCCACCGACCTAGTGGTCGGGATAGTGGCCCCGCTGATCGCGGCGTTGTACATCCTCGCGTTGCAGGGCCACGAGCTGGCGAGACCGATCGATCGCCGGTTGGCGAAGGTCCGACGACGGGTCGCTACCGGGTGCAACCACGATGAGTGGACCGACCACGAAGACCATCGGCTCGCCTGCATGCTCACAGCGGAGGTGTTCCGTGCGCCGCTCTTCGAGCACGATAGCCAGCGCAAGGTGGTTTCGGCGCTGCTCGAAGCGTGCGGCAGCGACCCGTCGGGCCGCTACTGGTTCGTCGAGGGTAGAAGCGGAAGCGGTAAGACGCGCACGGCTCTCCAGCTCGTCCAGAACCTGACGCGCGACCACGATCTGTTCGAGCTAGGCAATCGCTGCCATCTCTACGACTTCTCCGGCTCCAAGAAGGCACAGAGCACGCTGCTTCGCAGGCTCGGCACCTCGAGCCACGAGGGCGCCATCGTGCTTGTCGACAACTTCCACCTCGTGGACACCGAGGTTCTGAAAACACTGACGAGGCGCATCATCGAAGGTTCGCGCAAGCCTTCAGAGCGGCTGCTCGTGTTCCTGGCCAGGCCGGGCGAGGCGTGGAGCCTCGGCTCGGGCTCCGACGTGCGGCTGCTGTCTGAGGCCAAGACGAGGGATCGCTACCTCGAGCTCTTTGCGCCGGCGTCGGAGACCGTTGCGAACCGCGTGTTTGACGTCGATGAAGGCGCTTCCCAGCTCATCCGCAACCTGCGACAGGATTATGTCGCGTCGGCTACCCAGCTCCATCTCGCTCAGGTGATCGCCCGCAATCGCGCAGTCTTGCCGGAGGTGCGCGACATGATGCAGGTGCTCGCAGACGCGCAGAGCGCGAGCACCTCACCGCAGCTCGTCGAGCTGCTCGCGATCCTGTCCGGGCTCGCAATGCATCGCGGCTCGTTCTCACGGCGCGAGCTGCGGCGCGCACTGCGCGCCGTACGCCGAGCGCGTCGTGGTGCCTCCGGCCTCGCGGACACTTTGCGAATGCGGCGTCGGTTCCGTCGCCTGCACCGGATCGGCGTCGTCCCGAAGATCCACCTCGACGGGACGCGCTACCTCTTCCACGAGACGATCGCCGAGTTGTGCATCGATCGCCTGTCCCGTGTACCGACCTTCCGTCAGCCGTTCGTCGCTGTCGGACGCATGAGGTTGCGGGCTGCTCACGTTGCACACCAAGTGCTCGACGTGTGGCTCGTGGGCACCGAGATCGACGACGAGGAGACCGTCGAGGAGAACTTTGACGGGGCGCTATCGCAGGGCGCTTACGGGCGGATGACGCGTTGTCTGGAGCGTGCGAAGGGTCGCCATGTGCTGAGTGCTCCAACGCAGTTGCAGCTCGCCATCCTCCTCGACCGCACCGGCGACTTCGAGGCCTCGCGTAAGGAGTTCACTGCTGACCTCGCCGACGCGCTCCGCGATTCGAACGAGCTCGGCGCGATCCTGGCGACAACTCGCTTGGAGGCAAGCCACGACGAGGCGTCGATGCGCGAGCTGGAGGCGCTTCGAACGAGTTCCGACCGCCTGCTCGCGATCGTCGGCGAGTATTGGCAGGTACACATCTCCGCTCACCACGGCGAGTTCGCCGCACCGCGGCTTCTGGACCTAGCGAGCGAGGCACGAGGGCTTGTGGCTGGGCGCGAAAGTCACTGGACCACTCACTCGATTGCGCGCATGCATTTTGACTCGCTGCGCCACCACTACCTGGAAGGAGGACTCCCCGCCGGAGCAATCGGATCGCCTCAGCGGCTTGTGCTCAACGACTACCTGCGCACCCGGCTTCCCACGTACGAGGCGTTCCACGCCCTATATGCGCGCGCACATCTTGTCGGGCACGTGTTGCTGCCCCAGCTTGCCATCTTCAAGCAGTCGGTAAGCGGAGAGGACGCGCAGCTCACAGGCGTCGACCGGGACCACGCCCGCGAACCAGGCACACTTGCGGCGATCGCCCTGGACTTGTACCGGCATGCCCGCGACGAGTTCTGGCAGTACGGCGACCGCGAGGCCCGATATCTGCAGGCTGACTTGCTCAACGCAGCGATGATCCAGGATGACGCAAACCTTGATGGGCTCCTGGTCGACCTGCACGACTACAAGCGCTTTATCGACGAGACCGGCTTCAAGACGATCGCAAGCTATCCCCATTTCTACTTCTTCCGCTGGAGCCTACTTAAGCGCTACGAGCTGATACTGCGAGGTACGAGCGAGCCGCGCGAGGCCGACGAGCTGCTCGCCAGCGCGCGCCGGGAAGTGGAGCGAATCACCATCCTTGATGCCGGAGTCAACAACGAGTACGGGATGCTGCGCGCGGAGCTGCTTGGGCTTCTGCTCGACGCGGTCGAAGGACACCACAAGGTCGCCGAGTTGCAGGCCTTGGGGGAGCGCATGGCCGCGCGCGGATACCTCTCAGAGCAGCGCCTGCTGCGACTGCTCGTTGAGTCAGGGTCGCTCAAACTTGCCGATCTGCGGGCGATCGTACGCTTCTATCCGTTCGTACACCAATAAGCCGGACAAGGACGAGCTCGCGCCGTCGTACGACGCCACTGCGCTCGTAGGGATAGACACGCTCGCGTTCGAGCGACCAGGACCCGGTCGCAAGCGCCTCCGCCGCATAGCGCCCCGCCGGCGGGCGGTAGAACGCAATGTCGGGTGAGGTACGGACCGTGAAGCGAACTGCATCGTCATCGTCGGCCAAGTCGTTGGATACGAGGCAGACAGCATCGGAGCACCCGAGCCGGGATAGGGCGTTCCATGCGCGGGCGGAGGCTCCAGCTGAATCCCACAGATGTCCCATCACGCCGTCGCAGTAGATGGCGTCGAACACGCCCGGAGACGCATTGCCGGAGAGCAGCTCAAAGCGCGCGGTGCATAGGCCCTTAGCGCGGCAGTGGCGCAACGCGCTCGCGGCCGGATCGGTCGCCAAGACCTCCCAGCCCGCCTGCGCGAGTGCCGCCTCAGCATGGCCGTTGCCGGCCCCCACGCTGATCAGACGGGCCCCGGCCCGCGAGTACGGAGCGAGCAGCTCGACTACAAGCGCGCGGTACGTGGCATCACGCACCGCCAGCGGCGCCAGCAGCGCGGCATCGACCCCCTGCTCCCAGCGGTCGAACAGACTTGGCGCACCAGGCGGCTCGTAGCGGATCGAGGGCAGGCGCGAAGCCATCGCTACGTCCAGTACTCCGGCGGCAGGATGGCGCCCGCCTTCGCATCGGCGGCAAGCACGCGGACCCGCTCGCGCAGGACGGGCGCTGCCGTGGCGCCGGCGACCGCGAGCGCGACGATCTCCGAGACTTCTGCCATGTGCGCGATATCGACGCCGGCGGTCGCCGAATGGCTCGTCCCCAATCGCAGCCCGTGCCCGAGCCGATACGGAAGCTTGCGGTAGTTGACCTGCACGTTCGCGGCTGCAAGACGCTCGTACTGCTCGAACGCAGCTTCACGCGTCGTGCTTTGGATCCAGATGTGATGCGTCGCCGGCCAGCCCGGGTCGCCCTGTCTCGTATGGGGCACGACCGGGAGGCCCCGTTGCTCGAGCTGGAGAGCCAGCTCGGCGGCGCTGTCGAAGAGGCGCACGGCGTAGCGCCTCAGCCAGTCGGTTCGCAGTAGCGTGAGCCCAGCGAGGTACGAGTTCTCGGCGTGCGAGCTTGAGACGAGCGTGGACAGGCCCGCGAGGAGGCGCTCCCATAGCTCGCCACGGTCACGGCCGACGATGCCGGCCTTCTGCGGTCCCGGAAGGCTCTTGTGGAGCGTGAACAGCATCAGGTCGAAGCCCCACGTCAGCGGGTTCTCGTACCGACCGATGAGGATCGGCGTCAGAAACTGCGAGGCGTCGAAGATCTTGGTCGGCCCGGCAAGCGCGCCAAGGAACGAGAAGTCCTCGTAACAAAGCCCCTCGCTCCGATCGACGAACACAAAGTCCGGCTGCTCCTGCTCAACTAGTTCGAGCGTCGCCACACGGTCGACACAAAGCCGCTCGTAGTCGATCGGCAGATCGATCGGGCGCAAGCCCAGGCGTTCGAGAATCGCCCGAGTGCTGAAGTGTCCGCCTGCCTCGTCTGAGAGCAACAGCACGCTCTGACCGATCGAGCTGATGCTCATGAACGTGGCAGCGTGGGCCTGCAGCCCGGCCAGCAGCCTCAGCGACCCCTCGGCCGCGCCCAGCATGTCAGCCAATAGGCGATGGATCTCGGCCAAGTCTCGGGCTGCGCGATCCCGCCCGGCAAACTGGATCGCAGCGTTCATGCTCTGCTCTCGGTCGCGCACCTTGTCGGTGAGGTACACGCCGTGTAGGAACGCCGTGTGCTCGCGGTCCGCGAGGCTGAACGGAAGGCTGTCGACGGGCGTTAGAACGATCGAGTCAGCAAACAGGCGCCGCTGCTCGTGGAGTGAGCGCAGCAGCGCCGGTCGGTCAATCGCCAACGCCGATAATTCCTAGTTATCGCGCGTGCAGCAACCTTCCCAGCACGTCCGCATCCGAAACGACCCGGCTAAGGGCCAGGTCGGACACGTGCGTGTAGATCTCGGTGGTGCTCAGGCTCGCGTGCCCAAGAAGACGCTGGATGTAGCGGATGTCTACGCCCGCCTCGATCAGCTGGGTGGCGGCGGTGTGGCGCAACATATGCGGTGTCACCGGCGCGCTCAAGCCCGCCGCTCTCGCGGCCTTTGCCAGACGCGACCGCATTGCGGGGGGCGTCAGAGGAGCATGACGGGAGTTAAATAACAGTTGGGGCTGCTGAAGGCCCAGCGCCGCGCGGGCCTCGAGGTACGCGCCGGTGAGGCCGGTGATCCAGTCGTTGGTCAGAAAGACCTGCCGCTCGCGGCGGCCCTTACCGACCAGCCGGAGCGTTCGCCCGGACAGGTCGATGTCTTGACACTCGATGCCTACGACCTCGTGAACGCGCACGCCCGTGGCGACCATCAGAGCGACCGCGAGCAGGGTCGTGGACTCATCCGGCCGGCGGAGTACGCGGCCCGAGTCGCCCACCTCGTGGACACCCGCCGCAATCCGTAGGGAAAGGAGGAGGCGATCGAGTTCGTGCGTTGCCAGGACGCGTGGGAGTTTGCGCGAGCGTCCCGCTGCGACGGTCGTCCCGACCCATGGATCCGAGTCAAGCAGGTGAGATGACCGAAGCCATCGACAGAAGCTGCGAAGGCCCGAGGCACGCCGTCTGATCGATGTCGAGCAAAGCCCTGCCGCCCGCTGCTGCTCCATGAAGCGCGCCACGCGCGCGTGGTCGATCTGAGCGACGAACGCGTCGACGCCGAGATACCGCTCAAGGGCCACGATGTCGCTTTCGTAGGCACGAACGGTATGCGGGGACAGGTCCCTCGTGACGAGAACTTCTCGCGCGCCTGACAGACCTGCATGACGTGCCCTTCTGTCGTGTGAGGTCGGTCATCCGTCCGGGCCGTTCGGCGGTTGATGGTGGCCGGTGCGGAGTCGCCTCTATCGTGGTTACGTGAGGTGAGATCGGCAGGGGTTGAGTGGCCCTTTAGAAAGGGGCTGTCTCCAGGTGACCGGCCAGGCCGGTGAGCGCGCCCGGCCTCGACACATCGGTCGCGTGGCAGCGCCGTCAGGTCGCGGGGGCAAACGGCCGTCCCGGTCGACATACCTGCGTCGGAGGAGGGGATGAGGCTCCCGTTCTAGACCAAGGAGGCCCCGGACATGCATGCCCGCGGAGCGGTGAAGCTGCCGTCGATACCCGCACTGGCGCTCTACGCCGCCACGGTCGCCGTGGAAATCCCAGTGATGTTCGCGAGGATGCTCATCACGCTCGTAATAGGTGTCCTGTTGCTGCTCCTCAGCGGACATTCCACGTCGGGAGCACAGAGCGTGCTCATCGACCTCGGGATGCTCCCGAGCACATGGGCCGTGTTCGCGCTCGTGACGCCCGCGGGAGGCGCCTGGTGGTGGCAGCAGAACCTTGGCGGCAGGGCACCATCCGAGCGCGAGGAGCTGGCCTACCAAGACGCGCTGGATCTGCTGGAGCATCAGGCGCAGGAGCCTCTACGCGAGCCGAGCATCTGGTTCGTGCTCGATACGCCCCAGCCCGACGCCGCCGTGTGCGGGAACGCGCTTATGGTGTCTCGCGGACTGCTGGAAGGCGAGCACCTCCCCGCTGTCCTCGCGCACGAGCTCGGGCATCTCGCGAGCAGCGACGGGAAGCTCACGGCCGCACTGAACCGGCTTGTGGTCCATCCGCCCACTAAGACGGCAGAGCGAGAACCACGCCAGCAAGGCGAGCTCGTGGTTCTCGGCCCGGACCGCATGACCCAGACGCTGCTCGCCTTCCGTGTCCTTTCCTGGATCGTCCGCAAGCTGTTCGCGTTCGCCAAAGGCGGGCTCGGACTGCTGGTCACGGCCCCTGCTTGGGGTGCCTATTGGCGCGAGCGCGAGTACGTCGCCGACCAGTACGCCGTCCGGCTCGGGCAGGCTGAGGAGCTCGCAGACTTCCTTGAGATACACGCACTCATCCACGACCACCCCGTGCCGTTCATATGGCTCACCGAACACACCCACCCACCGACGGAGCTGCGCATCGACCGGCTCCGCAAAGCGTCCTTCCAGCCCCTGGCGGTAGCTCCGGGGTCGGAACCCGTCAAGGTCGCCCCTGCGGGGCCGCCTGCGGCGTGGCCTGACGGCCCGACGTTGACCGAACCCGACCCCTCCGCTGGAGAGTCACTCAGGTCGGCAGGGATGGCCCTGCCGACCTGCAGCCAAACACAGCATGGAAAGGACGATGGTCGATGACCATTAGGGAGCCACGCGGAGCCTGGACACGCGTCCGCCGTGTAGCCGGCGCGCTCACGCCTGAGACGATCGAGCAGATCGCGCGGAGGGTTGCAGAGCTCCTGAGCCACAAGCGATCAACCCATCCCGACGCTGACGGCTCGGCCGCTTGCCTGGTCGATGCGGATCAGCTCGCCACGCGACTCGGGGTCACTCGGGCCTGGGTCTATGAGCACGCGAGCGAGCTGGGGGCGATCACGCTCGGCGACGGGCCGCGGCCACGATTGCGATTCGACCCCGAGATCGCCGCGCAAGCCCTCCAGGCGCGCCGCCGGTACACGAAGGCCGTCGAGTCCAGGGAGACATACGACGGATTAGGCGCGGGCCGACCACGTCGCCGCCGGGCCCCGGTCCCGTTGCTCCCCGTCCATGAACCCAAGTCGCGACGGATCCGGTCGGCGTCCCGGTTCGCCTTCCACCGTCGGAATAGATACTGATGGCCCGCGAGTCGACAGGGCAGGTGCTCGAGCGCAAAGGCAAGCGGGGAATCACCTACGCCGCCCGCGTGCGCGCCTACGGCAAGCGTCACTACCTCTCACTCGGCTACTCCTGGGAGGGCTACAACCGCCGTCGGGCCGACACGGAGCTGCAGAACATCCTCGCGGACATTCGCCGCGGCACCTGGAAGCCACCGCAGCCCGAGCCCACCGCCACGCATGTGGGCGACCCGACGTTCCACGAGTTCGCCACGCAATGGTTCGAGGCGCGACGCCACGAGGTCGCCCCTCGCAGCGTCGAGGACTACCGATGGGGTCTCACGCGCCACCTTCTCCCATTCTTCAAGGACCACCACCTCACCCAGATCACGATCGCCGAGGTCGACCGCTACAAGACCACCAAGGTCCGCCAACGCGAGCAGCCCGAGGCCGCCCGCGGGCTCTCCAACGGCTCGATCAACGAGACACTCAACCTCCTCGCGCAGGTCCTCGAGATGGCAGTCGAGTACGGACACATCCAGTTCAACCCCGCGCGCGGGCGACGCCGCAGGCTGAAGGCCGCGCCGCCCAAGCGCACCTGGCTCGAACCCGAGCAGATTAAGCCGCTTCTCGACGCAACCGTCCGCGGGCTGCGAGGCGGGAAGACGATTCCTGACCCTCGGATGCACGCACTGTTCGCCACGGCGATCTGTACCGGCCTGCGCGTCGGAGAGCTGCTCGCGTTGCGCTGGCAGCAGGTCAATCTCGCCCAGGGACGGCTTACGGTCATCGACGCCAAGACCGAGGCCGGTACCGGCCGCGAAATCGACATCTGGCCGGAGTTGCACGACGTCCTGACGAACTACAAGGCAGGCGCCCATCACCTCAAGCCCAGCGACCACGTCTTCGCCACCGCTACCGGTAAGGCAGACACCCGCTCGAACATCGCCAAGCGACTCAAACGAACCGTCGAGCGAACGAACAAAGGCCTGGACAAGCAGGACGCCTCGCTGATTCCGATCGAGCTCTCGCCCCACTCTCTGAGGCGCACGTTCGCTTCGCTGCTCTACCTTCGCGGCGAGAGCCCTGTGTACGTAATGCAGCAGATGGGCCACTCAGATCCGAAGCTCGCCCTGCGCATCTACGCCAAGGTCGTCGGCGAACAGCGCCGCCGGGGTCCCGGAGCTCGACTCGTCAGCGTGCTGGACGGCGCGCGGTGGACGCGGCCTGAGTCTGATGCGGGATCAGACGCGACGATCGCGGCCTGAATAGCCCTGCGTGCCGCCCGCCTGCTCTCACTCGATCAACGCGTACAGGCGGAAGCGGAACTAGCGGCCGATCGCGACCGTTGGGAGCTTGCCGGCGCGTGCGATGCCGTAGACGTGCGCTCGCGACACCTGCCAGCGATCCGCGACCTGCTCGGTTGTCGGCAGGCAGCGCGCGCTTGCGCTCTGCGCAGCCTCATCAGACGGGGGTGGAGAGTGAGTGTCCATCCCGTCCTGCTCTGCTGCCTGATGCGTGGAGTGCTCGGTGGCGGTGAACCCTGATCGTCGCAGTACGCTGCCACCGCGGCGTCGCGACCTACAAAACGCATGCAGGATCTGCTGGCATAGTTATCGTGTCCCCTGCTGATGCGAACATATGTTCGTGTCTATCCAAACCTTGTTGCCTCCCCGTCGTGCTCCCAATGACGTCGACTTGACAACTCGCTGCGCGGAGGTCCTAGCTGGACCTCGGACGCGCCTCCTTCGTCGAGCGAGCTTGACCTTGGGGAAGGCGGGTCAGCTTTGCTGCGTTCTTGGCCATCTGTTCAGCGCGGCCCTCAAGGACCTTTTTGACGGTCGACAGCTCGGCGTAGCGGTCGATTGCTTCGTCCACAAGCTCTTGGACCAGCTTGCCCGGCGTGCCCTTGCTTTCGACGAACGCCGCAGCCTCAAGGATCGCGTAGCGGCTCGGAGACTGGCGAACGTTGATCTGGGGGTCGTTGCGAGGCATCGCAAAGCTTCCGTCCGTGCTACACCGTACGGTGTAGCACCAGACACACTAGCTCCGCTAGCGTGGAAGTGGAAGGCCAAAGAAGATGCGTGATCTGCAGCGACTTGAGAGACTAAGCTCCACCGCAGCGCTCGGGCTGTGGGCTGACGACATTGTGCTCGCGCTGGACCGCGCAGCCTCGACCTCCGGTGAAGCGGTCGACGTCGCCGACGTCGCACTGCTTACCGACGCAGCTGAGATGCTCGACACGGCCCTTCTACGCACGGAGCATCCGCTCACGGCGCCCGCGTCGGCAAGGGCGCTCGCAGCAACCAATTCAACGCTGACGATTGCCGCGACGCTCGCCCGCGAGCAAGCCGATACGGACGAGCACGGTCTTCTTGCCGCAATGGCCGCAGTCCTCCGTAAGGCAGCCAAAGGAGACCTCACAAAAGCTGACGGCAAGCGGGCTCGTTCGACAATGGAGCTATTCGGCCTATTGGGCGAGCACCAGCTCATCGAGAGTAACTCCGTCCTATCGTCGCGGCAAGATGCAAGGACATGGACGGAGATCCCGCCGACCTTGAGCTCCTCCTAGCAGCTGCTAGCCAAGAAATCGTGGCGCTGCGCGTTGACTCGCGGCTAGCTCCCATTGAAGGCACGCGGGGCGCCGCGCTCCGTGCCCATGTGCTCGATCTACTTGGTGCTGTTGAGTATCGTATGGCCCAGAAGCCGGGCGCGGATGCACCAGATCCCGTTCGTCGTGCGTTTGCGCGCAGTATTCGGCAGAGCATGTTCATGTTGCGGGGTGCGCACGCCGCGTTGCCCTGGCTGGCTGCGACGCGGCGGCCCAATGTCAATCTCGGCAGTCTCTACATGACCGAGGAGTACGCACGAATCCTCGTTGGCATGAATGTCGATCTAGTCGTGGTACCGGATCCCGAGTTCATGTACTCGACCACGAGCTGGCCCTTCTTGGCCGTGATCAAGACGACTCCCGGATTCAACCCGCGCAACACAGTTCGGCCGATTGTCCTCAACTACCCCCTGAGCGACGCTGACCGACTTCTACTGCACCCAGTCTTCGCACACGAGCTCGGGCATGCGAGCGTTAGCGAGCACCACCTCGTCGAGTCCGTAGAGACACAGCTCGACCGCGACCCTGATTTTACAAATGCGCTGCAGCAGACCGTCGACGACATGGCCAAGAACTACTGGAGAGGACCTCCGGCCCGAATCTCAGGCACGCTGCGGGCGTGGCTTCGCAACTGGACGACCGAGCTCCTATGTGATCACTTGGCGATTGAGGCGGCTGGACCAGCATTTCTTTGGGCCTTCGCGTTGTTCGTCTTGCCATTGTCGTACGGTGAGTCCGGTCCGGAATACCCACCCAATACGGTGCGTGCGAGACTCATGCTCGAGCATCTCGCCAAGCGCGGCTGGCGCGCGCACCTCGACCTGGTCGCGCCAAGACTCACCAAGTGGCTGGATGAGGTGGCCGCGGACTCAACAGCTAGCCTCGAACCCCCCTTCGGGTTTCTACGCGACCAACTAGTCAACCACGCAGCACTCATCCAAGACGTAGTGATCGCCCGGATCGGCGAGAGCGCGCTAGAGCCGGACTTACTGGGCGGGGAAGCTAGTCAGGCAGCTGATCTCCTTCGGCAACTAATTCTGCCCGTCGGCCTCTCCGGCCGGCTCGAGCCAAGAGCAATCCTTCTCGGTGGCTGGCAGCACGCATTCCAACTCCACGGCGACAGTCCAAGCGGCCTCGTCAAGGCATCCGCCGATCGCCGCCTCCAAGAACTTGTCGGGAAGGCAATGGAGATGAGCACCGTCGCTTCCGCTTGGGAGAAGATCGACTGATGCTGCTTGGCCGCGACGACATTGAGCGGGCGATAAAGGATGAGGACCTCAATCGGCGCCTCATCATCACACCCCTGTTGGAAGAGTCACAGATTGGCCGCGGCTCCGTTGATGTGAGGCTCGGGACCGAGTTTTTGCTACTCAGTCGCACACGGCGCGCTGGACTTGATCCTGGTGAAGACAGCCAGCAAGATGTCGATGAAATGCAAGAGCGGGTAGTCGTCGAGTATGGAGAGTCGCTCTGGCTGCATCCGCGTCACTTTGTGCTAGCCGCAACGCTCGAGTACCTTCGTATGCCCGATGACATGGGCGCTTACGTCGTTAGTCGCTCGTCGTGGGGGCGACTTGGGCTCATCGTCGCTACGGCCGTGTTTGTGCACCCCGGGTTTCGTGGCTGCCTGACCCTTGAGCTGGTTAACGAGGGCGACAGCCCAATCGCGTTGTCCCCGGGGCTCCGCATCGCGCAGCTTGCAATCCACCGCCTTGAGACTCCCGCGCCACCACGAGAGGGAGAGGAGGACAAGTATCTTGCTCCCGTTCGGCCGCAACCCTCGCGACTAGCCGCAGAACGAGCCGATGTCGTCCGACTTGGCGCACTTGGCAATAGCCTTCGCTCGCGGATCGGCGGGAGTGCGCCATAGTCGTGTAGCTGTCAGGGTGGACTCGCGGACATGCTGACGCGCGACACTGAATGAGACACAAAGCTCGTCGCGGCACGGCACGGGATACGCCGGGACTTTCGCGGACCTGAGCACGGCGGGTGGGTGCGCATTCAAGTCGGCACAGAGTACGTCCCGGCCGCGGTGCTCTCCTCCTTTCTCACGGCAGCCGGGCAAGTTGGCGATGACAACACCCTCCTGATCATCACGCTTATCCTCGTCGCTGGGTCACGCCCGTCGTCCTCTATGCCACGAGTCCAGCTGGCCCTCGCTGGTACTCAGTGCTACTCGCCATGGCCGGGTTTGGGGCCTCGGCGGTCGGCACGAGTCCGGACACGGACAGGCTGCTAGGACTGTCCAGCAGCAAGGCGCCGTTCGCGCTGACCGTGGCCGCATTTGCCATCCCGGCGATGGACAAGGCGCTGGGCAAGGCGCTGCGTGGCTGGCACGAGTCGACGTTTGGGCACAAGCTTGGTTTTGTGCCCAAAGCTGCCGATATGGGCGCGAATCGGAGCATATACCGGGCCTGGCCGACGATCTCGCGATCCATAACACCCCTGCTTAGGAGCACAATCGGACGCGCATCCGGAGCGTTCGCTTCTCAATTTGCAAGCAGGAGGTCACCGGTTCGATCCCGGTTGGCTCCATGCGCACGGCCCGTCCTAGTCAATTGAGGCACCGGCGCCGCCACCACGAGCGGTTACGTTGAGACGGGCGGTTTGGCCGCGCCCGGGCGGGTGGCGAGCGCGGGATGCTGGTCGTCGGTGCTCGTCGCGCCGCTCGCCGACGATGCAGGCGGACCTGTCACGGTGACGATAGCGGGACGCTCGGTGTCGGTGTTGGTCGGGTCGATCATGTGCTCGCCGCGCGCCGCAGTCAGGCGAAGCTGGGGGCTTCTTCGTAGTGCGGAAAGTGCGCCTGCAGGTCGACGGCGAGCTGGATCAGCTTCGCCTCGGAAAACGGCGCGCCGCCCAGCTGGATGCCGACCGGGAGGTGGGTCTTGATGGAGGTGCCGCCCGGCACGGTCACGACCGGAAAGCCGAGGTAGCTGAACAGGTAAGTGAGCAGCTTTGAGTTCTCGGGGTTGGTCGCGGGGCTAGCGAGCGCCGGATTTGACCGGGCGGGCGGATCGGCGAGCGAGACGAGCATCGCCACCGCGTCGAGTTTGTTCTCGGCCAGGGTCGCCTTCCAGCTCGCCTGAAGCGCGGCCCGCTGTCGGTGCAGGGCGAGATACTCGAGTGCGCTCAGGTGCGACGCTTCGATCAGGCTGAGCATCTGCGCGGCGGGCGGGTTGTACAGCGCGACCTCCTTTGGGTACCACTGGGTGTGGTAGGAGAGCGCGTCGGTGTAGAACTCGATCGGCCCGAGCGTGCCGAACGGATCGCTCGGCACCGCCAGTTCGACCAGCGTCGCGCCGAGCGACCTCAGCTCCTGGAGGGTCCGGGCCAGGATTTCGCCCGGCCCGGCTTCGGGCGCGCCGAGGTTGGTGGGCACGGCGATGCGAGTCCCGGCCAGCGGAGTTGAGCCTTTGCGGGGGAGAGTCGGATAACGGGCGGGCGGCCGCTCGGCGATGTCGGTGGCGGGATCGTTGTCGTCCTCCCCTACGAGGGCGCTCAAGATCAGACTGCAGTCGCCGACCGAGCGACCCATCGGGCCGCAGTGGTCCAGCGCCCACGCGAGCGGGATGACGCCGTAGGAGCTCACCAGCCCGAACGTCGGCTTGATCGAGCTCACGCCGCAGAACGCAGCCGGAATGCGGAGCGAGCCGAGCGTGTCCGAGCCCATCGCCGCCGGGGCCATGCGCGATGCCAGCGCCGCCGCGCTGCCTCCGCTCGATCCACCAGTGATCAGCGCGGTGTCCCACGGGTTGCCGCACTGCGGCGTCACGGCGAGAAACGCGAACTCATCGGTGTGGGTGTGCCCGAGGAGCACCATTCCAGCGCCCGCCAGTCGCTCCCACGCGGTGCTGTTCCCGGTTGCGACGTTGCCGGCGAGCACCTTCGAGGAGGCCGTGACCGGCAGGCCCTTCACCGCGTAGAGATCCTTCAGCCCCAGCGGGATTCCACAGAGAGCGGGCGCCGCCCGGCTTTCGGCCCGTGCCCTTGCCAGCCGGCTATCGGCGGCCCCCGCGAGCGACTGCGCCATTTCGGGATAGAGCCGAATCCAGGCGTTGATCTCGTTAGCCGAGCCTTCGAACGTGACGGCGCCGTTGCGCTGCGCGATCCGTTCCTGGCACGCCTGGGTCAGTTCGCGGCTCGACAGGAGACCCGCCTGGAGCAGCGACGCCGCTTCGAGCGCGCCGAGATCCGCCGGATTCGCGTGGCGTGCGGCGATCGGTTGCGGCGGCGGCAGCCCGGGCACGGTGCTCGTCGTCGTGGTGGTCGTCGCGGCACGAGCGCGTGCAGGCGTGCTCGAGCCGCCGCCGGTGATGCGCCTCGTTGGGGCCGCACCACTCAGCGCAGGGTCCAGGAGCGGCACCATCGCGGCGCCGGCTGCGGCGGCGCCGGCGAGGAAGCCGCGGCGGCTGACGTCGGTCATAGCTGGTCATTACCCGCCCAACCGCTGCTGCCTCTAAGCGGCGGTCCAAAGTATGTCTCGCCGCGTTCGACCGGCGGCTGAAATTCGTCGCGACGTGCGCAAGCTCACACATGCTTGGTTCCATCTGTGCGTTGGGCCGTCGGCAGTCCCTGCCCGGCGCCGCCAACGACCGGTCGCCGTCGTCACCCGCGACCCGCGGGAAGCAGTGCTTATTGCCGCCCAGGTTGGTGGGCAGTCGTGTCGAAGCAGCCGTAGATCGTGAAAAGCGGGTTCACGAAGCGGGCGCCGTGGGCGCCGGTGAGCGCCTGTTCGCCGACGAAAGTGGGCGGCGCATCTGCCTTGTAGCAGCCATCGGCTTTGACGCTCACCTCATAGGCAACCTGAGCGAGTTCCAGCGGATCAAAGCCGGTTTGGGCAGACGGCATGGTTATCGTGCAGACCCAGTCATCGCCCGGTCCGCCCACCGCCCGGCCACGCCTCGCGCAGCTCGTCTTCATGTCGAAGCTGGGGTCGGCCGGCACGTAGCGGCCGAGCTCGCGCTGCTGGAGCACGGTCAGCCGCCTGAAGTTCCGCGCGATCGAGGCTGCGAGGCGGCCGCGCGTGACCGTCGTCGGCCCCGAGCTGATCGCGGCGATCAGCGCTAGGCAAGCGAGCCCCGCAGCAAGCGCGATGCGCGCGAAGGGCAGCCAGCCCCGCAGCCGAGTGACCGGGGGACCGGCGAAGTCGCGGCGACGCAGGATCGCCCACGCCGCCCACAGGGCGCCCGTGGTCCACAGCGCCGATACCACCAGCGCGATCGCGAGCTGGGCGAAATAGCGCGGGCTTGCGAGCAGACCGTGCCAGTCGTCGAACGCCGATCCGAGCAGCGCCCAGCCCGTCCACGAGCCGTTGCCGACGAACGCCAGCAGCTGCATCACGAGCCCGGCGATCGCGGTGCCGGCCACGCCGACGATTCCGCTTCGCGACACCACCGACAGCAGCGTTGCCAGCGCGACGAAGCCGATCAGCGGCGGAATGCCGAGCAGCCAGCTGCACAGCAGAAGCAGGACCGCTTCGCCGGACGGAATCACCGTGCCCCCGAGCCCGACGAGGGGCTGCGAGCCGACGAACAGCAGCCCGCCGGCAATGCTCGAGATGGCCGCGAGCGCGGTGAGCGCGCTCGCCAGCGCGCAGCCGACGAGAACCTTGGCAGCGAACACATCGCGGCGGCTGCACGAGCGGGTGAGGAGCGCCTTCCAGGTCCCGTAGCGATCCTCGCAAGCGAACAGGTCGCCCGCGACGAGCCCCGCGAGCAGCGGGAAGCCGAGATAGTCCGCAAATCCGAGCATGACGAAGCCGACCGCCCAGCCCGAGCTGTGGATCCAGGTGCCGAGCAGGCTGTCGCCGGGCACTCCGCTCTGTCCGCTCACGACGATCGCGACGGCGAGCGGTCCGAGCGCGCAGACGAGCGCCGTGATCCGTGTGGAGGTCGCCGCGAGCAGCTTGCGCTGCTCGGCCACGTACGCCGCGCCGAGGCCTCCGCGCGTCACGACGGCGAGTAGCCGCGGGCGCGCCTGCGCGTAGGCACTCACCGGTCGGCCAGACGCTCGAGGTTCTGCGGCGCATGCGGGGGCGAGTGATGGGCAGGCGTTGACGCGCTCCCCTCTGAACCCGCACCGGTCAGCGCGAAGAACAGGGCTTCCAGCGGACCGACGGCTTGCTCGAGGCGCCGCACGGCGACGCCGGTGCCTACGAGCGCGACGACGAAGGCGTCGAGCGCCTCCTCGCTCGCTCGCACCGCGAGACCACCATTGGCGAGCCGCTCGCTGCCCACCCCCTCGACCTGCGCTGCGAGCCGTCGCCCTGTTCAGCGACGACGCGACGGTCGTGGACGAGGGCCAGACCCGGCACGGCACTGCGGCGATCCGGGAGTGGAGGGCCGGAGCCGCAGTCAAGTACATGTACACGACTGAGGTTCACAGCGCCGAGCCGCTCGGCCTGGGTCGTTATCTGGTGACGGGTCGGCTGACCGGTGACTTCCCAGGCGGCACGGCCGATTTGCGCTGGGACTTCACCGTCGCGGGGGACGTCATCAGTCGCTTGGTCATCGCACCGTGAGTGGGGGCAATTCACGCCTCGAACCGGCGGCCGCGTCCGCCACCGCGACGCCGTGCGTCGAAGCCTGACCATCACGCGCCCGACTGTTAGATCCTCAGGTCACCGTCGGCGAACGTGACCCGCGGCCATCTGCCCGACCTCGAAGGTCGCGGTGCCGGTTGTCACGACCGGGTCCTGTGCGGCGAACTCGCGCAGCGCCTGCTCGTCGTCGGTCTCGACGATGGCTAGGCCGTATGAGTCCTCATCGGTGAGCACCGGTCCGAACACGACCATGTCGCCACGCTCGAGATACGGCTGCCAATGGGCAGCGTGACTGCCCATGATCTCCCGCTCCGAGTCGGTGAGGGTCTGCGCGAAGTTCGGGCGCGGAGCGGTCAGCCGGAGGACGTAAGTGCTCATGCGGCGAACTCTACGCCAAGCACACGAGTGTCGACCATGGACCGGCACTCCTCATCGACGGCGGCGTGCTCTCTGCGTGTCTTACCTAAGGCCGAGCTCGACGCGAGTCGGCATCCCCTGCCATCTTGGCGATCAGGCTGGTCGGCAGGATCTTCAGGAGGCGCGAGACCACGTTCCATGGATACGCCGGGATCGTCGCGCTCTTCACGCCGCGCTCGATCTTGTTGGCGATGACGGTGGCTCCCTTGTCGAGGTCGATCAGGAATGGTCGGCGAGCGAGGTCCTGGTTGATCGCCGTGTCGATGTAGCCCGGGAACAGCGTCGTGACCTTGATCGGGGTGCCGTGGAGCTCCGCTCGTACGGCGTCGGTGTAGACGGCGAGCCCGGCCTTGGAGGCGCTATAGGACGCCGATCCGGGGAGGCCCCGGAACGCCGCCACCGGTGAGATCGCGACGATCTGCCCACGCCCTTGGCGCAGGAACACGGCTACGGCGGCATCGATCGTCCCCAATGTGTACGGCGCTTACAATATAAGCGATGTCAACATCTGAGGCGTTTCCGATGGCCAGGGCGGCCTACCATCACGGAGATCTGCGCGCGGCGTGCGTCCGCGCCGCGGTCGACCTGCTCGAGGAGGGCGACGAGACTGCGCTGTCGCTGCGCGCCGTCGCACGTCGGGCCGGGGTCTCGCCGGCCGCCCCCTATCGCCATTACGCCGATCGGGAAGCCCTCGTCTCGGCGGTCGCGGCGGTCGGCTACCTCGACCTCGCCGAACGACTCAGGGCGGCGCACCCCTCGCCGTCGACGTCGGAGCAGCTCGCCAGCGTGGCCGTTGCCTACGTTCAGTTCGCGATCGACCGGCCCGCGCTGTTCCGAATCATGTTCAGTGAGCCGTGCGATCGCGACAACGACGACCGCGTCGCCGCGACGGCGGCGGTCTCGCTGTACCTGCGCGGGATCGTCGAGCGGGCGTTCCCGCAGGCCGACGCCGAGGCGTTGGCGACGGCGATCTGGGCGCTCGTCCACGGGCTCGCGTTCCTGCACCTGGACGGCAAGCTCGACGCCTCCAGCCCGACGGTCGTCGCCGCCCGGGTGAGCGCCGCGATCGAGGCGATGCTCACGACGGCCGGTTCGCGAGGACGCACGGCGGACGGGGACTGACCGTGATGAGCGCCACCGCGCCGGGCGTCGTGCTCGTGGAGCCTACTCGCGGCTCGCCAAGTTGTTCACGCGGCAGATCGTTGGCAAGAGTCCGACCAATCGTTTAAACGGCGCGCGGGTCAAACGGCTGAAAGCAACGACGAAAGGAAGGCGTTATGAGGACTCCAAAGACGATCACGCCAGCGAGCGCGACAGCCGAGGTTCAGAAGTCTGAGGCCGAGTGGCGGGCCGAGCTCACGCCTGAGCAGTACAACATCCTGCGTCGCAAAGGCACGGAGCCGCCGTTCACCGGCGGCTATGTGCACACCAAGGCGGACGGCATGTATCGCTGCGCGGCGTGCGGCACGGCGCTGTTCTCCTCCGACACGAAGTTCGACTCGGGCACCGGCTGGCCGAGCTTCACCGACCCGGCAGTCCGTGAGCATGTCGAGCTGCACGAGGATCGCAGCCTGTTTATGCGCCGCACCGAGGTGACGTGCGCCAAGTGCGGTGGTCATCTCGGCCACGTCTTCGACGACGGTCCCGCGGGCGCCGACCGCTATTGCATCAACTCTGCCGCTCTCGCATTCCAGCCGACGGAGGACCTGGGCCAGTGAAACTGATCCACTCGCGAAGCGCCGGCAGTGACGCCGCGACATCGTCGCCTGCGCCGGAGCTCACCGGCGTGGACATGTGGCTAAACACCGATGGCCCTGTGAAGCTTTATCGGCTGTACGGGGAGGTCGTGCTGATCGAGTTTTGGACCTTCGGCTGCATCAACTGCGTCCATACCGTGCCGTTCATGGTGAAGATGAACGCGCGCTACCGTGCCCGTGGACTCGTGGTCCTCGGCATTCATACGCCGGAGTTCCGCCACGAAGCAGGCGTTGGCGCCGTTCGCGGCGCGATCGCAAACCACGGTATTCACTATCCGGTCGGTCTTGACAACTCTTACGCGGCGTGGAACGCGTTCGGCGTGGAGTTTTGGCCGACCATCTGCGTGCTCGACCGGCGCGGCGCGATCGCCCATCGCCACATCGGTGAGGGCGGCTACATGCAGACGGAGCGGGCCATCAAGCGTCTCCTCGAGGAGCCCATGCAGGTAGCGCTCGATGGCGCCCCCAACGGGATGTCCCTGCCGCGCACTGCCTGAGACAGCGAGCTGACGCCGAGCCGGGCGCGGCAATCTCAGGCCACGCCCTGAGCGGCGGTCGGGGCTTATGCGGCGTGCACCGTTTCGGCCCGCAGCGGGTCGAAGGCGGTGAAGGAACAAGCCGAGCAACGATCTATGAGTGGAGCACAACATGAGAGCGATCTGGAATGGCATGACAATCGCTGAGAGCGACAGCACGGTCGTCGTCGAGGGCAATCACTACTTCCCGCGCGACGCGGTGCGCGACGAGTACCTCGAGCCGAGCGACACCCACACCGCCTGCCCGTGGAAGGGGCAGGCGAGCTACTTCACCTTGGCGGCGGCGGGGGAGCGCAGCCTCGACGCCGCGTGGTATTACCCGCACCCCGAGCCGGCCGCGAATGGCGTGAAGGAGCGCATCGCGTTCGGGCAGAGTGTCAGAGTGGTGGGCGACGAGGCCGACCGCGATGAGGATGCGACCTTCGATGTGATCGTGATTGGTGCGGGGCCGGCCGGCGAGGTGTTGGCTGGGCGTCTTGCCGAAAATGGCCAGAACGTCGCGATCGTCGAGTCCGATCTCGTGGGCGGCGAGTGCTCCTTCTACGCGTGCATGCCCTCGAAGGCCTTGCTGCGCCCGGCCCAGGCGCTCGCCGAGGCGCGCCGGGTTCCCGGGGCCGCGGAGGCGGTCACAGGTGAGCTCGACGTGCGCGCGGTGCTGGCGCGTCGCGATGAGGTCGTCAACGGCCTCGATGACTCCCAGCAGCTGCCGTGGCTGCAGGCGCGTGGTATCACGTTGATTCGCGGACACGGCCGCCTCGATGGGGAGCGCCGCGTACGCGTCGGCGAGCAGCTCTTCGGGGCTCGCCTGGCGGTCGTCATCGCCGTTGGCAGCGGCGCCGCGCTGCCGCCGATCCCCGGTCTCGCCGATGCGCGGCCTTGGACGAACCGGCAGGTCACCACCGCACGCGACATCCCGGGCCGGCTGATCGTGCTCGGCGGCGGGGTGGTTGGTGTCGAGATGGCTCAGGCCTACAGCGCGCTCGGCTCGAAGGTCACGGTGATCGAGGCCGCTGAGCGCCTGCTACCACGCGAGGAGCCGTTCGCCGGCGAGGAGCTGCGCGACGCGCTGCTCGCAAGCGGCGTCGAGGTGCATGTTGGGCTCAGCGCACGCGCTGTCCGCCGCGACGACGCCGGGGTGACGGTCGAGCTGAGCGATGGCCGTCGTGTTGCGGGAGACGAGCTCCTCGTCGCGGTCGGACGCCGCCCGCTGACCGACGACATCGGGCTCGACACGGTCGATCTACGGCCGGGAGGCTTTATCGCAGTCGAGGACCGGTTGAGCGTGCCGGGCCGATCCTGGCTGTTCTCGATCGGCGATGCCAACGGGCGCTCGCTGCTCACACATATGGGCAAGTACCAGGCCCGCATCGCCGCCGAGGTCATCGAAGGCCGGCCTGTGCACGCGAAGCGCGACGACGCTCTCGCGCCACGCGTGGTCTTCACAGACCCTCAAGTGGCAGCGGTCGGCCTTACCCTCGACGGGGCTGTCGAGCACGGGCTGAATGCCCGTGCGTATGACGTGCCGAGCTCGGCGACCGCGGGCGCGAGCTTTCATGGGCGCAACACGTCCGGAACGTCGCGGCTGGTGCTGGACGAGGACCGCGGCGTGGTCGTCGGCGCGACATTCACCGGCACCGACGTGGCCGACTGGCTGCACGCCGCGACGATCGCGATCGTCGGCGAGATCCCCGTCGAGACCTTGTGGGAAGCCGTACCTGCATTCCCAACTCGTAGCGAGGTCTGGCTGAAGCTGCTCGAGAAGCGCGAGGCCGAGCACACACGTGAGCGCGTAGATCGCGATGCGCTGTCAGCGGCTTGACGTGAGCCGCGCCTGCTACCCGACCACGAGTGCACTACCACACCGGCTAGAAAGGACCGATATGGCAGCTCTCAGAGACCGCGTCTTCGCCAAGCCCACGCAACAGAGGGCCCCGCGTCCTCCATCACAGGCACAACCACCCCCCGAGGGGACGGAGCTGGGCACCTTCGCCGCCGGATGCTTCTGGGGCGTTGAGGCCGCGTTTCGCGACATCGACGGCGTGCTCGAAACCGCAGTCGGCTATACCGGCGGCGATCGTGTGAACCCAAGCTACGAGCAGGTGTGCCGCGGCGACACCGGACACGCTGAGGCCGTCGAGGTGTGGTTCGATCCAGGCCAGGTGAGCTATGAGCAGCTTCTCGACACCTTCTGGCGTATGCACAACCCCACCACACCCAACCGCCAAGGCTGGGACCGTGGCAGCCAGTATCGCTCCGCGATCTTCTTCCATGACGCACGCCAGCAAGAGCTCGCAACCCGCTCGCGTGAGAACGCGCAGACCTTGTTGCGCAAGCGGATCGTGACCGAGATCACTCCGGCGTCGGGGTTCTACCGGGCCGAGGACTATCACCAGCGCTACTTCGAGAGGCAGGGCCGCGCGGCGTGCGCCGTGACCCTGCGCTGAGCTCGTCGCATCGTCCTTCCAGGGGGCCTCGTCGATGGTCGCAGCGGTGGCGATCGACGAGGTCTCGCCCTCTGGTCTGAACGAGCCCCGCGTCGTTGCGTGAAGCCCGAGCGGGTTAGACCGCTCTCAGCCGGCCGCGACGAGGGCCGCGTCGCCCAGGGAGGCGCGTACCCTCAGCCGTGCCTGGTGCAGCCGGCTCTTGAAGGCCGCCTCGCCGACGCCCGCGATCTCTGCCGCCTCGCGCGTCGAGAGGCCCTCGAGGTCGCGCAGCACGAGCGCGGTGCGATGTGGCGGATCGAGGTCGGCGATGGCGAGTTCCAGTGCGTCTCGCAGCTCATGCTGCTCGGCTCGATTGCCCGGACCATCCTTTGCCGGTGCTGGAACCTGCACGGCCTCGTCATCGAGGTGAACCGTCGTGCCGCGTCGAAGCCGTCTCTCCAGCGCGCGGTTGGACTCGTTGACCGCGATGCGGTAGAGCCACGTGAAGATCATCGCACGAGCCTGAAAGCGCCCGATCCCCCGCCACGCTCTCAGCAAGGTCTCTTGGAGCACGTCTTCGGCTTCGCCGCGATCGCCGAGGAGGCGGAGTACGACCGTGTACAGGCGGTCGGCATGCACGCCTACCAGCTCTTCGAACGCGATCACGTCTCCCATCTGGGCGCGATCGAGGAGCTCGCGTTCGTGTGCGTTTGTGGCGCCGTGCTGGCCAAGCACATGCGTCACGCCTCGTGGGCCCGCTCTGCGTTGGTGTCCGTGTGGGCCGCGTCAACGCGGACGCGGTCGAAGATGCCTGCGGGCGCGCGTGAATCGGACCGCTCCTCGGAGCTGTGAAGCAGACGTAGAAGAGCGCGCATGGCACGGATCCCGAGACCGCAATCCGGGCACTCCTGGGCGTGCAGTTCCAGGCGCCGCCGCCCACGCGGGCCCAGGTCGCCCTCCAGGTAGTGGGAGAGGTGCTGCTGGGACCAAGCGTGAGCGTCGTGGCGTCCGGGCCAGCGCATCAGTCGGCTCCCGTCGCAGATGTTTCGACGGCGTCAGAGCCTGGCGCCCCATCGAGCGCCGGCAGCCGTCGTCCGTCGTACGGGCAGTAGTTGAGGTCGTTCTGGACGAGTTCGTGGCAGGTCGGGCATACACGCAGGTTCTCGACCGCCCAGGGCAGGCGCGATGCCGAGCCAGCCAGCGGCAAGAGCTTTCCCACCACCTTCAGCGGCTCGTGCGTGTCTCGATCGATGTACAGCAGACCCGGTTGGGCAGACGTGACGACCTCGCGCCCTGTGCGGGCGTTGCGCAGCCGATACTGCTGTGGAGTTGGCGGATTGAGGTGTGAGTAACGGGACATCGTGCTCCTCGAGGCGGCGGTTGTAGCTCTGTGACCCGGCGAGCCGCGTTTCGGTTGCTCGCCTCGCGCTGCTCGGGTCGGCCGCCCCCGCCAGTGTAGAACGATTGGACTTGATAGTCCAGCGTGGGGTGCTTTACTAGCCAGCATCAATGGACTGCCGAGTCCAGGCTGATCGGAGGATACGTGCGCACCGAACATCGCCTCCCACTGCTTCACCTGGGTACGCAGCCGCGAGCGGCAGCTTATGCTCGTGCCGTGCTGAGAGATCCGCGGATGCCGACGGCGATGAAGGCGCTGAAATCCGCCGTGAAGCGCTGCTGGTCGGGGCTGAACGAGGCGACCCGTCCCGTCAACCCCGAGCTGGTGCTGGCACTCTCCCGGCGCTGGGAGGAGCTGCCCGAAGCTACCCGGACGCCCGCTCAGCTACTGGGACGGCGCACCACCGGCTGCGAGGGCACCCACGGAGTCTTTCCCCGCTGCAACCTCGCGTGCACCCCGTGTTACCACGGCCGTGACGCCAACCGTGTGAGCGTCGACGGCGCGCACACGATCGCTGAGGTGGATCGGCAGATGGCACACCTGCGGGCGGTCCGGGGACCCGGGCAGCACGCGCAGCTGATCGGCGGCGAGGTGACGCTCTTGACGCCGGAGGATCATGCCGCCGCGTTGGCGGTGATGCACCGGCACGACCGCAAGCCGATGAGCATGACCCATGGCGACTTCGACTACGAGTACCTGGAGGCGTTGGCGGTTGGCTCCGACGGGCAGCGCCGGTTCGATCTGCTCCGCTTTGCTGGGCATTTCGACTCGCTGATGCGCGGTCGACGCGGCCGAGAACGTCCGACCAAGGAGGCTGATCTGGACTCTGCCCGCCGGAGCTTCGTGGCAGCTTTCGAGCGCTTGGAGGCTGAGCACGGAGTGCGCCATGACCTGGCTCACAACATGACGGTGACGCCGCGTAATCTCGATCAGGTCGCCGGTGTCGTTCGCTCGTGCCTGGACATGGACTTCGGGATGCTGTCCTTTCAGCCGGCCGCACGGGTTGGCAACCCCAGTCGATGGCGGGAGGACTACGGCGCGGTCACGATTGATGCGCTCTGGCGGGAGATCGAGCGGGGCGTTGGTGCGCGGCTGCCTTGGCGACACCTGCAGATGGGCGATGCGCGCTGCAATCGCGCGGCCTACGGTGTGCTCGCGGGCCAGCGCTGGGTCCCGTTGCTCGACGATCACGAGCCACGTGACCTGCGGGCGCGGGACGTGTTCCTGGACCGGTTCGGCGGCATGGACTTCGATCGCCCGCCGGCGGTGGTCCTAGGCAGCTGCATGCGTGTCGTGGCTCGACATCCGGCCGTTGCCCCGGTGGCAGTTGGCTGGGCGTCGCGATTCGTGCGGCGCGTCGGGGTCGGCGGTCTGTGCTCCCGGCGGTTGCGCGGCATGACCTTCGTGGTGCACGCGTTCATGGACGCCGACGTCGTCGAGGCCGCATGGACGGCGCAGAAGAACGGGGTCACCCCCGACGATCCCGAGGTGCGAGCAGCCATGGAACGACTCCAGGCCTGTTCCTACGCGATGGCACACCCGGACGATGGTCGGGTCGTGCCGGCCTGCGTTCAGCACGCGATCCTCGACCGGGAAGAGAACAGGCGACTGCTCACCATGCTGCCCATGGCCGGCAGCAATCAGTGAGATCCGACCTGCCTCCCGGCGGGGCGGGCACGGTCGCGGCACGGGTCCAGGCGAGCGTCGCCGTCGAGGACCCGCGCCGTTCGCTGCGCCGGGACAGCGTGCGATTCGCGCGCACCGTGTCAATTTCGGTGGGGATCCAGGGTCCGACGGCCGGGGTGATCGTGGGCCCAGCTGTGCTCGCGGGCATCGTCGGCGGCTCCGGGGCACTGGCCTACCTGCTGGCTCTCATCGCCATGTCTTTTGTCGCGTACGCGTTCGTTCTGTTCTCCCGGTCGTTCAACAGCGCGAGCTCTGTGTTCGCGTTCAACGGATCGAGACTCGGAGCCAGTTACGGGTTCGTGTCGGTATGGATGCTGCTGTTGGTCTACGTCTCCTTTGCGGGAGGTGTCTACGCCAGCACGGCCGACATTGCCGGAGCGCTGTTGCAATCGTTAGGTATGCACGTCGGGTGGGTCATGCTGGCGGTGGCGGGTTGGGCGGTGACGATGGTCTTTGCCTATGTCTCGATCAGCCGCTCGGCAATTGTGATCCTGATCTGCGAGGGCGTCGCGATCGCACTGATCGCAGTAGTGGGGGTGGCTGCTCTGGTCAGGAACGGTCACCATCATGCGTTCTCCACGGCCCCGTTCCGAGCTCACGGGATCGCCCTGGGCGTGCTTGGGCTCGGCGTTGTGAACGGCTTTGGCGGGTTCTCCGGCTTCGAGGGCGCGGCGACGCTCGGTGAGGAGGCGACCAGCTCACAGCGGACGATCCCGGCTGCGGTGGTCGGCTCGCTGCTGCTCTCCGCGGGCGTGTACATAGTTTTCACCTGGATCGTCGACAACGCGTACGCCGGCCCCAGCGCGCTGGCCGCCGACCCCGCACCGATGGTCCACCTGGCAACCAGCACGATCGGTCCGGCGATGGGCAAGCTCGTGAACTTGGCCGGGGTGATCAGCGCCTTCGGCGCTCAGCTCGCGTGCATCAACGCCGCCAATCGTCTGCTGTTCGCGCTCGGTCGCGAGGTCGACGGCGGACGCCAGGCGAACAACTTCCTGGTCCGAACCAGCACCAGACACGGATCGCCAATCGGGGCGCTGCTTGTCACAGGCTCGCTGAGCCTCGCCGCGCTACTCGCGTTCTCCTTCGAGGGCAGCCCGATCCGCGCCCTGACCTTCATCGTCGAGTACGGGGCCTACCTGATCGTCGGGGTCTATCTGATGACGGTCATCGCTGGCCTGGTCTTAGTCTGGCATCGTGGACGGAGGCCGATTCAGCTGCTGATTCTTGGGCTGGGAATAGCCACCCTGGCGTACGTCCTGTACGACACGTTCGTCCCGCTTCCGGCGGGCCCGTTTCGCGTCGTGGCGCTCACGGCAGCTTTCAGTGTCGTTGCCGGAGTCGCTGTCACTCTGATCCCGGGGATGCGTCGCCGGCTCGGCAGATCCGAGCTACTGCGCGCTGCGAGGGTCGAGAGCACCGATGTATCACCGGCAAGCGCCTGTTGACGCTCAGCGGGCGCCGACCAGCGCGGCGAATTCCGGAAGGCAAGCGTCGACAAGATCCTCGTCCGTCTCGGGCAGGTGGCCGGTGCTCGTGTGTCCGATGTGCCCGAGGCGAGGGGCCACCACCTGACCGCCGGCATGAACCTCATCGAGTACCGCCTTCACCGCCTCCGGGGCCCATTGCGTGCCGACACCCTCCCGAAGGATCCCCTCAGCCCGCTCCAGCGGCATCCCGGCCCGATATGGCCGGTCGCAAACCATGGCATCCCACGCGTCGACGACACTCACCAGGGCTGCGGTGAGGGGGATCTGAGAGCCCATCAGCCCGTCCGGATAGCCCATGCCGTCGGGGCGCTCATGATGCGAGCGGACGACATGGCCAACCTCAGCGAGATGAGGATAGGGAGCGAGCATCGCCTGCCCGTCAAGCGGATGGCGCTCGATCACGCTGCGCTCGGCGTCGGTGAGCTGACCGGGCTTGGTCAGAATCGCATCCGGCGTCACAAGCTTGCCGACATCGTGGAGCAGTCCACCGAGCCCAACTGCTCGCAGGCGTACACCGTCAAGTCCGACGCGCTCTCCGGATCGCATCGCCAACTCGGAGACGCGGACCACGTGCATGCGGGTCACATCGTCCTTGTACTCGAGCGCTGCGAGGAAATCGTGCACGACCGGGGTCAGACCAAGCTCGAGCGCGACCAGTGGGTCACGGCTCAGCACCGGCGCAAGCACCAGCGCCAGCGAGCGATCCCGCCAATGAGCCCACAGGAGACCACCGACCGCGAACAACACGCCGAGCCCGTCGGTCAGATGCGCCAGCCACCAGCCGGGTGAGAGTGGCGCTGCCCCCAGGAACGCGATCGTCGCCAGTCCAGGAGCGATAAAACCCAGTGAGGCGATCAATGAGCCGCCGCGGCGGCCGATCGCAAACAAACGCAGATGGCGTATCGAGAGGAAGCCCGTGCCAAGGAGGCCGACAGCGACGATCGGCGCCGCCTGGAGAGCGGACGGCGCGGGGATGAGACGTGGCCATATGAGCAGCGCCACCCCAGCGGCTGCTGAGAGCGCGACGCAGCCGCTCGACCACGGCCGCCAGCGGCGAGCCAACCAGTTCCCCGCCTGGGTCCCATCGAGCAGTAGCGGCAGGCCAGCGAGCAGGGCGCCCGGCACCGCGGCCATGAAAGCGACGGTACTGCCCGAGTTCTGACTGTAGAGATGGCCGGGCAGAAGCAGGCCGTGGATCAGCGCCAGCAGGGAGACAGCCCAAAGCGCACTGCCGAGCAGAGCGACCTCGGCCAGCCGTCGAACGATGCCGAGGACCACTACGGCTGCGGCACCCACCGCGCAGCCGACAGTCAGTATCAGGGTTACGACGAAGGCGAGCCCGGGATGATTCCAGACCACCGTGCGGTCTGGACCCAGCGAGAGGATCGCGAGAGCGCCGCCGATGATCCCGACGAACGGAGCCCACCAGCGAAGCACCAGTCGCGCCATACCCGACATATCGACAGAGCGGTAGGGCACCTCAAGTCGATTCCCGCAGGCACGGACGACTGGCCCTGTGCTCGCCTACATCGAGGCGAGTCATGACTCTCAGTTTGCGTAAGCTCGGGCCCATGGCTTCAACCCCGCCGCCGGGTCCCTGCGAGCCGCTGTGACGGAGGCCAGGGACCTGACCGACGGCGAACGCTGGACGCTGGCCGAGCTCCAGCGCCTGCGGGCCGATGGTTGGCGGCCCCGCGCCCTACGCGATTTCCTGTGGGCTTCGCAGATCAGAGCGAACCACACCCGCCGTCTCCGTCCGGCGCTCGTGCGCCAGGAGCTCGCCTGGATCAGCATCGGAGTGGCGGCATGGCTCGGTGCCGGGCACCTGCCGGCTGAGAGCTCGATCGCGCGTTCCCGCCGGCAGGGCCTGATCTGGTGGGCTGCGTGCAGCCTGATGCTTGACTGGCACCTGGGCATGCTGGAGACGCCTGAGGGGCAGGCCGTCGCCCTCGGAGCCGCCGACGCGCTCACGCTGGTGCGGGCGTGGCTCGTGCCCGCGGTCGCGGTGCGTGACGATCCGGTCCTCGTGGTGATCGGCGGCCTGACCGACGCGATTGACGGGTTGGTGGCCCGCTCGACACGCCGCACCAGATTCGGGGCGCAGTTCGACGGCTTGGTCGACGCCTGCTTCGCCGCGGCGGCGCTGCGAGGCGCGGTGAGCGCCGGCGGCGTGTCGCCCGCGGTGGTGCTGATCGAACGGGTCCGCCTCACGGTCGGCGCGGTGTACGTCGCGAGCGAGTATCGCGCAGCCGGTCGCCATCCTGATGAGCGTCTGCGCGCCAGCGGCCGCAGTGCGGCGCCGGTGCGTATTGCGGGCCTCCTCGCCGCCGGCCTGCGCCGCCGCAGGTGTGCCGACCGGTTGATCGTCGCAGCCGCCTCGATCAGCGTCGCCAGGGCGCTTGGCAGTGTCAGCCGCTGGCCCGTTCGGTGTCGCGGTTCTGCGCCGCGGCGTCCACGCCAAGTGTCCTGACGGCCTCCATGACCCGCTGCACCGCAGTGGCCGTGACCAGCGCGGCGAACGCCCAGGCGATAGTTGCGCTGGCGCCTGGCAGCACACAGAACAGCACATATACAACGATCGTCTCGGCTCCCTCGGCCAGGCCTGGGAGTAGCTTCAGCGAGCGCTCGTCACCCAAAGGCAGAGCGCGGCGCTCGATCACCGAGGAGAAGGACAGCAGGGCAACGATGTTGACCAAGTACGCGGCGAGCAGCACCACACACGCGACTCCCGCCCCGCGGCTCGCGATCGCGACGCCGACGATGAAACCCGAGTACACGACAAAGTCGGCGACGAAGTCCAGCACGCCCCCCAGGTCGGTCGATCCGCGCTGGCGCGCGAGTGCTCCGTCAAGCCCGTCTAGCAGCCGGTTGAGCAGCCACAATCCCAGCGCGGCTCCGTAGGCGCTCGTCGCGACGCAGACGCAAGCGCCGAGTCCGGCAAGCAGGCCGGCGCCGGTCACGTTGAGGGGAGGTACCTCCCGTGCTGCGAGGGTTCCGGCGACGCGATCAAGGCTCGGACGCAACCGGGCTCTGAGGATCTGATCGATCATCGGCCCGGGCGATCAACGCGATCGAGGATTCGCAGTGCGGCCCGGGTCGCCATGCGTACGCCCGGGCGGGCGTATCGCGCCCGCACGTGGGCGTTCGCCGCCCGAGAGGGACCCTCGGACAGAGTTGGATAGGCGTGCACGCTCTGGGAGATGTGGTCGATCTTGGCGCCGACCGTGATCCACGCTGCCAGCTCGGCGATCGACTCCGAAGCACCAGGGGCGGCGATCGTCGCGCCGACCAGCCGCCCCTTCTGATCGCCGACAAGCGTCACGAAGCCGTAGGGCCGCCCATCGATAATCGCCCGATCAAGCTCTGAATACTCGAACGACGCGACCTTCGGGTGTTGCCAGCGACCCGCGGCCTCAGCCTCGGTGAGCCCAACCGCCGCAACCTCAGGATCGGTGAAGGTGATCCGTGGAACGGCCGTGTAGTCGACCTTGCGCCGCGCCGCGAACAGCGCGTTGACCGTTGCCACACGGGCCTGGTAGGCGGCGACGTGCGTGAAGGCCATCGCGCCGGTCACGTCGCCCACGGCGTACACGTGAGCCGCCGTGGTGCGCAGCTGGTCATCGACCAGCATGAAGCCGTGCGGATCGGTTCGCGCGCCGATCTGCTCCAAACCCAGATCCTCGGTGCGTGGCGACCGGCCGACGGCAACGAGCAGACGATCGAACGCGATCACAGGTGCAGCCGCGCGGGGCTGCATCTCGAGCGCGCCGCCGGACTCGCCGCCCGCGACAGACCCGACGGAGGTGCCGCAGAGAACTGCCACGCCCTCCGCGGTGAGCCGGTCGGCGACCTGCCGGCTGGCCCGCGGCTCCTCCCTTGGCAGCAGCCGCTCGCTCGCCTCGATCAGCGATATGTCCGAGCCTAGTCGAGAGAATGCCAGGGCCAGCTCGCAGCCGACCGGGCCGCCACCGAGGATGGCCAGCGTCTCGGGAAGGCTCGACAGCTGCCAGACGCTGTCGCTGGTCAGCGGGCTCACCTCCGCGAGCCCCGGGATGTGCGGCAGCAGCGGCCTCGATCCGGTGGCTATGATCGCCTTGCGGTAGCGCAGGTGACGATCGCCAACGCCGATCAGTCCCGGCTCGCTGAACCGGCCGTGGCCGGCGATCACCGTGACGCCATCTCGTTCCAGCCGCGCAGCCGAGTCGTGCGGCGCGATCGCGTGCTGAGCACGGCGTACGTGATCCATCACGCGCGCGAAGTCGACCAGCGGCTCCGAAGGCGTCAGGCCGACACCGTCGGCGTGACGCATCCGATGCGCCAGATCGGCTGCGGCCAAGAGGCTCTTGCTCGGAACGCAACCGGTCCACAGGCAATCGCCGCCGAGCCGCTCCCCCTCAACGAGCGCCACACGCGCGCCGGCGCCGGCGGCGACGAGCGCTGACACCAGCCCGCCGGTGCCGCCGCCGACGACCACGAGATCGAAGCGCCCCGATCCCGCAGACGATCGCCAGGTGCGTGACACGGTGGCCACACACTACTGACCCCGACCCGCGCGATCGCGGCTGGACTGGATGATCTTGATCCCACCTGCTTTACTAACCGGAAGTGGACCAGACAGTCCAATTACTCCGCGAAAGGGCGCAAGCGATGAACTCGACCTTCCAGCAGCAGGCTGATCAGCTGCAGGCTGCCAGTGCGGGCCGGCTGCCAGCCGATGTCCTGGAGACCTTCGCACGCGACCGCCAGGCTTTGATCGACCGTGGCGCCGGAGATACAGTCAAGGCTGGCGATGTGCTCGGGGATTTCAGCCTGCCGGATGCGACCGGCGGCGAGGTGTCGTTGTCGGAGATCGTCGCCGACGGTCCGGCGGTGTTCGTGTTCTATCGCGGTGGCTGGTGCCCTTACTGCAATCTGACGCTGCGCCACTACCAGTCCGAGCTCGTCCCTGAGCTCCCGCGTCACGACGCCAGGCTGGTCGCGATCACGCCGCAGAAGCCCGACGAGTCGCTGAGTACCGCCGAGAAGCACGGACTCGAGTTCCCCGTGCTCACCGACGCAGGGCTGCGGGTCGCGGACCGTCTCGGCATCGCTTTCGAGCCCTCCGCGGAGGCCCAGGCGGCGCAGCTCAAGCTCGGCCTCGACGTCAGCGAGGGCAACGCCGAGGGCGCGACGCGCCTGCCGATGCCGACCGTCCTCGTGGTCGACCCCGATCGCGTCGTGCGCTTCGCTGACGTTCATCCGGACTACGCGACGCGAACCGAGGTGCCGGCCATCCTCGCGGCACTCGCCGAACTCGAGTCGCACCCTTTACCTGCCGCCGACGCCTAGGCCAAACACTTAACGGTGGTGCGCGCACGCGCTGCCAGCCGTCAATCCATCTCGGCCGCGTTCACCAGCGGGGCACGGGGCCCCATCAAAGGAGAACAGACAATGTCATTCAAGGGTAAGACAGCGCTCGTGACTGGCGCCACCTCAGGAATCGGCCGTGCCGTCGCCGAGCGGCTCGCGAGCGAAGGCGCCGAGGTCATCGCTTCGGGCAGAGACGAGACCCGCGGCAAGCTGGTCGTGGAGGCAATCGTCTCGGGAGGCGGGTCGGCTCGCTTCGTGCGCGCGGATCTCGCAAAGATCGCGGATGTCAAGCAGCTCGCCGCGGCCGCTGGCGACGTGGATGTCCTCGTCAACAACGCCGGCGTGTTCCCGTTCGGGGCCACCAAGGACACATCTGAGCAGGACTTCGACGTCGCTTTCGACGTTAACGTCAAGGCACCGTTCTACCTGACCGGCGTGCTCGCCCCGAAAATGGCCGAGCGCGGCGAGGGTGCCGTGATCAACGTCTCCACGATGGTTGCCACGATCGGCCTCAGCGGCATGGCGGCATACGGCGCCTCCAAGGCCGCGATCGAGCTGCTCACAAAGGCCTGGGCAGACGAGTACGGCCCCCATGGTGTGCGGGTGAACGCGGTCGCCCCCGGGCCCACACACACGCCCGGCACCGAACCTATGGGCGACGCAATCGATCAGATGGCCAGCACCCTCCCGGCGCGCCGCGCAGCCTCAGCCGAGGAGATCGCCGCAGCGGTTGTGTTCCTCGCCTCCGACGAGGCGAGCTTCATCCACGGCGCCATACTTCCCGCCGACGGCGGACGCGTAGCAGTCTGATGGCCGGAGAGGCAACGCGAGGGGAGCCCAGCCGGTGGGCGATCCTCGCGCTGCTTGGCGTCGCACAATTGATGGTCGTCCTCGACGTGACGATCGTGAACATCGCACTACCGTCCGCCCAGAGGACGCTGCACTTCTCGACCGACAGCCGCCAGTGGATCATCACGGCTTACGCGCTCGCCTTCGGCAGTCTGCTGCTGCTCGGCGGCAAGCTCGGTGATCTGTTCGGGCGTAAGTGGACGTTCATCTCCGGGCTGATCGGCTTCGCCGTAGCCTCCGCGATCGGAGGGCTTGCCCAGTCTTTTGGGATGCTCGTGGCCGCCCGCGCTTTGCAGGGTGCATTCGGCGCGTTGCTGGCCCCCTCCGCGCTCTCGCTGTTGACGGTCACTTTCCACGGGTCCACCGACCGGGCGAAGGCCTTCGGGATCTTCAGCGCTATCGCCGGCGGTGGCGCCTCGGTCGGACTCGTCCTCGGTGGCGCGCTTACCGAGGCACTGTCCTGGCGGTGGTGCCTGTATGTGAATCTTCTGATCGCGATACCGACCGCCATCACGGCGCTGCACCTGTTGCGCAACGAGGCGCAGCCGGAGCGTCCACGCATCGATCTGCCGGGCGTGCTGATCGCGTCGAGCGGCCTATTCGCGGTCGTGTTCGGCTTCTCTAGCGCCGAGACCAGCTCGTGGTCGGCGCCGATGACGATTACCGCGCTCGCTGTCAGCGTGCCGCTATTGGCGGCGTTCGTTGCCCGCGAGCGACGTGTGGAGTTCCCCCTTCTGCCGTTGCACATCGTGTGGGATCGCGCACGCGGAGGGGCGTATTTGTCGATCGCGCTCGTCGGCTCCGGGGTGTTCGCGGTGTTTCTGTTTCTCACCTTTTACATGCAGGCGAGTCTTGGCTTCTCCCCGCTGAGGACGGGTCTCGCGTTCCTGCCGATGACCGGTGTGATCGTGCTGACCGCCACCACGGTGCAGACAAGAGTGCTGCACCGCACAGGGGCGAGGCCGGTTGTCATCTTCGGCACCACGATAGGGATCATCGCGATGTTCACCTTCACGAACCTAACACCGGACGGGCATTACGTAAGCCAGATCCTGCCGGGGCTGATCCTCACTGGTCTCGGCGTCGGCTGCATCTTCGCCCCAGCGTTCTCGACCGCGACGCTCGGAGTCAAGCCTACGGAAGCCGGGGTCGCCTCCGCGATGGTCAACACCTCGCAGCAGGTCGGAGGCTCGGTCGGTACCGCACTGCTGAGCACCATCTTCGCAAGCGCAGCGGCCACGTACGCATCCGGTCACGCAAAGGCCGCCGGACTCAGCAACGCCGCATCGATCCACGGTTACACAACCGCGTTCTGGGGGGCTGCGGGGCTCTTCGCGCTCGGCCTGCTGGTTGCGTTGCTGATCCTTCCGGCAGACGGCGCGTCCCGTGCCCGAGCCGCCCAAGCCGATGCCGTTGCGGGACTGCGCCAGCAGGCGGAGGAGACCAACCCGGTGTAACGCCACCATCGCTCGACGCGACTAAATCGTGATGCCGACATCCACCGAATCGCCAGCTGCTAGTCGAGGTCGGCGACGACTCCGGCTCGTGTGACAGCAAACCGAAAGGACCCCCGCGCCCCATGCCCATCCCCGAATCGATCTGCGCTTTTATCGATACTCAGGCCAAAGGATCGCCTGTGTCCTACGACGACCTGCGTGTTGTCATCTTTAATGGCACAACCAAGCGCTCGCCCGAGCTGAGCCATACGGACGGCCTGCTCGCAATCCCTCGCAGGATCTTTTCCACCCTCGGCGTACGCTGCGACGAGGTGCGCACGGTCGATCGCACGATCCCACCGGGTCTGTGGCCCGACATGAGCGAACACGGCTATGACGCGGACGAGTTCCCCGACATCTATCGCTTGCTCGTCGAGCCCGCCGACATGCTTCTACTGGCCGGCCCGATCTGGCTGGGCGATCAGAGCTCGCAGACGCGCACGATCATCGAGCGCCTGTACGGGTACTCCAGCGAGATCAACGATCGCGGACAATGGGCGTACTACGGCAAGGTCGGCGGCGTGCTGACGACGGGCAACGAGGACGGCGGCAAGCACGTCAGCGCCCAGGTCCTCTATGCCCTCCAACACATCGGGCTGGCGATCCCGCCGCAGTCAGACAGCTACTGGGTGGGGGAGGCCGGCCCGGGCCCGTCCTACCTCGACGAGAAGGGCGGCGGACAGCACAACGCCTGGACGACCCGCAACACGGTGTTCATGACGTGGAATATGCTCCATCTGGCTCGGATGCTCAAGGATGGCGGGGGGTTCCCGGCCTACGGCAACTCCACGCGCGACTGGAACGTCGAGCAGAGCGAGCACCCTAACCCGGAGTACCGTTGAAGGCCGGAAAACTGGACGATTCGTCGATGCTATGCGTACGGTGAGGGCGGCGCTCGGAACCACGGTCGCCGCCAGTGCCGCTCCTTACGGATACACCGTCACGCTGTGGAGCTCGGGAGCGATCTTGATTCGCTCACACGGCCTGCCACACGTCGCGGAGGTCTTCGCGTTCGCGGCTGGTGCATTGTGCGGCTATGGTCTGATGGGACTGCTGGCGCGCGGCGCGCGCACTAGCATGGAATCCCTCGGCGACGCTGCCGAGCGCGTGTCAGCTGGCGCGCTGAACTGGTTCGCCGTCGGCACGTCGGTCGGCGTCGTCGCCCTGATCAGCGAGATCCACGGTTGGGAGGTATGGCCGCTGTGCTCGTTCGCCGCGACAGCTCTCTACCTTCTTCTCGCCAGCCTGCAACTCGCCGTCGTTGACGCGAGACGCAGTTCGTAGCTCGCGGCGGCCCGAAAATCCGCTTTCAGCCAGCGATGGTCTCGAGCGTGCCTTGCGGCTCCCCTGACACCCCGGCCGCAGCGTAGGCCTCGGGCGCGTCGAGCGTCTCTCGGTCGAGCAGCGCGCTGGCGAGGCTCTCGAGCTGGTGGCGGTGCTCGCTGAGCAGCTCCGTCACTGCTCGGTGGGCAGACTCGACCAGGCGGCGCACCTCTTCGTCGAGGAGCCGCCGCGTCGCCTCCGAGGTCTCGCTGATGCCTGACAGGGCCGCGTAAGCGTCTGACGGAAGAACGGCGACTGGGCCGATCGCATCGCTCATCCCCCAGCGCCCGACCATCTGGCGCGCGATCGCGGTGAGCTGCTGGATGTCGGACTCGGCCCCGGTCGTGATCGTTCCGTAGATGATCTCCTCTGCGGCCCGGCCTCCGAGTGCGACCTCGATCTTGCTCTGCAGGTCGCCCAGCTTGTAGGAAACCTGATCGTCGTCGGGCGCGGAAAGCGTCACGCCGAGCGCCATGCCGCGCGGGACGATCGAGACCTTGCGCACGGGATCGGCGCCGGGGGTGAGCATCCCCACGAGCGCGTGTCCAGCCTCGTGGTAGGCGGTTCGCTCACGGTCCTCCATCGAGAGGACGATGCCGCGCGGAGCGCCGAGCAGGATCTTCTCGATGGCATCCGTGAAGTCGCCCATCTCAACACACTCGTGATCGCGTCGCGCGGCGAGCAGGGCGGCCTCGTTGGCCAGGTTGGCGAGGTCTGCCCCGACCATTCCCGGCGTCGTCGCCGCGAGCGCCTCGAGGTCGACGCTGTCACTGAGCGGGATGGAGCGCGTGTGCACCGCGAGGATCTCGCGCCGGCCTTGGCGGTCCGGAGCGTGCACGGCTACGCGGCGGTCAAAGCGCCCGGGGCGCAGCAACGCGGAGTCCAGCACGTCGGGGCGGTTGGTAGCAGCGAGCACGATTACCGCCTCGGAGCTCTCGAAGCCGTCCATTTCAGTGAGGATCTGGTCGAGTGTCTGCTCGCGCTCATCGTTGGCGCCCGTCACGGCCACCGAACCCTGGCGTGAGCGGCCGATCGCGTCGAGCTCGTCGATGAAGATGATCGAGGGCGCTGCCTCCTTGGCCTTCGCGAACAGGTCGCGGACACGCGACGCTCCGACGCCGACGATCGCCTCGATGAACTCCGAGGCGGAGATCGAGAAGAAGGCCGCGTGTGCCTCGCCGGCGACCGCGCGTGCCAACAGCGTCTTGCCGGTGCCGGGCGCACCGGACAGAAGCACGCCGTGCGGCATCCGCCCACCCAGGCGACCGTAGCGCTCCGGGTTTCGCAGGAAGTCGACGATCTCCGACAACTCGCTCTTGGCCTCGTCGATGCCGGCGACGTCGCTAAACATGATCGTGATCGTCGCGGGGTCGATGCGCCGCGCTCGCGAGCGACCGAAGCTCCCGAGAGCGCCCGCCGCCCCTCCGCGACTCGCGCGACGTGCAATCAGGATGAACAGGCCGACGAGCAACAGCGTCGGCGCGAAGCCGAGGAGCAGCGAGGCCAATAGCGACGTAGTCTGCGCCGTGGAGCGGGCGTTGATCTGGACGTCGTGTGCCTGCAACAGGGCTGACAGCTCGCTGTTGTTCCAGAAGGTCGGGACCTCGGTCGAAAACAATCTGGTCGGGACCGCGCGCCGGTCACCGGCCGGGTAGCGCGTCGCAGCCTTGAAGCTGCCTTCGATCGTGTCGCCCTTCGAGGAGATCGATACGACGTCTCCCTTCTGGACCTGCGCGAGGAAGTAGGGGCTGAACGGGACCCGCACACGTGGCTCACCGCCGGGCTGGAACAACAGGACCGATCCCAAGTTCAGGGCAAACAACACCAGAACGAACAGCAGAAACCCGCGCGAGCGGTGAGCGGGCCGTACGACTGGCGGGTCCGGCATGCCACGCCCGTCGGGGCCTGGTGCTACATGCCACCCGCGCTCGTCGCGAGGCATCGGCTTCCTTGAATCTGCCCGCTGGAGAGCCATCCTAGGGGGCGCCTGTGTCCGGCTCTTCGTCGAGCGCCCTCTGGATGGCCTGGCCGAGAGCCGAGAGGATCGCACCGATCACGATCGCCGCGAGCGCTCCCGCGAGCGCGTCGGTGGCGCCGCTACCCACCGTGCCCGTGCCCGCTGCAACCGCCAGGGCGACCCCAGCCACACCGCAAATCAGTGCCAGTACGCTGCGTTGCCGCCAGCATACGGCGATCAGCCACACACCGGTTGCCGCGAGCACGACGGCCGCCGCTGCTACCAAGTCGAACATCTCGTCGTTGGGTGGCTGTCTGGCTTCATCGGTTGAGTGGTTCGACCCGACTGCGAGCAGATCGATTGCTCGACGTGACGCGTTCGGCAGATCCTTGCTTAGCTGGACTGTAGAGTCCAGCTCTGAGATTCGCGGGAAGCGAAGCGGAGGGCCGCGATCGACGGCTTTGAGCAGGGGCCTAGGGGGTCTCCGAACAAAAGAAAGCCCCGGGCTCGCCTGATCGGTAAGAAGACCCGTCGAACCCGCCGCTCACCGTGTGGAGCAATCATCGGATTGCTGGGCCACCCTTCGAACCATCGGAGAATCTCATGTCATTGCTGCAGCCAGGCGCCGAGTTTCCTGCCATCACGATCACCCCCGTCGACGGCGAGCCGCTCGAGCTCCCAGCCGCGTTGGGCGAGCATTTTGGTGTCGTGCTGTTTTACCGGGGAGCGTGGTGTCCCTACTGCAACGCACAGCTGCGTGCCTTCCAGCGAGCACATGAGCAGCTCACGGAGCGCAACATCGACGTCGTCGCGCTGTCGGTCGACGACCTCGAGACGACCCGGGAGCTGGTCGCAAAGCACGGCCTTACCTTCCCGGTCGGACACAGTGCAGATGCGCAGGCCATCGCCGAGGCGACGGGGGCCTTCGTCAACAGCGATCCCGTCTACCTCCAGTCGACGGGGTTCGTGCTCGGTCCCGACGGTCGAGTGATCGTCAGTGTCTACTCGAGCGGGGCGATCGGCCGGCTCCTCCCCGATGACGTCCTCGGTCTCGTGCGCTATATCGCCGAGCATGCAGCAGCCGCCAGCCAGTAGTTGGCGTAGGCCCACTCGCGTCGCAGCGTCTTGACGAAGCACCGGCGGATAGTCAGCGCGGCGACGGGCTTGCTGCCCACCGCGCAGAGTCGTATGCCTGGGCTCTAGACAACTTTCTGTCGCTGCTCGGCTGAGACGGCGGAGAGGAGTCCCTCGAAGTCCTCGCCGCATGGGCCGCAGGCGCGCAGGTGAGCCTCCACGCCGGCGTATCGCTCCGTCGCGGTCTCCGGGTCGGCGCGTACGAGCTCAACATAAACGTGTAGGAGTGACATCGCCTGTTCACACCCCACGTCTTCGGGGTCAATGTCGAGGAATCGGTCCAGTGCGTCCCAGCCGGTCATCCGTGCCTTCCGGTCGCGGTCCGAGTGTCCAGATATCCCTTTGCGGCGAGCTCGGCCCGGATCTTACGTCTGGCGTCGAACATCGTCTTATAGATGGCGTTGCGGTTGCTGGCGAGCTCCAAGGCCAGCGACTCCACGGGCACCCCAGCGATCACAATCGCGACAAAGATGCGCCGCTGGTGGTCGGAGAGGACGTCGTCCACCGCCCTTCGCAGAGCCGCGATTAGGTCCTGCCATTCAGCTTTACCAGCCGGGTCCAGGCCAAAGCGGTCGGGGAGACGCTCCCAGTCCTCGGCGCCCATGGCCACTGTGGGGTGGCGCCAGAAATGCCGGCCGATCTTCGTCGAGACCTCGAACATCACGAACTTGTAGGCCCAGGTGGTGAAGCGGCTCTCTCCACGGAAGTCGTCGAGCTTGCCGGTGATCGCCATCAGCGAGTCCGCCGCGGCCTGGTGTGCAAGGTCATCGAGCTCGGGGCCAGCGAGCCTCAATCGGGAGCGACGCCGATTCACCTCGGCGCGCGCGACCTTCAGCAGCAGCTCATGCAGTCGGGCCACGGCCGCTTCCTTCGGTGCTCCGGCGCCGGCGAGCGAGCGCAGCCACTCAGCCGACTCGCGATCTAGTTCCTCATCGGTCGAGGTCTGGCGGTCGGGCGCAGATGTCGCGCAGCGCACGGCGACGATTCTAACGGGTGCCCGAGCCGCGTCACGGCCACGAGCCGGCGCAGCGACCGGCTCCTGGAGGCTCAGTTGCTCGGGCGGGAGGTAAGACATGCCTGCCCGGTGCTGCCAACAAGACATGAAGCAACCAGCAAAGACGGTCCTGATCACGGGCGCTAACGTCGGACTCGGCAAGGATGTGGCCCGCCAGCTCGCCTTGCGACCGGATTTCGACAGGATCTACCTCGGATGCCGTAACCCGGCCAAGGCTGAGCAGGCCCGGCGCGACCTGGAGCGGGTGACCGGACGCTCGATCTTCGAGGTCGTGGTCCTTGACCTGTCGAACCTCGACTCCGTGCGCGCGGCGGCGTCGGCGATCGAGCGGCCACTCGATGCCGTGCTTCTGAACGCTGGCGGCATCGGTGGCCGGACTCCGATGGCCCTCACCCGGGACGGCGTGACCGAGGTGTTCGCGCAGAACGTGCTCGGCCACGTTGTCCTGCTGCAGGAGCTGGTCAGCGCCGGGGCGCTCACCGAAGTTGCCGTGCTCACCGGCACCGAGGCGGCGCGTGGTGTTCCCAAGCTGCGAATCCCGCGTCCGGCGTTCGACGAGTCGAGCGTCGAGGAGTTCGTCTCGGTGATCGATGGGTCGTTCTTTCGCGAGCGCAAGCTCATCGCGACGCTGGCCTACGGCCAGGTCAAGTATCTGGGGGCATTGTGGATCGCGGCGATGGCGCGCAGGCACCCCGAGCTCAGGCTCATCACGATGTCGCCCGGCAACACAGCGGGTACGGAAGCGCTGCGCGATCAGCCGGCGCCGATGCGGTTCATCGCCAGTCGTCTGGTTTTCCCGTACGTCATGCCGGCGCTCGGGATCGGTCACAAGCTCGAGGTGGGCGCCGGGCGGCTCGTAGACGCCGTCACGAATGCCTCGCTTACTAGCGGGGTGTTCTACGCCAGCGCGGCCAAGACGATCACGGGACCGGTGAGCGACCAGGCCGAGATCGTGCCGCAGCTGCGCGACGAGACGATCCAGGACCACGCCTATGAGGCGATCGCGCGCTTCGTGCCCGAGATCGCCTCCACGAGGCCGGCTCTCATGAGACGGGTTGGGCCCTCAGCGCTACGCGTGACGGGGCTCTCAAGAGAGTCCGCGCAGGTGGCAGGCGATGAGGTGATCCAACAATCGATACCTGACATGGAGTCGACCTGATCTCGATAACCATGTATGGCGATCCGGCCTGTCCGTGGGGATACTCGGCCAGTCCCGCGCTGCGCGTGATCGAGTGGCGCTACGGTGATCAGCTGGACTGGCGCCTGGTGCTCGTCGGTTTGAGCGAGGACACCTCGCGTTACGCCGAGAGCGGCTTCACGACGCTGCGAATGGCGCGCAGCGGCCTGCGCTTTCGGAAACGCTACGGGATGCCGTTTGCGCCCGATCCGAAGCCGCGCCTCAGCGCCTCCTCACGGGCTTGCCGCGCCGTGATCGCCGCACGCCAGCAGTCACCCGGGAGCGAGTGGCGGGTTTTCCGCGCGCTGCAGCTGGCCAACTTCAACACGCCGCTGCTCTTCGACGACGACGAGGAGATGCTGGAGGCGCTGAGCACCGTCCCGGGCGTCCCCGCCGCGGGGATCGTCGAGCTGGTCGACTCCGCCGACGTGTGGGCCGCCTACGAGCAGGACAAGGCCGAGACGCGCACCGCGGCGGGCTCGCCGACAGCCCTGCAGGGCAAGGCCGGCAACAGCGACGGAGCGGTCCGCTACACGGCGCCGTCGCTGCTCTTCGAGACAGAGGACGGCCGGCGGCTGGAGGCGGGCGGCTTCCAGCCGGTCGAGGCGTACGACGTCCTGGTGGCGAACCTCGACCCAACATTGGAGCGCAGGGCGCCGCCCGAGGACCCCGCGATGCTGCTCGAGTTCTTCGACTTCGGCCTGACGACTCAGGAGGTGGCCGCGCTGCTCACTCACGGCAACGATCGACCCGACCGCGCCGACGCCGAGGACGCGCTCCTGGAGCTCGTCCATGACGGCCGGGCCCAGCGCCACGCCCTCGGTGACGATGCGCTGTGGACGGCCGCCCAGCGGACAGACCACAAGCCTTCGGTCGCGCACGCAGCCAGCCGCCGGTCGCGGTCATACACCCAGGACGCGTGAGCGTGCTTGGCGCTCTTCCTGCCGCGCAGAAACCGGAGTGCGAGCTCGTCGGCGCGGCTCAGGCTAGAGACCTGGCCGCCTTTGAAGATCTCGCCGACGTACACGCTGACCATCTGTACTCGGTCGTGCTCCGCCTGGTGGGTGACCACGGCGATGCTGAGGATGTCATGCAGGAGACCCTGCTGCGAGCGTGGCGAGGTATCGGGCGCTTCCGAGCGGACGTGAGCTTCTTTGCCTGGCTGTGCCGAATCGCCCTCAATGAGTCAAACCGAGCCCTCGAGCGACGCCCGCGACGCGCCGCAACCGTTGGGATCGACGAGGAGTCCATGCAGGTTGGCGCGTCGGCACACCATGAACCAGTGACCCGAGCCGAGCATCGGGCGCTGGCCGAGGCACTCAAGCTTGCGATCGCCAACCTCGGCTCGCCCTATCGAACGGCTCTCGTGCTGCGCGACCTCGATGGTCTATCTACGCGCGAGGCGGCGCACATCAGCGGTGTTAGTGAGGCGGCGTTCATGAGCCGCCTGCACCACGCACGGCTCAAGGTGCGCGCTTCACTAGGGGATGCTGCCTTGACCGGCGCCGCCCCTACTTCGCGGACTTTGATGAGCGTCAGCCCCTCATTCATCTCGGCCAAGCGCAGCGCGATGGCGTACGAGCTTCAGGTAGTCGCGCTCAACTCGCGACGCGACTGATTCGCGATGCGCGAGTAGCACAGAAGCCGGGGCTGGTTAGGCCCCGGCTTCGTAGTGCCACTTCCGTTTGGGGGTCCTTGGCTTAGCTAGACGCGGCGCCCGCCGAGGCGGTGATGCTCGCGGGAAGCGCGACCGGAGAGCCCGGCAGCTCCGCCAGGGTGCCGCCTTTGATGGTCATCTCGGAGACCCCATGGGCTGCGGTCTCGTTGATGTACAGGTTCTGACCGTCGGGGCTGACGGACGGATCGGTTCCGCCAACGCCACCTTCGTCGTTGACCAGCGTGCTGCCGAGCAAGGTCAGATTCCCGGCGCCGTCGATCGAGAGCCGCGAAACCGTTCCCGACCCGGTGTTGATGGCGAACAGGTACTTCCCGTCCGGCGTGATCGCCGCCCAGCAGGGGGCGTTCTGCAGGTCGGCGAACGGCGAGGCGCCGATCGAGGACAACGAGCCGTCGTTGGCGACGCCGAAGGCCGAAACCGTGCCGAGGTCATTGCCGCCGTTGTGCGCGTTGGTCACGAACAGCTGGTTGGGGTTGGTAGGCCGGAAGGCGCTGCCGAACGCGCCCACGCCCTGACCCGCGTACGGCGAGCCCGGAGCGGCGTGGAGATAGCCCTGAGCGTCGACCCGGAAGCTGTCGATCAGGGAGCTGGCGACCTCGGTGCCCGCGAGCTTGAGGCCGGTCTGATTGAACAGAACGTCGCCGAGATCGTTGGCGGCGCCCGGTGCGTTCACGGTCGAGTTCGGTAGCGGAACCAGTTGGCCCTGCGAGGTGAGCGTGAACCCGGTGTAGTTGGCGCTGGTCGTAGCGTCACCGTCGTTCGCGACATACACCAGTCTCTTGTGCACGGCGATGCTGACTGGCTGCACGCCGCCCGAAGAGAACGGACTGCCCGGCACCGGCGTCAGCGATCCGTCCGCGCTGGTCCGCAGAACCGAGATCTGGTTGCTGCCGGCGTCGACTGCCAGCACGAACTGGTTGTTGTCAGACAGCTGGATGGCGCCCTGGGAGCCAAGTCCTTTGCCGAGGCCCGCCCCGCCTATCTGAAACGGCGAGCCAGGCGTCGGGGTCAGCGACCCATCGGCGGCGCGGTTGTAGGCCGCGACGGTGTTGGCCCCGGCGGTGTTCCCGTCGAGGTAGACGTGGCCGCTGCCGTTCGACGCGAGCGCCGATCCCGGCACCGCGAAGGCTCCCAAAGCTGCCAGGCCCAAGACGAAGGGACCTAGCACAGTACGCCCGAGAAGGCGTGTGAAGATGTGCATGACTTCTCCTTATGGATTGTTGTGGTCGAGAGCGACCATTCACTACAGCTAGGCTCTCTGGTGACCAGTCGGCCCAGGTTCTCCCTCGTGGGGCACTCTCGTTGTTGGTCGGTATGACCGCGCTGACCCGAAAACGATTGTCTAACTCTTGAGACGGTGTCACCGCTGCGCTGCGTGCGGGCGCGCGCTGTTCGACTCGAGGGCCAAGTTCGACTCGGGGACAGGCTGGCCGAGCTTCACCGAGCCGGCTGTCGCCGAGTCCGTTGAGCTGCGAGCAGACAACGAATCGCTTTATGCGTGGCACCGAGGTCGCGTGTCGGCGCTGCGGCGGACGCCTCGGCCACGTCGTTGCAGACGATCCTGGCCCGACCCCTGGGCGCTATTGCATCAACTGGGTCGGCCTCGCGTTTGAGCCCATGCCGACGGAGGATTCGAGCTCGCACAGGTCCGGTCTGCCAAGCCGCTGACGCGCCTATCATCAGGGCACGTCACGCGAGGGGTGCTCTGGTGCCAGCGTGTCCCACTGACTCGATGACCACAGTCGTCAACCGAATTGCGTTGCGGCGGGTCAAAAAGGGAGGTGTCGCATCGATTATGCCCTGTTACAGCCGTCTGAATCCCCGCCCGCGTCCGCTTTACCGGAGCTGCGAGCAGCTGGTGCAGAGCGATCTCAACTACTTCCCGTATGACGGGCGGCGCCTGCCGCCGCTTGAGGGTACTCGCCAGTCCTCGCGCCGGCGGAGCGCCCGAGGAGCAAGCTGATGAAAGCTTTCAGGCGTCGTGATGACCATGCATGGTCCCAGGAGCACCTGTCGCACTACGTCGAGGGCGACCTGAGCTGGCGCGCGCGCCGGCGCCTGGAACTGCACGCCGCAGAGTGCCCAGACTGCAGCAGAGGGATTCGCGCCGTGCGAGCCCTTCTGCGTCTCATGCACGCCACTGCCGACCGCTCAGGCGCGGCGCCTGCCAGCATCTTCGACCGGGTGCGGGCCGACGCGGCTCGCGGGGAGACCGAGCAGGCCCGCGAGACGTGACCCGCTCGCTCTCGACCCGTCGCCCCGTGCAGACAGCGGAGCGCGACCTCGTGCGTTGCGCTCAAGCCGGCGACGTAGCCGCGTTCGAACAGCTGGCTAGCGAGCATGCAGACCGTCTCTACGCGGTAGTGGTGCGCCTGGTCGTCGGCCGAGCCGAAGCCGAGGACGTCGTGCAGGAGAGCCTGCTGCGTGCGTGGAGAGGTATCGGGAGCTTCGAGGGCCACTCGATGTTCCATACCTGGCTGTACCGCATCGCCGTCAACGAGTCCAACAGGGCGCTGGAGAGACGCCTCCGACGCGGCGAGGCGATCTCGGCCGACGAGGAGTCCGTGCAGATTGCCGCGCCAGCACACGATGGACCGGCCAGCCAGGCCGAGCAGGAAGAGCTCCGCCATGGCCTCGACACGGCTATCGCCAGCCTTGCTCCTCCCTACCGCACCGCCCTCGTGTTGCGCGACATCGAGGGGCTCTCGACACGCGAGGCGTCGAAGATCGCCGGCGTCGGCGAGGCCGCTTTCAAGAGCCGGCTGCATCAGGCGCGGCTGAAAGTGCGCGCTGCCCTCGACGACGCAGCCCTCATCGCCGCCCCCATCTGACTACGCCGCCCCCCATCTGACCAGCCGGGCCGGAGCGTCGCCTTGAACCGCTCCGAAGATCGTGGAGGCCTTGATCTGGCATGATTCCCGGAGCAGTTCAGTGAGTGGCTGGGGGACTTGTGGCGCCTGTTTGCCACCGCTTGTTCGGGTGCGCAGCTACCGCGCCTGCGTCGCAAACGGCTCCCATCACAAGCTCGAGAACACCGCGCTGAAGGGGTAGGGCGAACGGCGCTCGCCCGTAAGGCGAGTCGTCGAGGCCACCGCCCGAATTGGACTGAGCAAGCCAGTCCGCTGCTGCAGCTGCCCGCCGATGTCGTGCGCGTGTTCACCGATGAGCAGCAAGCGTGGCGTGACCGCGGGGAGCCCGACGGCATCGTCCGGCCTGGGGACAGGCTCGAGGATTTCGCCCTGCGCGACCCGACGGGCTCCACGGTCACCCTCAGCGAGCTTGTCTCCGAGGGTCTGGCGGTGATCGTCTTCTACCGAGGTGGTTGGTGCCCGTACTGCAATCTCACCCTGAGGACCTACCAGTCCGAGCTCCTGCCCGAGCTCTCGCGCCGTCGCGTGCGACTCGTCGCAATCAGCCTGCAGACCCCCGACGCGTCGCTGGGCACCGTTGAAAAGGCTGAGCTCGCCTTCACGGTGCTCTCGGACGCCGCGGCAGTTGTGGCGCGCCGTGTCGGGATCGCGTACACGCCGGAGCAGGACCTGCTGACGCAGCAGCGTGAGCTCGGTCTCGACCTGGCCGAGGTCAACGACACCGTGGACCTGCCGATACCGACCGTTCTCATCGTCGACGCCGACAGGATCGTTCGCTTCATCGACCCGCACCCGGACTACACGACCCGCACGGAGATCCTGGGCGCGCTCGAGCGGCTGACCGCGGGCGCCGGGCCCGCACAGATGGCGACTGCCGATGGGCCATCGACTGACGACAACCACGCCTGACGGCCGTTGCGGGACGTTCGCCCAAACTGCATTCCCAATTTGGCGCGACGTGGCACTGTGACGGCTTACTGCCGGGCCGGAAACAAAAACGTGTGGGCCCCATCTCGTCGATGCTCAACCGGTCGCCCGTTGCGCGTCGGGATCTCTGCGACGCGCAACCGATAGCGCGAACCGCTCGTCGACGTCCGGCAGCCAGCGCGTCAGCTCAAGGCCGGCGCTCGCGAGATCACTGGCCATGCGTGCGCGGGTGAACTTGGCGCTGATCTCTGTGCGCACTTCCTCACCGGCCTCGAAATAGATGTCGAGGTCCAGCTTGCGGATGTGCGCCGTGTGGGCACGCCGTGCCCGCAGCCGCATCTCGATCCACTCGTAATCCGGGTTGAACAGGGCTCGGTGCTCGAAGGCGTCAAGGTCGAAATCGGCGTCCAGCTCGCGGTTGAGCACCTGCAGCATGTTGCGGTTGAACTGTGCAGTGACGCCCGCCGAGTCGTCGTATGCCGCTTCCAGCAGCGCTCGCTCGGTGACGAGCCCAACCCCGAGCAGTAGGTGGTCTTCGCTGCCCAGCAGTGTTGCGATCTGGCGCAGCAGGCGTCGTCGGCTCCCGGGTGGGTAGTTACCGATCGTCCCGCCGAGGAAGATCACCAAGCGCGGGCCGTCCGCAGGGGGCAGACGATGCAAATGACAGTCGAAGTCCCCGATGACGCCGTGTACTCGCAGTCTTGGATACTCATCTCTGAGCGCGGCTGCGCAGTCGCGAACGGCACGCTCGGTGACGTCGAGAGGGATGTAGCGCTCCAGCGTGCCAGCGGCGAGGAACGCGTCGAAGAGGACCCGTGTCTTAGCGGCGCTGCCCGAACCGAGCTCGAGGATCTCGACCGCTCGTGTGCTATCGGCTAGATCGGCTGCGTACTCGCCGAGCAGGGTCCGCTCGGTACGCGCAGGGAAGTACTCGGGCAGCTCGCATATCCGGTCGAACAGCGCCGCTCCGCGTGCGTCGTAGAAGTGCTTCGGGGGGAGCTCCTTGAAGGGTCGGGTAAGCCCGTCAAGTACATCCTCGGCGAGCGACCGCTGGCGCTCGTTCAGGCACCGAGCGATCGTTACAGAGCCGGGGTCGGCGACTGCGCACGCTTGCGCCATCATGCAGCGCTCGAGGTTGGCGACCCGGCCCCGGCCGCATCGCGCGCCGGTGGTGCGGCCTCGCCCAAGAGGCGGTTGATGGCTCGCTCGGTCTGCGCGTAGCCGTCCTCACCGACATGGCGATGCGCGAATGCTCCGTGTCGATCAAGCACGAACATGGTCGGCCAGAACTGGACGCGATGTGCGTCCCAGGACGCGTAGGAGTTGTCAAGGCCGACCGGGTAGTGGAGCCGGTGACTCGCGACCGCTGCGCGAACGGCACCCGCGCCGGCGGCGCAGCGATATGCGCCAATGTCCTTGTTGTAGACGTACCCGCCGGTGAACTGGGGCTCAGTCCCCCGACGGCGTAGGACGTCGTACTGCTGAGGCGTCGGCTCCGTCCTCCACTCCGCGTCGGACTTCTGGACTTCGACCGTCGTGCTGGCGGGGCTAGTCGTGTCTCGAGCGGCCATCGCTGTCCTTCCTTCGTTGCGTTTTCGTGCCTATGACCCCGGCGGCGGCCAAAGGGTTGACGCGGAGCGCGAGTATGGGCTGATCGATCGCGGGGCGATCTCGTCGTGTACCTCGCCGACTCACGCGCTCGTCGGGATGCTCACCCCCGGCGCCGATCCCGTGCGCAAGGTCTCGATCGTCCCACGCGACATTGCGTTCGGCGTGACGCTCTCCGCGCCCGACCGGATTGTGCTTGAGCAGACGCGCGCTTGATCAGGCGGCGCGGGCCCAGCCCCCCTGGGCGGGTCGATGAGCGCCGAGACAATCATGCCCGGTGGCGTCTAAGCGGCCCCGCCCTGCGCTTGCAGGTTCCGACAAGAAGGAGGAAGATCATTGCGACCAGCAGAGCTGGCGCGAGCGTGAGGCTCACCGTCTCACCGCGTCCGATTCCGGAAACCACTATCGCTCCGATCATGTCGCTCGCTAGTGCCAGTGCAGCCGGTGTGACGGCCAGACTGATCGCAAGCAACACGCCGCCAGCCACCTCGACCACGCCGACGACATACACGAATGCGTCGGGGGCAGGCAGTCCGTAGGTCTGAAATGACGCGAGCTCCGATCCGTGGTTCGTGAACTTGCCCACGCCGAAGACGAGGAACACGAGCGCTGAGGCCAACCGGGTAGCGACCACCAAGCGGCTGGTGTACGACCCTCGGCGAAGCGGTCCGTGTGCAGTTGGGGCCGGTCGGAAGCGATGCCAGCTGACGCGCTGGCACTCCGCGGCGTCTGCCGCGACTCCTGCGATCTGCTCGTTAGCCCCGTTCCCGTCAGCCATGGTCGCGTTCCCGCTTTCGGTGGTATTTGGACGCTCAATCGACAATCGTCTGACCCTCGGTCGCCCGGATTGGTTCGAGCGCGTCGTGACCTGACGGCTCCGGGGCTTACTCGTCCTCGCTGGCGAGGGCTCTTGCCTGTGCCGACAGCGGCAACCGGAGCACGGCGGGGGGCTCGCCGCTCGACGGCCGCGGGGGGCGCCGCTCCGCTGGGCACGGCGTTCCGATCGGCCGAAGTCGAGGACGCCTTTGGCCGAATTAAGAACCCTGAACATCCCGTTAACGGGCGCCCGGCGGCGCCCATTCGAGGCCCCCGCCAGTCGATACTCATGGCCCCCTCGATCCCCCGGAGGCCGCGTGCACCTCGATTCATCCCGCCCCAGACGCCACACCCCGATCTGTGCCTCGGTTCTGCTGGCCGCGCTTGCGCTGGGCGGGTGCGGCTCGCAGAGTTCGACGAGGAGCGCACCCGCCAAGCAGCCGCGCGCGGCGGCCGTGATCCGGACGGCCGGGAGCGCGGGCGCCGGGAGCGGGGGCCCGCTGCGTCCGGTCGGCCGCGACTCGAGCACCCTGCTGGAGAGCGCATCGCACTTCGGGGCCTCGCCGGCCAACGGCCCGCAGACCCCTCGCATACGCTGGCAGCGCAAGCTTGAGGGGCCGATCGTCATGGGCCCTGTCACCCGCGGACGCGTCGCCTACGCTTCAAGCACCCGGGGCATCCTTCACGCGATCGATCTCGTCGCCGGGCGTGATCTGTGGACCTTCGACGGCGGTGCCGACGGGGGCCCCTCGGATCTATCGACTTCGCCCACCGTGCTCTCGGACGGGACGATCCTGCTGCCCGCAGCGGGTGGCCGTCTGATCGCGCTGGATTCTGCGGGAGCGGTCCGCTGGACTGTGACCGGCTCGGGCGTGTTGCTGACGCCGGCCGTGCAGGAGTCCCGCCGGCTGCTCGTGATCGCCAACACGGCCGGTCAGCTCAGCGGTTACCGCCTGGGCTCCGGACACACCGCGCCCACCAGGCTCTGGACCCGAGCGGTCGAAGGGGAAAGCTTCGGCAATCCCGCCCTGGGAAGCGACGGCACCACATATGAGACCTCCGGCCACCTGCTCGCGGCGATCGCACCGGACGGGGCCCTGCGGTGGCAGGTGAAGATCGGCCAGACGATCGAGACGGGCGCGGCCGTTGCGCAAGACGGCACGGTCGTCTTCGGGGGCAACGACAAGATCGAGTACGGGATCGCTCCAAACGGCACCGTTCGCTGGCGTCACCCGATCGGCAACTACACCTATTCGACGCCCCTGGCGCTCCCTGGCGACCGCGTCATCTACGGCAATCACAGCGGCCAGATGACGATCCTCGACGCCCGCAACGGCCAGCCGGTCGAGGTGTACCGCGGGACCGGACAGCTGTGGACGGGCGCCGCCGTCGACACGAGAGGCGACGTCTACTTCGCTTCGCGGACCGGCCAGATCTTCGGCTTCGCCGCGGCTGGCCGCAAGCTCTTCTCGATCGCCGCCGGCGGCACGTTCGACAGCTATCCGGCGATCGCGGCCGACGGCACGCTCCTCGTGGGTGGTGACGACGGCGTCCTGCGGGCGATCCGATAGCGCCAGCGAGGACCGGCGTCCCCGGCGAGCGCCGGCGTTACCGTAGCCTCTGTGTCCGTCCTGGAGGCCTACGGAGTGACGAAGAGCGTGGGCACAGGGCGAGCGGCGCGGCGCGTTCTGGCGGGGGTCGACCTGACCGTCGATGCGGGAGAGCTCGTGGCCGTCCTCGGTCGGTCGGGCTCGGGCAAGTCGACCCTTCTGCATGTGCTCGGCGCCCTGGATCGCCCGGACGGGGGGCAGATAATGGTCGGCGGCGAGCGCCTGACCGGTCGCTCCGAGCGCAGCCTCGCGAAGATCCGGCTGCGCCGCATCGGCTTCGTGTTCCAGTCGTTCCAGCTCGTCGCCGAGTGCAGCGGTGAGGAGAACGTGCTGCTGCCGACGCGCCTCCCCGGCGCGCCGCGTGGCGCCGGCGCCCGCGCCCGTGAGCTGATCGAGGAGCTCGGCCTCGGCCCGGTCGCGGGGCATTCCCCGCACGAGCTCTCGGGCGGCGAGCAACAGCGCTTCGCGATCGCCCGGGCCCTCGTCAACGACCCCGTTCTGGTGCTCGCCGACGAGCCCACGGGGAATCTCGACACGACGGCCGCCGGCGATGTCCTGCGGCTGCTTCGCGAGATGACAGGCCGCGGGCGAGCCGTGGTGATGGTCACCCACGAGCCTGACATCGCGGCGGCTGCCGACCGCGTTCTCGAAATGGCGGACGGCCAACTGGGATGAGGAGCATCTGGGTGGAAGCCCGACGCGGTCTCGCCCAACGCCGCGGCCGGGCACTGCTGAGCGCAACGGGCATCGCCCTCTCGGCCGCAATGCTCGCGACCGCAGCCGTCGTCGCATACAGCCTGGACACGGGGTTCGACCGCAGCGCGAGGAGGGCCGACCTACCGAATGTGATCGCCCGCTTCGACGAACAGCCACTCAGCCGTGTCGAGTCGAAGATCCGCGCCCTGCCGGGGCTGGCCGCAGCGACATTCCGCCTCGAGGTGACGAACGTCCCGATTGCCGGTGGACGGCACAGCTCCCGCCACGCAAGCGTCGAGGTCATCGCCCCCGGCCGGCGCGGGTTCGCGATCCTCGCGGGGCGCCCGCTGGGATCGCACTACGGCGAAGTCGTCGTGGAGCAGGGCCTCGCTCGCTCCTGGGGCCTTCATCCCGGATCGACGCTCGACATGCAGGCGCTCGGCGACGTTCGCATCGTCGGTATCTCGGAGTCCCCCGACAACGTCGCCTTCCCGCTCGCCGCACCACGCGTCTATGTCTCGCGAGCCAGCACCGAAGCCCGCTTCGGCCATGAACCCGACCCCGATGTGAACACCGCTGAGCTGTGGGTCTCGGACCCCGGCCGCCTCGACGAAGTGCTCGTCCAGGCACGGGCCACCAGCTACGGGATCCGCGGGCTGCGCTTCGTCACCCGCGCGGGCGTGAAGATCCTGCTCGACGAAGCCGCAGGGATCGTGATTGCGCTGCTGGTTGCGCTGTCGGTGATCGCACTGCTGACGGCGTCCGCGATGCTTGCCAGCTCGGCCCGTGCCGAGGTGCAGCGGCGCCTCGCCGGCATCGGTCTGCGGCGCGCACTGGGCGCGACGCGGACGCACGCGACCCTGACTCAGGCGGTCGAGGCGCTGCTGGTCGGCGTTCCCGCAAGCGCCGTCGGAGTGCTCGCCGGCGCGCTGCTTGCCCGCGGGCCGACCGACCGGCTGCTCGGGGTGCTCAACGAGGCCCCGCCGGGCGGAGCCCTGTTCTGGCCGCTCGTCGGTTGTTTCGGGGTGACGAGCGCAGTTCCCTTGTTGGCCTCGGCCTGGCCGGTGTGGCGCTCCGGTTCGCGTCCGCCGATCGCCCTGATGGCGGGACTCGAGCTTCGCTCGGCCACCGCCCGCCAGGGCTACGCCCGCCGGCTGCCGCGGCTCGGAGGAACGTTTGGCTTGGGTTCAAGGCTCGTCACGGCGCGGCGCGTGAGGCTCTTCTCGACGCTGAGCGTCCTGGGTGTCTCGGTGGCGTTCATCCTCCTCATGCTGGCCCTCGCCTCAGAGCTCGGTGAACTGGCAAACAACCCGGCGGCGCTCGGCAAGCGCTATCAGCTGACGGCCGCCCTGCCGGCGTCGAGCGCGCCACAGGTGGCGGCCCTCGCGGGTGTCGCCGCGGCGGCGCCGCGCTATGAAGTGCACGCACTCGACTCCTTCTCGCTGGGCGAGACGATCGACCTGATCGGCTATCCCGGCGACCACACGGTGTTCGAGTCACCCGCCCTCGCATCCGGCCGGCGGCTGCGCGGCCCACGGGAGGCCGAGGTCGGCCAGGGCCTCGCCGAAGTGCTCGGTGTGCGGGTCGGATCGACCCTCGCCGCGCAACTCCCCTCCGGCCGCGAGGCGCGGTTCCGCGTCGCGGGGATTGTGAACTCGCTGCAGCACGATGGGCGGGTGGCCTACGTTTCGTCAGCCGGATTGCTCGCGGGCGAACCTGCCGCCTCGGAGCAGATCGCGGTTCGCCTGCGCCCGAATGCCGACCGCGCCGCGGTGACGGCTGGGCTGCTTTCGCTCGGCGCGACCCCGGCGAAGACGACGGCCGCCGTCGGCACCGGGCGGGCGCTGGTCGACGCCCTCACGGCGATCCTGAAGGTTGTCGCGATCGTCAACGGCCTGGTCTGCCTGTACGCGCTGATTCAGGCGCTCGTCCTGACGGCCCGCGAACGCCGAACGACGATCGGGGTGCTGAGGGCGTGCGGGGCGGGCGCAGGCGCGGTCCGGGTCCTGCTCGCGGGGGCTGCCGCAACGGTCGTCCTTCCCGCCGCCCTCGCGGGGATCCTGCTCGAGCGGCTGGCGCTCGGGCCGGCGTTGGCGCGGCTCGCCGCGGGTTATGCCTCACTCGCGCTCGGCGCCGGAGCGGGGGAGATCGTGATCGTGCTCGCCGGGTTCGGCCTGTTTGCGGCAATCGCGGTCATCTGGGTTGGGCGCCTGACCTCGGCCGAGACGATCGTCGGAGCGTTGCGCGGATGAGCTACGACGGGAGCCGGCGCGGCTCTGGCCGAACGCTCAACCGCCGCCAGGCGATCGCACAGCTGGCGCTCGGCGGCGCCGGCCTGCTGCTCGCGGGCTGTGGCGGAGCGAGGACGATCGGCGCTGCCGCCGACGGCTCAACACTCGAGTCAATGTGGGTCGACGGGCGTGGCGACGGCCAGCTCGAGCCCCGGGCGGGCGTCGCACTGATCGATCGGACCGAGCTCGCCCCAGCCGGTGCCGTAGGCGCCGGCATGGCGCTGCTCGCCCACCTGACCGACGCTCACATCACCGACGAGGAGTCGCCGGCCAGGGTGCCGTTCCTGCGCCGGCTCGGACCGCCGTTCAACTCGACCTTCCGTCCCCAGGAGGCGCTCAGCAAGCGCGTCTTCGCCGGAGCCCTGCGCTCTATTGCCGATCTGCACCCGGACGCTGTGATCCAGGGAGGCGACCTGATCGACAACGCCCAACGGAACGAGCTCGACTGGGCGCTCGCGCTCCTGAGCGGCGGGCGGGTCGACCCCCGCAGCGCCAACACCGCCTACGAAGGGGTGCAGAGCCAGGCCAACCCGGACCCCTTCTACTATCGCCCCGACGTCGACGCGCCGCGTCACCCGGGCCTGCTCTCCGACGCGGTGCAGCCATTCACGAGCCCCGGAACAGATGCCCCGGTCTACCCCGTGCTCGGGGACCACGACATCCTCGTCCAGGGTGTGCTCGCGCCGACCCCGCTGACCCGCGCGATCGCGCTCGGAGATCGTGCGATCTGGGATCTCCCGACCGGTTTGAAGCTGCCCGCCGGGCTCTCGCCGTCGTCCGGGTCGGCGGCCGACAGCTCACCGGACTCGCTCGCCAAGCCGGGGCTGCTGGAAGGACTGATCGAACAGGTCAGGGCCGCGGCATCGGTGCCCGTCGCTCCCGACTCGGCGCGGGCTGAGCTGTCGGTCGAGGAGGTCCTCGCCGGGTTGCGGGCCAGGGGCCAGGGAGGAGCGGGCCGGCTGTTGGAGTACAGCTTCGATCTCGGGGAGCGGGTGCGGGTGATCGTGCTCGATCTGGTCCGGCGTGAAGGCGGCTCGGGCGGTCTCGTGCTCCCGGAGCAGGCGCCGCGCCTGGAATCCGAGCTCTCTGCAGCGGGCGACCGCTGGGTGATCGTGATCTCCCACCAGCCGCTGGCGAGCAGCGAGGGTGGCGAACGGCTGCTGGGCCTCCTCGACCGCTCGCCGCGCGTGATCGCGGCTCTCTCCGGCCACACCCACCGCCACCGGATCACGCCCCGGGCGAGCCCGGCAGGTGGCTATTGGCTGATCGCAACAGGTTCGCTGATCGACTTCCCGCAGGAGTTGAGGGCGATCCGCGTGGTCGAGCAGGGCACCGACGGCGTGGCGCTCGAGACCTGGATGATCGACCATGCGCCCGACCCGCGGGTCGGCGACATCGCGCGGCAGCTGTCCTACATCGACGCCCAGGGCGGACGACCGCAGGGGTTCGCCGGCGGCCCGCTCGACCGCAACGTGCGGCTGTTCAAGCGCGCCGTGGGTTAGCAGCAGGCCCGCTCGAGCGCAGCGAACCAGCGCCCGCCAGCCTGCCACTGCTCACGGACTTCGAAGCCGACCTGGGATGCGATCGACGGCAGCTCGGCGGTGCTCACCCGCGCCCAGGGGAACCACTGGCTCCTCATCTGCTCGGACTCGAGGCGCACACACAGCGTGCCGGTCGGCACGTCGGGCCCCTCAATCTCCAACAGCACGATGCCGGCCGGTGCCAACAGTGCGCCGACCCGTCTCAGGAGCTGACACGGGGCTCCGCCGATGCCGATGTTGCCGTCCAGCAGGAGCGCGCTCCCCCAGGTCCCGGCGCCCGGCAGGCGGTCGAAGACCGAGCCCTCGATCACATTCGCCCCGCGCGTCCTGGCGAGCATCACGGCGAGGGGGGAGATATCCACGCCGACCGCCACGACCCCGCGTCGGCTGAGCGCGACGATATGGCGCCCCGGACCGCAGCCGATGTCGAGGACAGGGCCGACCGCGCGGTCGAGAACTCCGTGTTCGTCGGCCGTCGGCGTCTCGAGATAGCGCCGCAGCGCGAAGGGCAGCTCGTCGCCGTGCTCGTCGACGGCGCGCAGAACGGCCATAACCTCGGGCTGGGACGCCGAACGCAGCAGTTCGGCGCCATATAGATCAACCGCCGTCGGGCGTTCGAGCGGGCGGGCGCTCAAGCTGCCACCCGATCGGTCGTCAACGCAACTTCCGCACGCTCGAGGACGCGGGCGAAGCGGCTGGCGGGCGCCTGCCGGGCCACGGTGACGGCGTCGGCATGGCAATCCACGTCGCGCATGGCGGGCAGCCGAACCGTGCGCAGTCCGAGCTCCGCGAGGCGCAGTCGCTGGCACGCTCCGGTCCGTTCGGTGCTCATCGGCACCCCGGCGAACACACGCGCGTCGGCTCGGCGCAGGCCGATTCCCCAATAGCCGCCGTCGTCGCAGAGGCCGAGTGCGGCGTCAGTCGCAGGCGCGCAGAGAGCCTCGAGTGCGGCTTCGAGCATCACGGGCGTCAGCTGCGGTGTGTCCATTCCGATCAGAAACGCAGGCTCGCCGACGTCCTCGAACGCGCCGGCCAGGCGCTCAGCGAAGCCGACGGGCCGCTGTGGGATGACCTCGATTCCCGGCGGCATCCAATCCCCCGTGGAACCCTCGAGTACCAGTACCCGCCTCGTGGCTGGGGTCCTCAGGACCGCTTCCAGGGTGTCGCAGAGCGCCGCCTCCGCCAGCTCGGCGGCCTGAGCAGGGGAGAACGGCGGACATAGGCGTGTCTTGGCCCGCCCGGCGACGGGCGCCTTGGCGATCACGAGCAGGGCGGCTCGGAGAGGGGGTGCGTCCACAGCGGCAAAGCTACGCGCAGGCGGCGGTGAATCACATTACGGAATTAGGAACATTCCCCCAGGCGATGTCGCCGGGCGCGGTGGGGTGGGAGAATCGGGCGATGGGGACGCTCGGAGTGGACAGACATCGCCACGCCTGCGGATCGGTCCTCGTGGTCGATGATGAGCCGACGATCGCGGAGGTCGTATCACGCTACCTGCAGCGCGCGGGCTATCAGGTGCGCACTGCCGCCGATGGACCAGGAGCCCTCAGGCTCGTCGCGGAGAGCCGCCCGGACCTCGTCGTCCTGGATCTGATGCTCCCCGGCCTGAACGGCCTCGAGGTTATGCGCCGGGTCCGCGACGGCGAGCGAGAGCCCGTCGCGATCATCCTGCTGACGGCCAAGGGCGAGGAGTCCGACCGCGTCGTCGGGCTGCGGCTGGGAGCCGACGACTACATGGTCAAGCCCTTCTCCCCCGACGAGCTCGTCGCCCGAGTCGATGCTGTCCTGCGCCGCTTCGACACGGCGCCGGACAGCGGACCGATGCTCGAGTTCGACGGCCTCGCGGTGGACCCCGCCGGGCGGCGTGTCCTGGTCGACGGCCGGGAGGTCTCGCTCACGCAGCGCGAGTTCGAGCTGCTGCTGTTCTTCGCACGCCACCCCGGTCACGCGTTCACCCGCCACGAGTTGATCGACCAGGTCTGGCACTACTCGTTCTACACCGACACCTCCACCGTCACCGTCCACGTCCGCCGCCTGCGGGCCAAGGTCGAGCGCGACCCCGCGCGGCCAAGGTTTCTGGAGACGGTCTGGGGCATCGGCTACCGGTTCCAGCCGTGAGCGTCGAGGCACTCAGGAGCTCCGCCGCGGGCATCGTCGTCGCGCTCGGCACGGCGCTCGCCGGAAGCCTGATCTCCCTGTTCGCCTACGGCGCGGAAGCAGGCTGGACGTGCCTGGCGATCCTCGCTCCGGTGGGCCTGCTGACCGTCCTGGTGGTCGAGCGGTTCCTCGCCGTCCGCTCCCGCGTCGGCGGCATGCGGCGCCAGCTGGCGGTCGGCGGGGCGATCGTCGTGGGGCAGCTGCTGCTCGCCGCGGGCCTGTTCGCGGCACTGATGACCCACTCAGCCCCCGACGCGCTCTTCACCGCGGTGCTGGCCGTCTACGCGGGCCTGGTCGGAGCGTGGAGCGCCCGCAAGATCACGCGCGGCGTGCTCGGCGACATCGACGAGCTCAGGCGTAGCCTGCAGGCCGTCGCCGCAGGGCGACGAGACGTGCGGATCGCGACTGCAGGCGGTGATGAGCTCGCGCTGGTCGCCCGTGACATCGAGGCGCTGGCCGGGACGCTGCAGCGCGAGGAACACTCCCGCGCCACCCTGGAGGATGCCCGGCGCCAGCTTCTGGCCGCGATCTCCCATGATGTCCGCACTCCGCTGACCTCACTGCGGCTGCTCAGCGCTGCCCTGGCCGACGACATTGTCGACGGGCCGACACGCCTGGAATACGTCTCGCGCATCGGCGTCCATGTGCGCGCCATGAGCGCGATGATCGACGACCTGTTCGAGCTCTCGCGGCTGGAGGCCGGCGACATCAGCTGGACCATGGAACGGGTGCCGCTCGAGGACCTCGTGCTCGAGACCGTCGACGCGATGCGCGCCCACGCCGAGGCTGAGTCGGTGTCCGTCCGCGCCGAGCTAACGAAGGATCTCGAGGCGGCGCGCGCCAACCCCGAGCAGATCCAGCGGGTGCTGTTCAACCTGATCCAGAACGCGATCCGGCACACGCCGGCCGACGGTAGCGTCACGGTCCGCGCCAGCTGTGTCGAGGATGCCGTGCACGTCGAGGTTCTCGACACCGGCCGAGGCATCCCAGAGGACGAGCGCGAGCGGGTCTTTGACGCCTTCGTTAAGGGCAGCGACCGGGCCTCCCGCAGTGACGGCAGCGCCGGGCTCGGGCTGGCGATCTCACGCGCGATCGTCGAGGCCCACGGCGGGCGCATCTGGATCGAGGACGCGCACTCCGGTACGAGCATCCGCTTCAGCCTTCCCGCGGCGGTCGCCTGACGGTGCGGCTGCCGCTGCCTGATCCCGATCGCCCGCCGCCGGGCCCGTTCCGAGCGGCGTTCTGGCGCAGCCCGCTGCGCGGTCCGTGGCTGACATCGCTGCTTGGCTTCCTGCTGTTGATCGCGATTCCCGTGATCGCGCTGACCGGCTTCCTTTCCAATGACGCATACAACCCGAGCCTGCCCGGCAACTCGGTCGGGCGCACGCTGGGGCCGCTCGACTTCTACCTCTTCAACTGGCCGACTCACCCCTCGTGGCTCTACGCGTTTACGCAGGGCACGCACATCACGATTGGGCTCGCCGCGACCCCGATCGTGCTTTTCAAGCTGTGGTCGGTGATCCCGAAGCTGTTCGAGTGGCCGCCCGTGCCCTCGGCCGCACATGCCCTCGAGCGGCTTTCCCTGGCGTTGCTTGTCGGTGGGGCCCTGTTCGAGTTCGCCACCGGGATCCTGGACATCCAGTACGCCTACCTCTTCAAGTTCTTCTTCACCAACGCTCACTACTACGGCGCCTGGATCTTCACGGCCGCGTTCATCTTCCACGCCGCGATCAAGCTGCCGACGATGAAAAAGGCGCTGGCCGCGCGGCGCGGCCTGGCGCCGTTGATGGAGAGCCTTGCCGAAACCCGCTCGGAGCCCCAGGGTCAGCCGCAGAGCTCGCTGATCGCCTCGGCGCCGGCGGCTCCGACGATGTCCCGGCGGGCGCTGATCGGAACGATGGGCGTGGGCTCGCTGTTCCTGTTCATCCAGGGAGCAGGCGACACGATCGGAGGGCCTTTGCGGGCGCTCGCGATCTTTGGCCCGCGTGACCGAGCCGGCTCGAGTCCAAACGGCTTCGCCGTCAACCGCACGGCGGCGGCGGCACAGATCACGCCCGAGAAGGTCGGCGCGGCTTGGCAGCTCGAGCTGGCCGGCGCAGGGCGCAGCGTCAAACTGACCCGCGACCAGCTGTTGGCGATGCCTCAGCACACCTACGACCTGCCGATCGCGTGTGTCGAGGGCTGGTCGACGACGCAGCGCTGGACGGGCGTCCCAGTCGCCAGGTTGGCCTCGCTCGCCGGCATCAGCCGGCCGGCGACGGTAAGGAACATCTCCATCGAGACCGACGGTGTCTACACGGCGGCGACGCTCTCGGATACGGAGATCGCCGACGAGCGGACACTGCTCGCCCTCAAGGTCAACGGCGTCGACCTGTCACCTGACCACGGCTACCCGGCGCGGATCATCGGACCGGCGGTGCCGGGCGTGCACTGCACGAAGTGGGTCTCCAAGATGCAGTTCAGCGAGGCTTGAGCCGGTGTCTGGGCTGTTGGCGATGTTCCGTCGCAACTATGGCGCGAGCCCCCTGCATCTGCTCGCCTTCCTTGCAAGCATCGCTGTCACCGGCATCGCGGTCAAAGGCTGGCTGGATGAACCCGCGATCAGCATCAGGTACATCCTCATCTGGTTCGTCGGCGCGATCATCGCCCACGACATGCTCGTACTGCCGCTGTACTCGGCGCTGGACCGGCTGGCGGTCGCGATCTCGCGCCGCGCCGATCGACGCGTTCCCGCGCCGGGCCCGACTGGGGCGGAGAACGCCAACTCGCCACGCGTGCGCTCGCCCGGGTGGGTCTATGTTCGGGTCCCACTGATCCTCAGCGCACTGTTGCTACTGGTCTTCGGCGCCGAGATCCTGCGCGAAGGAAATGCGACGTTCCAGGTCGCCAGCGGCCATACCCAGGACGTCTACCTGTCCCGCTATTTGATCGTCGCGGCGGTGCTCTTCGTGGTCTCGGGTCTGGCCTACGTGCGCAGCTCCGCCCGGGCGAGCTCGCGCATGCCCTGAGCGAAGTCCTCGCGGGCGCGGAACCCGAGCAGCTCCCGCGCGCGCTCCGGCGAGGCGAAGACGTGGCGTACGTCCCCGAGCCGGTACTCGCCGGTGCACACCGGGCGCGGCGCATCGGGACCGGCGGCATCGGCGAGCGCCTGCGCCATCTCCCCAACGCTGCGCGGGTACCCGCTGGCGACGTTGAGCGGGCCTCTCACGGGCTCCGCCGAAGTGAGAGCGGCAACGTTGGCGAGCGCCACGTCGCGCACGTGGACGAAGTCACGCCGCTGGGCGCCGTCCTCGAACACCCGCGGCGCCCGGCCTCCGGCGAGCGCGCTCGCAAACAGCGAGGCCACACCGGCGTAGGGGGTGTCGCGTGGCATCCGCGGTCCGTAGACGTTGTGGTATCGCAGCGCCGTGACAGGCACCCCAGCCTCGCGTTCGAGTGCGGCTGCGAGATGCTCCTGGTGAAGCTTCGTCGCGGCATAGACATTGCGCGGATCGAGCTCGGCCTCCTCAGGGATCGGCTGCCCCTCGAGCTCGCACCCGCACACCGGACAGCCGGGCTCGAAGCTCCCCGCGTCGAGCTCCTCGATGCGCCGCGGGGATGGGCGCACGACGCCGTGATCCGGACAGGCGTAGCGGCCCTCGCCGTAGACGACCATGCTCGAGGCGAGCACGAGACGCCCGGAGAAGCCGGTGGCGGCGAGCTCGCGCAGCAGCACTGCCGTGCCGGCGTCGTTGTGGCTGACATAGTCGGCGATGTCGAGGAAGTTGGACCCCAGACCGACCATCCCGGCCTGATGGCAGACGTGCTCGACCCCGGCCAGCGCTCGCTCGACCGTCGCCGGATCGCGGATGTCGCCCTCGATGAAGTCCGCCGCCGGCGCCAGATAGCTCGGGACCGCAGCGTGGGCGACGAGCGAATCGAGCACCCTCACCTCCCGGCCTTCGGCGAGCAGAGCGTCGACGACGTGCGATCCGATGAAGCCGGCGCCGCCCGTGACAAGGATCATCGCGGTCCCGCTGCCGCCAGAACCCGCGTCATGTCGCGGATCGCCCGGATCGTGCCGCTCAGCGTGCCTGTGACCTTGGAGCGGCCGGACCGCGGGAGATAGACGACCGGCAGCTCGCACACCCGCCAGCCCGCCGCGCCGGCGCGGACCACCATCTCCAGCGGATAGCCGAAGGCGCGGTCGCCAAGGCCAAGCCCAAGCAGCTCCGTGCGGCGCGCCGCACGCATCGGGCCGAGGTCGCGCAGCGCGAGCCCGGTGCGGCGCCGCAGCAGCATCGCCAGTGCCATGTTCGCGAGTCGCGCATGCGCCGGCCAGGCGCCCCGGCTCGGCCGCCGCCGACCGAGCACGAGATCGGCTTCGCCGCGCTCGAGTAGTGCGACCAGCGCGGGCAGCTGGGCGGGATCGAGCGACCCGTCGCAGTCCATCATGCAGACGATCTCCTGCTCGGCCGCTTCGAGGCCCGCATGGCACGCCGCGCCGAAGCCACGGCGCGGTTCGCTGACAACCTTCGCCCCGAGCTGCGCGGCCAGCTCCCCGGAGCCGTCGGTGGAGCCATTGTCGACGACGATCGCGCGGTAGCCGGGGGGCAGGGCGGCGAGCACGCCGGGAATCGCCGCGGCCTCGTCCAGGACGGGCAGTATCACCTCGGGCATCGCGTCCGACCGCCGATCATTGCCAGCTGATGTGGGTGCCTGTGACGGGGACTGCGGACGGCTCGATCAGCGCCAGCGCGCCCGCCAGGGCCGCGCCGAGAGCGGCGGTGCTGCGGCCCATCAACTCGGTCAGCTGCGCGACCGGGGTCGCCTCGCGCGTCACGCCGTTGGCGTAATCGGTCACGTAGCCAAGGAGCGCATAGGGCAGCTGCGCCTCACCGCAGAGGACGGTCTCGGGACCCGCCGTCTGGCTGACGGCGCTCACCCCGCAAGAGGCGAGCATGCGGATCTCTGCACGCGTGTTGAAGCGGGGTCCGTCGACGTGTCCGTAGCAGCCGCCGTCGCGCGCCTGCAGGCCCGCCGAGGACGCGCCGTCCAGCAGCGCCGCTCTGAGCGGCTCGGAGAACGGCCCCTCATAGACCCAATGGCCGCGACCGGGAAGGCCCGGACGGTCATAGAGCGAGCAGATCGACCCGTCCGGCAGCCGGTTGGCAAGGAAGTGAAGGTCGTCGAAGACGACAACATCACCCAGCTCGAGTTGCGCGTCGACCGCACCGCAGATCGTCGCCGCCAGCACAACCTCGGCACCGGCCTCTCGCAGCGCCAGCACATTGGCACGGTGGTTGATCTGGCTCGAGAGCCGCGTGTGACCCTCGCCGTGTCGGGACAGGTGAACGACCTCAACGCCATTCCAGCGACCCGTCGTGAGCTCGACCGCGCCGAACCGGGTCTCGACGGTTATCGTCGAGGAGCCGTCCAGACCGGCCAGGGCGTAGGTGCCAGAACCCGTGATGATGCCGACGCTCACCCGCGCATCCTACGTACCCGGCTAATGCAGCCGAGCTTCGACCTGGCGCCGATGCAGGACGCCGAGGTGGGTGGACTGGGGTGCGAAGTGGATGTCCCGCGCGAGCAGGTACGCGGCCGGCATGAAGGCGATCAGGAAGTACGCACCGAGCACCACGACCGCGGCGCGCACGCGCCGGGCAGGCGAGAGTGCCGCGAAGGGCAGGACCCAGAGCAGGTACCAGGGGACCGCCCAGCTGAGCGAAACGGTCAGGGCAGCGAGCGCGACGGTCGCCGCCGTCAACCAGTTCAGTCTGTCGCGCGCGACAGCCGCGGCGCAGACCGCGACGACGCCAACGAAGCACAGCTCCACGACCAGGTGGAGTGTCGGTGTCTCCCCGCCCTGCCCGAGCGCCAGCCCGAGCAGGTTCGGCAGCCCGATCGCGGTGACGAGCCCACTCTGGGTTGAGAGATCCGGTGTGTTGAGGCCGAACACGACGACCGAGGCGGCCCCCAATACCACGGTGGCAGCGAGGCCGCCACGGAGGAGGTCGCGGCGGTGACCGGCGACGAGGAAGACCGGAAGCAGCACGGCAGCCGAGGCCTTTACGAACACGGCGAGCACCAGGGCCGCCCCGGCGGCCCTCGCCGCCGCCGGGGCGCGAAGCAGCAGGTAGACGGCGAGCACGACCAAGAACAGCATCAGGCTGTCGTTGTGGTCGGCCCCCAGGCCCCAGACGAGCACGATCGGGTTGAAGCCGACGAAGGCCACTGCGGCCGCCGGTGAGCGCCCGAGCAGTTGCGCACAACGCCACACCAGGGCGAGCGTGCCCAGGCTGGCGAGCATGACGCTCACCTTAATCGCCCAGAAGGCACCGGCCACGCCCAGCGGCACGAGCGCATAGCTGAAGAGGGTGAACGCCGGGCCGTACGGGCTCAGCAGGTGTCGCCAGTTGCTCAGCGCGAAGCTGGCGTCCCCGTGCCGGGCGAGCGCGGGAATGACGGTGTATGGGTTGAGTCCCTCCAGGACGCCCATTCGCCCGTAGTGGACGTAGTTGAAGACGTCCGTGTACTGCAGCGGCGGCGAGAGCAGGAACGCCAGGTGGATCGCCAGCACGGCCGCGATCGTCCAACGGGCTCGCAGCCGGTCGGCGAAGCGAAACGCGATGACGTAGAGGACGTACATCACCAGCATCACCCCACTGAGCAGCCAGGCGAGCCGGTTCTCGTTGTCGGTCAACCCCGGGAGCAGGCCACGAAGAGGACCGGCCATCCATCCGGGGAAGTAGCCGCCGGCGCTTGTCGGCGTGAAGGTACTCGGCCGCTCCGCGGCCATCAGCACGATCAGGAAGCTTCCGGCCGTCAACGCCGCCAACGACCCGGCGGCCAGCAATGACGGGGCCGAAAGCGCGAGTGAGGGCCGCGTGACGCCGCGGGCATCGCCCACAAGCGCCTCGCCGGGGAGCGTCTCGCTGCTCATCGGCTCATCGCCCGCATGGCGGCCCGGTCAGCCCGGGTACGAGCGTGCTCGACCCTGCCGCGCCGGCGTCGTAGGAGCTCAGGGCGTCGTCGGTTACGGATGAGTAGAGGATCTGGGTTGCGCCCGCTGCCGGGCGCGGAACCTGGATCGGGGTCCGGCCGGGAGCGAGTGTGAGCCGCTGGAGCACGGTGACCGGCGAGCTGCCCGGCTGTTCGCTGATGCGACCGTCCGGGAAGGCGACAGCCGGGAGTTCGTGGACCGCCGGTGGGTGCGCAACACGCACCCGCACGGTTACCGCGACCGGCGTGCTGCTCGGGTTCACGAGCTCCAGGCCCCCGCGGCGGCACTCGCTGAGCAGCGGATGCAGCGAGCGCTGACGCAGCAGCGCCGCTTCGGCGGCGGTGTGCGACCGCGCCAGGTGCTTGAGATAGGGACGCAGATCGAAGAACCACTCGTCCCCGGCGGGGCTTGCAAGACCCGATTCGCCGAGGGTCGCCTGCAGCGCCGAGCGCAACCGCGTCCACTTCGCCGGCTCGAAACCCGCCGGATCAACCCATACGCCCGTGAAGCCCGCCGCGCCCGCAGCGGCGAGCACGTAGGGCAGCGGCTGTCCGGAGAGCGCTCCCGGCCAATCGGCCGGCCTGCCCTTGATCGCGCCGTAGCTCCAGCGCAGGTGCCGGGAGTGCAGGTAGCCGCGCAGCGGCTCGTACTTCGTCGCGTACGTGGCGATCTCGTCGCCGACCGCTGTTTCGGGATAGCCCTCAGGAAAGGGGACGTAGGGGAGCTCGAAGATGCCGGCGCCGCGCGGCATCCTCGCTTCGATCTCCTGCACCAGCCGCTCGTCGCTGCGCCATTGCCGAGCGGTGGTGCGGTATGCCGGTATGTAGGAGGCGCTCGTCTGGTCGTAGGCGCCGAACAGCAGGACCCCTGCCAGGGCGATTGGACCCAACGTACGGCCGTGGCGCCGGCGGCCGAGGCACCGCAGCAGCGCGTCGAGCAGCACCCCCACGGACAGCAGCGAGAAGAACGCGATCAGGACCGAGATTCTGTTCCAGGCGCGAACATCGGGCGTGACCAGCAGCTCGAGCAGGCTCGCAAGGCCGCCGACCGACCCGACCGCGATCGCAAGCCAAGCCCCGATCGCTGCGTCGCGCAACAGGCGGCCGCGGGCCGGAAGCGCCGCGAGCCCCACGACTGCGAGCAGCGCACAGAGCGTCAGCCAGAGGAAGCCGACATCGCCGACCGTGCCGAGGCTCGCGTAACAGGCCTCGCAGTAGCCGGGCGCGATCGAACGGTCATATTCTACGGTCGCCTTCCGCAGTGGCGCGATTCGCGCCCCCGGCGCCGGGAGCAGCAGGTTCGAGAGCCTCAGACCGAAGGCCTCGTTGGAGCTCTCGTTACCCGCCAGCGAGCGTTCAAGGGCGACGTTCGTGCCGTGTTCGGACCTGTACACGAGGCTTGGCGCGATGTTCACCCCAACCGTCGCGACGATCACGGCAACCAACAGAAAACCTTGAGCTGCAGGCGCGCGGCGGCGCGTCACAGCGCCGATCACGGTGGCCCCTGTCAGCATCACGACCGCGAACGTCGCGTAGTAGAGGTTGTCGGAGCCGACCAGCGCGCAGATCGCCAGTGTCAGCACGGTCCTGCAGGAAACCCAGGCGGCAATCCGGTGACCTGCTGCGGGGCGGCGAGCGAACAGGGTCCCGCCACCGAGTACGCGCAGGAACAGATAGCCCGTGAGCGGGATCGCGTAGTAGGCGGACAGGAACAGGTGGGACTCGCCGCGGAAGAAGTGGTAGGCGAGCAGCGAGAAGAGGACGGCGCAGAGGCCGGCCGAGAGGGCGCTCAGGCCCAGCACCCGCAGGACGAGGTGGGAGGTGAACGCGGACAGCGCGAACGTCGCCAGGAAGAACAGGTTGATGAGCAGCGCCGCGTTCGAGGAAAACAGCGCGAGGAGGCGGATCAGCAGCAGATTGAGACTGTCGGCGCCCTGTGGGTAGTCGACGAGGTGCTGGCCGAACGGCGCACCCAGGCTCGTGTTCGAGGAGTACCAGCCGTGGTCGGCGATCCCCTTGACGAGCATCAGATAGAACTTCGTGTCGTCGACGGGGGAGTAGCGGAGCGGGAGGCCGAGGTCCCCGCGCCAAAGACGCAGTACCCACACGGCGAACAGCAGGCTCGTCGCGGCAGCCAGCAGCCCCTCGAGCGTCAGCCTGCGGAGGCCGAGCCGGACGTCGGCGGCGGCCGGGCTCGAGTCCGGCCGCTCGCCGAGTGTCATCGCGTCAACGCTACGCGATCGCATGGGCCCCGGGAGGGACCGGATCGCCGAGTTTCGCGCCACGTAACCTTTTCCCCCGTACCCTCCCGAAGGTGCTTCGCGTGCCAACAGCGGTCGCCGAGGAGCGCGCGCGCGGCCCTCAGACGAAGATTCCTGACCGCGCCGTGCCGTTGGCTGCCGAGGGCGCTCGGGCAGCCGTCGCGGCTCCGAGCTCGGTGCCTCGGCGAGCGCCTGCCGTGCTCGGCCTGACCGCGCTCGTCGCGGTCCTCGGTGGGTCGGTCTACTTGGCGCTCGGCGCGGCGGGCGGGAGTTACCTGCTCGAGCTGCCCACGACGGCGAGACCCGGCTGGGTCACCGGTCCGCTCGCGAGCATCGCGGGCCACGGCAGCTGGCTGGCGCCCTCGCAGCTGAGCGTAGGGCTGATCGTGATCGTCGCCGGGTATGTGGTTGCTCTCGCCTGCGCCGGATCGATCTCGACGAGGCTCGCCCTCGGCACCGTCGTGCTCGCGAACCTCGCCTTCACGCTCGGCCCGACGATCGTTTCGACCGACGTGTTCGGCTACATCGCGTACGGCCGCGAGCTGGCCCTGCACGGGCTCGATCCCTACGTCTCGCCGCCCGCGGCGCTGGTGCACGACTCCATCCTCAGGTTCGTCTACTGGCAGCATCAGCCGAGCCCGTACGGCCCACTGTTCTCGTTCGGGAGCGCACCACTGGGCTTCGTATCGGCCGCGGCGGCGCTGTGGGTGTACAAGCTCGCCGCCGGCGCGGCGGCTGTCGCGATCGCCTTCACCGCCGCCTCGATCGCCCGGGAGCGGGGCCTTGATCCGGCGCGCGCGGCGATCTTCGTCGGCCTCAACCCGGCCGTCCTCTTCTATGCCGTGAGCGGCGCCCACAACGATCTCCTCGCGATCTGCCTGGTCGTGATCGGCCTGGCGCTGGTGCTCCGAGGAATGGAGGGACGGGGCGCCGGTGCGGCGGTCGCTGGCGCCGCGATCAAGCTGACCGTCGGTCTCGCGCTCCCGTTCATCATCGTGGCAGCGCGACGGCGCGGCCGCGCCGTCCGCGGAGCGGCGCTCGTGACCGTGGTAATCGGCGTGCCGACACTGGTGCTGTTCGGCTCGCACTTCTTCGACCAGCTTCACCGGATCGCGACGGACCCCCTCTTCGACACCCTCTTCAGCGGCCCCGACCGCTTGGCGGCCGCCCTCGGCACCCACATAACGCCCGCCATCCGCACTTTCGCCACCGCCGCCGCGGGGCTGATCGCGCTCGCGGCCGTGCTCGCGGCCTGGCGGGGCGCCGATGCGATCACGGCGGCGGGCTGGGCGTTCCTCGCGCTGATCGCGTCGATCGCCTCGTTTGCGCCGTGGTATCTCGTCTGGCTGCTCCCGTTCGCGGCGCTCGGGCGCAGCCGCCGGCTGCGCGTCGCCACCGTGCTCCTCACCCTCTATGTGATGGCTGCCCATGTCCCGGCCTTCGGCGGCGTCCCCTGGCTCTCTCAGGCCCCGGGCTCGGCGGCGGGAACCCGGACGACCGCCCGGACGGGGCTGGGTGCGTCTCAGCCGGCCGGTGGATCGATCAGCTCGACACTCCCGGCACCCGCGTCGGCAACCAGCACTCTGCCCGTGCGGGGGTCGACCGCCAGCGTGTTCGGCTGACGTCCGGTCGGGAAGCTCCGCAGGACGCTCGGTGCCGGGCCTCGTGTCGAGAGCTCGACGAGCTCGTCTTTCGCGGTGAGCGCGACCCACAGGCGGCCCCGCCCGTTGTCGATCGCTATGCCGTAGGGCCCGCCCGGCAGCGACAGCCGCCCAAGCAGCCTCAGCGCCGGCCGGGTCGCGTAGCTGAAGATCCCCCCACCGCGCGTATCGAGCACGTAGATCACCCCGCCGCGGCCGGCTACAACGTGGGTCGGGCCCCGACCGGCCGGCAGCCGGCCGCGCACCCGAAGCGTGTTGGCGTCGATGAGCGTCACCGAGTTGGCCCGCACGTCGACCACGGCCACATCCGATCCGACCGTCGCGATGCCGCCTGGCTGTACAAAGCCGGGGATCATCGCAATCACACGCGTCCCCTTCAGCGCTGAGATCGATCGTCCGAACTCGTCTGAGACGAACACGATAGGCCCGGCGGCCGCGGCGTCATGCGGGTGGGCGCCGACCGCCGTCGAGCTGCTGCGGCCCGATGGGAGCGCGAGCTCGAGCAGGGTGTTGACCGGCTCCTCCGGCACGAGCACCGGGCCACCGGGACGGGCAAGCTGCAGGTGGCGGGCTGGGCCCCGGATCGGGATCCGCCTCACGACCCGACTCGTGTGGAGATTGAGCAGGACCAGCTGCGCGGGGTTTCGCAGCGAGACGACGGCGAGGCCGGTGCGCGGATCGGCCGCGATTCCCTCCGGTGAGTTGCCCACGACCACGCTTCTCCCCGCGGGCTTCACGGCTGCGGCAGGAGCATTCGCGGGCTCCGCTGCGGGGGGCAGCTGTGACGTTCTGCGGGGGCTGGAGCCGCATGCGGGCAACGCGAGCGCCGCGAGCAGCGACGCTGCTCCCGAAAGCGCGGATTTGAGCCTCGGGCGAGCTCGACCCACCATCGGACTGGTTCTACCGACTGCCGCGGGGGCGCTCCTTAACAAATGCGGAACGAGACGCCGCGAGCTCGTGCAGAGTAGGTCTGCCTATGTAGTGTCTAGGCAGATGGCGAAGACGATGTCACTGGGTGACGCCGCCAAGGCGATCGGCGTCAGCGTTGACACACTGCGGCGCTGGGACGCCGCGGGCAAGCTCCGGACCCGGCGCGATTCTCGCAATCACCGTGTCGTGGCCGTCTCGGAGGTCGCCCGGCTGGCCGACGCTCCGCGGCGCCACGCCACGGGGACGCAGAGTTCGGCGCGCAACCGCATGACAGGCGTCGTTCGTTCAGTGGAGGTCGACGGCGTGATGGCGCTCGTCGAGATCGAGGCCGGACCCTTTCTTTTGACCGCAGCGATCACCCGGGACTCCGTCGAGGAGCTCGGCCTTGCACCCGGGGTCCCCGCTGTCGCAACCGTCAAGGCGACGTCGGTGATGATCGAACGGGTCCGCCGACTGCGCGAACCGGCAAACACCTAGACCCCGCAGGAGGATTCCCCATGCCGAACATCCGATCGACCCGGCTCGCCGCGAGTGGTCTGCTTGCGACGGCCGTCGTCGTCCTGGCGGCGGGCTGCGGCGGTAGCTCGCGCGGCACCAGCAGTGCCGCGACGCAGCCGGTCGTCCTCGCGGCCGCCTCCCTGACGAAGGTGTTCCCGGAAATCGAACCCGGAGCGAAATACTCCTTCGGCGGTTCCGGTGCACTGCAGACACAGATCGAAAGCGGCGCCCCGGCCGACGTCTTTGCAGCGGCGAGCCCGAAGCAGCCAGAAGCTCTTTACGCGAAGGGCCTGGTCACGAAGCCCGTCGAGTTCGCGACCAATCGGCTTGTCCTCGTCACGCCCCCGAGCAACCCGGCCCACATCACGTCGGTCGCTGACGTCACGAAACCCGGGGTGAAGCTTGTGATCTGCAACGCCACCGTGCCCTGCGGCGACTACGCGCGCAAGGCGTTCATGAACCTCGGCATCACGGCCGCGGCGAGCAAGAACGTCGCAAGCGAAACGACCGACGTAACCCAGGTGCTTGCCGATGTCGCGCTCGGTCAGGCGGATGCGGGCTTCGTCTACATCACTGACGCCGATGGGGCCAACGGGAAAGTACGGGTCATCGAGCTGCCGGCGCAGGCTAAGCCGGAGGCCAAGGACTACATCGCCGTCGTCAAGGCAAGCCACGACCGCGCCGGGGCCGACGCTTTCGTTCGCAAGGTCCTTTCGAGCGGCGGTCAGGCAACGCTCCAGACCGACGGCTTCGGCAAGCCGTGAGGGCCGCGCCGGGCCGCGCAGCGCTCGCGGTCGTCGCAGCGGCTGTCTGTGCTCTCGTTCTCGGCTTCCTGATCCTGCCCATCGCTGCGCTTGTCACCTACCAGCCAATCCCGCGGCTGATCGAAGGGTTCGCCACCGACGTTGCGACCGAAGCGATCATCGTCTCGCTGGAGACCAACGCAATCGCCCTCCTGCTGATCCTCGGCCTCGGCACTCCGTTCGCATACACCCTTGCCCGCCGGCGCTTTCCGGGCCGAAACGCGGTGATTACGCTTGTCGAGCTGCCGCTTGTCACGCCGCCTGCGGTCGCCGGCCTCGGGCTGCTGGTCGCGTTCGGCCGCATCGGGCTGCTGGGGGATCCCCTCGCCACCCTCGGGATCGATATCGCCTTCACCAAGCTGGCGGTTGTCCTCGCACTCCTGTTCGTTGCCGGTCCTTTCTACCTGCGCGGCGCGATTGCGGCCTTCGAGGCGCTCGACGAGAACCTGATCGATGTCGCCCGCACGCTTGGCGCCGGCCCTCTGCGCAGGATGTTGCTGATCGCGACACCCCTGGCCGCAGGCGGGCTGGGCGCGGCGGCGGCGGTCGCCTTCGCCCGGGGAATCGGCGAGTTCGGGGCCACCATCCTGTTCGCGGGCAGCCTACGCGGCACCACCCAGACGCTGCCCCTGGCGGTCTACTCGCTCTTTGACGTAAACCTCGACCAGGCGATCGCGGTCGGCGTGCTGTTGATCCTCGTCAGCGCCGCGATTCTTCTCAGCTCCAAGCTATTGATCGGACGGTGGACATCCTCGCCATCGACATCGCCCTCCCGCGCAGAGACTTCACGCTTCGCGCCAAGCTGAGCCTCGGCTCCGAGACGGTCGCCGTCATCGGACGGTCGGGTGCCGGCAAGACTTCGCTGCTGCGAGCCGTCGCCGGACTCGAGCGGCGCGCGGAGGGCTGGATCGCCATCGGCGAGTCGGTCTGGCTTGACAGCGGCCGTCGCCTGAGCGTCCGGCCCGAAGAGCGCAGCGTCGGCTATCTCCCGCAGGAGTATGGGCTTTTCCCTCACATGACGGTCGCGCAGAATATTCGCTTTGCGGCCCGCGGCGAGCGTCCCGATCTACTCGAGCAGGTGGGAGTGGCACATCTGGCAGCGGCGCGCCCTGCTGAGCTGTCTGGAGGCGAGCGCCAGCGGGTGGCTCTCGCGCGAGCGCTCGGCCGTGAGCCTCGGGTGCTGTTGCTGGACGAGCCGTTCGGGGCGCTTGACGCGATAACGCGCCGTGAGATCCGGGAGGCACTCGCGGAGAATCTCAGCCGGCTTGGACTTCCCACGTTGCTGGTGACTCACTCGTTCGAAGAGGCCCGGGCGCTCGCGGGGAGGATCGCGGTGCTCGAGGAGGGCCGCCTGTTGCAGCTGGGTACGCCCGATGAGCTGATGCGGAGCCCTTCCTGCCCGACCGTGGCTGCGCTCACGGTTGCACCAGGGCCTCAGCCACCGATGTAGGACATCTCGACCTTCGCGGGCATGCTCGAGCCGGCTGCGATCCGCTCAGCACGCAAAGCTGAGTAGCGATCCGCCCGTGCGCCCCAGATCGCGGCGATACGTGATCGCAGCTCATCGTCACTCGCGCCTCCGCGGAGCAGCGCGAGCAGATTCTCACCGCCGCTGGCGAACAGGCAGGTGAACAGGGTGCCGTCCGCCGACAGACGTCCTCGTGTGCAGGTGGCACAGAAGGGCTGGCTCACAGAGTTGATGAAGCCAACCTCGCCGGCCCCGTCGCGGTAGCGGTAGCGGGTGGCAACCTCACCGGGGCTCGTTGGCGCCAGCGGGTCGAGCGGCCAACGCTGATCGATCGCACGCCGGCTCTCATCGGCGGGGACGACATCCTCGTGGCGCCAGCCATTGGTGGCGCCGACATCCATGTACTCGATGAAGCGGAGCACCTCGGGGCGGCCACGGAAATGTTCGGCCATTGCTGTGACGCAGTGGTCGTTGACACCTCGGCGGACAACCATGTTGACCTTCACCGGTGCAAGCCCCGCGGCTGAGGCTGCGTCGATCCCGGCAAGCACGCGATCCAGCGGGAGCCGGGTGTCGCCCATCTTGCGGAACACCTCCTTGTTGAGAGCGTCCAGGCTCACCGTGACGCGTCTGAGGCCTGCGTCCTGGAGCGCGGGGGCCTTGGCGGCCAGCAGCATCCCGTTCGTCGTGAGCGCGACGTCCCTGATGCCGGGAAGCGGCGAGATCATCGCTACGAGCCGCTCGATGTCGCGGCGCATCAGCGGCTCTCCGCCGGTGATGCGGATCTTCTCGACACCGAGCTCGGCGAACAGACGGCAGAGCCGCGTGATCTCCTCGAAGCTGCACAGCTCCTCCGCCGCGAGGAACGTGTGGTCGGGCCCGAAGACCTCACGCGGCATGCAGTAGGGACAGCGCATATTGCAACGGTCGGTGACCGAAATGCGAAGGTCTCGCAGCGGGCGCGAGAGGCGGTCGAGCGTCACCGTCATCCCCGGCACGATAGCCACGCCGAAGTACAGTGCATCGATGGACAGCGCCGGACTGCTCGACCTGGACAGCGCCCTCGCCACTGTCCTCGACGCAGCGGCGGCCGCGACGCTCCCGGCGGAACCGCTCAGCGTGGGTCTCGGTGCACTTGGCCGGGTTCTCTGCGTCGACGTGGTGGCCCAGGGGCCGGTCCCGGCTTTCGATGGATCCGCAATGGACGGGTTCGCAGTCCGCTCGGCCGATCTCGACGGAGCCGGCGCCGCGGACCCCGTGGTGCTCGCGGTGATCGATGAGTCCCGAGCCGGTGCTCCGTCGAACCGGCACCTCGGTGCAGGCGAGGCGATAGCGATCTCGACGGGCGCCGTGATCCCCCGCGGAGCCGACGCCGTGATCCCAATCGAGGACACGATCGAGGACACCGCCGGTGACCGAGGTGAGGTGAGGTGCCTGGCTCCCGCGGCGGCGGGTGCGTGGATCAGACGGGCGGGAGAGGACATCAGGTCCGGCTCGACGGTCCTGCCACGCGGCACCCGGCTGGGACCGGCCGAGCTCGGCGTGCTCGCGTCGCTCGGCCGGGGGGAGATCGCGTGTGCCCGCTCTCCCTCGGTTGCCGTGCTCGTGACCGGCGATGAGCTGGTCGGACCGGAGGAGCAGGCGCGTGCCGGGGGCGTCCGCGACTCCAACTCGCTGACGATCCCCGCACTGGCGCGCTTGGCGGGCGGCGACATCATCCGCGTCGGCAGACTGCCGGACGACCCCGAGGCGACGCGCACGGGCATCGCAACCGCGGTCGAACAGGCAGACATGACGGTCATCTGTGGCGGCGTCTCGGTTGGAACCCACGATCACGTGCGCCCGGCGCTCGATGCGCTCGGTGCGAGCCGAAGGTTCTGGGGCATCGCGCTGAAGCCGGGGCGACCCACCTGGTTCGGAACGCAAGGCACAAAGCTCATCTTCGGCCTTCCGGGCAACCCCGTCTCAGCGATGGTCACGTTCACCCTGCTTGCTGCCCCCGCGCTTGCCACGATGCTCGGGATCCCGCGCGCGAACCGCCGGACGACCGCCATGCTCGATGCCGACTATCCCAAGCGGCCCGGGCGAGCCCATGCTGTGCGCTGCCAGCTGCGCGCGCGAGACGATGGGCTGCACGCGCTGCCCACCGGAGCACAGGGGTCGCACATCCTCACCTCGATGCTCGGTGCCGAGGCGCTCGCGATGATCCCGGCCGGGTCCGCGGACGTGCAGACCGGCGAGCGCGTCGTGGTCGAGCCGCTCCTACCACCGTCGCTCCTTGGATTTGGATGATGCCCGACGGGGAGCCGACAACGATGGTCGTGCAGATCCGTCTCTTCGCCGTCCTGCGAGATCGCGCAGGCACCGACTCGCTGAAGCTGATCCTGCCCCTGCATGCAACGGTTGGCGAAGCGCTGATCTCGCTGCGCGAGCGCCCCCCGCTCAACGAGCTTCCGAGCGAGATCCCGGTCGTGATGGCGGTGAATCGCGAGTACGCCGACGACACGACGGTGCTCGCCCCGGGCGACGAGCTGGCACTGATCCCTCCGGTCAGTGGAGGAGCGGCCGAGCTGACGCGCGTGCATGTGCTGGTAACCGATCGGCCGCTCGATCTGGAGCGAGCCTCGCGCGCTGTCGAAGACTCAGATGCCGGAGCGATTGTGATCTTCCAGGGAGTGACCCGGAAGGTCAGCCGACTCCACTACCAGGCCTACGAGGAGATGGCCCGGGAGCAGATCGAGCGGATCGCCCGTGCCGCGGCGTCCTCTCACGGCCTCCTCGGGGTGTCTGTCGAGCACCGGATCGGCGACGTCGCACTCAGCGAGCCCTCGGTGCTCGTGGCTGTGTCCGCCGCCCATCGCGATGAAGCCTTCGCTGGAGCTCGGGAGATCATCGACAGCCTCAAGGCGTGGGCGCCGATCTGGAAGCGAGAGCATGAGGACGAGGGGCCGGGGCAGTGGCTGACGGGAGTCGAAGTCCGGCCGTGAGCGAGGATCGATTGACGCACATCCGCGAGGACGGTCAGGCAGGCATGGTCGACGTCAGCGCCAAGCCCGCCACCGGACGGGTCGCGCTCGCGCGCGGCCGCGTCCGCATGTCCCCGGCCACCGCCGGCGCGGTCATCCGCCACGAGGTCCCGAAGGGCGAGGTGCTCGCCGTCGCCCGCCTCGCAGGAATCCAGGCCGCCAAGCAGACCGCGCAGCTGATCCCGCTCGCCCATCCGCTGGCCCTGACCTTCGTCGATGTAAGCGCGACCGTCCGCGCCGCCGAGGGCCTGATCGAGATCACCAGCGAGGTTCGCACCACCGCGCCAACGGGCGTCGAGATGGAGGCCATGACCGCCTGCGCCATCGCGGCGCTCGCGATCTACGACATGGTCAAGGGCCTCGAGCGCGGCGTCGTGCTCGAGGAGATCGTGTTGCTCGAGAAGCGAGGCGGACGAAGCGACTACCGGCGTGAGCCGGACATCGCCGAGATGCCGGCCGCTACGCCGTCGGCGACGTCCGGCGTTCGTCCGCGCACTGCGTTGATCACGATCAGCACCTCGAAGGCGCAGAACCCTGAGCTGGATGCCAGCGGTCCGAAGCTGGCGAGTCTCGCTGAAAGCCTCGGCGCGGAGATCGTCGGCAGGGAGGTCATCACCGACGACAGAGGCGAGATCGAAGCGCGCCTTCGCCACTGGGCGGATCAAGAGCGGTGCTCAATCGTGCTGACGAGCGGAGGCACCGGCGTGGCGCCCAGCGACGTCACACCCGAGGCCACCGCCGCCGTCATCGACCGCGAGATCTTCGGGGTCGCCGAAGCCATGCGCACGGCGTCCCGGCCGCACACGTCGCATTCGATGCTTTCCCGCGCGATCGGCGGCGTGCGTGGCTCGACCCTGATCGTCAACCTCCCCGGCAGCCCGGCCAGCATCGAGCAGATCGCTCCCGCGCTGATAGCCGCGATACCTCACGCTGTCGAGCTGATCGCGGGTTTTGACTCCCACACAGGCTAGCGTCGCGACAGCCGAGTCACCGATGGAGCCCGGCCCATCGACGACCCGCCCCCACACCGACCGCCACGAGCTCGGGCGGTGTCGGAAGCCGGTCGACGATCTGATCTACGGTCCCTGACCGGGTGGGGGTGGGCGTCGTTCGACGACCTGCGCCGCGTCGGGCAGCTCACTGTGCGAACGGTCGACCAGGACCGGGGCATCGACCTCGTCGCTCAGGGCGCCCGGCGCGGCGTCAGCTGGGGAGTCCAGCGCGTGGAGGATGGCCTGCACGAACGCTTCGGGTCGATCGCCCTGCAGATAGTGGTTGGCGCCGGGGATCAGGTAAAGCGCGTTGCGGCCCGGCTTGAACATGAGGTGCTCGTGCCAGACATGGCTTGCGACCCGGATCGGCGAGACTCTGTCGTACACCCCCCAGATCACGGTGGTGGCGAGTGGCGTGGCGGCGAGCGCCTGCAGCCATTTCTGCTCGTCGACAGAACGCTCACGGAGGTACTGGATGGTCTCGTGCAGCACGCCGATGCCATCGTCGTGGGCGAACGTAGCGGTCAGCGCCTGCACCTCGGGGTCGTCGGGGGCTCGAGGTGGTGTGAACATAAGAGCGCCCATGCCTGCCGCGAGCAGCTCCGGCGTCAACTGTTGGAGCACCTCAGGATCGTGGAGCATGAGCCGCTGAGCGTCTGTCAGGTTCGAGAGCGGCAGAAAGATGTTGCCGTTGGACAGCACCAGATGCTCGAGCGTCACCCGGGCCCGCTGTTCGGCCGCGTGTGCAGAGTGGATGAGCGCGACGCTGTCTCCCCGGTCGTGGGCCACCATGACGACGGACTCGGCGCCCACAACCTCCGCGAGGTAGTGGTCCAGCAGCTCGGCGTCGCGCCGCAGGCTGTAACCCCAGCCGCGAGGCTTGTCAGAGAACCCATAACCGGGGAAGTCGAGCATGCAGACCCGGTAGTGGGCGCTCAGTTGCGCGGACACCTCGAACCAATCGATGCTTGACGTCGGAAAGCCGTGGACAAGAGCCAGGACGGGAGAATCCGAGCTCCCCAGCTCCACATGGAAGACCTCTACGGGCGGAGCGTCCTCGTGGGCCGTGCTCCACGAAAAACGCGTGCCCCTGGCGCGCCACTCCTCTGCGCGGGCGGCACCAGTGTGGTCGATCATGACGCGACCCTACTACGGCAAGCGTCCGGGTTGGCGTCGAGTGCCTCTCAGCGGGATCGGCCTGGCATTTGGTCTAACGTACGCCTTCGAGAGAGTGCCTCGAAAGGAAAGCGAAGTGGCGGATTTCATCTCACGCGGCTTCACCGGTCACCGCCGCGTTTCCGAGGATCTAGCGGCGCGGCTTCCTCCCGGTCAGTACGTCGAACGCGGCTTTCCGGTGCTGACGGCGGGGCCGACGCCCCGCATCGAGACCGGCGACTGGAAGCTTCGTGTGGATGGCGGCGTCGGCAAGCCGCGCGAGTGGACCTGGGACGAGTTTCACCAGCTCCCGTTCGAGACGATCCCCTGCGACATCCATTGCGTGACGAAGTGGTCGAAACTCGGCACCAGCTTTGGCGGCGTCTCGGTCGACACGCTGCTCGACGGAGCTGAACCGCGGGGCGAAAACGTCGTGCAGTACTCCTATGGGGGCTACGCCACGAACCTGCCGCTGGAGGATCTCACGGGTGGCAAGGCGTGGGTGGTCACCGAGCACGAGGGCGAGCCGTTGCCCCGCGAGCACGGCGGCCCGGCCAGAATGCTCGTGCCGCACCTGTACTTCTGGAAGAGCGCCAAGTGGATCCAGGGGTTACGCGTGATGGATCACGACGAGCCCGGCTTCTGGGAGATGCGCGGCTACCACAACTACGGCGACCCCTGGAAGGAGCAGCGGTATTGGACGGACTGACGCCCGCCGAGGTGCGTGCCCCGGGGCAGTGGCAGATCGGCACCGTCACGTCGATCAAGCCGGAGACGCCGCGTGTAAAGTCCTTCCGCATTGCTCTGCCGATGTGGATGGAGCATCTGCCCGGTCAGCATTACGAAGTGCGGCTCACCGCGCCGGACGGCTATCGCGCGCAGCGCTCGTACTCGATCGCCTCCTCACCGCTTGACTCCCGCGAGATCGAGCTGACGATCGACCGTCTCGAGGATGGAGAGGTCTCGCCGTACTTCCACGATGTCGTCGTCGAGGGCGATGAGGTCGAGGTCCGCGGCCCCTTCACGTCGTACTTCGTGTGGCGCGGGGAAAGGCCGGTGATGCTCGTGGGCGGCGGCTCGGGCGTGGTGCCGCTGATGTCGATGCTGCGCCACCGCCGCCGCACGATGCCGGACCTGCCGATGCGGCTGTTGTACTCGGTGCGTCACGCCGACGACGTGATCTACGCCGACGAGCTCGGCGACGACACGGTCCTGACCTTCACGCGCGAAGCACCAGCCGGGTGGACGGGGCACGTGGGGCACGTCGACCCCGAACTCGTCGCGCAGGTCGCGGCTTCGCTGATGCCCGGTACGGCGTTCGTGTGCGGCTCCGACGGCTTCGTCGAGGCTGCCACCCAGCTGCTGCTCGGCACAGGCTTCAAGGAACGCGAGATCCGCACCGAGCGCTTCGGGGCCACGGGCCAGCCCTAACACGGATGCGCGCAAGGTAGAGCGGGCTTCGTCGCCGCGGCGACCGTGTGGCGCTACTGAGCGCCGGCGATCGTGCCGCCGGCGACGCCATCGATCAGCCAGCGGCCGGCGTGGTCGCTCATCGTGAGCTCCGCGCCGAGCCGGTGGTCGGCCGCGACGTAGATCACGAGCGCCGAGCCGTCGGACCGGAACTGGACGGAGCGCACCGTGCCGCTGGCGAAGGCGGTTAGCTGCTGCGGCGTCGCCTGGGCGCGCAGGCGGGGGACGAGTTGCCGGCACGCGGTGAGCGGATCCGGCCCTGCCGTCGCGTCTTCGACGCTGCCGAACTGACTCACCACCTCGCTCAGGCCGACAGGCGAAAGCGCCAAGCAACTGCTCGCCGGATCGGGGCCCGTGGCCTCGTGCACAGCTGTCGCGACCGCGGCCCGAACGCTCTGCTCGCGACTCGATCCGGACAGCAGCACGATCTTGACGAGCGCACCAAGCACGACGACTGCCAGCCATACGCGTATGAGCCGCGGCAGCCGTGAGAACACCGCCCACAGCCGTCGATGCAGCGTGAACTCGTCGCCGGGCATACGTCGATCATGGCCCGCACCGCCGACGCGCGGACGTGCTCTCGACGACTGTTGCGTTGAACCGTGAAAGCCCGGCCGTTCGCGCTGCGCATCCTGCGTGTCGCCTTGGGTGGAGCTCGTGTGGATACTGGCGACTGGCGCAACTGAGTCGATCCCAAGCCGGCTGAGCCCGGCCGACCCCGTTGCCACCGACGCCAGAGCACCCCAAGACTTGACAGCTGCGATTGAGGCGGTCCACTTGACAGACACACACAGAACGGCGACGTTCGATCCGTTTTCGGCGCAGATACCTGACGATCCCTACCCCATCTACCGGGAGCTTCGCGACCGCGCTCCCGTCTATCGCAACGACGAGCGCGACTTCTGGGCGCTGTCGCGCTTCGAGGACGTCCAGTGGGCCTCCCGCGATTGGCAGGCGTTCACGAACGCCGACGGCGTGGAGCAGGATCGCTGGGGCAAGTTGCTCAGGGTCAGCAGCTTCATCGGCGAGGATCCACCGCGCCACGATCAGCTGCGGTCAATACTGCGTAAGCACTTCGTGCCGAAGCAGATGCACCTGCTCGAGGCCACCGTCGAGGGGATAACCGCCGCGCTCCTGCGGGACGCAATCGACGACCGACACGCCGATCTTGCTGCCGACTTCGGGTGGCCGCTCGGTGTGAGCGTGGTATGCGAGATGCTCGGCCTGCCAGAGGTGGATAGGAGTCAAATGCAGCAGTGGCTCGATCAGATGCTGTGGCGACACCCAGGCGACACCGAGGTGCCCTCGGTCGCGATAGACACCGCGAAGACTGTGCGTGAGTATTTCGCGAGCGTAATAGCGGCGCGCCGGAGCCAGGCCGATCGGGATGACGTGCTCTCGACGTTGATCAGCGCCGAAAAAGCCGGCGATCTGTCTCGTGACGAGCTCCTTGACATGTGTGGGCTCCTGTTTGTCGCAGCGACCGACACGGTCGCAAGCGCCGTCTCGAATGCCGTCATCCTGCTCGGGACGCACCAGGATCAGCGGGCGGTCCTTCGCGGCAATCCCGACCTCCTGCCGGCGGCCATCGAAGAGGTGGTGCGCTACGAGGCACCGGTTCAATTCCTCGCGCGCAAGACGACCCGCCCGGTCACCCTCCATGGCGTCACGATCGCCGCCGGTGACTGGGTGCTCCTCCTGCACGCTGCGGCGAACCGGGACGAGCGGCGATTTGACGAGGCTGAAAGCTTCGACATGACTCGAAAGCCTCTGCGTCACCTGGGCTTTGGTGATGGGATCCACTTCTGCCTTGGAGCCCCGCTGGCACGCCTGCAGGCTCGGGCGGCGCTCCGGTCAATCCTGAACACGATCCCGGAGTATGAGGTCCAGTCCGTCGAGCGCTACCCGTCCTACAACGCTCGAGGAGTGTCGCGGTTGCCCGTCGCGTGGTGATCAGCGGCCCGCAGCACAGAGCCGCGTCGGCTGGGACCTTGCGCGTCCACTGACACGCTGCCCCGAGTGGGCGGTCACGGCGCCATAGCTCAGAGCCGCCATTCAAGTCCACGAGGAGCTTCGCCTACTTGACGGCCACCACGTCGACGAGGCGGATCTCGGGATCCTTCGCGAGCAGCTCGGGGCCGACCTGGGCAAGGGCCCGTGGGATATCACCTTCGAGGTGGGCATTGCGAGCGTCCTCGCTCTCGAACGTATCGAAGATGCCGTACGTCGAGCCGTCGAGCTTGAACGCGTACCACGTCGCGGTACCCGGCTCGGCCGCGGCGATCGCGCGGCCGCTCTCGAGGAAGGCCGCGAGATCTGCGTCCTTCTCGGGCTTCGCCTCCAGGAAGGCGAGCACTCCTAGTGTCACAGCCATGTCTACTCCTTTTTTCGCTGGGAACCATGTCTACTCTTGTTCTCGCTGGGCAGCATGCTTATCGGCAGGTCGGCGGAGATCGGCGCGGGCGTGCGCGTCAGGGCTTCCATCCCGGGTGGGCGCGTGTGGGCCATCAAACGGCGGCCCTGCCACCGTCGGCGGGAACCACGGCGCCGTAGATAAAGCGCTCATGCGGCCTCCTGCGACGGGCCGAACTTGGTCCTCGGGCGCTCCTGGAGCACGCCGTCGACCTCGACGTCCAGCTTCTCGTCGTAGAAGGCGATCAGGCCCGCCACCTTCTGGCTCTCCGGCAGGGGAGCGGGGTAGGACCAGGCCAGATCCTCATGGAGCGCCTCGTCGGCGCGAACGCTCCACGTCTCGGCCCGGCCCTTGTAGGGGCAGTGGGTGACCGTCGGCGAGCGCTCGAGGAGGTCCATCCGCACGTGGGTACGGGGGAGGTAGTAGCGGGTGGGGAGCCCCGTCTCGAACAGCAGTCGCGGACTCGTCGAGTCGGCCAGGAGCAGACCGTCGAGGAGAACCCTAACCCTCCTCGAGCTCGCGAGGATGTCCACCCGGGTGTAGGGGTCACGCGGATGGGTGTAGACCTGCTCGTCCTCCTCGAACCAAGCTTCCATCGCGTCCCACTGAAACCTCACCGTGCCGCGGAGCTCATCGATCGGCGAGTCCTCGTAACGCGCGGCTGCGCCGAGAGCGCGCGAGCCGCCGGCTAGTACCGACAGGGTCTTCGCATCTCCGCGGCTGGGCGAGTGCAGATCCGGACCGTCCTCGGCCACCAGGTCCGCGAGCACGTCGCTCTGCGGGAAGTAGTAGGTGGGGTAGTAGGGGACCTCCCACACGAGTAGCGGCGCAATCGAGTCGACCACGAGGGCGCCGGCGAGGTACGCCCGCACGCGCTTGGTCCCGTGCTCGACTCTCACCGCTCCGCGTCGTCCCGGCGGACCGCCGCGGTTCGTGCTCCGCTCCGATGCTTTGGGCCTGGGATCACCCGCCCGCACGCGACCGATTGTCGATCCGCCATTCGCGGCGGCGGGCTGGCTGGAGATGATCTTCATTTCACTCGCTCCTGAATCAGACTGGACTAGTTGGTCCAATGTGGTTGCGACGATACCAGCTCGGCACCGACTTCAGATCACCCGACGTCGTTCGCCGGGCACGAACTGGCCCGGGAGGAGCGTCCGTGCTCCTCCCGGGCCAGGTGCAGCGACCGCCTAGCGTGGCTCGAACTGCGAGTTTTCGGCGGGTTCTTCGAGGTTGGCTGTGGGGGCTTCGTTGGTGTAGCCGATGACCGCACAGTTGATGTCGACGCCCGCGGCGCCGTACTTCGTCGGTTCCCCGGTGGCCGGGTTGATGCCGGTCAACAGGTCGGGCCGCTTGTTGGCCAGGTTGAACGCCTGGTTCTCATCGATCTGGCGCTTGTTGAGGCCCTCCTTGATGGCCTTTTCGGTCCATAGCCCGAGCTGCGCGTCCCACAGCGGGCTGTATGCGTCGGCGTGGCGGGGACTGGCCTCCGTCGGGAAGTCGCCGAACACGTTCAGTAGGTCACCGCCGTTTCTGAGCGCGTTGATCAGCCCGGTGTTCGCAGCCGATGCGTCTTCGCTGGCGTGACCATCCAGAATCAGGTTCCGGAAGCCCTGCGCCTGCTCGTTGTTCGCGCCGACCTGCCCGTTGATGAAGCCGAACAGCCGCTCACGGGCGGAGCCGAGGAAGTCATCGCCTCCGTTGTAGGACGCTGCGTTTAGCGCGGGCACGTACGTCGAGCGCTCGAGCACGGAGGTCAGCGGCTGGCCGGCGTCCGTGCTGAGGTAGACGATCGGCTGCCCTGCATCGAACCCCTTCACGAACAGCAGGTCGACCCACGACTCGCCAAACTGACCCGACGGCGCGTTCGCTTCTGTGCCGATGTGGACGCCGAGCACACGGTCCTCGGTGTTGGTGTGATGCGCGACGTCGAACGGCCCTTCGCCGGCTGCGACGATCGGCGCGTTGTAGATGACGTCCGATCCGGCGATTTTGATGAACGGGCTGTACCCGTTGCTCGCCACCGAACCAGGCTGGAAGCCCTTGAGCGGGAAGCCGTTCGGCCCCGGTTCGGCGATGCGCGTGGGGCTGAAGTCCGGCGCGCCCTGGAAGTGCACGTTCGCCGGCCCGAACTTGTTCGCTTCCGGCGAGGGCGAGTCGAGCGTGACCGTCTGGACGGCTTCCGGGTCGCTGACCGCGATGTTCGCGAGCTTCGGCGCGTAGTTCACGCCGAGGTCGTGTGCGAGACCCTGGTCGGAGGCGTCGAGCAGCACGAACCAGACCTTCTCGGTCTTGCCCGGTTCGTTGGGGACGGGGGCCGTCCCCGGGTACAGCGGCAGGCGCACCGTCTCGTGGGTGAGGTCGACATTGAGCGCGCTTTCCTCGGTCAGGTGGTTGCGTGGCAGGATGCCACTGAGCTGTCCCAGCCCATTGGCCGCTCCGGGCGGCTTGGCGTTGCCGGCCCGCCTGGCCTGATGGTGAATCCTTCGATGCTTGGTTGTGTGGTGCCCGCGCTTGTGGTGGCCCTGCGCGGCCGAGGCCGGCGCTCCGGTGAGGAGCAGCAGCAGCGCCGCGGACAGAGCTGCGAGAGCCGCGGCTGAGAGAAAACCGCCGAGCCGTCGCGATGTGAGCAATACCATGGGATGAGTCTCCTTTGATGGGTGTTTTCCGGGGCGGTGCGCCTCGGCTGGACTGTCGACTGCGCGAGCGGCGATCTGCCTGCCGCATTCATCAGCAGGGTGCCGTTGCAATCACACCCTTGGACCGGGGAGTCCAGAAAACGGTACATTTCTCTTCGAGAGCCGCCAACACGCCATCGCGACGGCGGCGCTGCGCCGACCGATCGGCGGATCAGCGGCTGCTCGCCACGAGTGCCGCGTCGCCCACCAGAGCGCGCACCCTCAGGCGCGCCTGATGCAGCCGGCCCTTGAAAGCCACCTCGCCGACGCCGGCGATCTCGGCCGCCTCGCGCGTGGAGAGTCCCTCGATGTCACGGAGCACGAGCGCCGTGCGGCAGGGCACGGAGAGCTGGCCGATTGCCACGCGCAGCGCCTCGCACAGCTCCTGCCGCTCGACCTGGCTCGCCGGTCCCTGGCTCGACGGGGCCGGAACCTCGATGGCCTGATCATCCACGGGCACGTTCGAGCGGCGCCGCTGGCGGCGCTCGAGCGCCCGGTTGGACTCGTTGACCGCGATCCGGTAGAGCCACGTGAAGACCATCGCACGACCCTCGAAGCGACCGATGCCGCGCCACGCGCGCAGTAGCGTCTCCTGCAGAACGTCCTCGGCTTCGCCAGCGTCGCCGAGAAGGCGCAGCGCGACCGTGTACAAGCGGTCGGCATGTACCTCGGCAAGCGCTTCGAAGGCGCCAACGTCGCCGGCTTGGGCCCGACCGATCAGCTCGTGCTCGGGCATCTTCGCGCCCGCGGGGCTCCAGATCGTCCTGGTCATGGCTCCTCGGACTCCCCGGCGTCCGTCCGGGCACGAGCTGCATCGGCTCGAACCCGGTCGAAGATGCCAACCGGCGCGCGCCTCCCGACGCTCTCTAACGCGCCATCGAGGAGGCGTAGGAGGGCTCGCAGCGCCCGGATCCCAAGGCTGCACTCGGGACAGTCCCTCGCGTGGAGCTCAAGACGCCTGCGGGCGCGCCAGCTCATATCGCCGTCGACGTAGTGCGAGAGGTGCTCCTGCGACCAAGCATGATCGTCACCTCGCTTGCAAAGGCGCATCAATCCGGCTCCTTCTCGAGAGCGCGATCAGTTCCCATCCTGAGGAACGGTCAGCTCGGTCCCTTCACGCCCGCGCCCTAACTCATGGCGTCGGGGAAAGTGGACTGCATAGTCCATCCGCTCAGTACATCAGCCACACGGGTGGACTGTCAAGTCCAAGCGGTACACTGCCGGCATGTCAACCGCGGACCCGTCGACTCGAAAAGGCCAAAGCACGCGCGCCCGTATCGTGCAGGCGGCAGCCGAGCTGGTCGCCGAGAAGGGCGTGGCTGCGACCAGCCTCGACGACGTTGGAGAGCGCTCCCACGCGAGCCGCAGCCAGCTCTACCACTACTTCGACGACCGCGACGATCTGATCCGCGCCGTGATAAACGCCACCACCGACTCAGTCCTGCTCGCGCAGGACGATCTGCTCGACCATCTGGACACCTGGGCCGGCATCGACCGGTGGTTCCACGCGCTCGTTGCCCTACAGGAGGAGCGCGAAGCTCGCGGAGGGTGTCCGATCGGATCGCTCGTTGGTCAGCTCGCCGAGCGCGATCCCGGCGCTCGGGCGAACCTTGCCGATGGCTTTGGACGCTGGGAGGCACATCTGTGCGCCGGTCTGACGCGCATGCGGGACCGCGGGCGCCTCTCTGCGCATGCTGACCCCGCGAGCCTCGCGACTTCCACGATGGCGCTGCTCCAAGGAGGACTGCTCCTCACCCAAGTCCGCCGTGATCCTGGACAACTACGCACCGCCCTGGCCGCCGCGCGCATTCTGCTGCGTAACGCCGCGGCATGAACAAACGTCGGGAAACCCGACCGTCGAGGCGAGAGAGGCAACGCGTCGCCACGCCGGGTGCCACCGACGAGCCTACGACGACTGACTGGCAGAGCCCAGGCACTTAGCGCCAGTTTCGTGCCCAGCGTGCCACGGAGCCGTTCAGGTCGACGAGAGCCATGCGTATCGCGAACCGGTCGAGCCCATGCTCATCAGTGAGCAGCAGCCGGCGCCGCGTGGCGATCGCGTGGACTGCGCGCCTTCCCTAGTCCCGTTCGGCTTGGAGCCAAGCCCTGACCTGTGGCGCGATCGGCGGAGCGGGCGAGGGCGACGAATCTAACGGATGCCAAGGAGCTGCTGGTCCCCGTTACCATCCCGCCCGTCCTCTGGTGCTCGGAACCGGCGAGCAAGACCTGAGAGAGGAGCCCACCGTGAGCCAGATTGACAGTACGCGAGAGCGCCTGATCGAGACGTACCGCAAGAAGGCGAAGCACTACGACATCACCACGCGGCTCTATCCCGTGCCCGGCTACCCTCAGCGGACCCAGCGTCTCCGGGCCATACGAGCGCTAGGACTTCGCCCGGGTGACAGCGTGGTGGACATCGCCTGCGGCACCGGTCTGAACTTCTCGCTCATCGAGCAGGCGATCGGTCCCGAAGGCAGAATCGTCGGCGTCGATCTGACCGATGCGATGCTCGCCCAAGCCCAGCATCGGATCGAGACCAACGGCTGGAGCAACGTCAGCCTCGTGCAAGCCGACGCCGCCGGGTTTGAGTTCCCGGCCGAAGTCGACGCGATCCTGTCCACGTACGCCCTGACGCAGGTGCCTGAATGCGGAGATGTCATCGCCCATGGCGCCGCGGCCCTCTCCCCTGGAGGGCGCTGGGTCGTGCTGGACCTCAAGGTTCCCGACAAGCCGCCTCAGTGGCTGACGCAGCTCGGAATCGCACTCGGGCGGCCGTTCGGTTCCATAGACGAGTGGGTCGCGCGCCGTCCATGGGAGGCGATTCGAGCAGCCATGCAGGAGAGCCTGATCGATCTCTCCTGGACCGATTTGTTCTTCGGGACCGCGTTCCTCGCTGCCGGCTCCGGCACCGTCGAAGAACCGCCGCAAGGAAGCTAGGAAGCCGAGCCGCCCGGCGGAGCGGACTCGACCGCCGCCTTCATCGCCTCCAGCTCGCGCTCCATCACACCCTCGATCCTGCCTTTGAGAGCGCGACCGGGAATCACACGCATGACGCTTTCGAGGTCGACCTCAACCCACATCTTGGTGTCGGTCTGCCTGTCGTCGATCGGCTCGAGCTCCATTCCCCAGCGCGCCGAGGAGAGCCCCATCGGCCCGGCGAACGCCACGCGGCGGGGCGCCTCAACAGTGGTCACTTCCTGGCTGCGTTTGCGACTGGTCCCGAATATCCCCTTCGCCCGCTGCTCCAGCCGCGAGCCCGTCTGAAACGGAGCTCCTCCTACGACCCGACACTCGAGAACCGTCGGCGCCCACTCCTGCCAGCGTCCGACGTCACAAACGTACGCCCAGACTTCACCGACGCCGCTGCCGATTGTCACGCTCCGCTCTGATCTGAGGGCCATTGCGTCCTTTCGAGTCGATGACGTTCCGCCTGCGTAGAGCGTCGGCGAGGCTACATCCTCACTGACGCGCCCGCAAGTCCGCTCGTTGGCGTGGGGTCAGCTGCCTCCGCAGCCCTGCCCGCATTGCGACGCGCTGGGCACCGCCTCGAGGCGGCGGCGCAGTATCTCCAAGATGCGTGCAGGCGACCGATAGTCTGATCCCTCGTGGACCGCGGGGACGTAGCGGACGAAATCGGGGTCGGGCTGCCGGTCGGCGCGCACGCGTTCTGGCTGCGGGCACCCGGGCACGGGGAGATCCGGCCGGTCGCGCTGCCCGAGCCGCGCGAGGGCGAGGTGCTGGTGCGCACCCTGCGCTCCGGGGTGAGCCGCGGCACCGAGACGTTGGTATTCCGGGGCGGTGTGCCGCCCGGCCAGTACACCGCCATGCGGGCACCATTCCAGGAGGGGGACTTTCCGGGCCCGGTCAAGTATGGCTACCTCAACGTCGGCAGCGTTGAGCAGGGACCGGCGGAGCTGCGCGGCCGCACCGTCTTCTGCCTGTATCCGCACCAGACCGCCTACGTGGTGCCCGCCGACTCGGTGACCGTCGTGCCGGAGGGCGTGCCACCCGCCCGTGCCGTTCTCGCGGGCACCGTCGAGACGGCCGTCAACGCCCTTTGGGACGCTGCACCTCTAGTCGGCGACCGGATCGCCGTCGTGGGCGCCGGGATGGTCGGCTGCTGCGTGGCACGCCTGCTGGGCCTTCTCCCAGGCGTGCAGGTCACGCTCGTGGACGTCGATGCCGGACGGGCCGATGTCGCGTCCGCCCTCGGCGTCGACTTCGCGCTGCCGGACAGGGCGACGGATGGTCGCGACGTCGTCATTCATGCCAGCGCAACCTCCGCCGGGCTGCAGCAGTCGCTCGACCTGCTCGTGCCCGACGGCACGGTCATCGACCTCAGCTGGTACGGCGACGCCGAGGTCCGGCTCTCGCTCGGCGGCGCCTTCCACGCGGGCCGCCTCGGCATCCGTGCCAGCCAGGTCGGCACCCTCTCCCCGGCGCGCCGCGGGCGTCGCACCATGGCCGACCGGCGGGCACTGGCGCTCGAGCTGCTGCGAGATCCTGCCTTCGATGTGCTACTCACCGGGCAATCGCGCTTCTGTGAGCTACCCGACGTCATGGCCCGACTGGCCGCCGGGAGTCTGCAGGCGCTCTGCCACACGATCACATACGAGGGGGACTAGAACATGTTCAGCGTGACCGTCCGCGATCACATGATGATCGCCCACAGCTTCCGCGGCGAGGTGTTCGGGCCCGCGCAGCGCCTGCACGGCGCCACCTGCGTCGTCGACGCGACGTTTCGGCGCACCGCCCTCGACGCCGACAACATAGTCGTTGATATCGGTCGAGCGGCGCAGGAGCTGCACGCCGTGATGACCGAGCTTTCGTACCGCAATCTCGACGAGGAGCCCGCCTTCGCCGGCATGAACACCTCGAGTGAGGCGCTCGCGCGGGTGGTCGCTGATCGACTGGCAGAGAGGGTGCGGGCCGGTGCCTTGGGCGACGCCGGTCGTGAGCTCGACGGGCTGATCGTCACTCTGCACGAGTCGCACATCGCCTGGGCGAGCTACGAGCGCCCGCTGTGACGGCGGTGCACGTCGTCGTGCCCGACGGCATCGACGATCCCAGTCGGCCGAGCGGAGGCAACACGTATGACCGCCATTTGTGTCGCGGGCTCAGCTCGCTTGGCTGGGCGGTGCACGAGCACGCCGTGCACGGCTGCTGGCCACGACCCGAAGCGGCGTCGATCGTCGCCCTCGCCGACATCGTCCGGCGGATCCCCGACGACGGTGTCGTCCTGCTCGACGGACTGGTCGCATCGACGGCCCCCGGGGTGCTCGTGCCGCAGGCACGCCGATTGCGCACGGTAGTGCTCGTGCACATGCCGCTGGGGCACCGCCCGGCAGCCGACGAGGTCGAGGATGTCCGCACGCGGGAACGCGCGGTGCTCTCGGCTGCCGCTGCCGTCGTGACGACGAGTGCCTGGAGCCGGGAGCGGCTGCTGGAGCTGTACACGCTGCCTGCCCACCGGTTGCACGTCGCCGAGCCGGGCGTCGACGCCGCCGAGCTCGCTGCCGGGACTCCCGCCGGTGGGGCGCTGCTCTGCGTTGCCGCGGTGACCTTCGACAAGGGCCACGACGTGCTGCTCGATGCGCTGGCGAGGACGTCGGACCCCTCCTGGCGCTGCGTATGCGTTGGCAGCCTGGAGCGCGACCCCGCGTTCGTCGAGGCTCTCCGGGGGCGCGCACGGGACCGCGGGCTGGGCGACCGGGTGGACTTCGCGGGACCACGGGTCGGTGTCGATCTGGATCGCAGCTACGCCGCCGCGGACCTGGTCGTGCTGGCCTCGCGTGCAGAGACGTACGGGATGGTCGTCACCGAGGCCCTGGCCCGTGGCCTGCCGGTCGTCGCGACTGAGGTAGGCGGCCTCGCCGAGGCCCTCGGTCAGGGCGCCGACGGGATCCGGCCGGGCCTGCTCGTCCCGCCGGGCGACCCTGCGCGACTCGGCGCAGCGCTGCGCGCCTGGCTTGACGACGGCAATCTGCGGGAGCGCTTGCGCCGGGCCGCCCGGGAGCGACGCGAGTCGCTCTCGAGATGGTCGACCACGGTGTCCGTCATCGCTCGTGTGCTGGCCGAGGCATCGCGATGAATGCCGAGGGCACGCGTGTGAGCACGAGCTGGCTTGCCCTGCGAGAGCCCGCTGACGCGGCTGCTCGTGCCCCCGATCTAGTCGATTGCCTACGGCGGGAGCTACCGACAACCGGCCACCTGGTGATCCACGACCTCGGCTGCGGCAGCGGCGCGATGGGCCGTTGGCTGGCGCCGCAGCTGCCCGGCCCGCAGCACTGGGTCGCGCACGACCGGGACGCAGACCTGCTGGCCGCCGCCGCCGCCAACCTCCCCGGCCCGGCCGCCAATGGCGCAGCGGTCACCGTCGAGGTGAAGCACTCCGACATCACCCGACTGCTGCGGGACGACCTCACCGGCGCGACGCTCATCACCGCCTCGGCGCTGCTGGACCTGCTGACCGAAGAGGAGCTGTCTAGGCTCATCGACGCATGCGCCGGCGTTGGATGTCCGGTTCTCCTGACGTTGTCGGTCGTCGGTCGCGTCAGGCTGACCCCCCCGGATCCGCTGGACGGGCGCGTGGACGGCGCATTCGATGCCCACCAGCGCCGCTCGACTGAGCGGGGTCGCCTGCTGGGCCCCGACGCCGCCGCGCTGGCCGCCGACGAGTTCGCTCGGCTGGGCGCCACCGTCCGTGTCCGGCCCAGCCCGTGGCGCCTCGGTGCCCTGCGGTCCGAGCTTGCTGCGGAGTGGTTCACCGGGTGGGTTGGGGCCGCATGCGAGCAGCAGCTCGAGCTGGCCCGTGAAACCGGTGCCTACACCCGCCGGCGGCTGGCCCAGGCGAGAGCCGGGCAGCTCGACGTCACCGTTGAGCACGCAGACATGCTGATCCTGCCCTGAGAGCCCGCAGCGGCGAGCACTCTCACCCTGCCGACTGCGAGAGGTCGAGCGTGTGTGCGCCCCGTCCAGCCTTCGTGGCGAGATAGCGAGCGTTGGCGGGCGACAGGTGCACGCCGGTCGCTACGCGCGCCGTTACGGTCACGCCGAACCGGGCGAGCTGGCGCGCCTTGTCGGGGTTGTTGCTCAACAGGGCGACCCGCGGCTCGCCGAGCGCCTCGAGCATCTGCGCCGCAACGAGGTAGCTGCGTTCGTCCTCGCCGTGCCCCAGCGCGACGTTCGCCTCATACGTGTCCAGGCCCGCATCCTGCAGGCCGTAGGCGTCGAGCTTGGTGTACAGGCCGATACCACGCCCCTCCTGGCGCAGATACAGCAGGTAGCCACCGGCATCGGCGATCCGCTCGACCGCTTCGCGCAGCTGGGCGCCACAGTCGCATCGCTGACTGCCGAACACGTCCCCGGTGAGGCACTCGCTGTGCGGTCGCACGAGCGGCACACGCCGGGTCCCTGCCGACATCAGAACGGCTGCCCGGTCGCCGAGGCCGACCGCGAGGTGCTCGTGGCCGTCAGCGAGCCCGTCGAAGCTGAAGACCCGCGCGGTCGTGGCGTACCCGTCGGCGAACCGCAGCGGCACGGGCACCTCGGTGCGGATCTGCGCGGTGGGGAGCGGCATCGGCATCCCTCTCCCAGCTCAGTCGGCCTGGAATCGCGGAGAGAGCGCGTAGCGCAGCAGCACCACGTCGCCGATCTCGCGCACTCCGGCGAGCGTCGCGCGCCGACCGGGATTCCACGGGAACTGGCCGTCGCGCACGAACCTCGGGGCTCGTGAGTCGCCGACGAAGAACGGCGCAACGACCAGCTGCAGCTCGTCGGCGAGGTTGTCGGTCAGGAACTGGGTGTGCACCATGCCGCCGCCCTCGACCATCAGCCGCTGCACGCCGCGGTCCCCGAGGTCCCGGCTGACCCTGCGCATCTCGACCGGGTGGCCCGCATCGACGACGGTCGCCAACGGCCCGAGTCGCGTGCGGGCGTTGCACACGCGCGCGCTCGGACAGTAGACGAGCTTTTCGCTCTCGCCGGTCGTGAAGAAGTCGGCATCCGCATCCAGCTCCACCCGGCCGGTCACGGTCACCTTGATCGGCGACGGCGAGAGGCCGAGCGCCTCGCGCTCGTCGCGACGGGCTTGCGAGCGCACGACCAGCCGCGGGTTGTCTTTGCGCACCGTCTCGGCGCCGACCAGGATCGCGTCGCAGGAGGCGCGCACGGCGTCGACGCGGTCGAAGTCGGCGTCGTTGGACAGCTCGAGCCGACGCGGCGTCGGGCTGCCGAGGTAGCCGTCGATCGACATGCTGCAGCTGAGGAGGGTGTATGGGCGGTCAGACATTCGCAGTGGCCCGCGCGAGCGGCGGTTCGGTCCTCTCCGGCGGGCCCGGACGGCGAAACCATGCCACTACCAGCACGCCCGCACCAGGCAGGCTGGCGACGAGCACCATCACGGCGTAGACGACGCCCGTGGCGATTCCTCCGCGCGCGCCAAGGCCGGCCGCACTGAACAGCCACGCCGTCGCACCCTCGCGCGGCCCCCATGACCCCAAACCTGGCAGCGTCGTCGTCAGCATCACGAGCAACGCTATCGGCAGCATCCGTGACAGTGGCGCCGCGATGCCGGCGGTCCGCGCGGCGATCAGGAACGTAACGACGTGACCGGCCAGGACAAGGGCCGACACGAGCGCGATGCCCAGCCACGATTTTCGCGCGAGCAGGCCGTCGCGGACGTCGCCGGCTACCGCTCGGCGGATGCGCGCCGGCCACGATCGAGCGCCGGACGGGCGCGCCCGTGTCAACAGCACGACAGCGCAGACCGCGACGACGAGAGCAACCGTCACGAGCGGCATCGCCGACTGCACGGGTGACGGCAGTGCGAGCAGGACGGCCACGGTCACGACCGCCTGCACGGCCTGTCCGGCGGTGCGCTCCCACACGACGGAACGCAGGCCGCGTCCGACGTCGCCCACGTCACGGCCGTGACTCACGCCGCGGTGGAGGTCACCGGCGACGCCGACGGGGAGCGTGACGTTAAGGAACAGGGACCGGTAATACGCCGCCACAGCAGCGGGCAGCGACAGCTCGACGCCGAGGTTGCGGGCCACGATCTTCCATCGCCACGCGCTGCCGACCGTGGTCAGCACCACCAGGCCCGTCGCTGCCGCGAGCGCCGTGCCGTCGATTGTGCGGATGCCGTCGAGGAACGGGCCTGTGCCCAGGCGCCAGACCAGGTACGGGAGCGTGACGGCGGCGGCTATCAGCGAGCCCCACGCCCGCAGGTGGCGCCTCATCCTGGCGCCCCGCTCACTCGAACCTGCTGGCGCCGGAGCGTCGCGGGCCGGCTCCGCCGCCGCAGGAAAGGGGTCTCGAAGATCCGCGCGAAGACCCGCGCGAACACGACGGTTAGCGGCAGCACCAGCGCGATCGAGACCAAGAACGCCGGCACGCCTTGGCCCACCCGGCCGGCCACGATCTTCTCGTAGACGACCACGACGATCGGGGCGTGGATCAGGTACAAGCTGTAGGAGGACGCGCCGAGCTTGCGCATCGGCCTCGCGTCGAGCGCCCGCAGCACAAGGGCGGGCCGGCCGGTGGCAAGACCGGCCAGCAGGCACGCGACGGCCGGACCCAGGGCGAGGTCGACCCAGAGCAGGTTGTCGTTGGTCCACGCCGTGCCCTGCCACCAGATCGCAGCGACCACGGGTGCGGCCGCTGCGAGCGCCAGCCAGTGCCACGGCCAAGACCGGCGGGTGTTGCCTGCTTGAACGATGCCGGCGGCCACGATGCCGACGGCGAACAGGGCAGCCAGGTCAGGCGGAGACTGGATCACGAACGTGTCCAGGCGGGAGACGTGCGGCCCGACGATGCCCAGGGCCGCCACGAGCAGGGTGACGGTGGCGACCATCGCGATGGCGCCCCACCGGCGCACCAGCAGAAGCAACAGCGGGAACAGGACGTAGAGCTGCGCCTCGACGGCCAGCGACCAGAACGACCGGTTGGGGCTTGGCGCGCCGACGAGGTTCTGCACCAGCAGTCCGTTGACGAGGACCGACTTGGCCGTGGGCAATCCCTGTCCCGGCGGCGGGACGATTAGCCACGCGACCGCGAGGCTCAAGACGAGCGCCGCCCAGTACGCAGGAAGGATCCGCCGGGCTCGCCGCTGCGCGAAGCTTGCGAGTCCGTCGAGCTTCCAGCCCTCACGAGCCGGCGAGAGCGCCAGCGAGAAGCCGGACAGAACTATGAACACGACGACCGCGAACCGCCCGTAGGCGAACCAGCCGGCCCAGAACGGCGCCCGGTCGACGGGATAGCCGGGGAACGCGCGCAGGAAGATGTGGTAGACGACGACGTAAAGGGCGGCCAGCCCGCGGAGTCCGTCCAGGCCCGCCAGGCGTCTGCGCCCGCGATCGGCGACCGATGCCGGGCTGGTGAGCGCCGGCGCGTTCGCATGGCCGGGGGCCCGGTCGGCGACGGCGGCGCTCAGGGCCACCTCTGTAGCGGTCGAAGGCGTCATGACAGCTCCGCATTCACGGCGGGCGGCTACAGCCCCGGCGTGGAGCCGTAGGCGGTGAGGAAGCGATCGCGGAACGCGCTCATCGGCCAGACTGGCGCTTTCGGGCTGGGTCGCAGCCCGGCGCCCCAGCCCCAGCTGTTGATCTGCTTCAGCACCTTCGGGTCGTGGGCGATGATCGAGATCGGCACGTCGTGACTAGCGCCTTCGCCGCTCACGATCGGCAATGGCTGCTCGTCGCCCACGACGATGAGCACGAGGTTCTTGCGGCCATAGTGCTTTACGTAGGAGACGAGCGCGTTCAACGAGTACTCGATCGAGTGCCGGTAGGCCGCGCGCACCCGCTTGGGAGTGATCCAGAACGCCCCGTCCAGGTTCTTTTCGGTCGGCTCGTGCTTGAAGATCGAGCCATTGCCGACCTGGTTCCAGGGGATCATCTGCGGGACCTGATTCCACGGCATGTGGCTCGAGACGCTGTCCACCTCCGCGAAGATCGGGGGACGGTTGCGCTTTTCGAGCTCGAGGCGCTGCAGGCCCAGGTAGAGATACTGGTCGGGCATCGTCGCGTAGGTGTAGCTGGGGCCGTGGTAGCCGACGTTGGCCCGGTTGTAGATCGCGTCGTAGTGGTAGAAGGTCTTCCCATCTGCCCACACGCGATCGTCGGCGGGCGAGTCGACCACGGTCCGCCAGCCGGCGCGCTTGAAGGCATCGCTGAGGGTGAAGCGGTCGCTGCGGACGAGCTGGTTGTAGCGCAGCTGGCTGTTGGCCCAGACGCCCGACTGCAAGGTCGAGTGGGCCAGCCAGCTGACGCCGCCGAACGTCGAGGAGGTGACGAACCCGGTTCGCGCGGAGAAGCCGGAGGCGTGCAGTTGCCTCGTCCCCCGTTCCAGCACGCCGTCGATGGCCGGCGCGACGGAGGAGTTCTCGACCGAGACCTTGCCATAGGACTCGACGAAGTCGAGGATGACGTCCTTGCCGCGCAGAGCGTTGAGCAGCTTGCCGCCGGGCGTGTAGCGGAAGCGGTCATGCTTGATTTCCCTGGCGAACACGCCTTTGTCGTGGATGTCGGCCTGCACCGTGTGCACCTCACGCACGATCAGCGCGGCGGTGCTCGTCGAGGCGATTGGGCTGCGGGAGACGAGCTGCGCGGCGAACAGCCAGCAGATCACCCACACGGCACCCAGCGCGGCGACGGCCCTGAGCGAGAAGCGTGGGTTGCGGGCGGCGACGGCGCTCAGCCGGAGCATCGACAATGTCGTACCCGTAAGCACCACGAGGGTCGCCACGACAACGCCGAGGGCGATCAGTTTGGCCTCAGTCTTACCGACCGTCGCGCTCAGCGTTTCCATGCCGATGCTGGCATAGCCGGAGTCACCGATCGGGTCGAACGGCCGTTCGAAGGCCATGAAGAAGCCGACGTCGAGCATCTTCAAGATGACCACCAGTCCGAGCGTCGCGCCGGTGAGTCCGGCGAGGACGCGTCGTGCCCGGCCGGGCAGCAGGAGGGCAAGCGCGACCAGCGCGAGGCCCTCGAACGGGATTCTCAGGAACGCGGTGAGCGTGAGAGCGTTGGGCCGGTCCGGCGCCACGAGGGCGGCCCACACGAACGCCAACGCGACGATAGTGAGCGCCGTGGCCACCCCCGTTTGCACCGGGCGACGCCTCGCGCCGGGCGGCGGCGACGGGGCGCGACGGCGAAGGATCGGGGCGTCGACGACCGCCGCCCCCGAGCTGCGCGCAACGCGGTGCTCCCAAAGCCACCACACGTCGCGGATGAACGACTCGGCGAGCAGTGCGAGGGCCACCACGAGGGCGCTACGGTTGACAGTGGCAGGCAGGACGTCGGCGGCCGCGACGGTGAGCACGACGCCTTGCGTGGCGGCGACGAACTTGCGCCAGTAGCGGGGAGGCAGCGGCTTGCGCATCCATGGCAGGGGCCACGCGGCTGCCAGGAACGCGTAGCGTGCGGCGCCGACCGCGAGCACCCACGCGCCGGTCGAGCGGGCGACATAGATGCTGAGGACCAGGATCAGGAACGCGTCGACCTCGGCGTCGAAGTGCGCGCCCAGGGTGCCCACAGTCCGTGTGCGTCTCGCGACCTTTCCGTCGACCGCATCGAGGATAAGCGTAAGCGCGGCTAGCGACACGAGCGTCGTGAGCGCCGCGTGCCGGTCGAACGACTCCGCGACCAGGGCTGCGACACCGACGGCGAGGGTGGCGCGAACAAGCGTGACCCAGCCGGCCAGGTTGAGTCGGCCGGTGCGGTAGTGGGAAAGACCGTAAAACAGTGCCGCGTCGATGATCACACCACTCGTGACTCCAACGACCCAACCTGCGCTGCTGAGCCCGACGATCCTCGCAAGTACGGCAAGCAGCAGCAGCTGGGCGATGAGCCCGGCCACCGGGCCAACGCTGGCGTCCCGGACCTCGGCTGAACGCCCGCTTCGTACTCGCGACGGTGACGTCGCGCGGGGCGCAGGGCCAGCCGCCGCGGCAGCCGCGGCGGCTGCATGTTCGGACTCCATGCCAATCATGACGCCGGCGAGAACCAAGCCTTCCCTTCTACGGGCTGACATGCTGAGGGGCGTGAGGGACGAACTGGAGGGTGCGGACGAACTGCAGGGTGCGCTCGCACCCTACCGGCGACGGGCCAGCCGGGAAGCGGAGCCGAAGATCAACCGCAAGGGCGGCCGGCAATCGTGAAGCAGGACGATCGCGCTCCGTTCGTCCACGCCCTCCAACGAGCCCGCCTGTCGGCCTATGCGCCCGGCGGGTTCGTCGAACAGGAGGGCTTCATGAGCGCCCGAGAAATTCTGGCCCTCGCGAAGCGGAGCGGCATCGCACCCGGGGTCTCCGTGCTCGATCTCTGCTGTGGAGTTGCGGGTCCAGGACGGCTCTTCAGCAGGGAACTGGGCTGTAACTATCTGGGCGTCGACTACAGCTCCAGCGCCCTCTCGATTGCGCGTGAGAGAGCGCGTGACCTTCCCTGCCGCTTCGAGGTCTCGCGCATCCCCCCGATCCCTACCGGTCCGTTCGAGGTAGTGATCCTGTTCGAGACCATGCTCGCGTTTCGCGATAAGGAAACGCTGCTTCAGGAGGTATCACAGGCGCTCACCGCCGGTGGGCGCTTCACCTTCACCATGGAGGAGGGCGCGCCGCTGACCGACGCAGAGCGAGCCAGGATGCCCGACGCCGACACGGTTTGGCTCACCCCGCTGCAGGAGATGCTCACGTGCCTCGAGAGGGTCGGGCTGGTCGTCCGCTGGCAGGATGACTGCAGTCGCTCCCACCTCGCCGTGGCGGATTCGTTGATCAACGCGTTTGCCGCCGACGCGGCGGACATTGCCGAGCAGGTCGGACGCCGCGCATTCGAGGACCTGATAGGCGCCCACCGGCTCTGGAGCGACTGGCTGCGGGAAGGACGAGTCCGCAAGCTCGCCATAGTTGCCGAGAAGGTGGAAGCGACGGGCACAGCGTCCGGGTGAGAAGTCGAGTTCCGTTAGCGGGCGCCTCGACGTCTTTCGCGGGATGTGTCGGCGGAGACTCGCCCGGACCTAGAGCAGGTGCTGAGGGGCCTTGCTAGACCAGTCCGGATCACGGTGAGGGCGCTCGCGATCACGCCGTCGGCGGAGTGTTCTCGAGCACCTTCTTGAGGGTGGTGCAGCAGTCGGCGAACTGGCGCTTGAGGGTGAGGCGTAGGATGGGTTGGGCGAGGCGCATGGGGCCGCTAGGTTGTCCGTGCGCGTCGAGCTGGAGTCGTGTCCCGCGCTCGGTCGGGTCGAACGTGATGCGGGCGTGGATCGGTAGTGGTCCTTCAAGCACGCGCAGCGCGAACACGCGGTTAGGGTCGTATTCGGAGACCTCGACGAGCGAGGCGAGCTGCTTGCCGCCCGGGGCGCGGTGTACCTCGCGTATGCGGGTGCCGAGGCCAATTGGTTTGTCGTCCTGTGGCACTGCTGAGATCGTGTTCGTCTGCCAGGTCGCGAGCTTTGCTGGGTCGGTCACGTACCCGAAGACGTCGGTCACGGGACGGGCGATCTCGGTGCCGAGGGTGAACTTGATCATTTGGCCTGCCTTTCTCGAAGGATTTCCCACCAGGTCTCAAACGCGGTCCTGCGCCATTGGGGGCCGGTGTCGAGACCGGCGAAAACGCGCGCGAGGAACGGACCGGCCATCAGCTCGAGCGCCATTTCGGGATCGATGTCGCAGCGGACTTCGCGGCGTGCTTGCTGGACACATGTTCGCTCCAGGCCGCGGCGCGTAGCGCCGATGGGATCGCGATGGCCAACGCGAATGGGGGTCACAGGCAGCGAGGGCAACGTCGCGCCGCCCGTCGCGGCGGCATGCCTGCCCGCCCGCACGGCCACGCCAAGACGCAACTCCGCGCCGCGGCGCCTGGAACGCTCCGGGTCTACGACGGCCGCTTCGGGCCCGAGCAGGCAGAGCGGCTGCTGTGGCGGGCTGGCTTCGGCCCGCGAAATGGGCAGGCCCGGGCGCTCGCCCACCGCGGCATGCGCGCCGCGGTGCTGTCGCTGACGCGCCCGCACGACCGCTCACTGCGCGGCCCCGCTCCGCACCTCGACGACGGCACGCCGCTCGCTCCCTACGACAAGTGGGGCAACGATGTGCTCTGGTGGCTGGACCGGATGGTCCGCTCGAGCGCGCCCCTGATCGAGCGCATGACGCTCATCTGGCACGACTGGTTCGCGACGAGTAACGATGGCGTCAACTCGCAGCGGCTGATGATCGCCCAGAACCAGACGCAGCGGCTGCTCTGCCTTACGAGCTTCCCGCGCATGCTCACCTCGATGACGAGCGACCCGGCGATGCTTCTGTGGCTGTCCGGCGCCGGCAGCACCAAGGAAGCCCCGAACGAGAACTACGCGCGCGAGATGCAGGAGCTGTTCGGGCTAGGCGCCGGCCGCGGCTACACCGAGGCCGACGTCCGCGAGCATGCACGCGCCCTCACCGGCTGGGACTACAAATGGGATGAAGCGACGGGTCAGCCGGTCGACTTCCACTTCGACCCCACGCGGCACGACGACGGCGTGAAGGTCATCTACGGCCACCGCGGCCGCTTCGATTGGCGCGACAGCGTGCGTCTCCTGCTCGCCCACCCGCTGCACCCGAGTCACCTCGTCACAAAGCTGTGGAGCTACTTCTGCCTGGAGCCCCTCAGCAGGCACGACCAGCGCGCCGCGGAAGCGCTGTACAGGTCGAACGGCGGCGCCCTGCGCCCGCTCGTCGAGGCCTTCCTCATGCACCCGCTGCTGTATCGCGGGCCGCGTATGGTAAAGCCACCGATCGTGCAGATCGCCGGGATGCTGCGCGGCATCGGGCGCTACATCGACACCGACGCCTGGGTGTGGGAGTCTGGGCTCACCGGCCAGACGCCGTTCTACCCTCCAAATGTCGCCGGCTGGGAAGCGGCGCGCTGGCTGAACACCGGCACCTGGCTGGCCCGCTTCAACCTCGCCTCGCAGGTGATCGGCGACGACCGCGAGCTCAAGTCCGAATCCGACAACCGCCACGCAAGCACGGTCGTCGACTCGCACGCGCTCGCCGAACGCGCGATCGCCTTCTGGGGCTCACCCACGCTGGGCGCGCGCACGCGCGCGGCGCTCTCGGCGTACGCCAAAGCGGCCGCAATCGACGCCGCGACGGCGTCGTGGGAACGCGACGCCTACCCGGTCCTCGCGGAGAACGCGCTGCGCGCTCTCGTTGCGGCCAGCCCGGACTACCAGACCTGCTGATGGCCGACCTCCCCTCCTCCGCTCACTGTGCCTGTCGTGACTACACGCGCGCCGACCTGATGCGGCGCGCGGCGGCGCAGGCCGGCAGCGGGCTGCCGGCGATCGAGCCCGGGATGCCGACGCCCGCCGGGACGGGCCTCTCACGGCGGGGCTTCCTGCTTGGGTCGGCCGGTCTCGCGCTGTCCGTGTACGGGGCGGGCCGCATGCTCGCCCCGCAGGCGTTCGAAGAGGGCATCGCGCGCGCCGCGGCGCTTCCGGCGCAGCCTGTGGTGGTCAGTGTGTACCTGCAGGGCGGGATAGATTCGATGTCGGTTCTGTATCCGGCGGGCGACCCGCTTTACCGCAAGTACCGCCCGGTGCTAGGGCTCGCCGAAGACGCGGGACCAGCGTTCGCAGAGGATTCACGCCTCCACTGGCACCCCCGCGCCGTCCCGCTCGCGGAACTGCACGGCGAAGGCAAGCTGACCGTGTTGCCCGCGATCGGTTACACGCACCCCGACCAGTCGCATTTCACCAGCCGGCACTTCTGGGAGGTCGGCGCGACCGACGCGTACCTGCTCACGGGCTGGATGGGCCGCTACCTGGACCAGGTCGGCAGCGCCGACAACCCGCTGCAGGGCCTGTGCCTCGACGACACGCTGCAGCCATCGCTCGCGACCGGGCAGATGCCCGTGGCGGCGATTGACTCGGCATCCTCCTACTCCTTCTACGCGCGCGGAGTGTGGGGCCCGCCACAGTCGATCATGTACGACTACTTCGATGCGCTCGGGCAAATCGGGGTGGGCGCGCGTGATGCGGCGATGACACAGTCGGGACGCGCCGCGCTGATGTCCAGCACCCTGCGCCGCCAGCTGTTGCCGTTCCAGCCGAGCTCCGAAGAAGAAGGTGCGAGCAAGCTACCCGCCGGCTACCCGACGAGCGAAGACCGCTTCCCGGCGCGGATGGCCGCCGTCGGCGCGATGCTCACGGGCGGCCTGCCGCTGCGCTGCGTGACGGTCTCCACCGACTCCGAGTTCGACACCCACGACAACCAGGTCGCCTCGCTCGACCTCGGGCTGGGCGAGGTCGCACAGACGCTGCAGGCGTTCCAGCGCGACCTCGAGGCGCGCGGGCTCGCCGACCGCGTGCTCACGCTCGTGTGGTCGGAGTTCGGACGCCGCCCGGACGAGAACGGCTCGGGTGGCACCGACCACGGCGCGGCCGGATGCGCGTTCGTGATGGGATCGCGCGCGGCGGGCGGGATGATCGGCGAGTGGCCGGGCCTGGAAAAGGGGCTCGACGAACTCGGCAACCTGCAGGCGACGTCCGACTTCCGAGGCGTGTACTGCAGCCTGCTCGAGCAGTGGCTCGGCCATGACGCAGCCGCCGTGATCCCGGGTGCCGCCGGGCTCACGCGCCCGGTGCTCGTGCGATGACGCCCGAGCCGCACCGCCGGAAGCGGCCTGCCGCCCTCGCACGATCCACGGCGTTGATGCTCGCAGCGGCCGCGCTCGCGGCTGCCGCGCTCGCCTCCGCGTCTGCAGGTCGCCCGCGCTCGCAGGCACGGGTGCGCGCCAGCGCCGCCGGCCACCTCCAGGTCATCGAGGTCGAGTACCGCCTCATGCTTTCCCGCGGAGTCGTGCGGGCCGGCGCGGTCGGCCTCGAGGCGATCGACCGCGGCTCAGACCCGCACGACCTGCGCCTGCGCCGCCTCGGCTCGAACCATGAGGTGATCGTCCCGCAGCTGAACCCGGGCCAGCGCTGGGACGCGACCGTCCGACTGCCCCCGGGGACCTACCGGCTGTGGTGCTCGCTGCCCGAACACGCGCGGTTGGGGATGAGCGCGACCTTGCGCGTTCGCTGACACGGTCGCCGTATCGTTCTTGCCGGTCATGCAAAGAGAGGCGAAGCAAGACACGGCTACTGTCTCGTTCTGCCCCGAGGGCACGCGCCAACGATGAGCCCGTTTGTGCACCGCCTACGCGTTCGCTACAACGAGTGCGACGCTCAGGGGCACGTCTTCAACGCCAACTACTTCGTCTACTTCGACATCGCCCTGACCGAGCTCTGGCGCGAGGCGCTCGGCTCTTACGAAGCGCTCACGGCCGACGGACTCGACCTGGTCGTCGTCGAGACCGGGGCGCGATTCCGGGCTCCAGCGCGCTTCGACGACGAACTCGAGATGACGCTCGAGGTCGAGCGCCTCGGCAGCTCATCGATGGTGTCCGCAATTGGGATCGCACGCGATCGGGAGGTGCTCGCGGAGGGCCGCATCGTCCACGTCTTTGTGCGTGCCGATCGACTCGGCGAGAAGGCCACAATCCCCGATCACGTGCGGCGGGCCCTGCAGCCCTACACCATCGACGATTCCAACCCACTCGCGAAGAGCACGGCCACCGGGAGCTGACCCCGAGGGCGCTACCCGGTCCGCGCGATCCGCGACGGAAATCTGGTCACCGGGCAGCAGAACTACAGCGGGGCCACAAGCGCAGATCGCGCCTTCAAGGCGTGGATCGAGACCAGCGAGCCCAAGAACGCAGCATCGTCATGGCCCTCGGCCCGTCGCGCCGCCGCGGGGACGGGAAGGTTCTGCTGATGCGCGCGTCTAACTACTACGAATGGTAGTAGTATCCAACTGGACGCAAACATCAAGGAGCGCCGAGGCGAACCGCCAACCACCACTAGGGGTCAGGCATGCAACTCCTGTGCAGGCTCAGCGCACCCGGACTACCGGTTTCAAGGGATTCATGACCTCCCGCCGGCGCCGAGTGATGCTGCTGGCCGTCATGGCCCTCGTCGTTGGCGCCGTGGTCGTCAGCTTGTCGGGCGCGGCAGCCATCGGGGACCGACTGGCGAGCGGCCGACCAGCATGGATCATCCTGGCTGCGGCATTCGAGATCATGTCCGTGCTTGGCTTCGCCACGGTCTTCCAGGTCGTCTTCGACGACTGGCTTCCGAAGCGCTCGGGCTTGCAGATGGGCTTGGCGGTGTCCGCTGCCACGATCCTGGCTCCTGCCGGTGGGCTCCTCGCCATCGCCGCCGGAGCGAAGGCCCTGCGCGCGAGGGGGATGCCGGCCGCCAAGACCCGATCCCGCGCGATTGCCTTCCTGCTGATCACCAACGCTCCGAACGTACTCGTGCTCGGCGTAGTCGGTATCGCCTTGGGCGTCGGGCTGCTCGACGGACCGCACGCGCCGAGCCTGACCATCGTTCCCGCCGCGATCGCATTGGGCACGATCGGCCTGACGGTGCTCCTGCCGCGGGTCTCCCATCAACGTGCGACGCCGCCACACCCGCGAACCGCTCGCCGATTTGTGTCTGTCGCCGTCACGCAGCTCGAGCTCGGTGTCATCGAGGCGCTGACACTGGTTAGCCAGCGAAGCTGGAAGCTGCTCGGCGCCGTTGCGTATTTCGCGTTCGACAACGCCGTGCTGTGGGCCGCATTCAAAGCCTTCGGCCATGCTGACCCGCCGATCGCCACACTCGTCATCGCCTACCTCATCGGCTCAGCCGCCGGGTCGCTCCCGGTTCCGGCGGGACTTGGTGTGGTCGAGGGAGGGATGCTCGCACTGCTGGTGGTGTTCGGCGTGCCGGCGATCTGCGCCGGGATCGCCGTGCTCGCCTACCGTGCCGTCTCGACCGGTCTGACGTTGGCGCTCGGCGGGGCCGCCCTCCTCACGATCCGTCGGCAGGAGCCCCGCAGTTCGCGTTTGTCAATCCATCGAGCACGGGCAGTCAGCGACAGGACCTTCGCCTGATGTTGTCGGCGGTCGGGAAGGTTTCGAGCCGCCCCGCGTCTAACTACTACAGAGCGTAGGAGTCACGCCGGCCTCCCGGCGGTGTGCCGTGGCTCGCCAACCGCAACGAGCGGAGTGCCGATCATGCAACGTGTTTGCCGACTCACCATTTCGGGCCTGTCGATCAAGCAGGACTTCAACGCCGCACGCAGGCGCCTGATGGACGACTTCCCCACGATCGCGGAGGTGATCGCGACCACGGCGCCCGAGACGGTGCTGGTCGTCGCCTCGGATCCCGTCGACATCGACGGATGGTGTGAGGCACTGCACTCGGTCGGCACCGCCGAAGCGCGCGGCGGCCGGTTTCGACTTTCCGCCCGGACTCGACGTCACGGTGACCCCGAGCTGCCCGGCCGGCCTGCGCCTGCAACCGATTCCGACCACCTGACGCAAGTTCCAGAGACAAAGGAGCCACGCATGAAACCCCGACGTCTTCTCAGCTCGAGCATCGCCGTCGCACTGTTGGTGGTGATCATTCTCGTCCTTGCCCTGAGCGGCGGCGGCAGCGCCGCGACCGCACCCTCGGCCGCCTCGCATGCCGCCAACGAGCTCACGACCAGGGCGACAGCCGTGGGTCAGATCCTCGTCGACGGACGCGGCCGCTCGCTCTACCTGTTCGCCGGCGACAAGCCGAACCGGAGCACCCTCTCACGCGCGGGCCTGAAGGTCTGGCCGGCGTTCGCCGCGGGGCATCTGCCGCTGGCGGCCGGCGGGGTCGGCGCCGCGCACATCTCACTGATCCACGCCAACGGCATAAGGCAGTTGGCGTACTTCGGCCACCCGCTCTACCACTTCATCCGCGATGGAACGGCCGGCGCGACGAGCGGGCAGGGGCTGCGCGAGTTCGGAGCGCTCTGGTACACCATCTCGGCGAGCGGGAAGGCTGACATGCAGGCGCGCCCCGCGGCGCCCGCTGCCGCACCCGCACCGACGACGGGCTACGGCTACTGAGCTGTTCGCCTCGCAGAGTGCCGGCGCCACGGCGCCGGCACTCCAGGCGATATCTACTCGAGCGCCGAGGCACCTACTCGAGCGCCGAGGCACCTACCTGAGCGTCGAGGCACCTACTTGAGCGCCGAGAGGAAGTTGACGATAGCCTGAAACTTCTTCGGCGGGAGGCTCTTGAACGAAGGCATCGGCGCGGTCGGGTTCACGAGCGTGCGCGCGATCTCGCCGCTTGGCAGCCGTCCGCCGATGTGCGTCAGGACCGGGCCCGGCCCGGCATTGCCGTTGTCGCCAATGACATGGCATGCCTCGCATCCCGACTGCGCGACGACCAGCCGCCCTTCGTTGAAGCGGGCAACGGCTGCGGGCCCGTTCTTTTCCACCGCAGCAGGAGTCGCGACTTCTGCTGCATCGGGCGTGCCCGCGTGGGCGCCCCGCCACGTGAGGTAGCCCATCGTGAGCACGACAATGATGCCGGCAATCGTGGCGATCGGTCGTCGCTCGGGCCTGCGCTCAGCGCCGCGGTCGTAGAACGGCAGCAGGAACAGCAGGATCATCGCCAGCGTCGGGATGCCGATCGTCGCCAGCGGCGTCAGACTCGGCGGCTTGATGATCCGCAGGAGCTCGAAGAGGAAGAAGAAGTACCACTCCGGTCGCGGGTCATAGCTTGTCGAAGCCGGGTTGGCCTTGTCTGCCAGGCCGACGCCGAAGGCGAGGGTCAAGCCGATGATGATCGCCATCACCAGGCAGGCCATCAGCGCGTCCTTGGCGACGGCGTAGGGGAAGAACGGCTTTCCTTCCGCCTTCAGCCGGCCGTACTCGCGGAGATAGTCCTCCTTCTCGCGTTGGTTCATCGGAGCGCCTCTTGGTCGGGAGTATCTAGCTGCGCTAGCCGGCGACAGGACGTCGAGCGGCAGTCAGCACGGAGCGTCACAATACTCCGGCCGCGATGGCCCTGCCGGCTGACGGCCGCAGGAACCGGGCGATCGACACCGGCGTCATCGCTGTGAGGATGATCGCGCTGGAGGCGCACCACTCGCAGATCGCGTGGATCGAGTAGACCTCGCGATATGTGAGGTAGGCGCTGAAGGCGAAGCCGGTCAGCGTCAGTGCCGTCACGATCAAGCGGGTGGTCTCCGTCTCGCGGGCCAGCAGCGTGGCGAGGATCGCGCCGTAGCCGAGCAGCCCGATGAGCGCGACGGGGATGCCCAGGAGCTGGGAGTAGGCGGAGGTCTGCACCTTCTCGCAGCTGCCGCCGGTGGTGCATACGGGCGAGATGCCGGCGTAGTGGACGTAGGTCAGGTAGCCGGCCACACCCAGCCCAGCCGTCGTCAGCAGGATCAGCGCGGTCCTCATTGTCTTGGCCTCGGTCATTTGTGGTCCCTCCCTAGCTCTTCAGCGACGCTTCGATCGCGCGATCGAACGACTCGGGCGCCGTGAAGGAGCTTGGTTCGAGCCGCTGTGGCGTGCGCCCGCTGCGTCCGATGAGAAACGCCGGTGTGCCGCCCAGCTTGTCGTTGGCCGCGACCTGTGAGTCGACGACGAGAGCCTGGCCAAGCCCGACGTCGGCGCGCGCCGCCGACCAGCGTCCGAGATCGAGGCCGGGCACCTGTGTCGCGATGCCCTGGATGAACCTTTCGGTTACGTAGCCGCTGTCCTCTTCTCCCTGCTCGGCGTAGAAGGTCTCGAGGAAGTTCCACATCCGGCTCTGCTGCCCGGCTGCGAGCGCTGCGCCCTGCTGGTTGGTGAACAGTTCCGGTTCGCGGGTCGCGGTCTCGAGGGAGCGGTATTCGATCTTCAGCTCGCCGCCGCGCACCCAGCGGTGGATGAGCGACGGGAGCGCTTCGGTGGTGAAGCTCCTGCAGACGGGGCACTCGAGGTCGCCGAAGTATTGAAGGGTGACCGGCGCTGTGGGGCGCCCGAGCACGTTGCCGTGCTGGGGGACACCGGCGAGCAGCGCTGTGACGGTGGCGGTCACTGCCCGCGCCTGGGCGCTCTGCGGCGCGACCTTCGCGGGCCCCTTGCTCTGCCCGGTCGCGATCAGCACGACGACGGCGGCGATAACGAGCCCGGCCACGATGGTGGCCAGCCACCTGATCCGGCGTCTGCGGAGATCTCTCTCGACGCGGGCCTGCTCGAGTGCGAGCCGGGCGGCCCTGGCCTGGTGGCGGCGCTCAGCCCTCGTCGGGGCCGGCTGATCGTGATCGACCTGCAGGGGGCTCATCGGACACCTCCGGGGCTGCGCGAGCGAAGCGGGACACGAATGTCCGACGCACGGTAGTACTAGGCCGGATCATAGTCAAAGGCGGAGCAACGACGCGGCGCGCGTGGGGCCGGGGCTGCGCGCTGCTAGGCCTCGAGCGGCATCCGCGCCGAGCGACCCCGCACGCGTCCGGCGGTGGCCGCCAGCGCTGCGACTGGAACGAGCGCCAGGACCACCACGCACGGCTGCGCGGAGAGGAACGGCGCAGCCAGTGTGGCGGAGCCGCTGGCGGCCCGCCCGGCGAGTACGGCCAGGGCGAGCATCGAGGCGAGCACGCCGGCCGTGGCCAGACACCAAAGCAGCGGAAAGCGCCACTGCGGCGGATCGCCGAGGAGGCTGTCGACTCGCCGCGGGTCGATGCCGACGGGGCCTGCCCCTGAGCCGTCGGAGAAGCTGAGCATGGCGCTGGCCAGGGCCGCGCGCTCGATCCCTTCAGCTCGCGCGGCGTCGTCGGCGCTTATCTCTGCCAGTGCCTGTTGGTGGCGCAAGAGACCGCGAACGGGTGGTAGGAACAGCATGCCTGCGGCGAAGGCGCGACCGCAGGCAAGCCGTAGCGGGTCGCGGTTTCGGGCATGGTGGCGCTCGTGAGCCAGAACGGCCGCGAGCGCATGCTCGTCGAGGAGATCCAGCGCCCCGGTCGAGACGTAGATCCGTGGTCGCAGCAGCCCTGCGCAGAACGCCTGCGGAAGCTCATCTTCGATTATCCAGGCGCCGTGGAGCTCTCGGTGCGCGCGTCGACGCAGGCTCTCGCGAAAGCGTTTGTCCCGAACGAGCTCACGCCCGAGTCGGGAGAAGGCGGCGGCGGACATGGCAAGCCCGAGCGCGGCGAGCGCCACGACCACGATCGCCGCCGTGTTTGCGCTCGGGTAGCTCAGACGCTGTCCGGCGACGGAGATGGTCCGGGACGAGGACACGGTCCCGACGTGCCAGGACTCGAGTACGCGCACGACAGCGACACCGACTGACAACGCGGCGAACACGGCGAGCGCAAGCGTCGCGCCGGCCATCCGCCTGGCCGCGACTGTCGCCGGCGACCGATCCGGGCGGAGTCGTGCGCCGGCGCCGCGCACGGCGATCACTACTCCGGCCTCCCCTGCCCACCGACCACCGCAGCAGCGAGCCCCCGCGCCACCATCGCGTCCTTCGCGCTCATTCGCCCGAAGCAGCAAGACTCGGTCGATGGCGCGCGCGGCGGCCGGCCGGCGATCAACGTTCGGAGCCGGTCACGGATGGTGGTACCTGGCAGCCGCCGCGGCGTCGCGTTCAGCGGGATCGCGATCTCGACCATCGACAATCGATCCTACTACACCGTGTCAGAGACGGGTTGTATAAGCGATTGCCTGCTACCTTGTGTCGTAGATGGCGCCCAGGAGATCCAACAAGCATGCCGAGCCAGCAGGGCCTCCGCGTCTGCACGAGCTCGAGTCCGAGGTGATGGAGGAGATCTGGTCGGTCGGGGACGTCAATGTCCGCGCCGTCATGGACGCGCTCAACGAGCGCGCCCCGAAGCCACGCGCCTACACCACCTACATGACGATCATGGCGCGGCTGCACCGCAAGGGCGTTCTCGACCGTCGCCGCGAGGGCAACACCGACGTCTACTCGCCGGTGCTCGACCGCGATGAGTACATGACCGCCCGGGCGCGCGCTGAAGTCGAGGGTCTCGTCGCCGAGTACGGCGACGTCGCACTGACACATTTCGCCCAGCAGGTGGCACAGCTCGACCCTGAGCGCCGCCGGGCCCTTCAGCGCCTCGCTCGCGGAACCTAGCGGCTAACCGCAGCCGGCTGTGCCCGAAGGCTCGATGAGATTTTGCGGCGCGGCTGGCATCGGCCGTCCCGAACGGCCATCATGTCGTCGTGGCACATGCATGCGCACAGGCGCCTGGCTTGGGCTTGGGGCATCGGCGACCTCGGGGGGTCGATCTGATGGCGGACAGGGCCGCCGTCGAGGAGAACGAGTCTTCGCGAACCAATCGGCAGGCTCGTGTCGTTTAACAACGGGCGACTGCGATATTTCGTCGCCGTCGCCGAGGAGGGCCAGATAACGCGCGCGGCAGCGAAGCTGCACATCGCGCAGCCCGCGCTCTCGCAAGCCATCGCCCAGCTCGAGGTCGAACTCGGCATAACTCTGTTCGAGCGGACGGCCAGGGGTGTCACGCTGACGCGCTCCGGAGCTGCGTTCCTGCCGAAGGCTCAAGCCGCCGTGGCGAGCGAGGATGATCTCGCGGCGCTCGGCGAGGGACTGAAGCGCTCAACTGCCGGCATCATCGAGATGGGTTTCGTCGGTCCTCCCCCGACGATGAACGCCCCCGAGCTCTTCGACGCATTTGCCCTCGCCCATCCTCAGGCCGAAGTGTCCTTCCGGGATCTTCCGTTCCCGCAGGGGCCGACCCTTTCCTGGCTCCGGGACGTCGACGTGGCCTTCTGCGTCCCGCCTGAGGTCGAAGCGGGAGTCAGCGTGCAGATCGTGCGAACGGAGCCACGCGCGATCGTCGCCCACCGGAGCCATCCGCTTGCCGGGCGCGCCGAGATCACCGTTGGGGAGGCTCTGAGCGAGACCTTCATCAGCTATGACCCAGCGGTCCAAGCCAGGTGGACCGCGTTTCACAGCCTCGATGACCATCGCGGCGGGCCTCCACTCTCCGTCACGATCGATCACGCCACATCTTCGCTGCAGATGCTTGGGATCATGACCACGGGCCGAGGTGTCACCACAGTCCCACTGTCCGACGCACGGCTGGCCGTCCACGTCATGCCAGATCTGGTCGCGATCCCAGTCACCGACGCAGCACCTGCCGCCCTCTCGTTGATCTGGGCACAGAGCGTCGACCACCCCACGGTTCAGGCGCTTATCGGGGTCGCCCGCGATCTTGCGGCTGACGCCGGTCGCCGTCCTCCGACGTAGCCCAGAGGACCCTCACCGCTCGAGTATCGCCCGTCAGCTCCGGTGGTCATGTTCAGGCTCGCTGCTGTAGGTCGTCCACGAACGTGCCGAGGGCCTCGGTGGCGGCCGCCAGTGCCGCGAGCTGTTTGTCGGAGAGCTCCTGCAGGTCGGTTCGCATGGCCGCGACGAACTGCGCACGGAGCCTTTGTTGCGCCGTGCTTCCCGCCTCGGTGAGGCTGATCATGACCACACGGCCGTCGTCTGGCAGTCCCTCGCGCCGGACCCAGGCCCGGTCCTCCAGGCGCTTGACGAGCAGCGTCATGGTGGGCTGCGCTATCCCCTCGAGCTCGGTGAGCTCCGTGATCCGCCGCGGCCCATCCCTGAGGATGCTCAAGACCTCCATTTCGGTGCGCGAGATCTCGCGACTGCGCACCTGCTTGACGATCAGTCGCACGAGGACGGCGGCGCGCGAGGGCAGCCGCTCGGCGATGTAGTCGACCCGCTCGGCCCGCTCGATCTCTGCGGTCACGCTCCCCATAGGCATATTGCCAACTATATAGTTATCTGCTATACATGTCAAGGCAGTCGCAGCTTGAGTTCCCCTCAGGAAAGGAGCGGGTCATGTTTCAGAACATCCTCGTCGCCATCGACGGCTCGCCGGACGCCGATCAGGCGCTCACACAGGCGGTCGATCTGGCCGAGTCAGAGCACGCACGCTTGACGCTCTTCAGCGCGGTCGTGACTCCTAACGCCGCCGCCTATCTCGGTGGAGGCGCTGGAGTGGCGGCGACGCTGGCCCGCGACGCAGCGGTCGAGACCGACACGATCCTCCGAAGCGCAGTTCGGCGGGTCCCCGATGGCGTCTCGGTGACCAGTGTCCAGGCCGGCGGGCCGGCGGGGCCTGCGCTCATCGACCAGATCAAGAACGGGAGTCACGATCTCGTCGTCATGGGCTCCCGTGGACGCGGTGCCCTGCGCTCGGTGCTGCTCGGCAGCGTGAGCCACCACGTGCTGCACCACAGTCGTGCCCCTGTGCTCGTCGTCCACGCCGACCCCGCGCGAGGAGTGGACTCCTCGGCTCTCGTCTCGCGCGATCGAGCGGCGGCAGATGAGGGGCTTGCCCATGCAGGCGCATGACATGGAGCCCGCAGGCGCCGCGACGGCGCTTCTGGACGACGACCCGGCTGAGACCCTCGGAGCGGCGAGCTCGCAGCTCAGAGAGATACTCGGCCGCGCCGAGGAGACGGCCCGTGGCATGCTCGAGGCCGAGGAGGCGCTGCGACTCGTGAGGGAGCGATTGGAGCGGACCGCTGATGCTGCGACACGGGGAGAGCTCGCGGCGCAAGCACTCGTCCACGTCGAGCGCCAACTGCATCTCACACGCGAGCGGCGTAGGCAACTGGACAGCACCGAAGCGAAGCTGTGGGCCAGGCAGAACTGCCTCGAGGGCTTCCTCATAAAGACACGAGGAAGCGCCTGGTGGCACGCGCGTCGCGGCACGGCGCTCACGGACACGGTCGCGACCGGCCGAACGGGCAGCGGCCGCTGACATTCCACACCAGCGGCGCGAGCAGTATCCAGGGCCGATTCCCCCAAAGATCAGACCCGGCCCGCGGTGAGCGGGCCGGGCCGGTCCCTGGAGGTGGCTGCCGAGCAGCCCAGGCTGCTAGAGGTTCAGCCCATATTTGCCGCAGCTCGCCGTGAACGAGCCGTTCGGGCTGTTGCTCAGCTGGTTGAGCACGTTCTGCATCACGGGCGAGTCGTCGAACATGCCGATGTGCGCGACCGGGTCGCTCGAGCACTGGTTCTGGATCAGGATGTTCGTGACGTTCGATCCGCTGAGGAACGCGTGGGTGTACGGCGTGACGACCTCGTCGTGCGTGGTCTGGATGACCACGTAGCGCACGCCCGCGACAACCGGGTCGCCGGGGCCGAACAGCTTTTTCACGAACGCCGAGCCTTCCTCCTGGTCCGACAGCCCGGCCGCTCCGAAGAATTCGAGCAGCCCCGACACGATTCCAGAGGCGAACGGGAACACTTCGAGCAACTTCGTGGCGCCACTCAGCGTCGTGCCGTGGTTGCTCGGTGAGAGCCCGATCAACTCGTTGACCTTGGTCGAGCCACCGAGGAACTTGATGTAGTAGTTGGGCATCATCCCGCCCTGGGAGTGTCCGACCAGATCGACCTTCGCGGCGCCCGTTTTGGACAGCACGTTGTTGACGAAGGACCTCAGTTGTTCAGCCGAGTGTTCGACGTGGTCGAGCCCGTCGATGCGAGGCCCGATGAAAGGCCAGACTTCCTGGGACAGCCACGTCGCGCCGTAGTTGAAGGCGTAGACGCAGTACCCGTTGTTGGCGAGCAGCGGCGCGAGCGTCACCCAGTTGGATCCCTCATCGGCGAACGTCGCGTGGACGAGCACCACCGGGTATGGATGCGCCGAGCCCGGTTTGCAGCCGTTGTTGCCCCCGGTCACCCGTTCCGGTTCCCAGGTCTCGTTCCAGATCGCTTCGCTCACCGCTTCGCTGCCGTACGGAACGGCGTATGACGCGCTCGCCCCCGCCGGAGCGACCACCGCGAGCAGCACAGCGACCACCGCAGCGAACATCGTCGCCTTGATCTTCAGCATCGACTCTCCCCTTTTGTCCTGACCCCTTAGGCAGCCGTGAGCTCCTCGACGGGCTTCACGGCCGCTCGATCCGATCATATGGTCGGATCGAGGCGCGCGTCAACAGGCACGCTGCCGGTAGCCGTCGCAAACCTTCGGCCCGGCCACCGATGAGTTCTCGACCCCGAATCGGTATTAGTGGGTAAGCGACACCGCATTCGAAAGGGGCTGGCCATGGGAAAGATCTTGGTACACGAGTTCATCACGCTGGATGGCGTGATCGAGAATCCGGCTTGGTCGATGGAGTTCGGATTCGATCCCAGGATGGGGGGCGACATCGGGAGGATCATGGGCTCCAGTAAGGCGCTCTTGATGGGGCGGAACACCTACGAGATGTTCGCCCCATCGTGGTCTACGCGAACCGCCGAGGAAGACCCCGGCGCCCCGTTCATGAACGAGTCGCCGAAGTACGTCGTCTCATCGACGCTGCGGGACCCGGACTGGAACAACTCGAGCGTCATCGGCGGCTACGACCCCGACACGATCCGCTCGCTGAAGGACGGCGCCGGCGGCGACATCTACGTCAGCGGCAGCGGAGCGCTCGTGCGCGCGATGCTGGCCGACGGCCTGGTGGATGAGCTGCACCTGTTCGTCTATCCCCTGGTCCTCGGAGACGGGCAGCGACTCTTCAGCGACGGCCGCAGGGCCAAGCTCACACTTGCTGAAAGTCAGACGTACGACAACGGAGCTGTCCACCTGGCATATCGGCCCGCCGCATGACGGGCTCGAATCCGTCGTAGGCCATGCGCAGGTTGGAGACCTCGATCACGTGGTTTGCGCCAGGCATCGTGTCGCTCGCGTGCCCCCCTGATGATACGCGCCCGTCGACGCGCCGCCGAGCGCGCGATCGATGTCGGCGGTGATCATGGTTGGCGCTCCGTTTCGTGGCGATGGGCTTGCTGGGTCAGGCATGCGACGGCTCCGGGGTGCGCGTCGCCGGCGGTTCGCTCTCGCGCAGTCCGATGCGGTCGTGCAGTCGCCGCAGCGGTCTCGGCGCCCACCAGTTCCACTTCCCGAGCAGCTCCATCAGCGACGGGACGAGCAGCGCGCGGACGATCGAGGCGTCGATCAGCACCGCCAGCGCCGCTCCGAGTCCGAGCTCCTTGATGAACACGAGCTTGGACGTCGCGAATGCGCCGATCGCGACTGAGAACAGGATTGCCGCCGCGGTGACGATTCGCCCGGTTCGCTCGACGCCGATGGCGACGGCCTCCGAATCGGACGCGCCGTTGTCGCGTGCCTCCTTGATCCGGGAGAGCAGGAAGACGCCGTAGTCGGTGGCCAAGCCGAAGCCGATTGCGGCGAGGAAGATCGGCTGCGTGGCGTCCAGCGCCCCTTGGCTCGTGAACGACAGGAGCCCCTGGAGGTTGCCGTCCTGGAAGATCAGGACGAGGATCCCGAGCACTGCGCTCAAGCTGAGCACGTTCATCACCACCGCCTTGAACGGCAGCACGACGGAGCCGGTGAACAGGAACAGGATGATCAGCGTCGCGGCGACGATCAGCGCGAGCACGATCGGCAGGTGAGTGCCGAGGCTGTGCTCGAGGTCGAGGAATTCCGCGGTCTGGCCCGCCACGCCGACGTAGACGGGGGCGTGAAGGGCCCGTACGTCGCGCACCAGCTGCTTGGTCGCCTCGCTGAGCGGTCGCTGGACCGGTGCGACGGCGAAGAGCGAATTGCCCTTCCCGGCGGGCTCGGCGGGGGCGATCGCCGAAACGTCGCGCAGTCGGCCGATCTGGGCGGCGAGGGCCTTGACCTGAGGGGAGCCGGCGGGTGCGCCCACGACGACCTGCAACGGCGAGGTTCGGTTCGGCGGGAATTCGCGTGCCAGCGTGTCGTCGACCTGGCGCGCGCTCGCGCTGCCGGGGAGCACGCCGGCGGTGACGCTGATGAACCTGACGCCCGTGAAGGGAAGCCCGAGCGCGATCAGCAAGGTGGCGCTGAGCACGGCGACGCGCGCGGGGTGACGCATCACGAATCGCGACAGCCTGTACCAGGCTCCGCGTTGGGCGGGTCGAGCGTCACGGTCGGCAGCGCGTTGCAGTCTCTTCGGCGCGATCGCGTTGATCCGCGGGCCGAGCGCCGCCAGCAGCGCCGGCAGCGCGACGAGCGCCAACGCCGCCGCGACGAGCGCGACCACTCCGCCGGCGATCCCCATCGAGTAGAGGAACCGCTGCGGGAAGATCACGAGCGACGCGACAGCTGCCGCCACGGTCAGCGAGCTGAACAGAATCGTCCGCCCGGCTGTCTGGAGGGTACGTTGCAGCGTTTGCAGGCCGAAGCCGAGCGTCGCTGCCTCCTCGCGATATCGCGAGACCATGAAGAGGCTGTAGTCGATCGCGAGCCCGAGGCCCATACCCGTCGCGAAGTTGAGCGAGAACACCGACAGGTCGGTGAAGTTAGAGACGATTCGCAGGGCGAGGAACGTCGTCACGATCGCCGCACCGCCGATCAGCGGCGGGAGCAGGGATGCGACGAGCGAGCGGAAGAACAGCAGCGACAGCAGGAAGATGAAGGGGAACGCGAGCATCTCGGCGCGCCCGAGATCCTGGCCCACCTGTGTGTTCGCCTGAGCGCTTGCGATCTCTTGCCCGCCGAGTCGCACGTCACGCTGGCCCGCGAAGCGGTCTTCGATGCGCTGGGCGGCGTTCTTGAGCTGCAGGTCTGAGCGAGATTTGAAGTAGACGACGACGTATGTCGAGCGGCCGTTGCGCGAGACCATCGCCGAGTCGTGGGTTTCGTAGAAGCTGGCGACACTCGCCACAGCGGGCTCGGCACGGAGCTGGGTGACGACCTGCGCCACCCGCCGCTCGACCGCCGGGCTTCCAACATCACCCGCGCTGACGATCGCCACGAATCCCGGGGTCGATCTTGCGACCGGCGGCAGCCTCGAACCGGCGTTCGGCTTGGACCGATTGCGTTGCCGGGTCGCTGGCGCCGTAGGGGCTCATGTGCTTTTCGACGCCGACGCCGAACGCGCCGGCGGTCGCCGCGCCGATCAGGGCGACGAACAGCACCAGGCGACGGCGGCTGTATGTGAACGTGGCAAGTCTGGTCAACATGGCGCTACCCCTTCTCGGTCTCTGCTGCGAGACGCCGCTCGGTCGCCTCGCACCACTCGATGGTCCACTCCGTCAAGCCGATTCCCATCTGCAGCGTGAGGTAGGAGCCCGTCGGTCCCTTGCTCGCGTCTGGCTCGATCAGGCGCATGACGGCTAGCACGCGCTCTTCCCGCGCCCGAATGGCGCGAACGATCTCGATCCGCTGCTCCGGCAGGCTGTCCGAGAAGAACAGCTTCAGCATTCCTTCATCGCGGAGCTCGTTGAGCTGCTCGCCGTCGGACGCCAGCCAGGATTTGAGCGCCGCTTCGCCCGCGTCGGTCAGCTCATAAACGGTGCGGGCGCGTCCACCTGAGGGCTCGGGTCGCCCGCGAACGAGGCCCCGCTCCTCCAACTGCTTGAGCTCGGGATAGATCTGGCCGTAGCTCGCCGCCCAGAAATACCGCGTCGTCTTGTCAACGAACGTCTTGATGTCATAGCCGGTGCGCTTGCCAAACGCGATCAAGCCGAGCACGACACGGCCGGTCGCACTCAGCTCTACGGGTGGGATGTTTGGATCAGAGGACGACATGCCGCGGGACGATATATCACATCGCGATATATGTCAAGCGCGGCAGTCGAGCGGCTGCAGGCGGCGCTTGCTCGAAACTCGAATGCCGAATCTGACTACCGGCACGGCGCGGCCATGACCTACGAGCTGCGGCCGATAGGACGGGTCGAGTCTCCGCTGATCGACCTCGCGGTCAGACGGGCTTGTAGCTGAGCAACAGCACGCCGGTTGTGGTCGGGGTGCAATCGGTCAGTTGGAGTCGTAGGGGATGAGGTGTCTGGCGGAACAGGCGCTTGCCGGCGCCGAGCACGAGCGGATGAATGAAGAGCCGGTACTCGTCGACCAGTCCGTTCTCGATCAGTGTCTGCATCAGGGCGCCGCTGCCGAGCAGAACGATGGTTCCCTCTCCTTCTCGCTTCAGCCTGTTGACCGAGTCGATCGCGTCGCCGGTGAGCGCCTCGGAGCCGGCCCAGTCCAACTTGGTGAGCGTGTTCGTCACGACGTACTTCAAGGTCGAGTTGAGGTGCGCGGCAATCGGGTTCTCGTCCGGCTCGAACGGCCAGTGCGCAGCCATCTTCTCGTAGGTCGTGCGACCGAACAGGTAGGCGGTCGTCGTCGTCATCCCCTGTCCGGCGCGTTCACCCAACACCGCGTCGCCATACGCCGCGCCCCAGCCGCCGTACTCGAAGCCGCCGTCGCGATCCTCGTCCGGGGACCCGAGGCCCTGCATGACCCCGTCGAGGGTCAGGAACTCAATCGCTGTCAGCTGCCTCATTACGAATCCCCTTCAGTTAGTACTGGACGGTGTGGTACTCATCGTAGCACTGGACGGTCTAGTACCCTTCGTGACGATGAGTGCGCCCTCCACAACGCCGGCCGGAAACGGCGAGGGCCGCACATCGCGCAAGCGGCAAGCGATCCTCGAAGCAGCGACCGAGGCGTTCCTGCGCGACGGTTATCGCGGCACGAGCATGGACCAGATCGCAGACCTCGCACATGTGTCGAAGCAGACCGTCTACAAGCAGTTCGCCGACAAGGAGCACCTGTTCATCGCGATCGTGAACGCGACCGTCGACGAGGCCAGCGACGCGGTCCAAGACGAGGTCGTCAGCCTGCGCGACAGCGGCGACGTCGAGTCGGACCTCCGCGACCAGGCGCGCAGGCAGCTGGCGCGCGTGATGCAGCCCCGGCTACTCGAGCTCCGTCGGCTGGTGATTGCGGAGGCGAATCGCTTCCCCGAGCTCGGTCGCACCTTCTACGAGCGCGGCCCGGGGCGCACGATCGACACGCTGGCCGCAACGTTCGCGCGCCTCGCGGCGCGCGGTGCGCTCAGGATCGACGATCCGCTCGTTGCCGCCGAGCACTTCAACTGGCTGATCATGTCGGCACCGCTCAATCGAGCGATGCTGATGGGCGCCGACGGAGCTCCACCGCCTGCCGAGCTCGACCGACACGCCGCGGAGGGCGTCCGTGTCTTCATGGCTGCATACGGTGCGTGAGAGGGCAGTCACCATTGAAAGGACGTTTTCACAAAGTCAATGGTGAAACGGCCCACCACCATGGGCCTATGAGCGGACAGACAGTGCCCGGTGGTGTCGTGCACGAGCTGCCTGCTGACCTGCGTCAGGCGTTGATCGCCAACGGCGCGGCACTCGGCGCCTGGAAGGACATCACGCCCCTGGCCCGCAACGAGTTCATCTGCTGGGTCGAGGATGCCAAGCAGGACGCGACGCGAGAACGCCGCATTCGGCGGACCCAGGAGGAGCTGGAGGAAGGCCAACGCCGACCCTGCTGTTGGCCAGGGTGCAAGCACCGCGAGCGCAACGGCAGGTAGCGCTCGAAGCGCCACCTCCCGATCGGCCTGATCGCGCAACATAAGTCTAGTTACGCCCGTCTAGCGAAGTATTGGTGACGGAGTGTGCGACGTTGATGATGGGTCAACAGACCCGGGGAGCCATCCCCTTCTAGCGCGGTGTCTCCACGCCGCAGTCAGGAGACGCCCATGCTACGCGGCGTCCCACAGACACATCGGTCGCCCGTCGGCGACCCTCTCGCAGCACGTCGCATTCCGTTCACTCGCAGCATCGCAACGTCATGAGGCGGCTTGCGCTGGCGCTCTTCGCCTGCTCGCTGTTCGCGTGCGAGCCGGCAGTCGCCCAGACCCTCATGCCCGCCCCGACATTGACCGCCACGGCCGCAAGGCTGTCGTGGACGCCGGTCGCCGGAGCGACCCGATACCGCATCTACACGGGCGTCTAGGGCCAAACCGGCCACACCGAACTGACCGTGACGGGTACGACTTACACACCCGAACCCATGCCAGGTCAGACGGGCGTGTACCAAGTGAAGTCCCGCGAGCCTCACGCGAGCGATTGGTCGAACACCGGGACGCTCGCGTTCCCGGTCACACCCCTCGTCGAAGAACCGCCCGTCACAGAAGCACCCAAAGAAGAACCACCGAAAACAGAACCACCCAAGGAAGAACCGCCGAAAACAGAACCCCCGAAAGAAGAACCGCGGCTCGGCGAAGATGCCGGCCGCGTGCCCTACCTGATCGACGCCGCGAGCTACTTCGACACGTTCGCGTCAAACACCAGCTGGATCAAAGCGCACGTCAACTTGATCAAGGGCTACCCGCCCTACAGCGACCAGTATGTCGCCACCGGTGTTCGGGTGATCGGCTACCACGATCCCGCCACCGAAGGCTTCTCGCCGCTTACGGCCACCTCGATCGCGAGTTACGTGTCGAGGGTCAAGCGGGACATGGGTGTTGGGTACAAGGGAGTGTTCATCGACGACGCCAACTGGAACCTGGGCTACCGCGATGGCGGCCAGTCGAAATCGGCCGTCGAACCAGAACAGCACGAGCTCGCGAATCTCACCGAAGCGATCCGCACCGCCGAGCCTGGCGCGATCATCGAAATGAACAGCCAGCCCGGCGACCTGTGGCCGCTGATGAAGGCTGGGGACCCCGAAGTCGCACGAGCCCTGACGAAGGTCAATGACGTTACGTTGGAGTTCGGGTTCGGCGCAACAGGGCACCTCGCCTCGAGTGCGACCGCGTACCGCGAAGCGTTCGAATACATCGACGCTCTGCGGGCCAAAGGCGTGCACGTCTGCGCGACCGGCGACTACCTCCACAAGGAACTCTCGACGTTCGAATTCAACCAGGCGTCGATCCTCCTCGCGAACGACGGGAAGGACACCGTCAACGGCGTCAACCAAACGCCGCTGTCGATGTGGCCTGGCTTCGATGCGAACCTCGGTGCGGCGACCTCGCCCAGGGAACGCAGCTCGAGCGGCGTCTGGCACCGCACGTTCACCGGCGGCGCTGTCTACACCGTCGAGCCAGGCGCAGCTACACAGACGATCACTCTGCCGGCGGCGATGCATACCGTCACCGGGCAGACCGTCACCCAGATCACTCTCGCGGCGTCTCGCGGCGTCGTACTGACCTAAGGAGCCCCGCGTCCTAGCTCAGGCAGCTTGACCCCAAGCTGTCTGAGCGACGGTCGTGTCGAGCGTCGACGACCGTCGCGCTCCGGACGATCCGGGACTCGGATCGTGGCGGAGACCGGCGGTGAGCGCGCAACATACGTCGAGTTACACCTGTTTGCCGACGTTCCGGCGACGGAGTGTGCGATGTTGGTGATGGGTCAACAGACCCTGGGGAGCCATCCCCTTCTAACGCGGTATCTTGACGCCGCAGTGAGGAGACGCCCATGCCCCGCGGCGTCCCACAGACACATGAGTCGCCCGTCGGCGACTCTCTCGCAGCACGTCGCATTCCGTTCATCCGGACCCGTCTCAAGCGCTGTCGACCAGTGTTCGTGCTGGTCGCGGTGGCGTCCAGCCTCCTCTTCGCGAGCAGCGCCATGGCGGCCCCCGCGACGGTTGGCTTGGGTACGGCTGCAAGCTTCTCGGTGCTCGCCGGCTCGACGGTCACCAACACCGGCCCCACGACGATGTTCGGCGACCTCGGCCTCAGCCCGGGCTCGTCGGTGACCGGCGCTCCGCACGTGCTGGGAGCGACGCACGTCGACGATGCGGTGGCGATCGGAGCCAAGAATGCCCTGACGACGGCTTACAACGATGCCGCCTCCCGTCCCACCAACGGCTCGGCCGGGACCGACCTCGCAGGTCAGACATTCTCACCCGGCGTCCGTACCGCCAGCAGCTCGCTGTTGCTGTCGTCGGGGAGCGTCACGCTCGACGCCCAGGGTGACCCCAACGCCGTCTTCATCTTCCAGATCGGCTCAACGCTGACGACGGGCTCGAACACGACCGTCCTCCTCGTCAACGGCGCGCAGGCGTGCAACGTCTTCTGGCAGGTCGGCTCGTCGGCGACCCTGGGTACGGGCACACGCTTTGTTGGCACGATCATGGCCTCCGCGAGCATCACCGCCACCACGGCGGTGACGATCCACGGAAGGCTGCTCGCGCAGACAGCCGCCGTGACTCTGGACACCAACACGATCACGACGTCCAACTGCGCCTCCAGCACGACCGGTGGCGGCGGCGGGACCGAAACGACGACTCCGGCGGAAGCGACGACGCTTGCGGAAGCCAACACGGTCGCGGAAGCGATCGCGGCCGGTGAAACAAGCGGCAAACCCGTCACCACCCCGCTGACCCCGATCGGGTCTACCACGACCCCCACCACCGCACAACGTGCCGCCGCCCGTCGCGCGGCCGCCCGTCGTCGTCACCATCGCCGTCGCCACACCTCGCCGCGACACGTGATCGCTCGACCGGCGCTCCCGCATACCCACCGCGGGTTCACGGGCTGATCGAGCTTCGGCAACTCCGGGCGGCGCAGTGGTCGCCCGGACGCTGGACATAGTCATGGTCACCACGATCATCCAACGCCCGTCCCGCGGGCCTCGCTCGAGCGGTGCGCCTGTGCGCTCCCGGCGGCTCGCACGCCTGCTGGCCCTCGCGCTGGTCGCGTCGTGCCTGTTCGGTGTCAGCGTCGTCTCGCCTGCCGCCGGCGCCGGCCGACTTCGCGTACAGGCGAGGCAGCAGCTCGCACTCCTGCTCACCGCTCACCGTGCCTACCGCGCGCCGTCCGTCGGCTCAGCACAGAACGCGTTCGTACCGGCGAACAGGCCGATCACCGGCGAGCGAACGACCCTGCCGGTGGTCGGATACACAACCGGCGTGGGAGGCCAACGCTGGCTTCACGTGATGCTCCCGGGTCGCCCCAACGGCTCGACCGGCTGGATCGCACAGCAGGGTACGCGCCGGCTCGAAACCAGCTGGCACCTCGTCGTGAACCTCGCCCGGCGCCGGATCATGGCCTACCGCGCCGGGCGGATGGTGCGAACGCTTCAAGCGGTCGTGGGCAAGCCCTCGACGCCGACGCCGACCGGCAGGTACTTCGTTGAGGAGACGGTGAGGATGGCCCGCGGCGAGCCCGGAGGGCCGTTCGCTCTGGCTACCAGCGCCCGCTCTGATGTGCTCCAGGAATTTGAAGGTGGTCCGGGCCAGATCGCCCTGCACGGGCTCGACAACCTCGGCGGAACGCCCGGAAACGCCGAATCGCACGGCTGCATCCGCCTGAGCACCGTCGGCATCGACTGGCTGATCGCGCGCATCGAACCGGGTACGCCCGTCACGATCTACCGGGGCTGAGTCGCACGGCCCAGCTCAGCGCTCGCGTTGCGCGACGCCGCGCGAGCCCTGATCAGTCTGCTTTTGCCACCCAGGGCCCGACGCCGCCGATCTGCTCGACGTGGTAGCGCGCGATGTAGCCGGGTCGCCGGGGTGCAGGGAACTCGGTGTCCGGGGACACGTACACCTTCGCCAGTCGGTTCAGCAGGTCCCATGCCTGCTCGCTGGGCTCGACGGTCGCCCGTCCGCGCAGCACCGCGTAGGGGTTCAGGAAGACGCCGGGCGCTCGCGCTGCGTCGAAGGACAGGGCTATGCGTGGGTCGCGCTGGATGTTGCGCAGCTTCCTGCGCATGCCCAAGTGACCGCTGAGGAGATCCTCGCCGTCCAGGCCGACCCAGATCACGGTCACCTGCGGGCTCCCGTCGGGATCGATGGTGCTCAGGTGAGCCATCGGGCCGGACTCGATCAACTCCCGAAGCTCGTTCGGCAGACGGCTCATCGTCTGAAGGAGTCGGTCGGCGCGGACAACAGGGCGACATTAGTTCACCTCGGGCCGCTCGCCGGTACGTTCAGGCTTCGGGCTACGCGCCCGCGTGGACCGGCCGGCGCCTGCGCAGAGCGCCCGCGGGCACGGCGGCCAGGAAGGCGGTGCCGAGCGCGGCGACCGCGGCCAGCACGAACACGGCGGGGTAGCCGGCGAGCGAGGCCGTGAGGCCCGCGAGCGGTCCTCCGAGGCCGACGCCGACGTCGAAGAACGCGGTGAACGCGCCGAGTGCCGAGCCGCGCCCATCCTCGCCGACCTCGCCCACGACCATCAGGGCCAGCGACGGGAACAGCATCGAGAAGCCGACGCCGACAACGAGCGCGCCGACGAGCGCGACAGGGAGCGAGCCGGCGACCGCGATGATCGCGAGCCCCAGCGCCTCGAGCAGTCCGGCGGCTGTCGCGGTGCGCCGCGGCCCGGTGCGGTCGGGCAGGTGGCTGAGCGCGAGCCGGCTCGCGAACACGGCCAGCGCGAAGACGGTGAACACGCTCGCGCCGCCGCCGATCGAGCGGGCCCGCAGGTGCAGTACGACGAAGCCGGCGAGCGCCGCGTAGCCGATGTTGGCGAGGGCGAGCGCCACGCCCGGGCGTCGTGCCGCGTGAGGGAACAGCCGCCGCGGCCGCGCCGCGGCGGCCGCGAGCCGCGCCGGCTCGGGCAGGCGGGAGGCGAGCGCCGCGCCGGCCAGCGGCAACGCCGCCGTCAGGATCCAAACCGCGTTGTAGCCGACCGTCGAGCGCAGCAGCTCGCCTGCGAGCGGGCCGAGCGAGAGCCCGCCCCAGACCGCGAGGCCGAACAACCCGAGCGCGAGGCCGCGGCGATCCTGCGGCGCGAGGTCGACGGCCCAGGTGGCGCCGGCGGTGTAGACAGCGCCCTCACCTACGCCGACGACGAGGCGCGCGCCGATTAACGTCGGAACGCTGTCGGACAGCAGGTACAGCGCTCCGCCCAGCGCCATCGCCAGCGAACCGAGGACGAGCACGATGCGCCGGCCGCGCCGGTCCGCCTCGCGTCCGGCGAGCGGGCGGCAGACGACGGATGTGATCGCGAACGCGCCGACGACGACGCCGACGGCGAGGTTGCTCGCATGCAGCGGGCCGCGCACGAACGTCGGCAGCACCGGCAGCGCGGCGCCGATCGCGAGGAAGGCGAGCAGCGCAGCGACGAAGACTCCGGCCGACGCCGCGATGCCCGAGCGGGGGGCGGCGAGGGGCGCCATGACCGCCTCCGACGATGCGGTGGCTGGTCGAGACGCGGAAGGCATCGGGCGTCCCAGGGTATCCACTCGCCGCCGTCGCTCGACGCGCGCAGGGTCCCGCCAATCGCCGATGATCCACCTGCGTCGGTAGCGACCGTGGCTCCCGACGACCCCGTGAAAGGCTTCTCATCCCCCCTTGAGCTGGACGTTAGGGACTCCGACCAGCCTTGGCTCGATGAGGAGATACCGGATCTCGGGGAGCGCGAGGTGGTTGGCCGTCGCGGCGCTCGTGACGGCATGCGTTGGAGTCGCGTCGAATGCGTCGGCGTCCATCGGCACGGCGAACGCGCGCCAGGCGAGCCGAGGCGAGCATCGGGCGCTCGCAGCGGTGTTCGGGAGGGAAGACGGGAACCCGTCGGAGATTCGCGGCGTGTACGTGTCTCGCTTCGACTCCAGCCTCGCGGTGGTCTGCGCCAGGACACCGGAAGCGGGTACATACGCATATGTGTTCGTGCGCTCGCATGGGCGCTGGCGTTACGCCACGAGCGGCCGTCCCGGCCGTGCCGGCAACGGCCGGCAGCGCCACCTCGAGCATGCATGCATCTGAGCGCCGCGGCGTGCATCGCGCGTTGAGCCCGGAGATCGTCCGGCGACTGCTCCCACCGCTGCTCGCAGCTCTCGCGCTGGCTGGCTGCGGCGGGCAGGCCAGCATCGCCTCGACGGGTGGCGCGCGGACCGCGGCGGCTCGCACGAGCCGTCCGCGCGTTCCAGCACCGGCGAGGCTGGTGGTCGCGCCGAACCAGAGCGGACGGTACGCGTGGCGAGCAGTGGCGAGCATCGGCAGCGAGGTCGTCGCTTGGCAGGCGCAGCGCTCGGGAGTGACGTTGATGCGTTTCGACCAGCGGCTCCTGCGGCTCGTCCTTCATGCGGGCGCAGGCGAGCCGAGCGGTAGCTGGCACTACGGGGCCCAGATCGGGCCAAGCGAGATCCACCGTGTCGTCGCCGCATTCAATGGCGGCTTCAAGTTCGGCACCGGAGTGGTGGGGTGGATGTCGGATGGTCGCGTCGCGCTGCCCCTCCGCGGTGGCAGGGGCTCGATCGTCACCTACCGCGACGGCACGACGGCCATCGGCGCATGGGACGAAGGCGTTCCCGCCCCCGGCCGGCCGCTACGTTCCGTGCTCCAGAACGTCTCGCTGCTCGTCGATCGCGGCCGCACGGCCGACAATGCGGAAGGCTGCATTCAGGCATGCTGGGGCGCGACGGTGGGCGGTGTCGACGCCGTCGCGCGCTCGGCTCTCGGGATCACACGGACCGGCGAACTGGTCTGGGGCGCCGGCGAGCGCCTCCTCCCCGCGGCCCTGGCCCGGGTGTTGATCGGCGCGGGCGTCGAACGTGCGGTGGAGCTCGACATCAATCCGGACTGGGTGGCCGGATACCTCTATGTACACGGCGGCCGCGGACCGACGGGATCGCCGGTGGTGCCGGGGCAACTCGGGATAGCCGGCCGCTTCCTGGAACCGTACTCGCGCGACTTCTTCGCGGTTCTCACTCGCTAGGTGACTCCTAGCGTGGAGTTCAGGGTTGCCCGCGACTCGGCGACCGCGGTCTCGGGGTGGACGGTCGCCGCGGGTGAGCCGGCGCTGGCGAGTACTCGGCAGGCGCCCGCGTGACCTCTGCGGGCGATGGCGGCGTCGTTACCGAGCAGGCCGGTGGCACGCAGCATGTTTGAGGCGTGTCCGGCGAGCGGGGCGGCGTGCATCACAGGAGCGAGCGGGTTACGCCGGAGCCCGACCAGGCGAGCAGCGTCGGGGCCGAGCATGTACGCGAGAAGCGCACTCGTGAACGGAACGGTGAGCAGGGCAACGTCGTTGGCGCGTGAGGCCGGGATGCCGAACGCCACCTGCGGCAGCCCGTGGCGCACCAGGGCGGCGGTTAGGGCCCTGCCGCTGTCGGCATCGGTGCGTTGGTCAAACGCCTCATAGATGTCGTGAACGTCCATCGCACGCTCGTAGGAGAGCGGCTGCAGGTCGTGCTCGATGCCCATCACGTGCGCGACCCAGCGCCACATGTGCGCCATCGCCTCCTTCTCGCCGGGCGAGTAGCGGATCCCGAGCTTCTGCACGCCCTGGACGTGCAAGGTGAAGAACGCGATGTTAAGCGTGGCGGCTGTGTCGGTCGCGTTCAGGGGGATCCCGTCCTCGTGCAGATCCCACTCGTCGAGGGCGAGTATGTGTCGGCGCACATAGGCGTGCACGAGCCGCACACGGATCGACGCCTCGATCCCGGTGCCCGGTCGGTCCGGACGCATGTTGCCCGGGGCGGTCGCCGCAAGAATCCATCGCCCGGTCTCGAGCAGGCGCTTACCGGCCATCTCCTCGATGCGACCGGTCCCGAGCAGGATCTTCGCGATCCGGGGGATCGGATACCCGTAACCGAGGCTCAGCGCGCCGCCGGCCCCGACCGCCCGTCCGGCGCGCCAATGCGCGACGCGCCCGGCTTCAAAGAGCTCCCAGTTGACCCAATCGGGCGGGTCGAAGATCGGCTCGAGCAGTGCCCGCAGGGCGGGCGGCACATCGGCGCCGGCGTCCAGCCCGTCCTTGAGGGCGCGGTCGAGGAGGTTCCAGCCCGCGCCCCTTGGCAGCTGCGAGAACTCCACCACGACGTCGTCGGCGAGCCGGTCGGATTCCCACAGGCCCTGCAGCATCCGCCGTGCCAGGTCTCGGTCGATCGTTTCGGGCAGATCCTCGAGCCTGGTCACGAAGGCGGTCTCCGCGGGATCGATCCCCTGCCCGAGCTCGTAGGGCCTCGGCGTCGTCTTCAGAGCGCTCATCGCGGTCCTCTCTGTGGTCGTACCGGCACCTCGCCAGCGAGTATACAGTGCAACAGATGACGTTGCATCATTGCAGCGGGAGGAGCAGGTAGCGCGTATCGTTGGATCCGATGGCTTCCGGGAACCCACTGCTGCCCACGGCTCTCAGCGGCGGCACGCCGGCGGGCGAGATCAACCCGGGGATCGAGGAGGTTCTCGACGCGGCCCTGGCGCAATTCGAGCAGATCGGAATCCGCCGCAGCACGATCGAGGACATCGCGCGTCGTGCCGGGATCGATCGCGTCACCGTCTACCGCCGCGTCGGCTCAAAGGACGACGTCATCCAAGCCGTCCTCGTGCGCGAGGCTCAGCGAATCATCGGCGAGGTGAACGCCGCTACCGCATTGTTGCCCACGCTCGAGCAACGCATGGCGACGTCGTTTGCCATGGCGGTCCTGCAGCTCCGTGAGAACGCGCTGTTCAACCGGATGCTCGCACTCGACGGCGACACGGTACTCCCCCGCATCACGACCCAGGCGAGCCCCCTGTTGGCCATCGGAATCGCAGCTTCCGTCGGTCTGCTTCGCCAGGCTCAGGCAGACGGTCTGGTCGGCACCCTCGCCGACCCGCAGGCCGTCTCGGAGATCCTGGTACGCCTCATCCAATCCTTCGTGCTCACTCCGAGCGGCGCCGTCAAGCTACAAACCCGCTCAGAGTTGGAGGCGTTCTGCGTAACCCATCTCGCTCCGATCGTCCGCAACAGCCAGGCCCCTGAGCGCTGAGCAGGTCCAACGGCTGGACGCCCTCGCCTCCGCTCGGCTCGCGCGGCGTTACATCGCTTTCACACGCGAGACGTGGCAGGTTCGAAACTCGCGCCGCCCGTCTGCGATTGCTGTACCGCGATCGCCATGACTTCGTCTCGCGAGAGTGGTGTTGCGAAGTAGAAGCCCTGACCGAAGTCGCAGCTCGAGTCCTTGAGGCGCTCGAGATATGTCTCGTCCTCGATCCCCTCGACGACTGTCTGGAGCTTGAAGATCCGCGCGAGCTGCACGACCGCTGCGATCAGCCGCGTCGCCTCTCGAGTGGGATCTGCGAGGAATGACCTGTCGATCTTCAGGATGTCGACGGGGAGTCGGCGGAGGTACATGAGCGACGAGTAGCCGGTCCCGAAGTCGTCGATGGCGAGCCTGACGCCGAGGCGGCGCAGTGCGCTCATGCGCAAGATGCTCAGATCCATGTCGTGCATCATCACGCTCTCCGTCAGCTCGAGGATTAGGCTGCTCGGCGCAATCTCGGTCTCTTCCAGCACCCCGCGAACCTCATCGATGAACTCGGGTCGCTGCAGCTGGAACGCCGACACGTTGACGGCAATAGACAGCGGCGGATTGCGAGGGCACTCACGCTGCAGGAGTAGCGCGTACTCGCAGGCTTCCTCGAGTATGTGACGCCCCAGCGAGACGATCAGGCCGGTTTCCTCGAGGAGCGGAATGAACTCCGCGGGCGACAGGGTGCCTCGGGTTGGATGCTCCCACCGTGCGAGCGCCTCGATACCGGCCATGTCGCCACGAGAGAGATCGATGATCGGCTGGTAGCGGAGCGTGAACTCCTGGGCATCGATGGCGCCCTGGAGATCGGCCTTCAGCTGGAGGCGCCCGAGAGCCTTGGCGTGCATCTCGGGCTGAAAGACGCGGTAGCCCCCGTTCCCGGACTGCTTGGCCATGTACATGGCTGCATCCGCGTTGCGAAGCAGCTCCTCGGCATTCCGAGGCGCGGAGCCTTCCGCTTTGCTGAAAGCGATTCCGATGCTCGTCGCGATGGTGACGTGCTTGCCGCCAAGGGTGAGCGCCAGAGCTAGCGCGTTCGTCAAGCGCTCGGCGATCTCGATCGAGTGCATCTCGCCCTCTGAGCCGTGGATCATGACGGCGAACTCATCGCCGCCCATGCGAGCGGCGGTGTCGACCCCTCGCATGCACTCATCGAGTCGACGCCCGACCTCTTGCAGCACCTTGTCGCCGGCGGCATGGCCGAGGTTGTCGTTGATGTCCTTTAGAGCGTCGATGTCGAGAAAAAGGACGGCGATCGGCAAGCTGTCGCGACGCTGTCCGGCCAGCGCGTGTTCGAGGCGGTTGTGGAACAGGGCTCGGTTGGGCAGCCCGGTGAGCGCGTCATGGAACGCCTGATGCTTCAGCTCAGCCTCAAAGGCCTTGCGCTCGGTGACGTCGCGGATGTTGAGCACTATGCCGTTGACGGCCTCGTCGGCGAGAAGGTTCGTACCGAGAGCCTCCACATCGCGCCACCCGCGTTCGGCGTGACGCACGCGGAACTCTGCCGTTTGGGGGTTGCCGACAGGTTGTGTTGCGGTCGCCCCGATAAAGGCGAGCACTCGCTGCTGCTCATCGGCCTGCACTATGTCGACGAGGCGACCGTCTGCGAGGGCGCCAGGAAGGTATCCGAACATCCGTTGGACCGACGGGCTCAGGTAGCGGATCGCAGCATCCTCACCCACGACGCAGATCACGTCGGAGGCGTTCTTGACGAGCGAGCTGAGCCGCGCCTCGGAGCGTTGGTTCAGCGCCTGTTCGGTCAACGCGGCGCTCTGCAGTGCGAGCGCCACCTCGGTAGCCAGCGTCGCGAGGCTTTCCTCCGCGGCGCGCTTCAGCCGAGTCGCGGACAGCACAGACAAGACTCCCATGAGCTCCTCGCGGATAGCGAGCGGCGCGACGGACCACGTCTGTTCTGCACGCTCCAGCGTGACGACGCGACGCTCGCGCAGATCCGCGTGCACCGTCGCAGGGAGGTCGGCAAGGGCTACGGAGGGAAGACTCGCGGCATCCCGATCGCTGCTGCCAACAGCTGTCAGATGGCACCCACCGGCAGCGGTGAGATATAGCCGCGCGACGACGTCCTGGTCGACCACCGACCGCGCCGCCTGCAGCGCTGCCGCGTAGATTTCCTCCCGACTGATGGCTGCCACCAGGGCCTCGCCACCCATACGCAGTGCGGCTTCCCTGCGGACCGCCTCCTCATTCCGGTGAACGAGCCCCGTCATGCGCAAGAGAACGAGAGCAAAGAGGATCACCGATGTCGCGACCAATACGTAGCCGTCGAGCGATCCGCCCCATGACCCGTGCACGAGGAGCAAGATCGGCGCCGTCAGGGTGGCGCCGGAAAGCAGCGCGAGGCGATACCTGCTCAGGCGATCGCCCGGATCGGGCGCCGGCTCGGCCAGTTGCCGCATCGAGGGATGAAGCGCCGCCGCGCCCAGCAGGGCGTAGAAAGCGGCCCACCCGATGTCAAGGACGCCCCCGGTTGCGTAGCCGCCGTGCAGCAGCTTCCACCCGTAGATCGAGTCTGTCAGCAGCAGCATTGCCTGTCCGGTGAGAAGGAATCCGAAGGCTGCCCCGCGGCGGCGGCCTCCTACCGCCATGCGCAGGACGACGCCGAGGACCATGATGTCCATTACCGGGTAGGCGATCGAGGTGAGCTTCGTGCCCAGCGTCAGCGTGTGGTCGTGGGCGTAGGGCGCCATCAGGTAGACCCACGACAGCGCCGCGGCCCCCACGGTGATGATCAGCGCGTCGATCAGGCTGGCGCGACTGCGAGTCTCGTTGCGCTCGCGTATCAGCAGGACCAAACCCGCCACCATCAGTGGGCCGACAGTCAGGTAGAAGGCGTCGGCAATCGACGGGAACGGAAGCGCCCTCCCGAAGAGGCGCTCGTAGTTGTAGGCGAGGACATCGCCAGAGACGAAGAACGCCTGTGCGAGCGCGAACAGATACCAGGGCAGCCGGCGACCCTTGGAGCTCCTCCTGGCACCCACGATGAGCGCAACCACCGCCGAGCCGCCAATGATGTTGTAAACGGGACCGCTGTTGAGCCAGTGCAGCCCCACGAAGTGGCCCACGATGTACGCCGTGGTGAGTCCTGCGACTCCAACCAGATAGGCCGACCAGGCGTGAACGCGGGGGCGTCCAGACTGGCCGGGGCGATGTCTCACGCGAGCGAGGCGGCCCAGGCCGTGCCGAAGGCAGCCACGCTTGGCGTCAGCGGCACGAATTCCGAGCAACACACGGCTCCCATGGCCACCACCTCGGCAAGCGTTGCGGGGAAGATAACGTCGTGCTCGCTTGGTGGGCAGATGTTGTGAGTAGCGCCGCGACGGAGGCTCCGGCCGAGGCCGCGGGTTCACGCGCCGCCGGGCAAGGACAACCGGCCCGGCGGCGCGCTCAGTTCAGCGACTCGCGGCGGGAGAAGCCTGCCGGGGACCGCCGTGGCCCTCGCCCGCGCCGGCCCATGGCAGCAGGTACGCGCGGTAGCTGTTCACCCCTGCCGGGAACGCGGCGTTGAAAACGAGCCGGCCCGAGCGATCGAACTCCGAGAGGTATGGAAGCGATCCCCATCCCACGAACAGGTCTCCGCCGTCAGTGGTCTGGGCATCGCCCTGAGACGGCGCGAGCAATCCCTCGGGCTGATTCGCGGAGGCGATCAGCGTCGCGACGTGGGCCTTCTCATCGAGCTTCAGCGTGACTGCGCGGCTGTTGGCGAACTCGGAGGTAGCGGACGCCTCGTTGTCGAACACGCTGTATACGTCATGTCCGAGAGCCTCGGGATCGTGCTGCCACGCGAATATCTCACCCGCGCCGTCCAGTGCCTGCCCAGGCGCCGCGGCCAGCGTGAAGCTCGAGGCCTTGCCGCCGAGCTGCCAGATGATGCCGCCGCTTTGGCGGTCGACCTTGTAGACCGTCCACGTGTTGCGTGCGTCGATCAGCAGCTTGCCGTCCGTGTCGAGATGCACCGCGTTGATGTGAAACCAGTCCCACGGCGTGCTCGGCGAGGCCGGCAGCGGCTGCTCGCTCTGGCCGAAGGGGACGTGGTCGGCGCTGTTCCACTGGAAGAGCACCTTGCCCGTGGCGATGTCGACCTCCTGCACGACGCCGTTGACGATGGCCTGGTCGGCCGGCCCGCCGATCGCGCTCAGATCGGCGGTCGCCGTGGTGTAGGACAGGATCAGCGCCGTGTTCTGGGGCGTTATCAGGAACTCGTGTCCGTCCGCGCTGAGTCCACTGCCGGCGTTGACCGCCGCGATCTGCTGGAAGTGGTCGTTGTAGATGTAGTCGGTGCCGGTTGAGACACCGCCGAGCCCTGTTCCCTGCCACCAGGTGAGGACCGGCTTGCCGTGATAGGTCTGGGCGCGGAAGTCAGCCGCGGTCTGACCCTGGGGGACGGCGTGGAACCACACGACTTTGCCCTGGCTGTCGAGGATCTCGGGGCCATTCGCATAGCTGCTCGTGTCCCCTGTTGGCGATATGAAGATGTCGCCGCCGAGATCGCCACTTGACGTGAGGACGCTCACCGGCGGTGGCGAGGCGGGTGCCGCAGCCGCGGCGCTGATCGGAAGGATGGGGAGGACTCCGCCGAGGGTCGCTAGTGCGGCGAGGACCACACGGCGAGATCGCGGACGAGACCCGCTCGATCGGGTGTCTGAGTACTGGTAGCGGTGCACTTTCGTTCTCCTTGCTTTGAAGGTGTTAACGACGAGGGGTGAGTTGGGCCGGGCGTGTGCCCGGCCCAACTCAGAGGGACGCCCGGCCGGAGGCTTCCCGGCCGGACAGGGAGCGCATGAGGCTCGTCAGGTGCGACTACATCGCTCGCCCGCGCCGACTCGCGCGGTGATCGCGCGAGTCATGAGCCCTACCGGGCAGATCGGCTCCAGCCGGTAAGGAGGCGTGAGTTCGAGCATTGCTCAGTAATCATATCGACAATATGGGAAACATGAAGCCCCAGTCGGAACGCTCCGAGCTGAGCGACCGCAGCGCGTCGCTCAGCTCGTCGCCTCCTTGCCGTAGCTGCCGTCGCGAAACTCCTCGCCGAGCCCTCGACGCGTCGGAGCCCAGCCCAGCTCGGCTCGGGCCTTGGCCGCGGCGGTTCCCTGGTCGAGCAGCAGGACCTCGGCGAAATAGTCGCCCAGGCGCGCCTTGGCCTCGTCGTCGGACCCGGGCACCGCTCCCGGAGCGCCCGCCGCGACAGCGGCCGCCTCGGTCAGCTCGGCGACCGTCGGGTTCTGTCCGTCGCCGACGATGTAGCGGCCGCGCGCCGAGTCCTGCTCCAGGACGAGACGGAAGAATGTCGCGAGATCCGCGACGTGGACCGTCGACCAGTGCTGCTGTCCGGTGCCGAGCACGATCAGATTGCCGGCGTCGTCCCGGGGCGATCCCAGCAGCAGCCCCGGAATCCCTCCGCCGCCGTCACCGTAGGCAAGGCTCGAGACGATCACGACTCCGCGCATGCCCGAAGCGCCGAGCACCCGCTGCTCGATCGGCTCCTTCCACGCCACCAGTGGAGGCGCATCGATCGGGGACTCCTCGCTCGCCGAGAGGTTGTTCCCGTAGATCCAGATCCCGCTGACGTGCAGATAGGGCTTGCCGGTTCCGGCGAACGCCTCCAGCGCCGCGTCGACGACCGCTGAATCCAGGTCCGCGCTCGTGGCGTCGCCCGGGCTCGCGGTGTGGATTGCGGCATCGGCAGCGCCCAGGATGCCCACGACCGACGCCTGGTCGTAGAGGTCGACCACGGTCGCCGCTGCGCCACGGTCGGCGACCGTATCGGCCTGGCCCGCATCGCGGACGAGCGCCGTCATCGAGTGACCGTGCTCTTGCAACTCGCTGAGAACGTGAGATCCAATGAACCCTGTTGCACCGGTGAGCGCCACTTTCATGACCGAAGCCTCCTGTCTTGCTCGTTGTCGATCAATCGCTTGATTGAGACTAGCGCGACGACACGCTTTGTCAAGCATCCGCTTGACTTGTTTGCCGAGCGGAGCAAATCAGCGCGGCGAGTCAGCCCGAGCCTGCGCGAAATGCTCCTGCAACTATCGGTACGAGCAACCGCTCGATCTGCTTATGGGACTTGTTCCTCAGCTCGTCCGCCACCGGCGCCAGCACAAGCCAGGTGATCAATCCGGCCACGCAGCGGGTGCGGAAGATCAGCTCTTGATCCTTCACACCGTGGAGATTGGCCTTGAGCACCCGAAGGACGGCGCCACGAATCCGCTCGAAACGGACATCGAGCCGACCAGATCCCGCCGGAGGCCCGATCCCGGCGCGCGCCACGATCCGCATGACCGCGAGATCGCGACCTCCTGCGACCAGCGACGCGATCAGCGGGCGGGCGAAGGCGGCCGCCAGCTCCTCAAGGCTGGAGCCTGGATCGAGCGCGCTGACCGCCTCCTCCTGTGCGTCGAGGTAGCGCTCGAGCGCGTGCTCGCTCGCCGCGTCACACAGTGACTTCAGCGAGCCGAAGTGGTAGCTCACCGCCGCGACGTTCGCGTCGGCGGCGTCCGTCAGCTCCCGGAGGGTCACACCGTCCTCCCCACGTTCGGCCAGCAGGTCGAGCGCGGCATCCATCAGTCGCGCACGGGTCCGCAGGCCCACCTCGCGACGCTGGTCTGGCCTCCCCGATTGCACACAACTTATTCAATCAGATGCTTGACACGGCAGTTCGGCAGGCTACCCACGGGGCCTGCGGGCGCGAGCGCGGGGCAGCGATACGATCGCGCTCATTCCGCCCGCACGCTGTTGGTGACCGTGCCGAGACCGTCGATCTCGACCTCGACGGTGTCGCCCGCGCGCAGGAAGCGCCCCTTGGAGGCCCCCACGCCGGCGGGCGTACCGGTGGCGATGACGTCCCCGGGGACCAGCGTCATCGTGCGTGACAGCCAGGCGACGGCCTCCGCAACGCTGAAGATCTGCTCGCGGGTCGTTCCCTGCTGGAGCACTTCCCCGTTGACACGCGTGCGCAGCGCGAGGTCCTGGATGTCGACGATCTCGTCCATCGTCACCAGCGCTGGCCCGCAGGGCGCGAACGTGTCGATCGCCTTGCCGCTCGTCCACAGCGGATTCTGCAGCTGCAGGTCGCGCGCGCTGACGTCGTTGAACGGCATCGCCCCGGCGACGTAGGCGAGCGCCTCATCGGCCTGCACTCGGTGGGCCGTCCGCCCGATCACGACGGCGAGCTCGGCCTCGTAGTCGACGTACTCGGAATGCGCGGCCGGGAGCACGATCTCCTGCCCGCTGCCGATCAGCGAGTTGGCGAACTTGGCGAACCACAGCGGTGCCGTCGGCGGCTCCTGGCCGGACTCGGCCGCGTGATCACGGTAGTTCAGCCCGAGGCAGATGATCTTCTCGGGATCCGGCACCGGCGCGAGCAGGCGCACGCTTGCGAGCGCCACTCGCTCGGAGGACTCAGCCGCGCGCGCACCCAGCGATGCCAGGCCTGCGGCGTCGAGCGTCTCGAGCAGCCCGCGGACGGTGGCGGCGGGGGCGTCGAGGGCGACGGCGGGCAGGATCTCCTCGCCGACGAGTACGCCGGCCGCGGGGCCCGAGCCGTCTTCGTAAGTGAGCAGACGCATCCCGCTAGGCGCCGAAGAGCGCGTGCTCCTCGGTCATGAAGAGCGACGAGCGCTCGAAGTCGATGAACCTCGCCTCGTCCTCCGTCAGCGTCTCGTTGGCGCGCTGTCCATCCTCTGAGGCGGTCGCCGCGATGAGGGCGTCCAGTGAGTCCCACCAGATTTCCGCCAGCCCGTCGTATGCCTCGGCAGTCCCACGCGAGGCGGCGAGCGCTCCATGCAGATTCGTATCGAGCGTGTGGGCCTGGACGTAGCGCTTCGCACCGAGCCCCTCGAGCAGCCTGCTCGCGAGTGGGCCGTGCTCCTCGAGCCAGTAGCGGTGGAACTCCTCGGGAGGAAGATCCTCGCGGCGACGGATGACGAAGACGAGCTTGATCACTGGGCGGACGCGAATCTAGCGCACGTGGCGCCCGATGTGATCGCGGCTTACTCGCGGTCGGTTTCCTGAAAGGCAGCAGCGGGGCTGCTGGCGAGTCCCTTGCCGACGAGATCCCGGATGTCGCAGCTCACGAGGCTGCTTCCTGCGTAGCTGGCTGCCGCGACATAGGCTGCGTCGTACGCCGACAGCGCGTGCTCCTGCGCAAGCTGGGCTGCGCGGGCGAGCAGCGTCTGTGTCGAGAGCAGAACTCCGCCGTCGCTTGCGATCCGCTCGATGGCTTCGAGCAGGGGCGAGACCAGCTTGGGTGCTCGCCACGCGCGAATCGCAACGTTGGTGACCTCGTATCGGGCGAGATCGAGCGTGGCGAGCGTGACAGCGCCGTCACTGAGAATCGCCCTCGCCGGCGTGTGCAGGTCATCGTCACGGTCAAACGCCGCGAGAACCACGCTCGCATCCAGGAAGAGCGTGCTCAAGTCGCGGGCCGGCTGTCCTTCACACGCTCGGCCGCCTCGCCCCCATGCTTTCCGGGACGTGCCAGGAGGGCACGCATGGCCGCCGCGCGATCGGAGCGACGCTCACGTAGCGCCGAGTCGGCGAACTGTCGCAGCACGGCACTCCGGGTGGTGCCCAGGCGGTCGGCCTCGGCGTCGACCTCACGGAGGAGGTCGTCGGGCATCGACACCATCACCTTCGCCATAGCGGCAGTATACCGCGGTATACCGCTCAGCACGCCCGTCGACTCGGAGGAAGAGCGGTCACGCCGACGAAGTGACCGCTCTCTCCATCGCCCTCTAGCTTGCTGCCGCGCGTATTACCGTCGTCATCGCAGGTCCACCGATCGGCTTGACGGACACCGATTGTGCCGTCGGGTCGGCGCGCACAAAGACGTTATTCGTGACCGGGACGCCGCTACTCGAACCATCGGTGTCGGTAACGGTCACAGAAGCACCGTCGGGCACGAGGCCGTAGATGACCGGACCAGAGCTTGGCCGCAGCACCATGACCAGACAGCCGGCGTCGGCGTTGGCGAGAGGACCACAGACTTCCGTTGTCAATAGGACCCCGGATACCGCTAGACAGATCCCCCTCCGACCGGGAATAACCCATGCTTGAGTGTCGTTGATCTCGACAGCCACGGCGCTTGTCGGCTCCAGTGCGAATTCCGAAACCAGTGTCCCCGGCGCAGTGAGGTGTGTTGCGGTGCCGGCGGGCAAGGCAGCTCCGGATGAGGACCCAGCCAGAACCGAGAACCGGCTGCCGAGACGGCGATCTGCCGACTGGGTCGGTTTGGCGGGGATTCGCGGCGTGGGGGCTGCGGCCGACACCGCGATTGCGGCCAAGGCTGCGATTATCGCTGCGACGATGACGGTAATGAGTGAACGTTTCATATTGTCCTAGCTCAGCTGACGTAGAGTTCGTAGCGACAGTGGATAGTGTCGTTGGCATTGGTGGCGTTCCAGCACTTGTCGAAGCTTTCCGTTTTGATCGTCAAGGTTTGACTCGCGACGTTGCCACCACACGCCTCCCCCGGTTCGCTGTAGCCGAACCCGGACACCCAAAACTGGATCTCAATACAGCCACCGCTCTCGTTGCGAGCTTCATTTTTGTGCATGAGCCCGTGTGGACCTGCACAACCTCCATTGAGCCCGACGGTCTCACTGCAATACAAGGGATTTTCAGCCAGTGCAGGCCCGGCCAGCGTGACTGCGATGGCCGCCGTTATTACAAGGGCTGCAATCGGTAGTCGCATTGAGCCGAGCCGCAGCAAGCCGTGACCTTGGCGCATCGATCCCCTTCCTGATAGTTAGTATGCGCGAATCATTCTAACTAGCCCACCAAGTCCGAGGAACCCCTGTTCCTGACTATCGCCGTCTTTCTCGAAGGTCGGTCCGAGCTCGGCCCATGAGGCGGAGCGCGTGGTATGTGACGACGATGGCGATGAGGAGCGCGACGAGGGAGTCCAGCCAGTACGTGCCGTTGGTTGCGAGGATGATCGCGCCGCTGATGGCCACGCCTATCGCCGCGGCGGCGTCGGCGACGGTATCGAGCATGACCGACTCCATGCTGAGGTCGCCATCGACGTCGCCGAGGATGAAGGCGCAGCCGATCATGGCCGCGGCGGCGATGACGCTGACGATCACCACGGGGAGGCCGTGGATCGCTGGGGCGCCCGTGATGAGGCGGTCGATCGCCCCGCCGGCGACCGTGAGGGTGACGATGAGCAGGAGGCTCGAGTTGGCGAGCGCCGCGAGCGTCGTCGCCCGTGGGCGAGCATCTTCGCGGCGGTTGAGGCGCGCGGCCGCGAGGCTGATGCCTGCTCCGAGGGCATCGCCGAGATAGTCAGCCCCCGATGCCAGCACCCCGAGCGAGTGCGAAACGAGTCCCACCGTGAGAAGCCCGGCGACCATCGCCACGTTGATGGCGAGCACGAGCCCCAGGCGCCTATCTTGGCTCAGGGCCGTCACCGGCGAGAGCTTTTCAGGTCAGGCAGCCGCTTAGGGCAGAGCCGAGTCCTGCCCGTCGCGTGAGAGGGCCATCCAGGCGAACCGCCCGTCGGTGCTCGAGTCGCCGGATTTGATCGCGACCCGCTGCTCGAAGATCGGGCCGTCGTGAACGAACGTGTGGAACTCGCCACGCTCGCCGCACGGATCGGCGTGCTCGGGTAGCTCGTCTAGGAGCTCCTCGTCGAAGGTGCGGCCGAGGAAGCCGTGGTCGAGCTGCTCGCCATCGACGGACACGACGATCGCCTTGAAACCGTGATCGATGAACGACCGCGCGAGCGCCCCCGTCTGGCACCCCCACAGCGGGAACAGGGCCCTCCGGCCAGCGTCCTCCATGCGTGCTTCGCGGTAGGCGCGGAGGTCCTCCAGGAAGAGATCGCCAAATGCGACCGTCGCAACTGTGTCGAGCGGTGGCGCGGCAAAAGCCTCTGACAGGCGCTGCTCGTAGGTGACGTTGGAGGCGGCAGGCGGCAGCGCCACAGCCGCCAGGGGCAGGCCGACGGCGTGGGCCTGTGCGGCGATGAGGTCGATCGGGACGCCGTGGTGGGGGACCGTTCGGCTGGACTCGTCGAACGTCGTGAGCAGAACGGACGGAGGAGTGCCACAGCGGCTCAGCTCGAGCAAGGCGAGGGCGGAGTCCTTTCCCCCGCTCCTTGACAGCGCGACGAGCTCGCTCATCCGGGGCTCAGCACTAGCCGACGAGGCCGGCGCGCCTCGCACCTCGCATCCCCCGGGCGAGGCTGACGCAGCCGACGTTGTAGAGGAGCTTCGAGCGGGGAAGGCGGTAGCCGGACTTCGTGTGCGGCGCGTAGCGGACCGACCCGTCGTCGTCGGAGGTGAGCCATCCGGTGTGGATCCGCTGCTCCTGGCCGACCATCCGCGGCCAGAACTCGTGCGATGTCAAGCCGGCGCGACGGCCGCCCGGTGGCACCGAGCCCGGGAGAGCCGTCAGGCGCAGGCCGCTCGCATCGGGGTGGGCGGCGGAGACCGGCACGACCTCGGGCAGCTCGTCCGATCCGCACCAACCGAGGAGGGTGTGCGGGAGGCGGTCGGCGTGCGCGGCCACCGACGTGACGTCCACGCGTGGGCCGGTCCCGCCCCTCGGCTCCGCTTGTGAGGCGGGCAGCGCGGCCCGCTCGGCGCCTGAGACATGGGGATCCTCCCGCGCGGTGGTATCCGGGTAGGCGATCACGCGCTCCACCTGGATGTCGATTGCCACGCGCTGCCAGTAGTAGACGTCGAGAGCGCGACCCAGCACCCCGCCGGACCTGGGCACAAGGAACCGGTCCCAATTGGGGGCGATCGACTCGAGCCAGGCGCGGTCGGGGATCGTGGAGAACGAGGCGCGCCCCTGGACGACGATGAACCCGGGCCGGTGGCTGAAGCCGTGCTCGCGCGCGTGGTAGGCGATCGCGACGCCGGGATTTCGCCGCACGCGGTCGAGCTTCTTCCACAGGCCGAGGGAGGTCGTCAGCGTCACCGTCCCCTTCTCGCGGTCGCGCAGCCCCAGCGGCGCCATCGGCACGATCGCGACGCCTTTGGCTGGGGTCAGATAGGCGAACCCAGCGGCCAGGTCGCCGGTGAGGATCTCATCGACCGCATCGCTCCAGCCAACGGGCACGGACGGAGGCTAACAGCGCAAGCGCGTCCGGCATTCGGTCGGGCTTCACTTTTCTGGCCGGCGCAAACCTACAGACCGAGGAGAGCTCGCCGGGCGAGGCGGGCAGCAGACGCCCGCCTCGCCCAATGAGAGAAGGGTGGCTCCTCGCCGTGCTCCTTCTAGGCGGCGTTGACGGTCGAATCGGCCTGGACGTTCAGGTCCTTGTTCTCCGGGACGAACTTGCTCGCGATGAATGTCGCACCCTGCGGGTCGGCGATGACCGTCGTCCTGACCCAGGGAGCATCGAACGGCGGGACGACGACGTGGCCGCCAAGCTCGGTGGCCTTTGCGGCCGTCGCGTCGGCATCATCGACCGCGAACGTCACGCTCCAGTGCGGGGGGACATCGGGTTGGTCGGCCGCGATCGGGTTGAGTGCCGCCACGACGTCGGCGAAGCCCTCCGGAGCACCGGTGCTCGCCATCCGCTCGCGAAGCCCCGGGTCGCCGCGTTCGAGGAACTCGCCGTAGCCGGGTAGCTGCCACATCTCGGCACCGCCGCCAAGGTTGAGCGTCTGCCATCCGAACACCTCGCCGTAGAACGACTTCGCGCCCTCCGGGTTCCTGGTGTTCAGGCCGTTGAAGTTCAGCGAACCGGCTTCGTTGACGACCTGAGCGCCCCTGTGCCGCTTCGCCTCCCAGACGGCGAACGTCGCCCCCTCGGGGTCCGTGAGCACGGCCATCCGCCCGGCATCCATGACGTCGAAGGGAGCCGTCACGACCTGCCCTCCGGCGCCGAGTGCCTTCGCGGCGGTGTCGTCGGCGCTGTCCACCCAGATGTAGGTGTTCCAGGTCGCCATCGGTGGCGCACCTTCAGGTGGCGAGGAGACGGCGGCGACATCGCCGCCGCCGAGACGAGCGATGAAGTACGAGCCGGGTGCGTCGGCGGGCATGACATCCTCGAAATCCCATCCAAAGAGTCCTCTGTAGAAGGCGACTGCGGCCTGTGGATCAGGCTGGCTGGTGTCCACCCAGCATGGGACGCCGGGCAGGTATCCGTCTCTCATGGGCATTGCTGCTCCCTTCTGGCTTGTTGACATCTGGACGCACCGTACGGTTGCTTTAGGTCAGGATCTGTCCTCGATGATCGGGAGCATGCGAACGCGATGAGTCAGACGGCAAGCCGACTTCTCGAGCTGCTCTCGCTGCTCCAGGGACGCCGTGACTGGCCCGGCAACGAGCTTGCCGAGCGCCTCGAAGTGTCGGGTCGGACGATCCGGCGCGACGTCGAGCAGCTGCGCCAACTTGGCTACCCCGTCGACTCGCGCACCGGCGCCGCCGGCGGATATCGGCTTCGCGCCGGCACCGCGATGCCGCCGCTGCTCCTTGACGACGAGGAGGCGATCGCGATCGCGGTCGGCCTTCGCACCGCCGCCGGCGCCTCGGTCGCCGGCATCGAGGAAGCCGCCGTGCGGGCACTCGTCAAGCTCGAGCAGGTTCTGCCGGCGCATCTGCGCCGTCGCGTCGCAGCGCTCGGCTCGGCTACGTTCACGCTCCCGGTCGCCGGCCCGACCGTCGAGCCGCAGCATCTGACGACCATTGCCGCAGCCTGCCGCGACTCGGAGCGCCTTCGCTTTCGCCTACCGGAGCCGCGATGGCGCGGCCAGCCGCCGCGAGGTCGAGCCGCATTCGCTCGTCAACCACGGCCGCCGCTGGTATCTCGTCGCCTGGGATGGTCTCCGCGAGGATTGGCGCACTTTCCGCATCGACCGCCTGACCAAGCCGGCGTCCACCGGCGTGCGGTTCACGTCGCGCACGCTCCCTGCCAGCGATCCAGCGGCGTTCGTTCGGGACAGCATCACGGGAGCACCAAATCGATTCGAGGCAGTCGTCATCCTGCGGGTCGCCGCGGCTGAGATCAGTAGCCGCGTCCCGGCGTCCTGGGGGACGATCGAGCCGATCGACGCAAGCACGTGCGAGTACCGGACGAGCGAGGACAACCTCAGGTGGCTGGCGTTGCGGCTTGCCATGCTCGACGTCGACTTCGAGGTGCGCGAGCCGCCCGAGCTGCTCGAGCACCTGCGGATACTCGCGTCGCGCCTGCGGCGCGTCGCTCGTTGATGGTGCACTTCCCGAAGCCTGAGGACGCGCTCGCGGCCGCGGGTATCTAGGCGCGTCCGAGGTTCGGCGGATAGAGTGTTGCTCTGGAGTGTTACTCTTGGCACCCATGGCAGTCGACACCCGCCAGAACATCTTGGACGCGGCGCTCGAGTCCTTCCTGCACGAAGGCTATGAGCAGACGACGATCGCGCGCATCCTCGAGCAAAGCGGAGCCTCGAATGGCGCGCTCTTCCATCATTTCGCTAGCAAGGAGGCGATCGCAGAGGCGCTCTACGTGCAGGGGATCGCCTCATTCCAGGCCGGCCTCTGGGAGATGCTCCGCCGCCGACCGCGATCCCTGCGGGCGGCAGTGCGTGGCACGATCGCCCATCAGCTGAGCTGGGTCGAGCTCAACGGCGACCTCGCTCGCTTCGTATACATGCGCGGTCACCTCGACTGGGACTCGCAAGGCGCCGCGGAGGTCTCGCTGCTGAACGCAAAGCTCGGCGACGCATTCCGGGCCTGGATGGCCCCGCTCATCGACCGCGGCGAAATACGCGTCACGTCGATGCTGTTGATCTCGGCGATCGTCAACGGCCCGGCACACGCGATTGCGAGGCGATGGCTCGCGGGGCAGCTCGAGAATCCGCCGACCTCCTACGCGGAGGCGCTCGCCGACGCTGCGTGGGCTGCGCTTCGGGGTACGCCGATCCAGGCGCCGCTGTCGGAGCGGCCTGCGCCGGTGCGGGGTCGCATAACGATCGAGCTGCTCGACGACGACGGCTCCGTCACGGCGCGCGCGCAGCAGAAACTCGACCTTGACACCGAGCGCGGGGGATCGCTGGGGCGATCCAGCGGAGGGGAGACAGGATGAGCACCACGACTACAGACCTTGCTGAGGCTTTCGGACTCCCGGCCGAGCATCTTCAGCTCCGGGCCGAAGCTAGGGACCTCGCCGAGCTGTTTGGCCCACGGCACCGCGAGGTACGCCTCAGCAGCTCGGAAAACGGCGAGCTGCACCCCGAGCTCTGGGCCGAGATCTCCCGCCGCGGGTGGCCGGGTCTGCTGATACCGGCCGAGCATGGCGGGACCGGGGGAGGCCTGCTCGCCTACGCCGTCGTGCTGGAGGAGCTCGCTGCGGCCAATCTGCTGCTCTGGCCGCCGGTACTCGACTCCGCGATCGCGCATTCGATCGTTCAGGTCGGCCCGGATGCCGTCCGGCGGCTCTGGCTCGAAAGGGTCACCTCTGGCGAATGTCACTTCGGTCTGGCCGTCACCGAGCCGCAGGTGGGTCACAACGTGTTCAGAAGCGCGCTGACGATCGAGCGAGACGGTGAGGGTTACCGCCTGAACGGCCTCAAGGCGATCACATCGGCGACCGACATGGTCGACCGCGTGCTGGTGTTCGGTCGCTCCCCACGTCGAGCCGACGATGACGGTCCCGCGCAATTCACCACGGTACTCGTCGATCCCAACGGGGAGGGCGTGACGATGACGGAGGTGCCGATGCGCCACCGAGAGGGTGTCCGCCAGTTCGAGCTCGGCTTCGACAGCGCCCCAGTCCCCGGCGACGCGCTCGTCGGCGTTGAGGGCCAGGGTCTGCTGACGCTCTGGCCGAGCACCCATATCGAGCGTGTGCTGATGGCCGCACTGGCAGTAGGAAACTCCCGCTACTGCATTGACAGAGCGCTCGAGCGAGCGAACGATCGTGGCGTCTTCGGAAGCAAGCCGATCGGTGCCGAGCAGGCGATCCAGCACCCGATCGCGGAACTCCACGCTCGCCTCCAGGCCGTCCAGCTGTTCGTCCACCGCACCGCTGCGCGCTTCGACGCCGGGAGCGACGGCTTCCAGATCGCTGGAGAAGCGAACATGGTGAAGATCCTTGCCGCCCAACTCGTCTTCGACGCCGCCGACCACATGATGCACACCTTCGGCGCTCAGGCATGGGACGAGCGGGAGGGCCTGATGGATCTCTACCACGACGCGCGCCTGTCGCGGTCTGCCCCGGTATCTCAGGAGCTTGCGATGAACTTCGTCGCACAGCACGTGTTGGGTTTGCCCACCCACCGCTAGAACGGCCACACACTGCCGGGTGGCCTCGGGACTCGAGCCCGAGGCCACCCGATGCAGCGGCTGACTTCGACCCGGCGAAGACGTCAGCCGGCGAAGGAGTTGAATTCGCCGAGCGGGTTGGGCAGCGTCGGCGTGAAAGGCACGAACGTGTACGGGTGTGACACGTCGAAGCCGGCCGCTTCGGCAACCGACTTGACCGCGAACGGCTCGAGCGCTTCGACGGCCTGCGAGATGTTCGTCAGCCCGAGGGTGCGCTCATAGCCATTGTTGTTGGGCGGATCGACCGACTCGGCCACTTTCTGAATCCCCGTGATGTTCTCGATCGGACCGCCGTCTCCGCCCGCCACGCCCGGACCCACGACGCGCGCGAGCGTGCGGTGGTCTGACTCGATGCCCATGATTCGAGCAGCGGTGACTTTCAGATCCGGCGTGCTGAAGTCGCGCACGCCGACCAGATAGGCGGCGATGAACGCGTCCTCCAGCGTCACCAGGATGTTGAGCGTCGTCTGCGCGTCGGTGAACATGTTCGGCGGGTAGTAGAAGCTCGTGAAAGGCGTCGGCTTGCCGGTCACGCTTTCCTCGAGCAGGTAGTGCGACATCTCCTCCTGAACGGCCGCTTCGAGGTAACCCTGGTCGTCCGACGCCAGGTTTTTGAAGAACGGCGCCGTGTTGATGATGTTCGTGTACGTCGTCACCGCGAGAGCCTCCGCGATCTGCGCAGCGCCGAGGATGGCGAGGTCTCCGCGAGATGCCTTGCTGTTGCCGGGAGCAAGAGAGCCCGGCTTCGCAAACGCCAGCGCCGGTCCGAGCGCTCCGAGTCCGGTAGCCGTCGCACCTGCGGCGGCCGCGCCCTTGAGGAAGCTCTTGCGCGTTGCCGGCGCGGTCCATCGACTGGCCGGCGGATCGGCCGTCGCTGCGTTGCGGATTGAGGTGTCCTGCTCGTAGTGCATGCGTATCTCCATTCCCTGGTGTCTTGGCCGTTCCAGCCGTGAACTTCGGCTTTGGGAGGTTGAGAGTGTCTGGCCCATCCTCCAGATGGCATACGTACGAGCTCCAGCGCCGGATCACTCGCCTCGCCTGGAGGTCCTCGCGGCGGGTCGCTCACCGTCAATGGGCGTGCGAGAGCACGCAGCCGACCAACCGACCTACCGACCGACACGCCGGCGAGCCGGCAGGCCGGTCGGCATCAGCTAGTTCAGGAGCCGTTGTTGACGATCGCCTGGTAGGCGCGGCATGGCTCGTTGCGCAGGCTCGGGCACGCCGGCAGGCCGGTCGGGACGCTGACACCCGGCACGATCGGGAGGATCAGGCTCGACGGCTTCAACGGCGCGAACATGACCGACACCGTCCCGGTGGTGCCCGCGGGCTGCGTCTGACTGAACGACCAGATCGGCTGCGTGCCGTTGGGTGCCGCGATCGTCACCCGGATGCGCGAGCCCGCGCGGTACGCGTGCCCCTCGAAGTAGAGCGGGATCACGACCGGGACGAACTGTCCTTCGGGCATCGGCCGCACACTTGATGCGAGGAACGTGGGGATCGGCTGGAGCAGCGTCGGTTCCTGCTTGAACATGTTGTTCGAGGTGGTCGCGAGTTTGCGCTCGCTCGCCCGGATCCAGCCGTTCTGCACGAAGGTCTCGTTGCCGTCGGGACGCACTTCGCTGACCGTCGCCGTGAGGTCGACGTCTGGAGTCGAGGACTCGACCCAGAGATGGACCGCGCCCCCGCCGATGGCGGTGGCGTCGGACGTGAGCGGCGCCGACACGTAGGACACAGCCGAGCCTGCCGGGGGCTGCGCCCAGTTGTATTCCCACTTGGAAGCGTCGCTCCAGAGGCCGCCCGTACCGGTGTTGCCCGGGTAGTCCGTCGGCGGCAGCGCATTGGCGTCGGAGGTGTAGGAGTCGACGCCGTGGGAGGTCGGCTTCTGTTCATTCAGCGTGCCCCCCGGCCCGAGATACAAGGTCTGGGCGATCGTGCCAGGGATCGGGAATGCGGAGAACGACTCTTCGAAGCCCGGGTACGGATTGCCAGCCGCGGTCGTGCCGCCGATCGGTGCTTCACCTGCGCCGTTGTCGAACAGGACCCGGATCTGAGGGAGCGCTTCGAAGGCCGCCAGCGCCGATTCGTAGGTCGGCTGCTCCTGAATCGGGTCCGGCGGCAGCGTGACTACATCGCCTTCAGGGAGCCCCATGGCTTCCTTGTAGACGAGTGGGGCCGCGGCGCGCACGGGCACTTGGTTTTCGATCGGTGCCTTGTGGGCGACGTACAGCTCCAAGAAGTCGTACATCCTGTTGTACGTGGCCGGATCGAGCGAATCGATGTGGGCGCCGTTCGTGAACGTGAACCACTTGCGACTCGTGCCGGTGAAGTGCTGAGCCAGATCGGCACAATGGCCCCCGGTCTGCTCGTCCTCCCACTGGCAGGCCATGAACGTCGGCACGTTGATCTTGTTGACGAACGTGACTGGGTCGAGCGGGTCGGCCACCTTCGGGTTGTATGTCGAGTTTTCTTTGATCTTCTGCAGCAGGTTGGCCGCCTCGCCGTGGAGGGACTGGTTGGCCGCGCAGGTCGCGTCGCCTTCTTTGATCCGCGTGTTTGCCCATTCCTGGCCGTGCCCGGGGCCGGTGGCCGGTTCGGCGTTCTGCTGGCGCTGTTCGGCCCAGGCGACCGCGAAACCGTTGTTGAGGATGCCGCCGGGGTAGAGCGTCGTCGCAGTTGAGTCGATCACCGACACGGGCGCGATCGCCGCGAGGTCCGGCGGCTGCTCCTGCGCGGTGAACAGCTGACTGATCCCGCCATAGGAGATGCCGAGCATCCCCACTTTGTTGTTGAGCACCCACGGCTGGTGCGCGATCGTCTCGATCACGTCGTAGCCGTCGAGATTCTGCAGCGGTTCGAAGAAGTCGAAGGCGCCGCCTGAGCAGCCGGTGCCGCGCATGTTCACGTCGACGACGGCGAAGCCCATCAGGTTGGCGAGCACCGCAATTCCGCTTTCCGGGCCGGCCGGGTTCGCGTACCCGTAACCCGAGTACTCGATCAGCGTCGGATAGGGCGGCGTGTAGCTCGGTGTCGGCACGCCCGGCTGCGGAAAGGTCGGAAACTGAAAGCTCGACGGCACGCCCGGCTCGCCCGCCGGACTGGTCGGCGGGTGGACGGTGATCGACAGTTGAGTGCCGTCACGCGTCGTCAGATACGTGTATCCGTTATCGGGGATCGACTGGTTGTAGAAGCTGGAATCCCACGGCGCCGCGGCTCCCGTGTGGACGGTGATCGGGGCAGACAGTTCGCCCGTGGAGGCCACGCGAACCCGGTAGCCGATTGCCGGCTTCACGTTCCGGAATAGCAGTCCTCCCAGCGAGTCCGCGTTCTGCGTGTACACGGTCGCGCCTTTCGAGCTCAGCAGCGACGCCTGAGCGCTGGGCGCCAGGCCGGTGACGTCCACCTGATTCACGCTTCCCTGCGCGCTGAAGGCAGTCGCGCTCGCGGCCGCCACGAGCCAGACGGCGAACGCCAGAAGCGTACCGATGACACTGATCCGCACACGACGCCGAAGCATCGACCCCACCACCAAGCGCTGACCCGTTCCTGCACAGCGCACGCCCCGACGATCGCCATTCATTCGGTTAATCCCCCATCCCGCGCACGCGCAGTAGTTCGGTCCCCCGCTTCGGCCCGGTCCCATAGTCCGGCACCAGCTGGAATGCGCCTCTATATACCCAAGGTACGTGCGTTCTAATCATCGACGCCGCACGCACGACGGGATCGCCTTCAACCCGACCCCTGTCCGTCACCCGTGCCTATCATGGCGCCGTGCTCGCGGAGCGAGTATGGCCCACCGAGAGAGCATCCTCTCTTGCCTGTCGGTCACCCGCAGACGGTACACCTGCCGAGCCGGCTAGGAAGGCTGAGCGTGCTCCTCGTTGATCTTCTGGCGCTCCTCGAGGAGCGACCGCAGCTGGTCGCCGACCTCGGAGGAGATGCGCTTGAGATCCCATTTGCTGAGGGTGATCAGGCGCATCGGGGAGGTGGCGATGACGTCGGCCATGCGCCTGCCGCCGGAGAGCATCCCCATCTCGCCGAAGACGTCGCCCGGCCCCAGCGAGCCGATGACCTCGTCGCCCTTGATCACGTCGGCGGTGCCGGTCTCGATGACGATCAAGTCGTACGAGTAGTCGCCTTCGTGAACGAGACGCTTGCCGGCAGAGACCGCCGTCTCGCTCGCAAACACGCTGACCGTGTCAAGAGCCTTATCGGACAGCGACGAGAACAGAGGAATGGTCTTGAGCTGATCGGGATCCATGGTCTCTCAACCTTTCGCGATGGCAGTGGGAACAGACACCGGATTAACGACGTGGGACGCGCACGGCGGAAGCGGTTGCACTCTACCGACCGCTACCGCGATTGCGGCGCTCGTGCCCCCGGCGTGGGCCGGCGTCGCGGCCGGGATCGCTACAGCAGCCCTACCTGGCGCAGGATGGAGACGGAGTCGGAGTAGACGTCCTTACGCTTGACCTTCCCATCTTCGAACGGGATGACGTCCATGCCGTTCCATTCGATGCGCTTGCCGGACGGCTCGGCGACGATGTCTCCCCGGCTGAGCGCCTTCACGTGGGTTGCGCTGGCTGTCCACTCCTGCACGACGAGGTCCTCGCGCACGTAGAGCCTGCGTGTCTTGAACTCGATGTCGGGCCAGGACTCGAAGATGCCGGCGATGTGCTCCAGCGCGTTTTGGCCCTCGGCTCGCTCGCCGGCCGTGTGGTTCTCGAACACCATGTCCGGGGCGTGCATCGATCCGATCCGCGCGACGTCATGATCGTTCCAGGCTTCGTTGTAGGCGTCGATTCTCTCGCGCAACTCGTCTGTCGTCGTGCTCATGCCCACTCCATCGGTTCGAAGCCGCTCGATTGGGGCGCCGAGACGATGAGCACGCTCGCAGGCGTGTCGGTGTCGTTGTTGACAGTGCGCGAGTGTTGAGGGTCGATGCGGGCGAACGTCCCGGCAGGCGCCGGGTGCCCTTCGCCGTCGATCACGAGCGTCGGGTTGCCGGCGATGACGATGAACACCTCCTCCTGGTCGCGGCCGGTCTCGTCGTGCTCGGGGATCTGCTCGCCCGGTGGTATCTCCACGACATTGATGCCAAACGACCGCACACCGAGAGAGCGGCGAACGAGCTGCCAGTTGCCGACGGTCTGAAAATCGTCTCTCTGGGCGATCGTGAAGCTCACGAGGCCCGCCAGTCTAACCTGAGCGCGGCCTCACCAGGCGCGTCGGGCCCTGACCGTCTCCAGGGCGTAGCCGGCGAGCGAGATCGGCGACATGACGTACTGGTAACAGAAGAAGTAGAAGAACAGGCCACGCTTGTTCTTCCTGATGCGCAGGTCGAGCGATTGGAAGACGTGGCGCTGGTGATAGAACATCACGCCGCCGAGCAGCGCGTTGAGCGGGAGCACGAGGAGGGTCATCGGCCCGACGATCGCGAAGTTGCCGAACATCGCGAGGACGATCCCCGGGATGAACGCGAGCGTGAAAGTGGCGTCGATGAAGGGGAAGAGGAAGTTACCGGCGACCGAGTGCGAGTAGTAGTTGAGCTGCCCGAGCAGGCCGAGGCCGTGTTCCCGCAGGCCCTCGATCATGCCGCGCGCCCAGCGCCGACGTTGGCGCGCGAAGGCGCCCCACGAGTTGGGCGCATCCGTGAAGGCGACGGCGGTCGGCTCGAACACGCTTCGCCCGCCCTGGCGGAGCATCCGCCACGTCAACACGATGTCCTCGCCGATGCAGTTTGGCCACCCGCCCGCGAGTCGTAGTGCCGTGGCGTCGTAGACGCTGAACGCGCCCTGTGCGACGAGCGTCCCCTGGAGCAGCGCCTGACCGCGCTTGACGGTGGCGATGCCGAGGAAGTAGTCCCACTCCTGGGCGCGAGTGAGCAAGTTGTCGCGCGAGTTGCGCACGAGCACCGAGCCGGCCACGGCGACGGTGTCCGGCGGCGAAGAGACGAGCCGGGACACGGCGCGCGTGAGGGAGTACGGCATCAGCAGGGTGTCCGCGTCGATCGTCGCGATGAGCGGCGCGGTGACCGTCTGGAGGGCGGTGTTCAGGGCCGTCGCCTTGCCGCCGTGGGTGGCTTCGACGAGCCGCACGCGCGGGTCGCGCGCCGCGTACTCGGCCACGATTTCACGCGTGCGATCATTCGAGCCGTCGTCGGCGACGACGAGCTCGAACTCACCCGCGTAGTCCGAGCGCAGCGCAAAGTCGAGTGTCTCGGCGATCGACTGCTCCTCGTTGTAGGCGGCCACGAGCAGCGCGATGCGCGGAAACGTGCCGTCGAGTCGCAGCAGAGGCGGATCGTCGACGAGGATCGAACTGAGCAGTTGGATGTTCAGGTAGCCGGGCAGCAACGCGATGCCGGTGATCACCAGGACCGCGAGCGGCACTGTGATGTCGGCGCCGAGCGTCCTGATCCAGGTCCTCGAGAGCCACAGCGAGAACAGCACCCACAGGACTCCGGCGAGGATCGTCGCGGCGACCCGCAGGCGCAGTGGCACATACAGGCGCCGTCGTCGCCCGGCGGGGGACGGGTGGAGGCTTACACCGACGTCGACGGCAGCCGTCGCCGACTGTGCCGCGGCGGCCTCCACGCCTTCCTCCAAGATCGAAGGACGGGCGACGATCGATTGCTTGACTGGGTTTCTCATCGGCGGTGCGAAGAAAGGCTTCGTAGGCCGTATCGGCGGCGATCCGCCCCGGCTTTACCGCCGCCCGTCGCCGCACCCACTGGTGACCAGCTGGTGCGGCGTGCCCTGATCTCGAAGCTCGGCGTACCCGACGCACTAGCCTTTGGCGGATCCACCAAAGTCGACGAGGAGGATGCTCGTGCCGAAGTTCATAACCATCGGATACGGAGACCGTGCGGGATACGACAGCACCGATCGCTCGACCCGCGATGCCGCGCACGCTCACGACGAGCGCCTTCGCGCAGATGGAGCATTGACGGGCATCGCCGGTCATCCTGTGCAGGTCCGAAATCACGACGCTGCGGGGGTGGCCGTCACAGACGGACCGTTCCTGCGCTCCGAGCTCCCGGTCGCCGGCTTCGCCGTGATCGAGGCGGCTTCCCTCGAGGAGGCCGTCGAGCTGACCTCCAGGACCCCCTGTGCGGTCGCACACGGCGTCGTCGAGGTGTGGCCACTGGCCTCGGCGCCGTGATTCGCCACGGCGGCGTCGCGGCGCCGGCTCGCAGAGGTGTGTGAGCTCAGCGGGCCTTGACGGCGGGGAGCCCGATGTTGCCAGCGGCGTCGAGCGCGCGTATCGCGACGTAGCGGAGCGTCCCTTTTGGCAGCGCGTAGGTCTGCGTCGTGCCGGCGCTGGCGGGAGCGGGAGCGCCGCTCAGCGGCGTCGCCTGGGCGAAGGTCTGAGGTGTTATCGGGTTGGCCGAGGTGACGATCTGATAGCTCGCGGCCGTGCCGCACATCAGGTCTCCGCCCGGCGCTTCCCAGCTCACGACGCCGCTGGCCAGGTGGATGGCGAACGGCTTGCCCGGCGCGAGCGCATCTCGTGTGTAATCGCCCGAATTGGCGATGTCGTGATGGAAGTTCGGCCACGAGCTCGGCGAGCATGCCGACGCGGGCGTCGAGTAGACGGACAACGTGCCCGAGCGTGTGAGGGAGACGACGTCCTTCTTCGCGCTCGAGGCGGTGTCGAGCGTTCCGAGTGAGCCGAGCACCGGGGTGGCGACCAGCCAGTCGCCGGTCAGCTTCGGCCATTCTGGGCCTGCCGGCGCGCCGGCGGCGTCGTAGGCCTCCAGATCCTGGGAGGCGGTGCCCGCCACCACCTCTTGGGCGGGGGCGCCGCCGGTGACGTCGCCCACGACCTGACCGGTGATGAAGGAGAGATCGTTGTTGACCGCCGGGAAGCCTGGCGCGAACTCGCCGGTCGTCGCGTTCCATGACGCGGTGAAGTCCTGGCCGCCCTTCTGATAGTCGGGGGCGATGACGTCGAGCGCCCGGATCAGCCCCGCGGTCGGGGCGAACATATCGGTCGTCGTGCCGTCGAGCGTTCCGAACGCGGGCTCGCCGACGGTCGGGAAGGCTGGCGTGTCGACCTTTCCGGCGCTCGCCGCGAAGTCGGTCTGCAGCGCGTTGTACTGCGATCCGGTCGAGCCGTAGCAGGAGCTGCCGTCGGCGTTGAGGATGTACCCGGGGCCGGCGTCGGGCGTGACGCCGATCTTCAGGCCGCCGCCGCCCTGGGGGCAGGTGACGGGAGCGACGACGGGCGAGCCGTTGATGCCCTCGCCGACGTCGGGCAACAGGCCCGCGTCGATGATCCCGACCTTGACCGGCCACCCCGGGCGGATCGCCGAGGATGTGCAGTGCGAGCCTTCGCAGCTGAGGCCGCCGGTCGCGCGCGAGGCGGGATCGGCGCCGCCGGTCTTGAGCGCGTACACGCGGCCGTTTGCGAACGACAGCACGCCGCTGGCGCCGAGCACCCCGAGCGAGGCGGTGGTCGTCGCGGCGGAGTTGATCGGTCCCTCGTCGCCGGTGTTGACGAGGTACTCCTCGTTGGTGCCGACGATGATGCTCGGCGGCTTGTCGGGGCCGTCGAGATACGCGACGGCGGGCGTGTCGACGATCTTGCCCTGGTCTTCCTCTTTGCCCGGATCCGACTTCGCGTTTGCGTTGAAGGACACCTGATTGCTGACGGGGTCGACGGAGGCGAGCTTGTCGGGGTCCTCGACCAGCACCGGGAACCCCGCGACTGCCGTGCCGTCGGGGCGCCACGCGTAGACGTGTCGATCCTCCGCCGCGGCGATGATGTCGAGGCCCTGACCCGAGCCCGGTTCGAGATTGGCGAGCACCGGCGAGGTCAGGAACCCGGCCTCGGTGCGCTCCCGAACACCGGCTCGCTGGGCCGCCCAGGCAGGGGCGCCGGCAAGCGGCGCGCCCGAGTAGCTCGGGTTGGAGGTCTGGTGGAAGACGAGATGCCCGGCCGAGTCCCACGCGTAGATCCCGCCCTGGAGGTCGCCGGCGACCACCTCTTTGCGTCCATCGCCGAACAGGTCGCCCACGGCCGGCGCCTCGAGTATCGGTGCGTAGTGCGCGGCCGACAGCTCGCCGCTCGAGAACGCGTGCTCGCCGGTGTGCAGCGGCAGGGCTTCGGTGTGTACCGGCCAGCCGGGGATGTCCTTGACCTTGCCCGTCGCGGCTTCGTAGCGGTAGGCATGGATCCAGCCGTCGGAGTTGGCGACGATCAGCTGATTGGAGTCTTCGCCCGCGATGTCGGCCAGCACCGGGCTGGCGTCGCCGTCGCCTCGCATCTGCAGCGGGAAACCACCGAGCATGCTCTGGTCGCGGTGCAGGAACAGCTGGCGGCGATCCTCACCGCTCATGGCGGGCCCGGGAGCGCCGGCGGCGCTGCTCACGACGACGCGCACCGTGAACGCGTACGGCAGCGTGTTCGGCCGGCCGTTGGAGCTCTGCACGAGTCCTGGCCCGCCGTTCTCGTTGGCGGTAAACGAGTTCGGGTCCCCCGGCGGGAAGAGGGCCTCGAGCGTGGCGGTGCTCAGTGTGGCGAGGAGCCCCGTGTGAGGCGAGCTGCGCTTGGTCGTCCCGTCGCAGAACGTCGAGGGAACCGACACGAAGTCTCCTCCCGCCGAGCTCGGAGCGTTGTTCGGCTGGGCGCTGGGCGCGACTTCGACGCGGCAGGTGTAGGCGGTGCGCGCGTTGACGTAGCCGCTGATCGCATATGAGTTCAGGGCCGGGCTGAGCTGGTCGAACCATTCAGGCGAAGTGATGTCTGCCTGCGGCGGCACCCATCCACGCGCGGCGGCGTTGACTGCCTTATAGGCATCGAGGCGCCCGAACCCGAAGAACTCGTCGAAGCCTCGGCGGGAGGGATAGCGGAACGTGTCGGGCAGTGGCCCGACGATACCGGCGCCCTCGTCCGCGGCGAACGTGCTGTTCAGGTTGGGGTCAGTGCAGCCGGGCGCCATGCCCACGCTGCAGGCCGCTTCGGGCTGCAGCGCCGTGTTGACGTCGTCGGCCTGTCCGCCTTCGCCGGCGTCCGCGGCGCTTCTGCCGCTGCTGGGCGAGTTCGAGCCGAGCGTCGACGAGCCGTCGACGGTCGTTCCGGCGATGTTGCCCGAGGCCATAATCTGGCGCACCTCGTTGGCCGTGATCGGGCACGCCGAGCCGTCGACGCGCGTGCAGTCCTTGGCCGGCTGGAGCTTGCTGGCAGACCCGGTCCCGCAGTGTCCGTAGAGGGGCGCGCCGCAGGCGTTCAGCGCCGCGCTGTAGATCAGCCCCGCCACGCCGGCGCTCTTTCCGGTCGCCTCCGACGAGCACGACGTCGCCGGCACCGACAGGTCCACCCGTGTGCCGAAGTTCGTGCAGCCGTCGAGCTGCAGATAGCTGGGGGGCTTGTTCGTGACGGGTACGCCGCCGAGGCTCGCCGGACCCTGCATCGCGTTGACGACGATCGTATGCGGCAGTGCGCCGGGCTCGTTGTGGTGTTCGGCCGCCTCGTCCGCGGCCGAGGCGATCACCGCGACGCCGTGGCGGTAGGCGTAGTCGATCGCCTGGCGCGCGAACACGGGGTCGTTGTAGGTGCCGAGCGCCTCCTGCACGACGCTCACGCCGCGGTCGGTCGCGTAGATCGTCGCCTCGGCGAAGCGGTTGGCGTCGGCGACGAACGACTCGCCGACACGCAGTGGGAGAACCGTGCAGTTGGGACATGCTCCGACGTCGCCCGCGTTCGAGTTGGCCTCGGCGGTCGAGTCCTCGTCCTCGCCCGTGCCGTGCCCGTACTGAACGTCGTCGTAGGGATCGTTGTTGTTGTCGACGAAGTTCCAGCCGGCGATGTCGTTGGCGTAGCCGTTGCCGTCGTGGTCGACGCCGTCGGAGAACGCGATGATCAGGTCCTCGGGCGTGAGCATTCCGGTGGGTCCGTTGCGGCACGCGGTGGTCGTCGGGGGGTTGGCGCAGTGCGGATAGGTGTCGACGACGCGCGCGACCCGGGAGTCGCAGGCGTAGGAGAGCGTGTCGAACACGCCCTGGCCGCTGATGTCGTAGGGGATCGGGCCGCTCCCGCCGGGTTCGCCTCCGGGCATCCCGCCGTGCGGGTTGTAGTCGCCGCCGGCGCCCGCTTGCGCGGTCGCGCAGTCGACGCCCGTGGAGGGGTCGAAGCTGCCCGCCAGGTCGACTCGCGGCGCCGGTAGCTCGCCCGTGTTGAGCAGGACCTTCTTGCGCAATTGCGTCATGTCGCCGGGGTCGTTCCACTTGATCCCGGAGTCGAGCTCGCCGATCGACACGTCGGGGCGCCCGAGCGTCACCTCGAATGCCGTATGCACGGGAGCGCCTGCCGCAACGCACGATCCGGTTCCTGCCGGGACCGTCGCGTTGGCGTCGACGAGGCTCATCCCCGTCACCCCGCAGAGCTCGTCCTGCTGGGAGTTGCTCTTCGTTACCGCGAGGTGTCCCGCCGGGTCGGATTCCAGCGCGGGCGGCGTCGCCGGGGTGGCGGCGAACTTCCAGGCAAGGCCGCCGAGGTTGCTCGGCACGTGTCCGGGTGCGAGCGCCCAGCTGTTCGGGTCGCCGGGCGTGCCGTCGCCGACGTACGGGAAGTCGGCGTGCGCCGCCGGCGCCAATGCCACCGAGAGGACGGCCAGCGACGCGACCGCGAAACCAAAACCCCGCCTCACCCCCGGCACACCCTGTCCTTTCCCCGTTACCTTGCCCGAGCCCGGCTCGTCTGTACCCGCTGCCGGGCGACTTGAAACGGAGGCGCCGGACGGCCCCTGCCACGACCCGGCGGAGCTGAACAGAGCTGCGCAGAGCTCATCAGAGCTCCGCACAAGGTCTAGATCAACGTAGGGAGGACCTAGACCAAGGGCCAGTAGTGGGTGAGGCGACACGGATCGACCATGACTCGTGACTTTTCAGCGCACCGCCGTTTCCGGAACCCAACGCAAGGACGCGAAATGACCAGGCACACACGTTGCGACGCTTCGCCCGCTCCTCACAACGACAACATCGTGTGGGCCGGTCGTGACGCGGCTGCGTCCGCCCTCGCACGCTCGGGTCGCTCGCGTTGGACGCTCGTCGTGCTGGTGGGTGTGTTCGCGATGATGCTCGCCGCGTTCCGCGCCGACGGCGCGAGCGCATTTACGACGGCTACGAACTGCGCGCTTCCGGGAAGCAGCTTCCAGGCGGGAGACGGCAATCAGGCGACGCCGACGTTGAGTGAACAGGCGTTCTGCACCGAACACCTCCTCTCGACGATGCGCGACTGGCAGGACCTCGCCAACGTCACGAACTCGCCCGACCCCCAGGCTCAGGACAGCATGTTCCAGGGCGGAAACAAGGAGAGCGCGCCGGGCAGCTGGGGCCTCGAAAACCAGGCCGGCGGCGTCACGCCGGGGAAGTCGAACATCCTCAGCGGCTGGAGCCAGGCCGACCCGCAGCCCGCCGACACCTTCCTGTATCTGGCCTATGAGCGCGCCGCGACCACCGGCGACACATTCCTGACGTTCGAGCTCAACCAGGTCAAAGGCCTATGGGAAAACCCCAACAAAGCGATGATCCCCTGTCGGACGACGGGAGACGTGCTGATCTCCTACAACGTCGGCGGTTCATCGAGCGTCGAAGTGGTCCTCTACAGGTGGGTCACCGACGAAGGCAAAGCGACGGTCATCGCACCGGACCCGACCTCGCACGAATGCGCCGAGAAGGGCCACTTCGCACCGGCCGGAGGCACCGCCGTGGCGCCGCCCTTCGAGCAGGGGGAAATGAACTTCTCGGGCGAAATCAGCAACTTCCTGACCGATACGGCGAACCCTCCGACACCGGCCAAATTCGCTGCCGGCAGCTTCGGCGAGGCCGCGCTGAACCTCACGGCGATATTCGAAAACGCGAACCTCGGCCCGTGCTTCGCCTTCGGCCAGATGTGGATGTCGAGCCGCTCGTCGGAATCGATCGACTCCCAGCTGCAGGACTACGTCGGACCGATCGGCATCAGCGCCAACAGCTGCGCGATTTCTGGGCGCAAGTTCGACGACGCCAACGGCAGCGGGGTTGACTCTCCGTCCAAGCCCGGGCTCGGCGGCTGGACGATTCAGCTGCTCGACTCGACCGGCACCAAAGTGCTCCGGACAACGACCACCGCAAGCGACGGCACCTACACGTTCACGGGCGTCGGCCCGGGCTCCTACATCGTGCGCGAGGTCGGCCAGAGCGGATGGACCTGCGACTACCCAGGGACGGGCAGCGCCTGTCATAACGTCGTGACGCTCAGCGCGAGCGACATCAACTCGAGCGGCAACGACTTCGGCAATAAACCGACCTCCACCGTTACCACCACCCAGGATCCCGCCTCCGGAACCGTCGGCACAGCCTTCGGCGACTCGGCGGAAGTCACCGGCTTGCTGGCCGCGGCCACGCCCACCGGCACGGTCGAATTCACCCTCTACTCCGATGAACACTGCGGCACCGCGGTGGCAGGCCCGATCAGCGAGACCCTGTCGGGTGGCAGCGCCTCGATCCCCGACGCGTCCAAGGTCTCGCCCGCGACCGCCGGGAACTATTGGTGGGTCGCAAGCTATGGCGGCGACGAATACAACGCGGCCGCCGTGAGTGGTTGCGGGGATGAGCCTGTCGTGATCGGCTTGGCGCAGCCTGGGATCAAGACGACTCAGCTGCCGGCTTCGGGGATTGTTGGGGCGACGTTCAAGGATGCGGCTTCGTTGACTGGCTTGTTCGGCGCGAAAGCGGGCGGCTCGGTCAGTTGGAAGCTCTACTCGAACAATGAATGCTCGGCTTCTGAAGGTGGCTTGGTTGCTTCTGATGGTCCGGTCTCGGTGTCGGGTGATGGTGAATACGAAACGCCGTCTGGGTCCTCTCCGGCTGC
>OUNO011323035.1_pt1 | contig 122150 bp, 114 predicted proteins | sample 1779811 | NCBI WGS metagenome assembly OUNO01 (sample SAMEA3914804, study PRJEB12502) | metagenome | biome: forest; material: soil | place: Canada | collected 2010-06-25 | depth 0.3 m
CGCGCGACCATTCTGGCCGACAAACTCGGCGAGTTTGGAATCGACGGCGAAGTGACCGCGATGCGGGTCGGTCCAGTCATTACGCTTTACGAATTCAAACCAGGTCCTGGGATTAAAGTTTCCCGGATTTCTGGTCTGATCGAAGATTTGTCCATGGCACTCTCAAGCAAGTCCGTGCGGATTCTTGCTCCACTTCCAGGCAAAGCGGTGGTGGGGATCGAGATTCCATCCGAGACGCGTGAGCAGGTTCTCCTCCGTGAGTTCCTTCAAACCGGTGAGTTCCAGAACCCTCGTTATCAGATTCCAGTCGTCATGGGGAAAGACATCGCCGGTCAGTCGATTTTTGCGGACTTGGCGAAGATGCCTCACTTGCTCGTTTCCGGTCAGACCGGTTCCGGTAAGTCAGTGTTCATGAACGGTCTCATCTGTTCACTTCTTTATCGCTTCACTCCGGATGAGCTTCGTTTGATCCTCGTCGATCCGAAATTCATCGAGTTCAGTTTTTATCACGACATCCCGCACTTGCTCCTGCCAGTAGTGGATGATCCGAAAAATGCATCGAGCGCGCTCAAGTGGGCGGTTCGTGAGATGGAGAGACGTTACCGGATCCTGGAGGCAGCAGGCGTTCGGAATCTTCAGAGTTACAACGAGAAGATCGATTCCGTTGGTGCTGAAGCGATGGCGAAGATGCTCCAGGAAGAAGCTCATAGTCAGGAAGAAGCAGGTCTCGTCATGACCGGCGGAGACTGGATTGAAGTTTTCGATAAAGACGAGCAGGGAGATCCGATCATCGGAAAAATGCCTTACACCGTGATCATCATCGACGAGTTGGCCGATTTGATGATGACCGTGAAGAAGGATGTCGAAGGATCCATCGCTCGGATCGCGCAAAAAGCGCGGGCAGCGGGGATTCACCTCGTGCTCGCAACCCAGCGTCCTTCCACCGACGTCGTCACCGGTCTTATCAAAGCGAACATGCCGACCCGTTTATCGTTCTCACTCTCTTCTCAAATCGACTCCCGCACGATTCTCGATCGCGCCGGTGCGGAACGTTTGCTCGGACAAGGGGACATGCTCTTTATTCCACCTGGTCAGAACGAACCGGTTCGTCTCCAAGGGGCGTTCATCGATGATGAGGAGTTGACCAAGATTACCGACTTTCTGCGTGAGCAAGGCAAGCCGCGCTACCGCAACGAAATCCTGATCGATGCGGAAGAGGCGATGGCGGATGGCGAAGGTGGCGGAGGAGAAGAGCAGGATCCATTATTCGAAGAGGCGCTCTATATTGTACGTAATTCGAAGAGTGCTTCGGCAAGCTTCCTGCAACGTCGTCTTCAGATCGGTTACAACCGTGCGGCTCGCATCATTGAGATGATGGAATCCCGAGGAATCGTGGGACCTGCGGATGGCGCAAGACCACGTGAGATTCTGATTCCTTAACCATGATTTTTTTACTTCTTTCCTTCCTGATGCACTCCCAGACCGCGATCGGACAAGAGACCGCGAGCGATGTTGCGCAACCCGTAGAGAAAGCAGCGCCCGTAGAGAAGGCCGTTCCTGAAAGCCCGGCCACTGCAGCACCGAAAGCGGGCGCAGAGGACGAATACGAAGTCGACACCGACGAAGAAGCGGGCGAGGCAGATGAGGAAGCACCGGAGGAGGCTCCCGCTCCGGTGAAGAAGAGTGCCAAAAAAGGAAAAGCCGCAAAATCCTCGTCAATCGGCGGAAGCGGGGGAGTTCAAGGTTCCCGCGCCAAAAACCGTTTTGTTCCGATTTTGAAGTCCGAAACCAAGAGCGTCTATAAAAAGAACGGAAAAACACTTGATGTGGACTCGGATTGATCGACCCTTTGCGGTTCCTCAGGAAGTTCGATCTGTCGTCAGCGGATTGTACGGTGCTGGCTTTGAAGCCTATCTGGTCGGCGGTTGCGTTCGTGACACTCTTCTCGGGCGCACGGTTCAGGATTTCGACGTCGCTACCAGCGCACGCCCTGAAGACGTAGAGAAAATTTTCCCCCGGGTGATTGAAGTCGGGCGTGCTTTTGGTGTGATGAAAGTCATCACTGAAACCGGGAGAGAAGTCGAAGTCGCCACTTTTAGAAAAGAATCCGGTTATCAGGATCACCGTCATCCTTCCAAAGTGGAATTCAGTGATGTTCAAACCGATGGTTCGCGTCGCGACTTCACGGTGAACGCACTTTATTTTGATTTGAAGACTTCTCAGGTGCTTGATCTGTTCGGCGGACTTCAGGATTTGAAGAACAAGATTCTTCGTGCGATCGGAAATCCGGATGAACGATTCAAGGAAGACGCGCTGAGACTGCTTCGAGCGGTCCGCTTTGCCGCGCGCTTCTCCTTTCAGATTGAGGAGAACACCCGGACTTCGATTCAAGCGAATTCGCCTCTGGTCAGCAAAGTGAGTGTCGAGCGCATCCGGGATGAAGTCGAAAAGATGATTACGCACCCGAGTGCGAAGCAGGCGATTCTGGATCTAGAGGCCCTCCGGCTTCTCGAGAACGCGATGCCTGAGGTGGCGGTTGCAAAAATCGAGCAGCGAAAAGTCTGGGACCAGACGCTTCGGGTTCTTTCCGTACTTTCTCAATATGAGCGGGAAGAGCCGATTTCATTTCACTGGGCGCTTTTTCTGTTACCAACGCTGAGACTTCAGCCGATGGACAAACGGGATGCAGAGTCGAGACGGATTGCGACCCGCCTGAAACTGTCAGGGCAGAGTACGGATCAAATCGCGTATCTCGTTCGAGAGACACCGAAATTCAAGGACGCGTTCTCCATGCGCGAGGCAACGCTGCTTCGCTGGATGCGGGAGCCTGATTTCGAATTGCTCATGCGTTTCCATGAACTCGATGCAGTCTCTTACGATGGGAATCTCGCCGGCCTTGAATTCGTGAAGGCGATTTATCCTGAAGCTAAGAGACGGTTTGAATTAAAACCCCTGATCTCGGGGGATGATCTGGTGAAACTCGGGATGAATCCCGGTCGTCAATTTACAGAAATTCTCCGCACGGTCGAAGACCTGATGCTGGAAGGATCTCTTTCCACGCACGATGAGGCCATGAATTATGTCCTCACTCATTTTGTAAAATAAGAAAATTACGGAGCGACGACAGTGATCGCTCCACTCAGCTTGAGTACGTCATCGAAGAAAATACTGGTGCCCAGGGTTTTTGCGGTCTGGGTCAGTGTCTGATTTGGCTGGATGGTCTGAGTGAAAGTGGTGTTGAACGCGCTGAGCGTGTGAAATGCAGCGGTTCCCGTGAAAGCGAATTGAACTACGGTGTTTTGTGGAATCGTGCAGAGCAAGGTGTAAGAGCGAATCCCGTAGGTTCCAAGCTCGTTTTTTCCAGTACATCCGCAAAGAGCTGTGAGGGTGTTGTCTTCGATCTGAAAGATCGCTGTGTTCGCGGGACAGGCGTTTTGAGGGGAGCTCTTCGTGATTGGTGTACCTAGTCCGCACGCCTGAAGGATGAGGGCGGCCGCGAAGGTGATAACTGCATTTTTGATGATCCCGAGACCCGAAGTTTTCATGGCTAACCTTATCGCACAGCAGCGCGTTTATTTCAATTAATATTGTTTAAAAACAGGCTCTTGCCCCTTGGGGCGAGTGGCTCTTTCCTTAAAATCCTTCCACGCTCTGCGCAAATACGTCAATAAAAACAAAAGCCCGACAGAAAATTGTCAAGACCGCTTAACTTTTGACCGATCAGGAAGTATCATGAGTATAAGTCGTTTTATTGGAGGCAGTATGAAGTATCGCGCTATGGCAAGGATTGCTGTGGTTCTCGGGTTTCTAGGATGGGTACAAACCGAGGCTTGGGCACAGACCAGTGACCCGGACAATACCTTGATCCTGAATCCCATTAGTCAGAGCACGACTCTGTTTGGGAAGCCTCTGAAGATGGAGCAGTCTGCAAATACGCTTCCATCCAATCAAGGGGCTTCGATCACGACCTTCTCCCAGTTCCTGGGAAAGGGAACCAATATTTTTGAAGCAAGCGTTGAAGCGGTACCCGCTCCAACCGCAGCCCCGAATCCGGATGCCCCAATTGGATCAACCGATCCATCTGCTTCTCCGAGCCCGGCCCCGGGCATTGAGATTGCGAAGACCGATCTCTATATCGGAGGAACCCGCGTGTGGGCGGGAACACTCTCTTACAACAAGGGATCACTCATTTACACGGGCGGAGTCGCTCCGACTCAGATTCCATTTCCAATCTTCTCCTATCCACTCGGACCACTTCTCCTTCAGGTGAATGCAGGGATCGAATTCGAGGGCGGCATTGAAGCTTCGCTTACACCGGGACTCTCGTATCCACTTCAGGATTCAAGTTTGACTGCGAAAGTGGAAGCGGAACTCATGGCTTCTGGATTCATTGAAGGGGACGCAAGTCTCTGGATTGTTCGCGGAGGAGTCGGTGGACGTTTGAATCTGATCAAGGGGAGTACCGGGATCAATGCATTTCTTTTCATGAACGGCTCGAAACCGCAGGGAACTTATCTCGGAGGCGTGACCTTCCTGAGCGGATCCATCTACGGTTTCGTAGACGTCAGACTTTTCAAATGGAACCGGATCATCAACAAAAACTTTTACTCATGGAGCGGATGGTGCTTTGCCTTCGATAAAACAACATGCGGAACGAACTGAAATTACTCGGTACAATGGTCTTTTTCGTCGGTGCAATGGGTGTGGGATTTTATATTCACACGGAAGTCCCGCGCGGACCCGCTTCGATTGAAATCAAAGACGATGGACTTCTTGATCCTTCAAAAAACGCTCACACCTCGGTGTATCACTTTACCCGGGAGATTCAGGCGAAGATGGAAGGGCAGAAAAACCTGCTCGATGTTTCCCTGCATGGTCGCTTCTGGGTCACGGTTTTAAAAGAGTCGGAAGAGGGGAGTGTTCTTTCCCTTCAGTTCGAGATGAAATCCTCACAGCAGCAGGACATCCTGACTTCAACTATTCCCTTCGTTCTTGAAATGACGGCGGATCACGCGATCAGACACATGCGCGCTCCGGAGCCGGCGGACAAGGATGAGGAGGACCAAGTCAATCTTCTGAAGGACTTTGCGACTCTTTACGCGTTCCACTCCAATCAGGACACGGCAGGGGTTTATGATTTTGACTGGAAAGAATCGAGTTCGACCTTCCAGAAGAAAAAAATCCATTACCAGGGAAGCAGGCTTTCGGGCGTAAAGATTTTGAATTCACTTCATGAGATCACGCTTGATTCCAAAACACGGGAACTGGTGAAAGTGGAGGGAAGTGATGACATTGCAATGAGTGCGGAAGCAGGCTCGTCTCTCATCAGCCATTCTTCCTATACAATCACAAAACTGGATGATGCTTATCATCCGGTTTTGAATGTGAGTGCGAAGAATCTTCCGACACTGAAGGATCAGGCGGGTGAGATTCAATCAAAGTTTCATAAAACCCAGGTGCAGGAATATGCGCTTCTCAAGCAGGAACTCGACCAATTGAATGGAATGAACAAGGAACAGCGTCTTTCCTTTTTTCATGAGTTCGTGAAGACGTTGAGAGCGGATCCTTCCAAGGTGGACGATTTCAGGAAAAAAATGGAAGCCATGGCCAAGCAGCCGGGCGCCCTTGCCTTTGGAGTAGGGGTGCTTGCCACCGTGGGCTCCGAGCATGCGCAGGAAGTGCTCACACAGTGGTATCAGGACTACGCCATTTCGGGAAAAGACAATGACATCGGCCACACGATTTTGAATGCATTCACTACGGCGGATGCTCAGGCGAGTGGCGACACCCGTAAGTTTCTCATGGGAGTTGCAGCTTCGCGTGATCCGGCAAGTGCGGATCTTGCCGAGAACGCGGCCTTTGCCCTCGGAAGTACGCTCAAAAAAGCGGATGATGAGGCCGCTCGAGCGCAGTTGAATTCGATGTATGCGAGTGCAACCACGAGTCAGGGAAAAACCGCGGCACTCGATGCGATTGGAAACAGCGGGGATCCCCGATTCCTGAGCACCATTCAGTCGGCATTGTCCGGTGGTGATTCGAGTACCAAACAGAAGGCGGTCTTTGCCCTTCGTTACATGGATCCAGCAGCGGCGGCACCGACACTCCTTCAGGCTTATCAGGATTCCGATCCTGCGGTCAGACAGGCTGCGATTCGTGCTGTTTATTATCAGAACGACATGAAGCCTTACTCCCCGGTCATTCAAGGTTGTACAGCTAAAAACGAAGCGGGTTGTTCCGCGCTTCTCAGTCGCGCAAAATAAATTGAAAATAAAAAACGGCGGACCCTTCGGAGTCCGCCGTTTTTTATTCTCGTTTTACATGATTGAACGGTTATCGTGTCTGCGTTGCGGGCGGAGTGTTCATCTGTGAAAGCACGGTCGTGCATGCAGTCGGATAAGTATCGGTGCTGGTACCGGTTAGCAGGTTGAACAGCGTACTGTAGTCTTTGCAGAAGTAACCGCGGCTGGTGCCAGCCTGTGAAAGTGCAGTCGTACAAGCAGCAGGATAGGTGTCGATGCTGGTGTCGTTCTGAACATTGTACAGGGTGGAGTAGTCCTTGCAGAAATAACCCCGCTGGCTGGTGATTTGCGAAAGAGCAGTCGCGCATGCAGTCGGATAAGTATCAGTGCTCTTGCCGGTTAGCAGGTTGAACAGTGTGCTGTAGTCCTTGCAGAAGTAGCCGCGGCTGGTACTTGCCTGTGAAAGTGCAGTCGTACAAGCGATAGGATAAGTATCGGTGCTTGTGTCGTTCTGCACATTGTACAGGGTGGAGTAGTCCTTGCAGAAATAACCCCGCTGGTTGGTGATTTGCGAGAGAGCAGCCGTGCATGCAGTCGGATAAGTGTCAGTACTCTTGGCCGTTTGCAGGTTAAACAGCGTAGTGTAGTCCTTGCAGAAATAGCCGCGATTGGTGTTTGCCTGTGAAAGCGCAACCGTACATGCCACAGGATAAGTATCGGTGCTAGTGCCAGTGGTGAGATTGACCAGGGTACTGTAGTCCTTGCAGAAATACTGACCTTCCGGGTGATGTGGGGGGCGAGGCGGCTGCTGGCCGAAAGAGTTTGAGGACAATAACAGCATCAAGGTAAAGATGATTCTCATGACATTTTCCTTTCAGGGTTATTGAACGGTGCAGGTTGCAGAACCTGCGAGCCCGGCGCATTTTGCGGCATTTCCGTCGCCTGGTTGACTCCGGCATGCGGCGCTGATGTAGCTGATTGCTTCTGCGTGGCTGTCACCTTCTCCGTGAAGAGTCGGCATTGGATCGCCATAGGTGGAAGTCCAGGTCAGAGTGCACTTGTAGTAGCGGGAAGTGGGTATTGTGCCGCCACCGTTACAGGAAACAGTGGTGGTTTCGCCCGGAGAGATGGTTGCGGAGCTGCCCGATTGAAGCTGGATGAATCCGTTTGCGAGTGCGGTGCTTGAAGACAATAAAACGATCAGGGAAAAAAGAGTTTTCATGACATTTCCTTTCAGAATTAATACCGGAAAGACGCGGGTCTTTTCCGTCGCTGATCGGGGGTCTCGCTATCTTGGATCCCGGAGCTACTGGTTGAGCGGGGCGAACCTAACATCCAGTAATGATATTTTCAACTGATATTATATAAATTGAAGTGATGGGTTTCGTGAGGAGGACAAGTTCTTTGAATGGAAAGGCTTTTTCTGCTTTCTTCAGCAAAAAGAGCGATGGTGCCGGTGGCGCCATCGCTCTTGATCATTTTGAATTGAAAGCGGAATCAGTTGCTCGGAGTGAATTCCACGGTGTTACGACCGTCCCGGGCAACTTGATCTGCGGAGTTCCGCAATACCGTCTTGATGTAATTGAGTTTCAGGGATTGCCCTGGTTTTACCTTTTTGTGTCCCACTTTCAATGGAGCATCAAGTTTCGTGAGCTCCTTCATGTAGATTTCGAGATCCCCTTCGATCGCGTAAACACAAGCTGAAGTCTTGCAATTGCTGTATAAGCCTTTTGCGTCTGCGAGTGCCGTGTTGTATCCGGTTTTATCCGGATTGGTTCGAACCGCATCCTTGATGGGTTGTAACATTCCCCAGAAAGTGCAGTCCTGGAATTTCTGATCGGATTCATCTTCTTTGCAATCGCTCTTCCAGTTGTTGTACTCGTCTTTGACGTTTTTTGATTCTCCCACATCCCCGGCTGCGATCGCCTGAAGACTGACAACATAAGGAACCGGAGCTGCCCAGAGAACTGCTGCGGCAACCGCCAGGAACGGGGTTACAATTCCATTCTCAACAGCGTGGAGGAAGTTCGGTGAACGGGAATTGCTGAGTTTGGCCGCATCGGTGTGCTGGGCGACCAGATCGTTGATGGCTTGGGCGTATTCCGTTTTAACTGAGTTGATCAAGTCTGCGTAGGCGTCTGCAATCGACTTCTTCCGTTTTTCCTTTTCGACTTTGAGGGTCTTTCCAAGGACTTTTCTGCTTCCTTTGTATTGATCTCTCGCGTTCTCAATCGCTTCAATTTCATTCGAGTACTGTTGCTGGAGTTTTTTAAGAGCGGCATACTTCTCTTCTGCATTCGACTCGATTTTTTCGAGAGCCGTCTGGAACTGGGTGAGAGTGGCGGTCATGGAAGCAACAAGCGCATCGTGAGCGGGTTTGTAATCCGGAACACTCACGCTCAGGTTCTGATCTGGTTTTGTATTGGTTGAGGACTGGGTCATCGACTTCAGCGCGTTGTCGATGTTTTGCTGGGTTTTGTTGAAACTCGAGAAATCGATTTTCGGAACTTTGAAGTCTGGAAGAACGTCGGAGTCGTCTTCGGAAGGGGCTTGGGCGACGGAACGGTTTGCCTGAGTGGGGGAGTGGTCTGCCACTGTGTTTTTATTTGATACGGTTGAACAGGAAACTGTTCCCATCAGTCCTGCACCGGCGATAAACGCCTGAATTATTTTCTTATTCATTCAAAAGAATTCCTTTCTTGAATTGGTTTTGTCCTCCCGCGGGTTGCAACTAGACTCTTCAAGTTTAACAAGGAGCCAATCATTTGGTAGGTAATTGTGTTACAAAAAATCATTAATGTCCGTATGGACCTGCAGGTGCTCGACCACTGATGAGGGTTGCTTCAGGTCGGCAAAAAATGCCGGATTCCCCGCGAATTGAAATCAGATTTCGCCTTCGTGATAAAGACGTTTCAAGCGGCTTTCCTCGGGCGCAACCGAGAGTGTCTTGTTATGTGTGTAGGAAACTTCGGTCTGATTCTTGATCTTCTTCACGAATTTCCGGTAAGTGTAGTCGACATCCGTTTTGCCCCATTCTTTTCCGCCGCTGTGGAGAATGCAGAGAGTGGCGGCATCCAGAAGTGTTTCGAGAGATGCGGTTTTTTTCGGAGGCAGCAAAATGACAGTGTGAGATCCCGGTCTTCCGCGCACGTGAAGCCAGAGATCGTTTCCGCGCGCGATTTTGAACGTGAGCTCAAGATTCTCGGTGAGGTTGCGACCCACGAGAATCGTAAGTCCTTCTTTCGAGCGGTATTGCTTGCCTGAGAATTCGGCGACTTTCTTCTGATCCTTGTTCGCGAGTCTCTCGCGGCCAGCGGGTTGAATGCCAAGTCTTTGTTCGATCGCTACAAAGTCTTCAATCGTGGAGGCGTTCGTGGACTGAGTTCTCAGAACTTCGAGTTTGTTTTTCTTTTCAGAGAGCCCCTGAATGCGAATCGCAGTCTCTTCCTTCCGTTTCTTGTTTCTCTTTGCCAGATGGAAGTAACGTTCGAGTTGTTCCTTGAGACCAAGTTTCGGATCCGCAGGCAGGCGAACGGTTTCGTTCGTTTCGTAGTCGAGCAGTTCGTAAGCGCCGTTTTTAACGACGGGCTTTGAGTAGAAGTGAGTCTGCAAAAGCGCGCCGTAGTGATTCCAGTCAGGCTCCTGAACGCTTTGACGGAGTTGTTCCTGCAGGGAGGAAATTTTCCCATCAACCGAGGACTCTTCCGTTCTGAGGCTTTGTTCGAGCCGGAGTCTTCGGAGATTTTCTGCATTTTGAATCCGCGCTTTTTCCCAGAGACCGCGATAGTGCTCGACGGTTGAAAAAAGTTCAGGACGGTTCGGAATTTTTGCGAGCAGCTCCGGAGGCAGGGTGCGGGGCGCCGGAGGTGTGTAGCTTTCTCCCTGATCGGTTCGGCTCAGGACGGCGTCATCTTTGAGCAATGCGCCCAAAGGGGAGGCCGGGATCAGTTGGAGATAAAGGGTGAAGGTCTCACTCGTTTTAAATTCGATTGCCAGCACGCGTTCGCCCGGGATTACGCGGATGTCGTTTACGCGGCTACCCTCAAGCGCTTTTGAAAGCGAGAGGTCAAAGCCGGACCGGGAGGCGATTGTGTTGGGTTTGAACGCCCGGGCCGGGTAGGGGCAAAGGCCGCAAGCCTGCGGACGAAGGCTGAAATAGAGCTGAAAGGTCTGTTCGCGGGAGTAAAGCTCGATGACCCATTCGCGTTTGAACCAGGAATCCGGGTGAAGTTTGGTCTCCGGGACAAAAATCCGGTCTACACGGGAACCCAGCAGGAGGGGTTTGAGCAGGCCGATCCAGCTCTCCAGTTCGATAAAACTCAGGCTCGGATAACGCGCGGTCAAGGAGGCCTCCTTCATATAACCCAGAATGAGAGTCCCAATTGGCAAAGTCACGAAAAAAAGGTAGGGTAAGTCCATGATTTTGAAATACGATTTCTCTCCGCACGCGTTCGCGAAAAGCTTCCCGCCACTGATTGAAAGTCTGGATGGCCTGGAGCAGCAGTTTCCGAATTTCGATGCCATCGTTCTCACTTCAAAAGATCCCTTCATCTCCGAGTACGTTCCTCGCGAGAACAATGCTCGTTTTGGAGCAACCCGCTTCACCGGTTCAGTGGGCGACGCGATTTATTTCACCAAAAAGTTCCGCGCAAAAAATCCGGATCTGAAACCAGTCGTGCTCTTCGTGGATGGTCGTTACCACCTGCAAGCCGATCAGGAAGCGGATGTCGCACTCATTGATGTTCAAAAACTGGATGTGGAACCAAACATCGAGGGAAGCGTTCAGACGTATCTTGCAAAATTTTCAGGAATCAAAATCGGTCTCGATTTCGAGCGCACCTCAGTGGCCTCACTGGCGCGCTATCGGGATTCGACCCAAAGCAAAGGGAATGAACTTTCCCACATCGCAGGCGATCAGGTCCTGAAAGCACTGAAACTTCCAGGCTGGGTGGTGAACCGTCCGATTTTCTCATTGAAGCAGGAAATGACCGGACGCTCGATTGCCACCACACTGAAAGCGCTCTCGAACGACATGCACGAGAAAGCGGGCCACAACGAAGTCCTGCACCTCACGGCAGCCACTGACGATGCGGCTTTCCTCTTGAATGCACGCGGCTACCATCTTCCTCATCATTCTTCGATTCTGGCTTACACCTTCTTTCTGAAGAATGAACTCATCGTGTTCCTTCCGGCGAGTTCGAAAGAGTGCCCGATGAAGCTTGATGAAGATCAGCTGGGCGCCATCAATGTCACCGTGATTCAAGACTCCATTCCTACTTTGAAAAACCTGCTCAAACGCCACAAGGTGAAGACCGTCCTCTTCAACGGATCGGCAATGAACGCGCTTCTTCCGTCACTCGTGAAAGAAGTGTTCCCCGATGCAACGATTGATTCGAACTACACCTGGGTTCTGAAAACACGGACCCGGAAGACAGAACAGGAAATGGCCTCCATCCGTTCTTCCTTCCTGAAAAGCTCCAAGGCGATAGCTAAAACCCTTCGCCACGGAAAAGAGGAAGCCCAGAGAAGAAACTTCTCCGAAGTCGAGCTCGCGGAATTCCTTCATCATGCGTTCAAGGAAGAGGGGGCAGTTTCGCTCTCGTTCAAAACCATCTCAGGTGCTGGCCCTCACAGTGCGATCGTTCATTACGGAACTCCGTCTGAAACCTCTTTCTTTGAGAAGGGGATGATCGCACTCCTCGATTGCGGTGCTTATTATGCTGAAGGTTTTGCGACCGACACAACTCGCGGCTTCTTCGTGGGCGGCAAGAACTACGGTTTCAATCCCGAGCCTTGGCAGAAAGACATTTACACCACGACACTCAAGGCTGCGATTCAGGTTTTCCTGAAGCCGGTTGAAGCGAAACTTTCCGGCAAGGAAGTAGATGCTCTGATCCGTGGCGAAGTGAAGGCTGCAGGTTACGACTACCTCCATGGAACCGGTCACGGAATCGGAATCCATGTGCACGAGGAGGGGATTCGCCTGTCCACGCTTTCGACCTATCCGCAGTCTCCTTATGCTTTCGTGAGTGTGGAGCCGGGTATTTACCTCAAGGACAAAGGCGGAGTTCGCGTTGAGAACGCAGCTCTCCTCATTCCGGAAGGCGATCATCATTACCGTTACGAGAACGTGGTTTTCGTCGGTTACGACTGGGATCTCATTGATCTCGAGAAGCTCACCCCGGAAGAAAAAACTTATCTCAAGGATTACGAAGCGAAGTGTGTGGCACTGGGAACGAACCTCACTTCATGCCCGCTTTGAGGAATTAAAATGAACGAGAACGAAGCTCCAAAGAAAATCAGCGCGGATCAGGTCGAGGTGATCGGTGCGAACGGCGAAGTGGTGAAACCGGGCGAATCGAAAAAGACGCGCGATGATCCGTTTCAAGGTCGCTTCGGAAACATTCGCGTGATTCAGGGCAGCCCGTGGCTGCTCCTTCTGCTTCCGATCGTGATTCCAATTGCGATCGTTTTCTTCTTCATCATCATGATTTTTGCGCTCCTCTTCGGGAAGAGCCTCTTTAAAATTTTCCGCGGACCGACCCTGCGTCCCCGCAATTAATTTTCCAAACTCAGAAAGACCAGGTTCCATTCCATGAAAAAACTGAAAAACATCCGTTTGAGAGCAAAAGAAGACCGCCGTTTCAAGCAGGGGCACCCGTGGGTGTTCTCCAACGAGCTTCAGGATTCACCGAAATCCATCACGCTTGGCGAATTGCTTGAGCTCCACGATGCTTCCGGAAACTTCCTCGCTTACGGATTCGGAAACCCGAACTCACTGATCGCTTTCCGCGAATTGAGTCGTGAAAAGGATTCAAAACACTTCGAAGGGGGAGAACTCCACTCTTCATTCTTTGAAGCGCAAATGACGATCGCCCAGAATTACAGAAAAAGCTGGTTCAAAAACGACGAAAGCTATCGCCTGATTTACGGCGAAGCGGACGGACTTTCCGGTCTCATTGTGGATCGTTATATCGGAAAAGGAAGAGTCGCTTACGTGGTTCAGCCTCACGCTGCCGGAATGGATCTGAGCCTCGACCTCATTGTTGAAGCGTTGAAAAAGCTCTCCAAGGATCTCAAAGATCCGAAGGACGCGTTTGCGATCCTGAGACGGGATGCGTCTTCCCGTGAACGGGAAGGACTTGAAAAGATCCCTTCTGAAGCAAGAGATCTTTCGACTGGAAAAACAGTGGAGATGGATCTCTTCCGCGAATTCTATTTCCGCGTGCCCGGTGTTTCAGGCTCAAGTCTTGAACTCAAGACCGATCTCGTTTCAGGACAGAAGACGGGTTTCTTCTTTGACCAACTTCAGAACATTCGTCTCCTTGAGAACCTTCTGATCCGGAAACTGAAACTCGATCACAAGAGCCCATCCGGCTCCAAAGCTTATCGTATTCTTGATCTGTGTTCTTATGTAGGGCAGTGGAGTGTTCACTTGACTCAGACCCTGAAGGAACGCGAGGCGCTTCCACTTCAAGTGACTTGTGTGGACGCTTCCGAGAACGCGCTTAAGACCGCACGCGCGAATATTGAAGGCTTCACGAAGAGTCACGGAATCGAAAATCAGGTTGAAGTGAAAACCCTGAAACAGGACGTGCTTGAACCGATGCCAATGCTTGCAAACCGCGAGTTTGACCTCGTGATTGCGGATCCACCGGCCTTCATCAAGAACCGTAAAAGCATTCCACAGGGAAAACAGGCCTACGTTCAGCTGTTCCAGACCGCAATCGAGAAGACCGCGCCGGGCGGGCTTGTGGTTTGTTGTTCCTGTTCCCAGCTTCTCTCTCACGAAGATTTCATCGAGGTACTCGGGAAGGCCACTCGCCGCTCTAAACGCCGCGTCCGCTGGCTGACCCAAGGGTCACCTTCGTTTGATCACTTCACGAGACTGGAGTTCCAGGAAGGGCACTATTTGAAGTCCTTCATCGGACAGGTCGAAGAAATCTAGTTCGCAGCCGGAACGAGATTGAGGTTCACGACCCCGTTCTTGTAGTCAGGTTTGATCGTGTAGTTCTTGAGAGAGGCGCCGTCACCCGTAGTGAGAGAGCCTTTCAGAACACTTTCGTTCAATTTCGCCTGGACCGCTTGAATGATCTTTTGTTGATCGGATTGCAAAACGTTTGCGATATCACAATCCGGATTGCCGGTCAGACATTTCAACTGTTCCTTGCTCAGGCCCTGGGCTGCCTTCATCACGGAGTTCACCGCAAATTCGGACTCTGAAACCTTTTTCGATGCATCGAGAGGGTCTGGCTTGTTCTTCGGTTTGTCTTTCAGAAGGCCTTTTTCGTTGTATTGATAGACGAGGGTGCTGAAGTTCATCATGTTCCCCTGGGCTTTACCGATGGAAAACTCGCTCTTCTTGTTAGCGGCAATGTCAGCCGCTTCTGCATCACTTCTTAATTTTTCCATCGCCCAGACGGATGCGACGTCGTCGAGATTGATCGCGTTTGGATCATCAGGATTCGCTTGCTGGCTCATGGCATACAAGATCGCGGAGGCGTTCTTGTTGTTCAGGCGAAGCTCGTAATTCTTGTTTACGTTCTTCGTGCGGAAGAATTTGTATTTTTTGGAGGCGTCGATGTCGATTCCCTTGAGGGTTGCCTGGTCACTGGCGAGACCCCAGTTCTTATAAAGATTCTGAACGACGTTCGAGAAGTCTTTGGTGTCCGCACCCATGTGGGTCGCGTTCTCATAGCTCTCCAGTGTCTTGTGGGTGGTCGCAGTCGGGTTCACGGTGTTGTTGAATTTCAAAGCCGCGCGATGGGTAAGCTGGGTGAGGATGGCGGTGTTCTTGTTCTTACCGTCGAGCAGTTCTTTCACGAGGGCTGCTGCTGCCTGATCGCTGCAAAGGTGATTGGAGTTCCCGGTGGCATCAACGGTTACGCCAGCATCACTGCCGCTCGTTACGGGTCCGGTGGTATCGGAACCGGTAGTCTTGTTTGCCAGAATTTTGTTCTGCCCCGGAGCGTCCTTCAGTGCTTTGTTCACTTGAAGCAGATTCCCCGGTTGTTCATTGGAATTTTGAATGGTGTTTTGAACGGAACGTTGAAGATCTCCAGTCGTATCTTGATGATCAGGCTGAGTGGATCCATTGGCATTGCCGCCAGACGGGATGCGCGCACTGATGATCAGATATTGATCCGAGTTTTGAAATTGTGAGGTCAAGTTGTCATAAGCAACGCCGCCGAGGGGAGGAATGTTCGGATTCAGTTTTCGGTCAACATTGTTGTCGGTAACGATTTTTTCATAGCGACGGCGGAAGCCTTTCATTTTTCGCTCTGAAGCCTGAGTGGCGAGATCGTAATTCCATTTAACATCCGCAGTGGCGAGCTTGTCTTTTTCCAATACATTCTGGGCTGCCGCAAGTCTGGAACGAAGATCGGAGAGGTTGTCCTTTTCTCCGTGGATGGTGAGTTTGTCTTTTGGTCCGTTGACGTCATTAAAGTTTTTGCGATTCGCTTTTCTCAAGTCTTTCAGATCGCCTTGGGCTTCGTCTATCTGTGCTTGCAGGTCATTCACTTCGGCCTGGTCGCGAGTTTGCCGGGATGCGGACGTCTGCCATGTTTTGTAAGAAGTATTGTAAGAGGCAGACCAATCGTTCATGTCCTGCTGAATGGCTTCCGGAGTATCCTTGTGATCAGGATTGTGCTCCGCCTTTTCCGCGTAGACCGGAGACTGACTCAAAACCACCAATAATGTAAAAAGTGCGAATTTTACCATACCGATAGCTTATCGGCGGTAGGCATGAAAAGATGAGGAATTTGGGAAATCGCTTAAATAACAGATGTTTAAAAAATCAAGGACTGGTCTGCTTTTGATCTGGAATCGAGAACGGATCAAAGTTCGGATTCAGATTTGAAGTCGGCGTTGCGGCCGGGAGCGGATTGTTTTCCGTCTTCTCGGTCACAGGAGCCGCTGGAATTCCCTGGGCGGCTTCCGCAGTCTCGTTTGGAATCGGAAGGTTCGGAGTCGGGGTCTCAGCCGGAAGTGGGGCAGCGATATCCGGTGTTGGCGCCGGAGTCGGGAGCGGAGAAGTTTGTTTCCGTTTGTCAGACCCGTCATTCGGAGCCTTTTCGCTTCCGATCGGGATGTTCGGGCGTGGATTATCATGCACGTCGAGCATCTGAACATCGTCGCTTCCGCTGGTTGCGGTTTCCGGAGTGAGTGGAGCGGCTGGAGCCGGTTTTGACCACTTCTCAAGCTGCTTCAGTTCGCGGCTTTCTTTTTCGCCGAGACCTTCGGATCGATCCATGCGATCGAGATCGTCGACGTTGGCCGGCTGATCCCGTTCCTGAATGTTGATCTGGAGGCCCTGATTCTGATCGAGATCGGAGACGTTGGTGAGAGAGACCACTTCGTCGCCGTATTTCAGCGGACGCTGGGTGCTCAAAATGACCGCCACCGAGAACTTCTCCTGAACTGCAACCACCTGGAGATTGGCTTCAATCAGGTAGTCCTTGGAAGTGATGCTCTGGTTGTTATTCGGGTCTTCACGCAGGTAGTGACGGAACACGTTTCCGATCTGCACGCCGTCGGCTTTACCCACGTCGAGGAAAACGAGCTTCTGTTCGCCGAGCATGTCTTCCTGGTAACTCTTCGTCACAACGATGCTTGCCGCAATCGGATTCGCGGAAGCTTTCGGTTCGGTGAATTCGTAAGCCGGAATGTTTGGAATGAGAAGCTGGTGACGTTTGATCGGGTAGTAGAGATCGGTCACCGTTCCAATGAAAACACCGTCCCGGACGCCGATAATGCGGATTTTTCCGGTGATGTCGTAACCAAAACCCACGCGGGTATCCCGTTTGGAAATGGTTTTTTGCGGACCTGTGGTGATGGAGTAGGTGTTTCCGACTTGAAGTGTTTCATCCGCCCGGATGAATACGGTTTCACCGAGAAAAATCCGGTCAAATTCATTTCGGGCATTGATGATTTCGCCCAGGACCGGAATGCGGTCGGAAGAGATGGTGATGTCGGCAGTGGTTTTATCCGCGATTCTGACCGCAACACGACTCCGGCGATCGAATCCGTCCGGATCAATCTGCACGTCGGTTTTAAAAGTAAAGGTTTCCCATGGCTGTTCGGGGAGGAGGCGCCATTCCTGGGAGTGATGGTTTCTGCCCGCTTTGAATACGACTTCACCGGCGTCGTTTGTGTGAGCCACGATTCCGGATTCAATTGCGTGATCCGGGTTTACGGAGTTGTCCGCATAAAGATCGAGCTCGCCTTCGCTCAGAAGTTTCAGCCGTTGATTCGGATAAATGAGATCCGGATTCTTAATCTTGTCCTGATTCAGGTTCCAGATGCCTTTCCACTTCGACCAGTCACCGTACTGGGTCTTGGCGATGCCGGAAAGTGAATCACCCTTTTGCACGGTATAGAGCGCATGCGCCGGAACCGCTTGAGTGAGGAGGGGGAGGAAAAGGAGGGAGGTAATTCGATGTTTCGAGTAACGCCCGAACCTTTTCTTCATTCAATGCCTTCCTTTGCAGATTCCATTTTCAAAGTGGGAGTCTGGGGAGCAGATGGTTTTTCAACCACAGTCGCCTCGCCGCTCATTTCGGCTTCAAACTGAGGACTGCCTTCGGCTGTTTTGGAAGGTTGAACATTTGCTTTGGCTTCGTGTTTTCCTTCCGGAAGGGGCGCGGTCTGAGGAGCGCTCAAATTCATTGCCTTCGCTTGCGGCGAATTCGGGAAGTTGCTCAGGATCTTTTCCTTGTAATAAGTCACCTTGGTTGGCTTCTTCAGCTTTCCGGAAACATCGGCGAGCGCAAGGAGCGTGTCGGGGATGTAGCTTGAATGAGGGTAGGAGAGAAGTCCGCGGCTGAACTCTTCTTCCGCGAGCTTGTACTCGTTCTCGTTCAGATAACTCATGGCGAGGAAATACTGGGCTGCTGGAGCAAGTGGGTGTTCCGGTTCGTTCTTCACGAAATCCGAGAACTCGAGAACCGCATCCGAGTATTTTTTAGCGTCAAAGAGGATCTTCGCTTCACGAAAGCGATCGACTGACTCATTGGAAGAGAATCCTGCGGTTCCCTGTTTCGAAGACTTGCGGGCCACAGGTTTTGCTGGAATCACTTTTGCGTGAGCCGGTGGAACGACCACGTTCTGAGTGGGAAGGTTTGTGGTTTGAATTCCGGTCGGACGGGCACCGGTTTCAGGAAGAACGCTTTTTGCATTCACAGTTTGAAGAGTTGCGTTCGCCGGATTGGATGTTGCCGCCGGGCCACCGTTTTCGAGATTGATCTTGTCGTTCAGCGCGCTCAGGCGGGTTTCGAGGTCAGCCACGCGATCCTGAAGTTTGGTGATTTGTTCTTTGGTCGGATCGACGGGAGGCGCTTTGGAGTCAGCCATGGGCGGCGGACCATCGCTTGCTTCCTGGGATGGATTGAAGCTCGGTTTGTGGGCGCAGGCGGAAACCACAACCATGGCAAGAAAGAGAGTCAGGGAAGTCGGCAGTTTACCCGTTGAAATTGAAAGGCCCATATGAAATAGAATAGTTTGACATGACTCACGCGCACAAGATTTTTATTCGAACAAAGAAGGAAGATTCCGCTTTTGTGTACCATATCTTGGAAGCGCAGGACGGGCTCGCCGCGTACTCGACGATCGACTTCGAACCCCACGATCCTTTCCGGGATCTCGAGCTTCTGGTGCCAGAGGAGCTCGAGATCCAGCTAGAGGCGCTTCTGGATAGTTTCGGGGACATGGTGATTCGTCTTCCGGATGATCCGTCAAAGAAGTGACTTCTCTGCGTTCGAAAGCTTCCATCCGGTACGGCCTTTGCAAAACCGGAAAGCATGTTTCTCTGGATTGCCACCTGGCTTTGTCTTTTTTTTGGTCTCTCTGAATTAAAACCCGTTCAACACCGGCTTAAACTTTTCTTAGGTCAGAAGAAAATGATCCTGGATCTGCGTCTTGCGATCCGGGAGCTCAGGCTCCTTCAAGAGATGCTGGAGAGCGGGGTGGTGCCGACGCCAGAACAGTGGGCGAAGATTGAATTGTTCCCGGCTCCCTGGGGCCTATCGCTTTCGCAAAGCCTGAAAGAGCTTCGAAATCAGGGGGCTCCGGTGCTTCCGTCGCTTGCGCGCATGCAGCACACGCTCGAAGAACAGACTGAACTCATTCAGGAAGCGAGGGTGAAGAGTTCGCAGGCTTTTGGTCAGGCGGTGCTGGGCATGCTGCTCGTTCCGGTCTTTAGCCTCGTTCTTTACTTCCTTCTTCCCGGAATTGAAGAATCAAAAAAGGCCTTCTTTCTGCTCGTTCTCTTTTCACTTCTTTTATCGTCCATTGCCTTCATCTGGATGATGGCGATGGTGGATCAGGCCCGGTTTGGAAACATCCGGTCCGAAAACCGGAAGTGGCTGGTGACGGTTCATTCGACCGTTGAGCGGATTCTCGCTCTTTTATCCTCGGGTCTTCCGCCGGATCTCGCCTGGAGACAGTCGATCGAGGAGCTTGCCGCTCACGATCCGAAACTCGCACACGCGTGGAAACCGCAGGTCTGGGATTCCGATTTCTCCATCCGGACGGGGGCGAACGAGTGTGAACAGTTGATTTTGAATGTCGGAGTCGAGATCCGGAAAAGCATTCAGACGAGTCTGATCGAAGGGCAGGGCTGTCTTGACCGGATTGAGTCGATTCACCGGGCATTTCTGCTCGATCTTAAAATGAGAATCGGGCGTGAGCTGACCGTTCTTCCGAACCGTTGTCTGAAGCCGCTCTTCATCTTTGTGCTTCCTTCGATCATGCTTCTGATGTTCGGAAGCTTCGCCATTTCTCTCTGTGGATTTTTGAATTCATGAACCGGATCGCGCTTTTTTGTCTCGTCTGGATTGGAACTTCCGTCATCCTGGGAGGTAGGCTCTGGACTTTTCCCCATGGAGTGAAGCGGGCCCTGGAACTCCGGCTGATCCCGCCGCCGCACTCCGGGCATCATTTGAAAAAACAGGTCTCGTGAAGAGGATCTCGCGTTCGATTCCCTCGATCTGAAGAATGGTTTCAATTTTGCGAATGCCTTCATCTCCACGCTTCAGAAAGACCAGCTTCTGAACACCGCTTGCGATCAGTTCCTTGATCAGCTGACCCGGAATGGTTCCGCGTGCGGCGAGAAGAGCGAGAAGCTCGATCCGTTTCAGGGCGTCTTTTGCCGAGTTCGCGTGAATCGTCGCAAGTGTTCCCCGGTGTCCGGTATTCAGCGATTGAAGAAGATCAAGCACCTCATCACCCCGGCATTCGCCGAGAAGAATCCGGTCGGGACGCATGCGAAGGGTTTGTTTCAACAGATCCCGGAGCGAAACCTGTCCAAAGCCGTCCGCATTTGCAGTTCGGGATAAAAGCCCCAGAAAATGCGGATGATTTGCATGAATTTCAGCCGTATCCTCGAGCGCGATCAGGCGTTCTTTTTCGGAGGCAAAAGAGAGAAGGTCATTCAGCAGCGTGGTTTTTCCCGATCCGGTTCCACCCGCGAGAATGATCGTTTCGTGGTTTTCAATCGCTTGTTTCAGAATCTGAAACGCAGTCGAGGAGGCGCTCCAGCGTTCGAGTGCGAGCCCCCTTCCCACATTGATCTCCAGTCGCTGCTTGGGTGGAAGTCTTCGAAGTGAGAGATAGATTCCGAACTGGGCGAGCGGAGGAAAAGCAACGTGTGCGCGATGCGATTGAAAAAAAACCGTGTCGACAAAAGGAAGTTTTGCGTCCCAGGTTTTTCCACTCAGTGAGATCTGCTCGAGAATGAAATTCCGATATTCGATCTCGGAAGAAAACAAAGGCTCGCCCGGATCCGGTTCCATTCCTTTTCCCTGATCCAGATACAGGCAGTCGAAACGATTGAAGCAAAGATCGGTGATCTTCGGATTCTCAAGCAGTGCGGACAAACGGGATGAAACGGCATTCATAAAACATTCCACGGGTAGGAAGAGTTTGCTTTTGCATTTTCGATCTCACTTGCGCTCTTTTCGTTGCGCGGAACCGGGAGATAGCCTTTCGGCAGATCACTTGAAATGCGGGTGAGTGGATTGCTCGGTGTTTGTCGGTGCGGCACCAGGATCGCGACAAATTCCGAACGCGAATTTTGATAGTCCTCACTCGCAAACAAGGGCCCCAGTACCGGAATCTGCGAAAGAATCGGAAGTCCTTTTGCAGTTTGGTGCATGTCTTCCTGAAGCAGGCCTGAGAGAAGAAGAGGCTTGTCGAAAACTCCATCAACGAGGGTTTTGATCCGGTTTGTGCGCACGCCTGGAATGTTGTCGTTTGAAAACGCCTGATCCAGATGACTCATTTCGGTTTCAATCGCGAGTCTTACCTTGTCTCCGCCGAATTCCTTCACTTCGATCTTGAGCGAGAGACCCACGGTTTTCCAGATCACGTTGTCGCTGAATTTACTTCGTTCCCGAATCGGAAGTTCTCCTCCTTCTTGAAGCTCCGCTTGTCCCGGTGCTTTCATCGAAACTTCGGGCGAGGAGAGCACGCGGGCAAGTCCTCTCTGAGAAAGAGCGTGAATCGTGAGATCAAGCGAGTTGCTCACCAGGAGTTGAAGCGGTGAAAGGTTGAGGGCTGCAGGCAGGGTTCCCGGCCAATCCACTCCGAGACTCAGAATTGCTTCCTTTTTCACTTCCAGAAGAAAGATCTTGAAGTGAATGGTGGGGTCGTAGTCCTTCACAGTCTGGAGATCAATCTGGGTCAGGGGCTGGATCGACTTGATTTGTTTTGCGACAGCATCCTTCAGAGCGGGATTCGAGAGGCCGCCATGAACGGCAAGCGCCCCTTCATGGGATTCGAGTGAGAGGGACGGATACTTGTCGATGACTTTCTGGATCTCCTTCTGGCTTCGGGTGAGCCAGAGAGCCTCGATCCGTGTTTCATCCAGAATCTGCGATGGAAAATTCTCGCGGATGTAGGCGATTGCCTGCGCTTCAGTGTGGGTTTTCACCTCACCCCGGAGGATGAAGTGGGCGCCGCTGTCGACCACTTCGGTGGTTTGAAGATGGTTCAAAGCCTGAAGGAGGGGCCCCGCCTCTGCACGGGCTTTTTTCTCAACCACGCGGATGAGGTGCGTCTCGCGGTCCTGCCCGCTGGTGGCAAGGTAGAGAGTGGAGGTCCCGGGTTTGGCAGCTTTGAGCAAGAGACCGGATTCATTCGCAATCCGGGTGTACCGGACGGAATCTCCACTGATCGAATAACGGTCGATTCCGGGGAATTGGATCAGGCGCTGCTCGCCGAGCTCGAGATAGAGGGGAGCCCCTTCTTTTACAGCGGCTTGAGCGCTTCCCGGGCAGGGAAGCTGCGATATAACGAACAAAAAAAGCCAGGAACGCATAAAACCTCGATTCATGCTGGGTTGTACAGTTGGTCTGGAACTCAGCAAAAGGGGTGCCAATTCCTCAGGTATCTACGAGATTCGATTTGACTTTTTCAGTCGGGAAGGGCACTCAATTAGGTAGTCAAAAATTTTAGTTCTGAAAGGAAATCACATGTCTTCACGTACAGGTAAAACCAGAATGGCTCGCAAAGTAAAACAAGCTCGCGCAGGTAAAGTGCGTAAACGCAAAGAGCAGAACAAAGGAACCACTCCTAAATTCGCGATCCACAAGAAATAATCATTCTCACTTCGAAATTCTGAACAAAGAGAAAGAGTGAATCCCATGGCATACGAAAGTCTGTTTACTTCTGAATCAGTGACCGAAGGACACCCGGACAAGATCGCGGATCAAGTTTCGGATTCAGTATTGGACGCGATCCTGGCTCAGGATCCAAAGGGACGTGTTGCCTGCGAAACGCTCGTGACTACCGGACTGGTTGTCGTTGCCGGTGAAGTGACCACCAACGCACGCGTGGATTACGCGCACGTTGCCCGCGAAGCAATTCGCAGGATTGGTTACGATCATTCCGACAAAGGCTTCGATGCAAACACCTGCGCTGTCATGGTGACTCTCGATCGCCAGAGTCCGGACATCGCTCAAGGAGTGACCACCGGTCTGGGAATGCACAACCAGACGGAGCAGGGTGCCGGAGACCAGGGGATCATGTTCGGTTATGCGATCAATGAGACTCCGGAGCTCATGCCGCTGACCATTTCTCTTTCAAATCAGCTTGCAGCACGCCTCTCCAAGGTGCGCAAAGATGGAACCCTTCCATGGCTCCGTCCGGATGGAAAAACCCAGGTGACCGCTCAGTACGTGGATGGAAAACCCACCCGCATTGAGACCATCGTGGTTTCCACTCAGCACGCTGAAAGCGTCACTCACTCCCAGATCGTGGAATCGATCCGTGAAGAAGTGATCAAGAAGACCATTCCAGCTCACTTGCTGGATTCCAAAACCAATTACTTCATCAATCCTACCGGTCGTTTTGTGATCGGTGGACCGATGGGGGACTGCGGTCTCACCGGACGCAAAATCATCGTCGATACTTACGGCGGACATGGCGCACACGGTGGGGGAGCATTCTCTGGAAAAGATCCATCCAAAGTGGATCGTTCCGCATGTTACATGGCTCGCTACGTGGCGAAGAACATCGTTGCAGCAGGTCTTGCTGATCGCTGCCTTGTTCAACTCGCCTACGCGATCGGTGTTGCTGAGCCAGTAAGCGTGAACGTGAATGCGTTCGGCACTGAAAAAGCACCTCTCGCGAAAATCGAGCAAGCTGTGAAAAACACCTTCAAACTCACTCCGGGTGGCATCATTGCTTCCCTGAACCTCCTTCGTCCGATCTACGTGAAAACCGCAGCATACGGACACTTCGGTCGCGAAGATTCAGACTTCACCTGGGAGAAGATCGATCAAGCGGCAGCGTTGAAAGCGGCTCTCTGAGAGTGCTTTCAGGGCATTGGCCAAGAGGTCGTAAAAAACACTCATGAGCCTTATTTATCTCGTCATGAAACTCTATCCGGTATTCGGGATTTCTCTCGCGTTCCTCTTTTTCGATCTGGGAAAAAGTCTCCGTCGGAAGGGCAGTCGTGGCTGGTTTGGAATGTTGGTATTTTCAGTAGTTTTTCTCGCGAGTGCGATCGGCTGGGGAGTGCTCCGCGGAGACAAAAATGCGGACGCCTGGTTCACCCAATTCAACTACTGGCTTCAGCACGGATAGTGATTCATTGACGAGAATGAGCGCGGTTTTTGTCGCTCTTGTTCTTCTATTACACTTGGAAAATATAAAAAATGTTCAACTAATTGATTTTAAAGGGATTTTTTAGGGTCAATTTTTGGCGGAGTCAAAATTTATTTTTTTTCAGAAAAGTTTTTGACAGTGCAACAAATCCTGTCTTACCCTATGTATGGCAGAACTCAGGAGCCATAAGGATGGACAGGCCCCTGAAACAAAATAAAGACTCATGGAAGGAGTTATCAATGTTAGAGACCCAATTCCCGATTCAATCGGATCTTATCGAAAAAGCAGCTTCAACAGAACAAGGCGTTCTCATTCACGGTGAGAATGGTACCGGCAAAGAAGTGATTGCAAGAATCATTCACGGCCGCTCTTCTCGTTCTAACGGGAATTTCGTTGTCATGAACTGCGCACTCAGTGGCGATGTTCTCGAATCAGAATTCCAAAACAAGATCGAAGCAGCTCAGAACGGAACTTTGTTCCTCGACGAGATCAACGAGCTTCCACTTCATCTTCAAGCAAAACTCGTTCAGAGCAATGCTGGACGCATCATCGCTTCCACCAGCACTAACGTACAAGAGTCAGTTGCTGAGCGTCGTTTCCGCTCTGACCTCTTTGCAAAAGTTTCCGTTGTTTCCATGAACGTACCAGCGCTTCGTGATCGCGTAGAGCAGATCCCGCTTCTCGTTCGTGCTTACATCGAAAAATACAACAAACTCACTGGTTCCAACGTGAACGCAACTCCAAGCCCTGAAGCTCTGGATGCATTCACCAGCTACACTTGGCCAGGAAACACTCGTGAGCTTGAACAAGCGATTGAAAGAATCGTGATCATGAAAGGTCAAGGCATCATCGATGCTTCTGATCTTCCTGCGAAAATCTATCAAGCGACTCAGAGCGCTCAAAGCGGAGAAGGTGCAACTCACGACGTGGATTTCCCACGCATGTTCCTTTCTGAAAAAGGTGTGGATCTGAAAGCAGTTGTAACTGCATTCGAAAATCACCTCGTTGACCAGGCACTTGCTCGCACCAACGGAAACAAAAACCGTGCTTCAATGCTCCTCGGCTTGAACCGCACTACTTTGGTGGAAAAGCTCCGCAAACGCGGAATGATCACTCCACTCAAAGCGGCTAACGATTTCCGTGGATCCATGGGTGGCAATAACGAGTAATTCTCGTTTGTTCTGCCTGGGCCCATCCAACTGGTCTCTGCTAGCTGAAATACGAATAGCTGAAATACGGAATTGAAAATGGGGCTCATCCTTCGGGGTGGGCCCTTTTTGTTTTTATTCGGTGTCTCTTTTTAACGAACGAATCTACAGATAGCAGGCGATGTTGGTCACCGTCGTGCATTCCGTTGCGGTTCTAATGCATTTGAATAAATTGTGAGCCGTGCAGACGTTCACACATTCAGGCATGACCGCTTCAAAAGAGGAGTGGAATCCAGTCGTCACGTTCTTCCGGCCGCCGAAACCGTTGGTATCGGTTACATAGGTTGTTGAAGCCGTGGTGGTGTACGGCAGGCCCCCGTTTTTCAGCGTGATCCAACCGGCAGGACACGAGGGAATGGCTCCGTGCCTGACAGGAACACTGCAGATGTTCTGACCATTTACATTCGCCACGGATCCACTGAGGGCGTTGCATTTTGGTGCGAGGTCAGCTGATTGTACGTCAATCGTAGCGGTGACGAATGAGCCTTCACTATCGACAACCTTGATTTTTACCGCTGTTCCGTTCGCAGGAGCGTAGTAAATATTGTCGGTGACTCTTCCTCCTCCTGAGACAATCGAAGAAGTGTAAGGGCCATGGCCTCCGGTAATCCGAAAGGTTTCGGTCGAGTTCACGTAGACGGTAGCGGTGGTTGGGGTGATCACGAGAGGTGGATAGGCTGCAGTCACTACTGTGTACCCGGTCAATCCCGCGCTGTCGGTCACTTGGATTTTCGCCGTGGTCGGGGTTGTGACTTGGTAGATCCCGCCATTCAGTGAGCCACCTCCGGAACGGAGCTGATAGCTGTAGGGAGGAGTCCCGTTTGATGCGGTAAAGGTGACTTGCATACCCGGTAAAAGTGAAGGGTAGGCAGGGGTGATTACGAGCCTCGGCGCGGGCCCGCTGCTGTAGGAACTATCGAGCGTGGTTTGGCAGTTCACGGTGGTGCGGATTAATCCCCCGGTCTGGAGGTCGATCAGATCGTTGCCATTATGCTCGTGTCCGCCGCAGAAGATCCCATGATTGGAATAGCGCAAGGTATCCTTGCAGTTGCCATTGTCTTCCAGATCGTTCGACCGAAATGTGCGAATTAACTTGCCGGTCCGGAGGTCGACGAGATCGTTTCCGCTGTTGCCCGCTCCACAGAATACTCCATCTTTCGACACACTCAGAACGGATTGGCAGTTACCTGGATCCTCTGAATTGCCTTGTCCGATGGTGCGAAGCACGTTTCCGGTCCGGAGATCGACAAGGTCGTTTCCGCCGTTGCCCGTTCCACAAAACAAACCATCTTTGGATGCGCGCAAGGTGTTATCGCAGCTTCCCAGCCCTTCTGAATCGGCGTGTCCGATTGCTCGAATTGCGTTTCCAGTTCGGATGTCAGCGAGATCATTTCCGCTATTGCCCCGGCCACAATACATCCCCTCTTTCGAATAGTTTAGATCGTCCAGACACGAACCGGATGTCTCCGTGTCGTTCTGTCCGACCGTGCGGATCAGGGTTCCGGTCTGGATGTTTAAAAGATCATTTCCACCATTTCCGCTTCCGCAAAAAAGGCCATCGTTAGAGCGCTCTAAAAGCGTTCGGCAGTTGTGCTGATTTTCCGAATCCCGATGGACGATGCGGACGACCGTCCTGGTTTCAATGTCGGTGAGAGCGTCTTGAATGTCGATGAAAGAGGATTCGCCTGGGTTTGTATAGCAATGCAGGGGGCCTATGTCACTGGAAGATCCGCTCGCAGGAGCGCGTGAGGTTTCGGCTGTTTGGTTGAGATGGACTTGATGGAGAGAAACAAGAGCTGTGATGAGCGCCAGCGATAAGCCTGCTCCGATACCGTATTTTACATTCATGCGCTTCCGTTCTCCTGTGCTTCAGGCTGATCGGCGTATCAGTCCTAAAGCTTTAAAAGATGAGGAGGCGATGGTTCTCTGACGTTAGCTTCCGCAAACCGCGTCGATCGGGTTACCGGAGGTGGGATTCGATGACCTTTAGAGTGTCTTCCATTGGGCGCTGGGTGACGCTGAAGAGGTGTTGGCGGGTTTGGTCGATGTCGAGGATAAGGATCAAGACGGCGCTGAAAGGGATGATCATCGCGAGAGTCACCAAGCGGCTGCGGGTGCCGCTTAAGCCGAAATAGAAGCCAAGCATCAGGGTGGAGAGGATTGAGACGAGGAACAGGACCCGGACCAGGCTTTGGGGTAGATGATAGTCGATGGCTACAGTAATGCGTTCTTGGCGGATATCGATCATTTGGTTCAGGGAGTAAATGAATAGCCCCAAGGGGACGGACTGGATTGAGTTTGTGGCCACCTTTTCCATGGATGACCAGATTTGTGTCTGAATGTTCTCCGTGTTCTCGGTTTCAAGTTTGATTGAGGCGGAGCTGTCGTCTTGAATGACCGCGAGAAAAGCTTTCGCATAAGCGAGAAGCAGGTGTCGGATTTCAGTGCGCTGGGGTTCAGGGAGGAAGCTGGTTCGAAGAAAGGTGGTCTCGATTGCATTGGCTTGCTTTAAGACGATCATCCGACGTTCCTGGAATCGGTTTTCCGCTATGCCGAAGCTGAAGGCGAGGAGGAAGCCCAGCAGTGCGAGGAGAGCACCAAGCACCGTACCCACTTGGGACTTTTGTTCGGGATCAACCTTGTCCTTTTGATGCCTGCCGATACGAAATCCCACCTCTACCGAGAGAGCCATGAGTAGAAACGTACCGATGCAAAACAGCCACCAGTAAAGGTTATCGTGAATCATTGTCATTTGATGAGCAGAATGCGTGCCACGAGCATTGGGCTCGTTTGATCGGGATGTGTTATCGTAAAACCCATGGATCTGACACGACTGCCGCTCGATGCGGTTTGGCAACCCGATGGAAAAATGCCAGAAAAAGGCCCTGTTTTGATTGTTTTGCATGGACGGGGGGACTCGACCGAAGGGTTCACCTGGATGAAGGATGAGCTGGATATTCCGGGCCTCAGTCTTCTTCTGCTAAACGCACCGGATCCTTATTATGGCGGGTATAGCTGGTATGATCTTCCACCGGATCAGCTGCCCGGAATTCTGAGATCCCGTCGCCTGCTTGAAGCGGTGATGGAAGAGCTGGTTCAACAAGGTTTCGATTTATCCTGCTGCTTTCTATTCGGCTTCTCTCAGGGGTGTCTCATGACCCTCGAGTTCGGCGGGCGCTATTCGCGGAAACTGGCGGGTTATATCGGGATCAGTGGTTACGTCTTCGACTGGGAGAAGCTGCTTCAGGAAGCGAATCAAGAGGTCATGAAAGGGGAGTGGCTGGTGACTCATGGAACTCATGACGATGTCCTTCCCGTGGAGACGACACGCGAACAGATCCGGCAGTTGAAAGAAGGCGGATTTAAAATCGAGTATCACGAGTATCGGAAGGTGCACACGATTGATCCTGAAGATGAACTTTCTCTGATCCGGAACTGGATCAAAGCGCGGATGTGATGTCTACGTGAGTGGATTTTGCTTCCATAATTCCGGCCATTTTAATTTCGCGTCTTCCAGGGAAAGCTCATATACTTTTGCCAATGTATTGCTTTTAATGACGTTGAATTCGATGAGTTCCTCCCCGATCAGACGAATGCCAAGTTTTTCCTTTACCTGGATTGCGCCTGTGTTTTGTAAAGGAGTCTTGAATACTATTTTTTTCAGATTGAAGCGTTCCAGGAAAATCCTGCATGCCAACGGGTAGCTGTGAAAGCCAATTCCCAATCCACGGTGATCTCGACTCCAGATGTGCGCATGAAAGATTCCGAAGTCACCTTCAAAAAGCGGATTAACCGAATGAACTCCAATGGGTGTCTGTCTGTAAAGGACTATCAGAGCATTTATTTTTGACACGGAAAATTTTCCATTGGTTGCAATCTTCTCCAGAAACGACCTGTTCATTTCTGCCTCTGTAGGCATCTTGGAGGGATCTGCGCCCATGGCTTCGATGTAACCAAAAGGAGAGCGGTACCAATAGTCGAGTATGCGAGGTATGTCGGCTTCAGTCAGGTCTCGGATGGAAATCAGCTGTTTGTCGACTTTGCCTTGCATATACGGAAGATTCCTTGAAAACAGAATTTTTATCGTTGCAGATGCGAGCTATTGTTCTTTTTTGATCAGGGTCTGGAGATCGTCGATGATCTGTTGCTGGGACTTGATCTTCGAATCGAGATCACTGATCTGTGATTTCAAGTTATTCAGGGTGGCCTGGGTGTTGCCACGTCTTGCGTCCAGCGCCTTGATCTCGATTTTCACGGCGTCGATCTGATCATGAAGTTCATGGATCGTGGTCTTGATCCGCTTCTTTTCCTGATCCATCAGTTGCTGGATCGTGTTTGTGTTGATCGAAGTGCTCTGTGTGATGGTCTTGCGTTGAATTTTCTGGGCTTCGAGATCAGCCTTCTGTTTTGAAAGGGTGTCCTTCAGATTCTGGACGTTCTGAGCCCGATAGAGGTCGTTGGAGTGTTTTTCATTTTGAATCGAGGTCTCGGTTGCCTTGATTTCATTCTGCTGGGTTTCGATCTGTTCGTTCAGGGCGGTGAGGCTGTTTTGACCGGCAATCTTCTGGAAGCCTTTGGCCTGAACTCCGTTTTGTTCGAGGTCGTGTTCGGATTCCTGATTGGAGTGAATTTGATTTTCAAAGGCGACGATCTGTTCCTTGCGGTCCTTGATCTGGGCATCGATCTCGCGGTTCGAGGTTGCCTTGGCCGGATCGGAGAGGGCGTCCTGAAGATTGTGTTTCTGATCTTTGAGGGCCTGGAGTTTTCCGGTTTCTGCGTCGAGACGGGATTTCAGATCTGCGAGACGGTTCGCCTGGGAAGTGGAAGTTTTTTCGATTTCAGTGTTTTCACTGTCGACTTGTGCCTTCAGGTCTTCATTTGTCTTTTCGAGAGAGGCAATCTGATTTCTCAGGGCTGCGTTTTCATGCTTTTGTTCGACAGTCTGGTAAGCGAACCAGCCTGCTGCAGACAGAACGATAAGAATGAAAAGAATCTTCATGAAAAGGGTTATTTCTCGTAAGTGGACTGCTGTTTGTCCTTGTTGTCTTTGATGGTCTGACGAATGAGATTGCGCATGATGCGGTTGCGGTTCACCTGACCGACGAGCGCTTTCGCGTCGTCGTAGAGGCCAGGATCATTGATCATCGCGCCCACGGTGCCCTGACCCTGGTCGATCTTCTCTAGGATCGAGTTCAGGTGGTTGACCAGGGTTTTCAGTTTGATCTGGTTCAATTCATCGTTCAGTTTTCCGGAGATTTCACCCATGTTTTTGGAAGTGTGGGCGAGACCTTCAAAGAAAGCGTCCGCACGGTTTCCTCGGTTGAATGAGGTGAGGATGCGATCGAGATTCTCGGTGGTGGAGGTGAGCTTGCCCATGAGTTGTTCACTGGAAGTGAAAAGCTGGGAGAGGTCTTTGCTTGCACCCTGTGGGATTTCGCCGTGATTAGTGACGAGCGGCTGGCTTGGATCACCGGCAATGAGTGAAAGGTATTTGTCCCCGAGAACCCCCTGGGTCACGATCTGTGCCGTGGAGTCTTTGCGGATATAAGTTTCGTATTCCTTGTCCATGGAGAACTCGACCAGGATGTCGCGGGATTTTGCATCGAAGGTGACGTGTTTCACACTTCCGATCTGAAGACCGGCGAGAGTGACTTTCGCTCCGGCGACGAGTCCGTCGACTTTGTCAAAGTGAGTGGTGTAGCGGTTGGAGGAGGTGAAAAGACTTTCCTTTCCGCCGAGCACGAGGAGGGCGATCATCGTCAGCAGGACTCCCGAGAGGACGAAGATTCCGACAGTCAGTTCCGTTTTCTTTTCGTTCTTTTTCATTCGATATGAGCTCCGGTTGTAAACGATTTCACCAATGGGTCGGTTGAGTTTTTCATTTCATCGACGGTCATGACGAGCGCGATTTTTCCCTGATTCAGGATCGCGATCCGGTCACAGATCTCGAAGGCGGCGGGGATGTCGTGGGTGACGAAAATCCCGGTGATTCCGCGTTTTTTAAAGGAAAGGATGTTTTTAAGCAAGCGACCGGTATTGACCGGGTCAAGACCCGCGGTCGGCTCGTCAAAGAGAATGACCTTGGGGTCAAGGATGATCGCACGACCGAAGCCTGCGCGTTTCTGCATCCCGCCTGAAAGTTCGTTTGGAAGAAGCTGGTTCGCGTTCTTCATGTCGACCATTTCAAGCATGGTGTTCACTTTTTCGTGGATCACTTCTTCGCTCAGATTTGTATGGGCGCGGAGCGGGTAAGCCAGGTTCTCTTCCACGGTTAAAGAATCGAAGAGAGCTCCGTTTTGAAACACATAGGCGATGCGGGTGCGGACATCGAAGAGGTCGCGTTCGCCAAGGGGGATGAGATCGCGCCCTTCAAAAAAGATCTGCCCGTCATCCGGATGTTCAAGTCCGATGATGGAGCGGAGGATGACACTCTTGCCGGTTCCCGATCCACCAAAGAGGCCGAGAATCTCGCCTTCTTTGAGATCAAAGCTCACGCCGCGATGGACGACTTTGTCGCCAAAGGCTTTGTGGATGTTCCGGACGCTTAAGGCAATTTTCGCTTCGCGCGTTTCGTTCATGAATCAGTATTTCGGGTAAACGGTGAGAAAGAAAAGTTTAGTGAGAAAGAAGTCGGCGATCATGATGAAGATTGAGCTCGCGACCACGGTCCACGTGGTGCTGACTCCAACCCCCTGAGTTCCGCCTTCGGTACTCAGGCCCTTCCAGCACGCTGAAATGGCGATGAAAAACGCGAACACCACGGTTTTCGCCATTCCGGTCAGAACATCGGTCACGGTGATCGTTTCAAAAACTTTTGCGACAAAGAAGTGGATGTCGATATTGAGCTCTGTCTTCGAGATGAGCATTGCACCGGTCAGCGCAATATAGTCGGCGATCAGAGTGAGAAAGGGGAGTGCGATCATGCACGCAAGCAGGCGCGGGATCACGATTCGTTGAACCGGAGAAGTGCCGAGTGCGCGGATGGCATCAATCTGCTGGGTGACTTTCATTGAAGCGATCTCGGACGCCATCCCGGATCCAATCCGGCCGGCGACGAGAAGACTGGTGAATACGGGGCCCATCTCACGAAGAATCGAAAGGGAAGCGAGCTTCGGAACGTAGAGTGTTCCACCGAAGCGGGCAAGACCGTTTCCGAATTGAAGAGCCATGACGGATCCGGTTGCAAGTCCGGTCAGGCAGACGAGTGCCAGGGAATCGGTTCCGATTGCCTTTAACTGATCGAGTGTAAGTTGGAGTGGAAACGGTGGAATGAAAAGTTCTTTGATCGCCTGGCCTGCAAGTTTGCCGAAGCCTCCGGCGAATCTTGCGCTGTCGATTACTCGGGTACCAATACGATTGGGTAGGGTCGTGTCGCTCACTTTAACTTCAAGTTATCACGAAACTTTTGAAATACCGAGAGCTCTTGAGGGAAAGTTTCAGTGGGGCTCAGGTAAACAAGATCGTAAACGCACGTTGGACTTTTGACGACCACGGTTTGAAATTTGCGCTGACGATTCAGATACGAACCGCTTCCAGTAGTCTCGAGTGCCTGATGGCCTGCAACCAGAGTGGGGCGCTCGGAATCAATCTTGAGACCATCCCATTGAGAGAGAAGCATGCGGGTGACTTGTTTGATGTCGCCGTCTTCGTCAAACTTCTGCCGACAGACGGAGTTCAGGGAAACAACTGCTGCGGTTTTAACGGACTGCCAGGCCGCATCTGGAATGTCTTCATTGCTCTGATTGCTGCTCGGAATGTCGAGTGCTTTCCAGTTTGGGGCGGGGAAAATGATTTTTTCAGACGGGGTAAGAGGTGCTTTTTCATCGACGGGCTTGACCTGTCCGACCAATACACTGCAGGCGTTTAAAAAAAATGGGAGTGCGAGCAAAGAGTAAAGTGATTTCATTGGCTTAAAGAAAGTTTAGGTGAACCTCAACCAAATGAGAAGGAGAAAAAGTGGAAACTTTGCGAATGCTCCTTGCCCGTGGGCTGCAAATTCTGCCACAATAGGTAAGAAGTACTGGGCAATTCACGACTAGGAAGGGAGTGACAAGTACGGTGGGTAAAATCAACCACATTCGCAGGAGCGATCTGACGGCACTAGTTGCTGCTTCTTTAAAGCGCGCGATCTTCATCGCGATGCTTTCTTCGCCCCTCTATCCAATCAACGCTGCATTTTCAGCGTCCGAATTCGACGGTTCGATTGAAATCGAATCTCAGTCGTCCTTTTCCCGTTTGAAAATTTCAATCGATGAATCCTTCAAGCCGACCCTTCAGGCACAAAAGGGCGGATTTGAGATCACCATTCCTGCTGCAACCTTGATGGACATCGGTGTTCCATTCGGCGCGGAAGACGGTTTCAATCAATACCTTTCCACCGTTAAAGACGAGCGGATCACGAACCTTTCTGTAAAAGAAAAGGATGGGAAACTGGTGATCACCGGACGGTATCACTTTCCGTCGGGCCAGAAAGCCCTCGCTAGTCCCGTGATGGAGCACTTTGATTTCAGAAGAAACGAGCAAGGTAAATTCATTGCTGATTTTTTCTATAAAAAAGGCAGCACGCTTGCGGAAGCGAGTCGCAAGACGCGTGAAGAGACTGAAATGAAACAGAAGCTTTCCCGCGAATCCCTTCTGAAGAAGGAAGCGGAACGCCGGGCTTCCCGCGAAAAGAAATTGATTGATTCGAAGAATGCACTTCTGTTCTGCGATCAGCCGGTTGACCGGGAAAACACCGTGATCATGAAGTTCAAGGCGAATCACACGATCCTGAACTTCTCTGACTATTTTCCTGAAACCATTCCTGACTTCCGTTTTGAATACTTCGAACCCAAAGGGGACTCCGAAGAGCAGGAGATGGTGAGACTCGCGCTCAAGCTGAGTCGCGAGAACAAGCATGCTCTCTCGATCAAGACTGTAGAGTTCCTCGAGAAACAGTATCCAAAATCAAAGTTCATGAACGAAATGCGCTTTCTAAAGGCGAATTCGTACTATCACCTTGAGATGAACGACAAGGGACGTTCCCTGATTCAGGAACTCGCGCGTTCCGCCCGCGGAAGCGAAGTCGGTCTCCAGTCAGTTGCATTTCTTGCCGTCCAGGGTTTTAAAAATCACGAATGGCTTGCGGCGCTCGACGCGTTCATGGGCCTCAAGCGCGAGATGCCGAATCATCCGCTGATCTGGTTGTTCCGTTACGGAATTGCGGAATGCTTGTACCAGATCCGTCAGACGGATCAGGCAAAAGAAGAGTTTGACTGGGTGGCGAAAAATGCGCCTAAAGACGAGGTTCGTGCAGAAGCTGCCTTCAAGGCAGGGGATCTGAATTTCGAGCGCGGTCAGTATGCCCAGGCGATCTTGATTTATTCATCGGCGATCAAAAAATTCGAAGCGGCACTTCCCCGTTATCCGGATGTGCTTTTGAATCTGGCCGAAAGTTACTTTCAGGTGGACGAGCTTTCCAGATCCACCGAGACCTGGCAGAAATTTCTCGCTTATGGAAAAGGCAGACCCAATGCATGGCAGGCATCACTGAGACTTGCTGAAGTGCAAGGGGTGCGTGAAAAGATTGGTCCGAAGCTTGAGCAGGCCTTCACTGAAACCATTAACAGTTATCCGATGTCTCCGGGTGCAGTGATCGCGCGTTTGCGCCTTATTCCTTGCGGAAATCACGGTGGTTTTGATCTGGGTGGGGCGAACCGTTTCTTCGCTTCTCCCGAAGCCCGGAACTTCACGGGTGATGGAATGGTTTATGTCGAACCCTTCAAGGAACTTCTTGGACTCACTGAAGTTCGCGCGCTGATTTCATTTCAGCAGGACGAACAAGCGGTGAAGAAGGGGATTGAACACCTTCGCGAAAATCCAAGCGTACCGGTTCGTCGCCTGATCGAAACCGCGATGATTGGTGGAATCAAACGAATTCTCGAGAAACAGCTGAATTCCGGACAGGAAATGGAAGCGATCGGGACCTATGAAAAATACGGGGATTTTCTTCCGCTTGCGTCGCACGATCCGATGGCGGACGACCTCCGGATGAAGCTTGCGAAAGTGGCATCCGAACGCAAACTCACGTCTCTTGCACTCAAGCTCGTCGAGCCTTACCGCCAGATCAGCGAACAGAGTGAAAAAGAAGTGGTCGCAGCGTTCGAGAAGCATTTGATTCTTGAAGGCGTCGACGAACAGGAAGATCGTAACCTGATCGAAGCCCGCACTCTCTGGAATGACCCTTCCTTTAACGTGGAAAACGCGGAAAAAGGTGCCGATCTTCTGAAGCGGCTTGAGTTCATCCGTGATGTTTCCAAATACGCATTCGAGCGTGATCTGATTCGCGGTTTGTTCTATGTCGACAAGAAAGATTTTAAAAAGGCGAACAGTCTTGCTCAGGCATTCACTTCCCGCATGACCAAGCTCAAGCCTCAGGAAAGAATTCAGGTCTGGGCATGGGCTGGAGACGTGGCAATGAAGGCCGAAGACCTTGATTTTGCAGGGAAGGCGTACGGGGAAGCGAGACGCGGACTTCAGCACCTGTCAGAAAAGAATCAGGGGGAGTTGACTTTACGTCACCTTGGCACGATTCCTTCCGCGCAATATCTTTACGAATCCGAGGGAGAAACCCTTGAAAGGCGTCAAAAATGGAAAGAAGCCGTTGCGCTTTACAGCGAAGCGATAGAAAATAAAGTGGGGGGGAATCACATCCTTTACGCACACGCAAGAGCGGTGCTGAAGGAGGGCGGTCTGGAATCCAGAAAGACCGCAAGCCGTTCACTCGAAAAAATTCAACAAAGTCAGGATGATGATGTTTGGAAACAGTTGGCTGTAGACCAACTTAAAGAAATTGCCAAGGAGGGCAAAGTCGATGAGAAACGAAGTCAGTGAGATCAGCAGTTACACACCGGTTCAAAACAGCGGTATCTCTCAAAATCTCGTCAGTCGGGATCGCAATTACAACGAACTTTTAACACTCGCGGAAACCGTCGCAAAAAGCAAAGCGACCGTTCTCATTCTGGGCGAGTTCGGTGCGGGCAAACGCACTCTTGCAAAATACATTCATGAAAACAGCACGCGTGCTGGAAAACCACTTCTCTCGATCAACTGCCGTGAAGTTGCAGTGGGTGATCAGGAAACTGTTTTCGATGCACTGGTAAAACAGGCTCAGGGCGCAACCCTGATGCTTGCTGAAATCTGGAAGCTTGCTTCTCACGTGCAACTGAAATTGTTCCAGATCCTTCAGGAAAATCACGATATCCGCGTGATCGCGACTTCTTCGCGTTCTCTCGCGAACCTCGTGAAAAACGCTGAATTCCGCGAAGATCTTTACTACCGCCTGAACGTGGTGAATCTGAAAATTCCAAATCTTCAAGATCGCCTCGGTGATGTCGAATTTCTTGCGACTCGTTTCGTGCAGAAGTGGGGCAGCGTTCATGGCCGTGAAGGCATGAAGCTCTCCGAAGACGCGGTTCTTTTTCTGAATTCCCACCGCTGGCCGGGCAATATCCGCGAGCTCGACGGTGCTTGTGAAAGAGCTGTTTTGCTTGCTCCGGACAGCCTGGTTCGCGCTCGTGACATCCAGATTCAACAACCGGCTGAACGCCCGTCCGCAGAAGTGCAGATGGTGACCTGGAAGCCGGGCAGAACTCTCGACGAGATCGAGAGAAATGTCATTCTCGAAGCATTGAAACACTATACCGGAAACCGCACGCACACGGCGAAGGCACTGGGGATCTCGATCCGCACACTTCGTAACAAGCTCGCCGAGTACCGGGTGATGGGAATCAAGGCTTAAGGGGAACACGATGAAGTTAACCGACGCAACCATAGGCGCTTTGAATCAGAATTTGAATCTCAGACTTGAGAATCAAAACATCATTTCGTCTAACATCGCAAACGCGGATACGCCTGGCTACAAGGCCAAGGCGGCAAGCTTTGAACACGCGATGCGGGATGCGCTCGATTTGACCAACAACGTGAAACTCGAGACCGACAGCGCTGAACACATCGGATCCCACGGTCCGGAAGCGGTTCAGGCTGACGTCTACGATGATCCGAACGGAGTGGAATCCCTCGACGGGAACACTGTGGATCGCGCAGGCGAGATGGCAAAAATGAAAGAAAACGAAATCCTGTACAACGCTTCAATCGAGATGATGAGAAAAAAACTCGGCATGCTCGAATACGGGATTTCCGAAGGCGGCGGTAACAAGTAGTGAAGGGGAGACGGTAAATCATGGCTGATTTTTTTTCGTCGATGAGAGTGAGTGCGACTGGTCTTGATGCGCAGATGAAGCGCATGAACACCATTTCGTCCAATATCGCAAACGCGGAAACTGCAGGCTACAAACGCAAGGATCCGGAATTCTCCGCAACCGCTGACCGCGAAAGCTTTGGTGACATCCTCCAGGACAAGGTGGATGAAGCGACTCAAGGTGTGCTCGTGACTGACATTCGCGAAGACACGAAGCCACAGAGAATGGTTTACAAGCCGGACGATCCCCGGGCGAATGAAGAAGGTTATGTTGAGATGCCTAACGTGAACCCGGTTCAGGAGATGGCGGACATGATCAGTGCGCAACGTTCCTACGAAGCGAACGTGACTGCGATTGGTGCTGCAACCCAGATGGCCAACAAGGCTCTGGAACTCGGGAGATAATGGATGAACTCGATTCAGAACACAGCCTTTAAGCAAATCGATCCGGATCTTGGGATGATCAAACAAGACCAGCTTTCGATTCGTCAGCCGAACGTGGGCGAGGCTGCCGGTCCAGCTGGCACACAGGAAGCTGGAAAGAGTGGTTCTTTCTTCGAGCAGCTCGAAAAGTCCATGAGCGAAGTGAATGCCGATCAGTTACAGGCGGACACCTCAATCAAGGAACTCGTGGCGGGCAAGAGCAAGAACATTCATGAGACGATGCTTCAGATTCAAAAAGCCGAACTCTCCTTGAAGGCCATGATGCAGGTTAGAAACAAGATTCTAGAAGCGTACAAAGAAATTATCAGGATGCAGGTGTAGGTATATATGAACTTTTTTAATCGCGTCAGCACACAAATCAGAGAGTTCGTAGGCGGGTTGTCCACTACCCGGAAGATGGCTTTGACCGTCACCGGCACCGTGATCATCGCCTTCCTTGCAGTGATCTTCTACTGGGCTTCCCAGCAGGGGTATCAACCGATCACTTACGGAACCTTGAATGCGGAAGATTCCGCAAACATCATCCGCATGCTTCGGGAGAAGAAGATCCCGTTCCAGGTGGATCCATCCGGTAAACAGATCACTGTTCCACCGGAATACCTGAATGACCTTCGTCTCGAACTCTCCATGCAGGGGATGCCGCAGAATTCCGGTGCGGGTTATGAACTTTTCGACAAACAGACTTTCGGAACCACTGCGTTCCTGAACAAAGTGAACCAGAAGCGTGCCCTCGAAGGGGAGCTCATGCGGTCGATCAACACCATCAAAGGTGTGAAGCGTTCCCGTATCCACCTGGCGTTGCCTGAAAAAAGCGCGTTCGTGGAAGAGTCTAAAAAAGTGACTGCTTCCGTGGTCCTCGATCTCGAGCCCGGCATTCAGTTGAATGAAAAACAGGTTTTCGGGATCACCCACCTTGTTGCAAGCGCGGTGGAAGGCCTGGAGTCTTCAAATGTCGTCATCCTCGATTCCATGGGGAAGGAACTCTCGAAAACGACTCACGATTCCCTGGTTTCCCTCACCAGCGAGCAGGCTGATTTCAAGCGCAAGCTTGAAGAGGATTATCAGCGTCGCGTGGAAGAGATTCTCAGCAAAGTGGTGGGCGAAGGACATGTGAAGGTTGCGATTTCAGCGGAACTCGATTTCTCAACGGTTTCCGAGCAGCAGACCATTCTCGATCAGGATGGCGCGACCATCAAGTCAAGACAGGCGATCAACGAGCAGGCTGACGGTTCCCGTCCAGTGGGCGGTGCACCCGGTGCGGCTTCCAATACTCCGGGCGAGCAGCCGGGAGTGGTGGCGGCGAACACCGCGAAGACCAACACTTCCAAATCAAACGAGATCGTCAACTACGACATTCCTAAAATCGTGAAACAGACCCAGCACTCGACCGGAAACGTGAAGAAGCTTTCCGTGGCAGTACTCGTGGATGGAAAACAGGTTCACACCACTGGAGCGGAAGGCAAGGTTGAGACGAAGTCTGAAGCCTGGTCCACTGAGAAGGTGAAGGAATTTGAAGCAATCGTGACCGGTGCCCTCGCACTCGATAAAAAACGCGGCGACACTCTCGAAGTGAAAAACATGGACTTCGTTCTGGAAGACTTCGAAGAAGCGCAGCGCATTCTCGATCAGACGGCGAACCGTGCTTACATGAAGAACATGATCGTTTACAGCATCATCGGCATGGTGATTCTCCTGTTCTTCTTCTTCGTAGTCCGCCCTTACATCGGGTGGGTGACCGAGAACACGACCGACAGCGTGGACACCTTCCTTCCTCAGACCATCGAGGAACTTGAGAAAATTCAACGCAGCAGCACCATGGCTGCCCTTGACGAGGTAGTGCCGGATCTTCCAGACCGCCTCGATCCTGAGAAAGTGGAAGGCGAGATGATTCGCGAGAAGATCGTGACCCTCGTCGACAACAGTCCTCAGAAGGCTTCCCTCATCCTGAAAGAATGGTTGGGCAAGAAGGCTGAAAACGAAAAAACGAAATCGGCAACGGCTTAAGGAGATAGAACATGGCAGGCTTGCAAGTGAGCAGTGTTGAAGAGCTGAGTGGACTCGAGAAGTCCGCGATCCTCCTGAATATTCTCGGGAACCGTGTAACCGCGGAAATCTTCAAACACCTGCGTGACAACGACGTAAAGCGGATTGTGACTGTAATGGGTCAGATCAACAAGGTGCCGATTCCAATCGTGAAGCAGGTGCTGGATGATTTTTACGTCGAGATCTCCGAGGAAGAGGACATCATCTTCGGACACGCGAGCGGGAAAGACTTCATTCTTGAAACTCTGGGTGAAGAGCGCGCCAAAACCGTTCTCGGTCAGCTTGCGATCGTGGAGGGGAGCCGTACTCTCGAAGCTCTCGAGCTCGTGGATCCTCGTACTCTTGCCAACTTCCTCGTGAACGAGCATCCGCAGACCACTGCGGTCGTCCTCGCGCACATGACTCCGGACAAGAAGTGCGAAGTATTGAAAAAACTTCCGGAACCGGTTCAAACCGAAGTGGTTCTGCGTATCGCAAACCTCGACTTCATCTCTCCGACCCTTTTGTCCCAGGTGGACGAGATCCTGAAGCAGGAGCTTGCAACCCTTGGATCCATCGATACTCAGCAACTCGGCGGCGTTTCTCCGATCGCCGAAATGCTCAACGTCATGGACAAGAACACCGAGCAGAGCATCATGGCTCGCGTCGAAGAGCGCGATCCACAACTCGCAGAAGAGATCCGTCGTCTCATGTTCGTCTTCGAAGACATTATCTTCATTGATGATCGTGGAATGCAGACCTTGCTCAAGGAAGTTCCGAACGACAAACTTACGGTTGCATTGAAAACCGCTCCGGACGAGATCAAAGACAAGATCTTCAAGAACATCTCGAAACGAGCGGCCGACCTTCTCCGCGAAGACCTTCAATCCATGCCGCCGGTTCGTCTCTCCGATGTTGAATCCGCGCAGGGTGAGATCGTCAACGTGGCGAAACGTCTCGAGGCTGAAGGCAAGATCGTCATCAGTCGTGGCGGTGGTGAGGATACTCTGGTCTAATGAGCGATTTCAAATCGAACGATAAATTCGGAGTCTATCAGCCTAAATCCATCACCTCGAAGGGGGTGGAGATCCGTGCGTTCAAACCGAAGACATTAGGCGGTGAGATCGCGCAGGATTATCAGGACGTGAAGAAGAAATTCGGAAGTCTTGCGTCCACGGATCCTGCATCCAATCCCAATTTCAGCCTCCATTCTGCTTCAAAACGCGGATTGGGTGTTGAAGAGGAAGAGCATAACCGTCTTGAAGCGATCGTTGCGTCCGAAGTCAAGGAGCGCGTCGAGCAGCTGAAAGAAGAAGCGTATCAGGATGGGTTCAAGCAGGGGCAGCAAGACGGTCAGGCGAAAGCAATGGAGGCGTTTCAAAGCGAATCCAGACCGCTCTTCGAGCAGTTTTCCCAAATGATCGAATCCTTTGACCAGATCAAACGCGAGATGTTTGCGGCGAATGAAGCCTTCCTGATTCAGCTGATTTTCCAGATTGGAAAACAGGTGATCCTGAAAGACCTCGCTTCGGATCAGGATTATGTGAAACGCCTCGTGGCCCATGTCGTGGAAAAGGTGGGCGCGAAGGACAACATCCGGATCAGGGTTGGCAAAAAAGATCAGGAAAATATCGATGCACTTCGTGAAATGCTGAAAATCCAGTACCCGGATCTCAAAAACGTTCAAATCGAGGTTTCTGAAGAACTCGCTCTCGGCGGTTGCAAGGTCGAAACCGATCTCAGCCGGATGAATGCAAGCGTCGAAACCCAGCTTCAAGCCATTGAAACCTCCCTGGGAGAGGCATGAGTCATCTCATTTCAGAGCGCAAATACACGGATCGTCTCGCTCAGACCATGCTTTATGACGAAGCGGGGAAGATCACGAAAACCCTCGGGCTCTTGTACGAGGCCTATCTTCCGGGTGCAAGCCTTGGAAGTCTGTGTGACATCGTTCTGAATCAAAACGACCACGACGCGGAACCTGTGGAAGCGGAAGTGGTTGGCTTCAAAGACAAACGGGTTTATCTCATGCCGTATGACGAAGTCACCGGCATCAACAGTGACAGCATCGTGAAACTCAAATCCCGTGCTTCTTCCTTTCTTGTTTCCCAGAGCCTTCTGGGGCGCGTGATCGATGGACGAGGAAACCCGATTGATGGAAAAGGGCCGCTTTACACGCCTGAAACTCCCACTGAATACAGAAGTTTATACCGCAAACCGGTGGATCCACTTTCACGGACGGTGATCGAGAAACCACTTGATCTCGGAATTCGCGCCATGAACGGTCTTTTGACCTGTGGTCTTGGCCAGCGGATGGGGATCATGGCTGGATCGGGTGTCGGTAAGTCCGTTCTTCTCGGAATGATGGCCAAGAACACCACCGCTGACATCAACGTGATCGCACTGATCGGGGAGCGGGGACGTGAGGTTCGTGAGTTCATTGAAAGAGATCTCGGCGAAGAGGGGCTTGCCCGTTCCGTCGTGATTGTTGCGACATCTGATAGTTCCGCACTTTTAAGAACCCGTGCTTCCTTTTTGGGAGCAACGATTGCGGAGTTTTTCCGCGATCAGGGGAACGATGTTCTTCTCATGATGGATTCGGTCACCCGTTTCTGCATGGCCCAGCGGGAAATTGGTCTTTCTCTCGGTGAACCACCGGCTTCAAAAGGTTATACCCCGAGCGTGTTTGCAGCGCTCCCGCGTCTCCTTGAGCGGGCGGGAACCGGTGCAAATGGAAAGAGCATCACCGGTCTCTATACCGTTCTCGTCGACGGCGACGACATGGATGAACCGATTGCGGATGCGGCTCGTTCCATCCTCGACGGACACATCGTTTTATCTCGTAAACTTGCCCAACAAAACCATTTCCCGGCAATCGACATTCTTGCGTCTGCTTCCCGGGTCATGCCTTCCGTCACGAGTCCTGAGCACCAGGACTGGGCGGGGCAGGTGAAAGAATGGATGGCGATTTACAAGCAGGCCGAAGACATCATCAATATCGGCGCCTATGCAAAAGGCTCCAATCCAAAAATCGACCAGGCCATCGCGGTACACGACCGCATTCAAGGCTTCCTTCGCCAGAAGGTCAATGAGTCGGCAAATTATGCCGAGTGCCTCGGTCTCGTCCACGGGATCGTTCGTTCCGGGGAAGCTTTTGCCCACGCAAATCAGAAGAAGTAGGCATTCTTTTCAGTCTGGTTATTTATTAAACAATAAGTGAAAATTAAATAAGATATGGCGAAATTCAAGTTTAAACTCGAAGCTGTCGAAAAGGTACGCATTCAAAAAGAGCAGAAAATGCTCGAAGAATTGTCCATTTCACAGCGTAATTATCACGAGAAAATCACGGCAAAGCGGGATCTTCTCGAAAAGAAGCAGGGTGCTTTCTCGCAGAAGAACGAACTTGCGTCCCGTGATTCAAGCATCAACGAGATCCGCCTTCAGGAAGATTACATCACCGGCCTTAAAGTTCAGATTCAGCGCGCGGACCAGTCCATCATCCGTGCCCGTCGTTTTCTCGATCAGGCGATGAGAGGTTTCATTCTCGCCCGTCGTGAACGCATGATGATTGATCGTCTGAAAGAGAAGGAACTCGAAACATTCAAACTCGAGCAGTCCCGTCTCGAACAAAAGATTCTCGATGATCTGATGACCATGAGAGCAAGACTGAATCATGGTCCGTTGAGCGAAGAAGAGGAGAGCGCGTGAACCACAAGATTCTCCCGATCATCGCACTTCTCGCATTCATCGCAGCACCGATCGTGATCGGTTCGGCTGAAGAGTCTCCTTCGAAAGAAGTTCCGGCTGTTAAAGAAGGTGGCAAAGAGGTCGCGAAGGAAACTTCGAAAGATGCGGCTGCCGAAAAGGTAGTCGAGAAACCGAGAAAAAAATCCAGCGAATGTCTCGCGTCTGAAGAAGTGATCGCGGACCTCGAGGCGCGCGAACAGAAGTTGAAAGAACACGAAACAGCATTGAAGGAGCGCGAGAAAGAACTCGACGCCCAGGCTGCAAGTGTGAAAGAAGCGCTTGCGAAGCTTGAGGGCAGACGCACCGAACTTCAAGGCATTCACCAGAAGGACCTCGAAGCTCGTGAAGAGCAGGTGAACAAGCTGATCGAAACATTTGAAGGCATGTCGCCAAAAGCGGCAGCCCAGGTGATCGCCGGTGTGGATGACGAGCTTGCGACGATGACTCTCTCCAAACTGTCCAGTGCAAAAGCTGGAAAGATCCTTGCGAATTTGAAACCAGAAAAGTCCGCCCGTTTGTCCGAAATGATGGCTTACGGGAAAACCCAGTCAAGAAAGGAGGGTGCTGCTCATGGCGAGTCCGGTGAACGTTCTACCGCAAGCAAATAAGATAAGCACTCCGTCCGTTGATGCTCCGAAGTTGAAGGATGCAAAGGGTGCTGCTCATGCTGCTGACGCGAAGGAATTCGAGTCGAAGCTGAAAGCAGGCATGGAGGAGTCGAAGAAGAAGGAGATGTCCGAACAGGAATCTCTTGTCGCTGCTTCGATGAATCAAGCCCAGCTCCTTCAAAAGGCCGTTGCGCCTCAGGCAAAACCTGAAGCAAAGGAAACGGCTGAAAAAGACGGGAACAAGGTGGATCCAAAAGCTGGAGCCACTCTGAAAGTTGTTCCGGGTCTGGATGCTAAAACAATTGCAGATGCAAAAACTCCCGTGGATGCAAAAACCCCCGTCGATGCGAAAGCAGGCGAGGGTGTGGCAACTGCCGGGAAGATTCCGCTTCAGGGAAAACTCCTTCAGACCGTGAAGGGTGAGACACCTCAAGCGCAGACTCAGGCGAAAGCGTCTAATCTGACTCCGGCTCAGGAAGCCCAGATGAAAGCTGTTCAGGCGCAGAATCCGGCATTTGAGAGTGCGAAAGCACAGTCTGCAAAAGCCGCGAATGCAGTTGCCGCTTCGCCATTGGTTGCACTCCAGGGAATTCAAGGTCTTGAAGGTGATTTCGAAGTTGAATCGGTTGATACCAAAGGAGCATCTGTAAAAGACCTCCTTGCTTCTTCAAAAGGTGAAGAGGAAAAGGCGGCTCCGAGAACCGCCGTATCGAAGTTATCGACATCGGATTACCTGAACTTGAGAGATGTTTCCAAAAAAGATGCAATCTCCATGAACGCAAAACCTGCTCAACAGAACTTTGAAGTGGGTACGTTCGGCAAAGAGGCTCTGAAGAAGGACAAACTTCTCGCGAATGACAAGACAATTGCCGGTGGCGCTTTACTTCAGCAAAACTTCGCACCCCAACATGCGAACGCAAGAGTAATTGAAGCGCCGACGACTCAGGGTTCTGAGAATAAAACCGTTCTTTCTCACGATGCGATTCATCAGATCACCCAGCAGGTGAATTTGATGAGCCAGGCGAAGCAGGATGGCGAGATTAAAATCCGCCTCCGTCCGGATCATCTGGGTGAACTCCAGATGAGCATTCGCACCGAAGGACAGAATGTAGCGATCCAGATCAAGGCCCACGACGGAGAGGCGAAGAAGATCATCGAAGAAAGTCTCGGATCCCTTCGCGCAGGTCTCTCGGAACACAACCTGACTCTTTCCCGCGTCGATGTGGTGAACCAACCCTCTCAGGCGCAGGCAGGCGATCAGGGGCTTCAGATGGATCTCGGTCAGCAACGTCAAAGTTCTGGCCAGGAGAACTCCGGTCGTTTCGATCAACAACAGAACAGTCGGCAAGAACGTCTCTATGAAGATGGTTCCAGCCCACGTAATCTGAATATAGCTCGTGGCGCAGGCCGCGTGAGTCGTAGTGGGGCGGATGGCCTCGACTTAATCGCATAGAAGGGTGACTGATCGATGGACGTAACAAGAACTGCAGGTGGAGTAGGACTTCAAACGGTGACCGATGCGCAAGCAAAGGATCAGCAGTCGAAGAACGCCGTCAACCAGTTTCAAGCGCGCTACGGTGAGAAGCCGAAAGAAGCGCGTGCGGTTAAAAAAGCACTCGATAAAGACGATTTCATGCGAATCATGATCACGGAGATGAAGCATCAGGATCCGACCAAACCAATGGACACGGATCGCATGGCGACTCAGATGGCCCAGGTGACTTCAGTGGAGCAGATGAAAAACGTGGCTGCCGCCGTTGACCGCCTTGCCGAGAAGAGTAATGCCGGTGACCGTCTTGCGATGAGTAACATGATCGGGAAGAACGTGACCGTCGACAAAGGCCGCTTTGTGCATCAAAAGGGCACGATTTCGCCGATTAATTTCGATCTTCCTGTGGACGCGGAAAAAGTGAAACTCTCCATTCAGAACGAAAAGGGTGAAGAGATTGCATCTCGCGAGCTTGAGCCGCAAAAATCAGGATCAAACACCTATAACTGGGATGGTGTGAACACCAGTAACATCCAGTCGGTGTCCGGAAATTATATTGTTCGCGTGGATGCTGAAGACGCGAAAGGGAACAAGATCAGTGTCGATCCGATTTCGAAAGAAAGCGTGGTCGGAGTCACCTTCGATGGTGGCGAGACAAACTTCCTCGTGGGCGATCCGAAAAATCCTCAAAAAGTGGCGTTCAAGAACGTTGCACGGATCGAGGGTGATTCCACCATGAAGGCAGATCGGGAGCAAAAAGCGGCTCGTGCAGCGAAAGCGGCGAATCCGAATGCTCCGGTGGAAGGTGCTTCCGAGCTTCCTCCTGGTTTGCAGGAAAAACTGAAAGCGGAGATGGCGAAAACAGCAGCAGTTCCGGCAGAAGAGGGTTCCTTGAATGGTCCCCAGCCGAAAGTGGTTGCTGAAGGTCGTCCCGTGCAGAACGAAGCCGGCTTTCCGAATGGACTGGCCGACTAAAGCCCCGATAAACTGAAGAAAGGAGGAGAGTAGATGAACCCAACCAATCCGATTTTTTATCCGAATGTAAGCCGCATCCCGAACAAAACAGAAGTTCAGGAAGGCGGAAGACCATCCGGAGAATCGCCGATTCAAAAAGGGGAGTTTGATAAAAATCTCGATCAGGCCATTCAAAAAATGGCTCCGGGCATTCAAACAAACCCGAAAGCGGAATTAAACAGCACTGGCGGCGGGCTGAAGTTTTCAGCACACGCAACCCAGCGCCTGCGCGAGCGTCAAATCCAGTTCGACCCTGAAACTTTGGCGAAGATGAATGATGCGATCACTAAAGCAGATGCCAAGGGAGTGCAGGATACGTTGATGATTACGGATAAAGCCGCATTAATCGTGTCTGTTCCGAATCGCACCGTCATCACCGCGATGGATAGAAATAATTTGAACGGAAATATTTTTACAAACATCGACGGCGCAGTAATAATTTAAATAATAGTTGTTGAATAAATAAGCAGTCGTGCTACGATCTTATTCAGGTAGTGAAGAGAAGTAAAAAGTTCAAGGCTGGACCCGCGAGGGGAGCCTGACATCCGGTGACTGATTGATCTGGATGCAACCGTAAAATAGACATGGGTTTCGAAGGATTCGAAATTCATACCTTAAACGCAGGAGGCGATCTCGAATGGGTATTTTATCTTCAATGTACACTGGCTTTACCGGAATCCAAGGACAAGGTGAGGCTCTCTCCGTATACGGCGACAACATTGCCAACGCCGCAACTACCGGCTTCAAGACAGCACGCCCCGAATTTAAAGATGCAGTTGCAAAATCCCTGAACGGAATGGGTTCCAGCCAGGCGACAGGCCGTGGAACAAAACTCGGAAACATCCGTACTGTTTATTCCCAAGGTACACTTCTTCAAACTGAAAGTCCGACCGACCTCGCAATCACGGGTAACGGTTTCTTCGTGACTGACGGAGTAGAAGGTCGGAACTTCACCCGCGACGGTTCTTTCCACTTCGATAAAGAAGGAAAGCTCGTTTCTTCAACCGGTGACAAGGTCCTCGGCTTCCAGGCTGATGACAGCGGTAAAGTCACTTCCAAAATGGGTGCGATCTCGATCGACCGCGCAGTTCTCGATGCAAAAGGAACTTCAAAAACCCAGTTGTTCGCGAACTTGGATTCCCGTGCAGACATGAGCATGAAGTTCGATCCGGCTAATCCGGACAAGACTTCTCACTTCGCAACCGGTACCACCATTTACGACACCAACGGCGCGCCTCACGCAGTGACTGTGTACTTCAACAAAGTTGATGGTCACAACTGGGAATGGAAAGCGATGGCGAAAGGTGAGGAGGTCGAAGGCGGAAAAGCGGGTAACATGATTCAGCAAGCTTCCGGTAAGCTTACTTTCGACGACACTGGCCGTCTTGCGGAGCAGGCGACTGATTCTTCGTCTTTCAACTTCACCAAAGGCTCCAAAGGCGATCAGAAAGTTGATTTCGACTTCGGTAAAGACATCAAAAACGGTGGTGATGGCCTTCAGATGACCCAGTACGGTTCAAACTCTGAAGCGTACAAAACCATTCAGAACGGTTTCGCTTCCGGAACCCTCGGTTCCCTCAAGTTCGAAGATGACGGTGCTCTCGTTGCGTCTTACACCAACGGAGAGAACGTAAAAATCGCTCAGGTTGCTCTCGCGAAATTCGAAAGCCCTGAAGATCTGTTGAAAGTCGGCGGAAACAAGTACAAAGAAACCCGCAACTCTGGTCAAGCGACCATTGGTTCTCCAAATGCCGGTGGACGTGGATCTGTTTCTTCAAAAGCTCTCGAAGGTTCCACGACCGATATCGCCAACGAGTTCATTAACTTGATGCAGGCGCAGCGGAACTTCCAAGCGAACAGCAAAGTCATCGGAGTGGGCGACGAGCTTCTCGGTGAAGTAATCAACTTGAAACGGACTTAATAGCTTAATCCTTTAAATACGAGTCCTTGGGCTAACCGTCAACCCTCTGCCGGTTAGCCCTTTATTTTTTACACGGTTTAAGTCGAATTTAGACAAAGTGTGTCTTGTGGTTTTGGCGATCCCCATCTAAAATCAAGGGAGAGGCAGGATGCCAGCAAATGTCTGAAGACGCGAAAAATTCCGAAACACCCGTAGCAGAATCCGCACCATCCGGTGGCGGGGGGAAACTTGTTCCCCTGATCATGGTTTTGAACCTCCTGCTGACTGCAGGAATCGGAGCCGTTGTATTCCTGCAATTCCAAAAAGATAAACATCACGAATCTGTCAGTGATATCCAAGCCGAAGCTCCCGCTGAAAAAGCAGGTGAAGAGCACGGCAAGGAAGCCAAGGGCGAAGAACATGCAGCCGGTGGAGAACACGGTGAGCATGGTAAAGAAGCTGCCGCTGCAAAAACCGGTGATCAAGTCCTCAATCTCGAACAATTTACCGTAAATCTTTCCACGAGTGTTGGAACGCCTCCGCGTTTTGCTCGCGTGATCATCGCTGTTGAAGTTCCTTCCAGCGACACCGCAACCGAACTCAATTCAAAGATGGCGCAGGTCCGTAACGCTGTCATCGACCTCTTTAATAGTAAGAGACCAGCAGATTTACAAACGGGAGAAGGGCGCAATTTCCTCAAGGAAGAGATCAGAAATGCGCTCAACAGTTTTCTCGTGACCGGAAAAGTTAAAGGCGTGTTTTTCAGTAACTTTCAGGTCAGTGGTTGAAGTAACGCTTCGAGGGAGTGAGGCAAGGCAATGAATCAGGTATTAAGTCAAGCTGAAGTCGATGCTCTGTTAAACGCGGTGGCCGAAGGTTCGCTCGATACGGCGAACAATAGTACCGTGAAAAAAGAGGGGAAGGACCGCGACGTCCAGGCCTACGACCTCACCAACCAAGACCGCGTCATTCGCGGAAAAATGCCGACGTTGGACCTCATTTACGAGCGTTTCGTGCGCTTGTTCCGGATGTCCTTGTCCAACTCGCTTCGTAAAATTGCTTCCATCAGCATTATCTCCACCGACCTTTTGAAATTCGGCGAGTTCGTGAACACGCTCCCGATTCCAAGTTGCGTGGGTATTTTGCGTTCCGAGACCCTGCGCGGTCCGGCACTTCTCGTATTTGAATCGAAACTTGCGTACGCGTTGATCGACAGTTATTTCGGCGGTACCGATCGTCCTTACACGAAGACAGACGGAAAAGAATTCACCCGTATCGAACTCATGATCATGAATAAAGTCATGCAGCTTTCGATCGCGGACCTCGAAGAAGCCTGGGCTCCGGTTCACAAGGTCAGCCTCATGCACCTTCGTACCGAGACCAACCCGCAATTCGTCGGGGTGGTGCCACTTTCAGAAGTGATCATCTCCACCACCTTCGAAGTGGAATTGGAAAATGCGAGCGGAACCATCGCTCTCGTCATTCCTTACTCCACAATCGAATCGATCAAGAACAAATTGAACACCTCCTTCCAGTCTGATTCTGATCGCGCGGACCGCGTCTGGATCGAGAACCTTGAAGAGCACATGCGCCAGCTTCAGGCAAACGTTACGGTTAATCTGGGTGAAACCGCCATCACGGTCGGGGATCTCGTAAACCTGAACATCGGCGACATCATCCCACTCAATCAGGATTGCGACGGAGAGATGGAACTCAAGGTCGAAGGCGTACCAAAATTCAAGTGTTTCTTCGGAGAGTCCCGCGGAACACGGGCGGTGCAGGTTACCCGCCAGATGGAAGAATAATTTCAAGGAGCAAAGAATATGAATCCACCAAACTTGGGTAAAATTGAAGGCGGTCTGGGACAAAATGCAGGAGGCGCACAACAGAATGATTCTGGTGTTCACTCACTGGACTTCATCCTCGACATCCCGCTGAAGGTAACGGTTGAACTCGGTCGCGCCCGCATGTCGGTTCGTGACATTCTTCAACTCGCACAAGGGTCTGTTGTCGAACTTTCCAAGTTCGCCGGCGAGCCGCTTGAAGTATTTGTGAACGATCGTCTCGTGGCCCGCGGAGAAGTGGTGACCGTCAACGAGAAGTTCGGAATCCGCTTGACCGATATTCTTTCTCCGATGGAGAGAATTGAGCAGCTGAAATAGTTTTTTGTCGTTAACATGGAGTTCCGTTCATGGATGAGTGGAACGTAGATTGATAGGGAAGGCCAGGAAGGCACAATGTTGAAAAAATTACTCCTTACCGTCGCACTTTTCGGAGCAGGTACTCCCTGTTTTGCAAGCTCGCTGACTGTCCGGGATATCGAGATCAAAGGCGACGGTTCCGTTCAGATCCAGCTCGATGGATCTGCTCCAAAGAACAGTCTTGAAATCGATTACGTGCGAGACATCGTTCAGTTCTCGATTCAAAACGCGACCATCTATCCGGCGAAGATTCTCCACGCGGATTCTAATAACGCCTTCAACAAGATTTTCGCTTACCAGTACGCGCCGAACCTCGTTCGTGTGCGTTTCAGCATTGATGGAAAAGCGGATGACTATCGTGGAAAAGTGAAATGGGAACAAAAGGGAAAGACCCTGTTTCTGACTTTCCAGAAGGGTGTTGTTGCAAAAAAAGACGACACTGACACGCACGAAAGATCCCTTCTTGCGAAGGTTCTGGGGCGCAGCTCTGAACCAAAAGTTGAAAAGATTGATAATAATGAAGCTCGTACCGAAAGAGAAGTAAAAGCTGAGGCAAAAGCTGAAGCGGCCTCCATCGCGGAAGAAGCGAAGGCTGATGCTCCCAAAACTGAATCTAAAAAAGAACATCATCTCACCGGAAGCAATATGGCGATGAGCACTCCACTCGGTGGCGCAAAATCGGGTCCATCCGCTTTCCGTTCCTTCATGGCGATGTTTCTCGTGGTCGGTGGTCTCGGGCTCGTTCTCCTGTACGTGAAGAAAAAGAAGAATTCAGCACAAGCGAACAAAGTCGGGAACTCCTGGCTTTCAAACCTTCTTCCGGGCTCCATGAAAAAGTCAAAAGCCCTGATCGAAGTGATCGCGAATCACTCGCTTGGACCAAAACAAAGCATCAGTGTGGTTCGGATTCGTGGACAACAGTTTGTACTCGGCGTGACCGAAGGCAGCGTTCAATTGATCACCCAGCTCGATGCAGATGAAGCGGAAGTGGATGTACTGGATGATCCACGGGTGGCGGATTCCATTGGTAAAATGTTTGGTGCAAAACCGGCTGTGATTCCAGCTCAGGCCACACAAGCTCCTGCAAGAATGAATGCGGCTGCCTCTCAGGGTGGAACTCTGGCAAACCGTTCCACCGTTGATCTCGGCGCTTCCTTTCAGGCGATGTTGAAAAACAGTGGCGGAGCAGGCGCTCAAGTCGGCCGTCATGCGTATCAGGCACAAGCGGTTGAAGTCACCCCTCGCGTGAACCCGCAAACAGTTGGCATCGCTTCCCAAAATTCAGTTCGTGATCAGATCAAGCAACGTCTTCAAGGGATGAAAAGCGTATGATGAAAAAACTCGGGGTCTTCTTTTTGATCGCCTGCGGAGTTTTTTTCGTTCAGGCTCACGCGCAAGCCGCTGAGTCCTCGTTTTCTCTTCCATCCATCGCCATGAACCTCGGAAGTGGCGGGGAGGCGAAGCCTCAGGAGCTCGTGGGTGTTCTTCGCATCGTTCTCCTTCTTACTGTTTTGACCCTCGCTCCGGCGATTCTCGTGATGACGACGTCCTTCACCCGAATCGTGATTGTATTGTCTTTCCTGAGACAGTCTCTCGGCGCGCAGCAGATGCCGCCGAACCAGGTGATCGTCGGTCTTTCCTTGTTCCTTTCCATGTTCGTCATGGCGCCGACCTGGACCAAAATCCAGACCGAAGCACTTGAGCCTTACATGGCTGAGAAAATTGATCAGAAAACCGCTTTCGCAAACGCGGAAGCGCCTCTTCGGGTCTTCATGTTCGGTCAGACCCGGGAGAAGGACTTGGAGCTTTTCCTCTCAATGTCCAAGATGCCGAAGCCACAAACCCGTGAAGATGTGCCAACTTACGTGCTCATCCCTTCGTTTATTGTGAGCGAGCTCAATACCGCGTTTCAGATGGGTTTCATGCTCTATCTTCCATTCCTTGTCATCGACATGGTGGTTTCCTCCATCCTGATGGCGATGGGGATGATGATGTTGCCGCCCATGACGATTTCCCTCCCGTTCAAGCTGTTACTTTTCGTACTGGTTGACGGATGGGGGCTGGTCGTTGGTAGTATTGTAAAGAGCTTCGGCTAAAGCCAAGCCCGTCTTTTAGTTTGCGTCAAGGAGGATGCGATGACTGAAGAAATGGTAATGCAAATCGGTACGAATGCGCTCACCACGATGATGTATCTCGCGGGGCCCGTTCTTCTTGCTGCGATGGCAGTCGGTATCGTGGTTTCCATTCTTCAGGCGATCACCCAGATCAACGAGCAAACCCTTACTTTCATTCCTAAAATGGTCGCTGTGATCCTCACTTTGATGGTGATGGCTCCATGGATGCTTCGGATCATGCAGGACTACGCAATCAGCGTCTTCGGAAATGTAGGGGAGATCCTCCATTAATGATTTTTGAGACCTGGTCCCCTGAAGAACTGATTTCGTTTTTCATGGTCCTCGTGCGGATCAGTACACTCATCCTTTTGCTTCCGATCTTCGGGGACAAGATTGTTCCCGCTACCGTAAAAATTCTTTTATCCCTGACATTTGCAGCGGTCCTGTTTCCAATCCTGAAGCAGAGTGGAAGCATCCGTGTTTCCGATGCCGCAATCTGGTCCCAGTCAAGCGGCAAGCTTCTCATTACCATTGGTGCTGAGATTCTCGTGGGGCTAGCGGTCGGATTCGCGTCCCAGCTCGTGTTTCACTCAATTCAGATTGCGGGCGACTTCATGGCTCAGCTCATGGGTTTCAGCATGGCCTCCATGTATGATCCACACATGGAAACCCAGACGATGGTTCTGGGACAGATCCTGGGTGCGCTTGCGATGCTGACTTTTCTTTCTGTCAACGGACACCATCTTTTGTTCCGTGCGATGGTTGAAACCTTTCACCTGATCCCGCAAGGGCATTTTTCGGCGAGTGAGCAGTTCAAGGATTCACTCCTTCACCTTGTGGCGAACACTCTTTTGTTCGGGCTTCAACTTTCTGCTCCGATGGCAGCCTGCATGCTGCTCGTGAACATCATTTACGGAATCATGGGGAAGGCGCTTCCCCAGCTCAATATTTTAACTCTTTCGATGGCATCGAGCGCCCTGATCGGTGGCTTTGTGCTTTTGGTTACCTATCCAAGCGTTCAAAACGGGATGACCAACGTATTCCATACCTATTTTGATGACCTGAAACAATTCCTGGTGGTGTATGGCGGAAAATAACGAAGACCGGGACTTAGAAGACCTGTCGGAAGACGCCTCGCCCTACCGATTAGAAGAGTTTCGGAGAAAAGGGCAGGTCTCTCAAAGTAAGGAATTGGTTGCACTCGGGGTCGCTCTGGCCTGCGGGATGACTCTTTTTGCGATGGCTCCAAAAATGGCTGAAGAGCTTATCTCCTTCATGAAGGATATTTTCACGAACGATCTCATCGTCAAGCCAGGCGACAAGATGGAAGCGATCGCCGGAAGCAAGATCACTCAGATGTTGAAGGTGTTTGCGATCGTGGGACTTCCGATTTCACTCGTGGGTTTCGTTCTCGGGATTGCCGGACATTTATCCCAGATTGGTTTCGTTTTTTCGGTTGAACCCCTCATGCCGGACATGGAGAAGATCAATCCGCTTGCTGGATTCAAGCGTTTGTTCTCGACCCGGAATCTGATTGAAACCATTCGGGTGGTGTTCAAGGGCGCGGTTCTTTGTGCGATTTCCTATGGAATCCTGAAAACGGCGATCCTGAAATCGCCCGAACTCATTTTTAGAAACCCGCTGTCGATCTTTGAAGTTCTCGGTGACACGGGTAAAACTCTTTTCCTCTCCCTCTGTGGCGTACTCATGGTGTTCGCTGCAATTGACTTCGTCCTGCAACGACGCGAGTTCGCAAAACAGGTCCGGGTGACCCGTGCGGAAGCGAAGCAGGAAGCAAAGGAGCAGGAAGGGGATCCAATGCTGAAGGCGCGTGTGCGGTCCATCCAGAGAGAGATGGCACGCAAGCGCATGATGCAAGCGGTGAAGAAAGCCAACGTCATCATCACCAACCCGACCCACATCGCGATCGCACTTCTGTACGACAAGGACAAGATGGTTGCGCCGAAGGTAGTCGCAAAAGGTGCGGACTTCATGGCCGAGAGAATCAAGCAAATCGGTCGCGACAACGGCATCGTTCTCGTCGAGAACGTTCCTCTCGCGCGCGCGATGTTCAAGAGTGTCAAGATCGGTCAAGTCATTCCACGCAACCTGTTCCAGGCGGTGGCGGAAGTGCTGGCTTACGTTTACAAACTCAAAAATCAAAAATTCGATTAAAGAAGACTAAAAAGCGAATCTGGCCACTACGCCTGCGTAGTCGTTCCGATTTGAATCCATTAGCAGGGAAGGTGCCGCAGAGAATGATTGGGCGCTCTTGATCTCTGTACCGGGTCCAGATTTGAACTTATCCAACATGAATAATGAGACGATCAGAGGTGATGCGAATGCAACGCCAGAAGTGATCCGGCTGAACGGGTGATTTGAATTGAAATACATGCTGACGTGAGCCCCATAATTTGATCCAGCAATGCTGTTACAGTTACTCTCAAATTTTCACTTCAATTTGAACTCTTTTAAGTATTGTTTCATAAACTCACTGGGAGTCAAGTTGCCGAGTGAGCTGTGAGGCCTCTCGGTATTGTATTCAACCCGCCATTCTTCAATTTTTTCTGAAGCCTCTTCGTAATTTATAAAAGCGTTTTGATTCAGAAATTCGTCTCTCACTCGTCCATTGAATGATTCGCAGATCCCATTTTCAACCGGGCGACCAGGCTTAATATAAAATAGTTCGATTTTATTTTGCTTCGCCCATTCCTTAAACTCCTTAGCTGTGAACTCTGTGCCATTGTCTGTAATGAGAGCGTTCGGCTGTCCTTCTGTCTCAAATAGATGACTGAGAATCTTGCAAAGATCAGAAGACCGAAACGATCGCCGCACAAAGATGCCCGGACTGAATCTCGAATGATGATCGATGATTGTAAGAACCCTCATCCTTCTTCCGTTAAATAAAGTGTCATACATAAAATCCATTGCCCAAAGATCATGTGGTTTCTTCACTTGATGAAGCGGAAGCTTATTGCCTTGCCCTATGATCCTTCTTGCCTTTCGTTTTCGCCTTAAAATTAAGGCTTCTTTTCGATATAAACGCCTAAGTCTCTTTAAGTTCATCGGAAATCCAAGACGAATCATCTTAAAATGAATCCGTCGATACCCGTAACTTGGGTGCTTGTGTGCAATTTCTCGAATCTTCTGAATTTCTAAGTGCTCGTCTTTTTTCTTCGGCAAATAACGATGCGTAGAGCGGTGCAGACTCACCACTGAGCATGCCCTTCGTTCACTCATCTTTAAGTCTTCTTGTAAAAACAAGGCCAGTTCCTTTAAGCGAGAAGGGCTTAGAGCTTTTTTTTAATGATCTCTTTTAAGCCTTGAATGTCGAGACTCAGATCCGCCACCAATTTCTTCAATCGACGGTTTTCATCCTCGGCCTCTCGTAGCTTTCTTGCATCAGAAACCTGCATGCCTTCGTATTTGGATCTCCATCGATAAAATGTCACCGCGGTGATCCCATAAGTCCTACAAACAGATGCAATGGATTTACTATGTTCCGCTTCTTTTATGATTTGGATGATTTTCTCTTCTGAAAACTTTCTTTTGGCTGCCATTCCGATCCTCTCCTTATTTATAACACCCTTATGAAAGTGTTACATTTGAGCTGGACCAGTTTTTGGGGAGCACGTCAATGCCTGCATCAAATCCCATTTCGATTGCACTTGAAATAATGATTGTCGTCGTCCACTGAGAGCGAATTGCAGTTCTCTCCTCCATGCTGAGGGTGGACTCTTTTGTTGTCCCACTGATACGACAACCGCCGTTCGCGTATACCAGGAAAAAACTGCTGATCTGCGTGACAAGAGCAAATGCAGTATGACCACCGACGTCGCCATTGATGTCTTTATCATCCAATGCGAATGGAATCGTATTCAGAAACGTGGCGCCGATGGAGGTGAAAACAACGGCTTCGGGAACAGTTGATCGCAGTTCATTTTTCTCCGGAGTACAGGTGGAGAGCGACATCGCGAGAGTGTTCATTGAAACGAACATTGAAACCAGGACTAAAAGAAAATGAACGGTGTTTTTCGCCATAAAGCGATCTTCGCTCAGAAAAATTTTCGAATCAACCGGCGAGTGGATTTTGAGCCTTAAATATCATTGGTTTTTAAAAGTGCGTGGGCGGCGTGATATCCGCTCATCCCATGGACTCCCGGCCCCGGCGGAGTAGAAGACGAGCAGATCCAGAATTTTTTTCCGTCGAGGCGATAGGGGTGAAGTCCGATTCGGGGTCTGAAAAAGAGCTGTCTCGCATCAACAAGCCCTCCTGCAATGTCGCCTCCAATCAGATTTGGATTTTGCGCCTCCAGTTTTTCGGGTGAAAGAATGTGTTTCTTTAGAATGAGCTTTTTGAATCCAGGTGCATATCGCTCTATCTGATCCTCAATCAAACCAGTTCGGTCAATATTTGATCCATTCGGAACATGGCAATACGCCCAGGCAATGTGTTTCCCCGGAGGGGCACGGGTCTGATCGAAGAGGGTAGGCTGAACCAGCAGGACAAAAGGCTTGTCGGAGATGCCCCCGTTTTGGACCGCCGCCTCCGCTCGGACGATGTGCTCGTGATTTCCACCAAGGTGAACAGTGGCTGCTTTTGCCGTCTCGGGATTCTTCCACGGAATCGGTCCATCAAGTGCCCAGTCAATTTTGAAGATTCCGGGCCCGTAGAGAAACTTATTGTAGCTCGAGACGATTCTGGGTGGCAGATGATGGCCTGCAATTTTTAGAATTTGTTTCGGAGTGAGATCGAAGAAGACCCATTTTGATTGGGGAAGCTCATCCACGTTTTGAATGTCAATTCCGGTGACGACTTCTCCTCCTGATGAATAGAGGCAATCGATCAAGGCAAGTGTAATATTCTTCGAACCCCCCTCGGGAAAAGGCCAGCCTCGCCCGTGGCCGGCAACTGTGAGAGCAATTCCAACGGCTGATGTCGCCATTCCAGAGAGGTCGGCACACGAGTGAGCGGCGATTCCGGTAAAGAGTCCTCGTGCTCGTTCGTCCTTGAAGTATTTCCACGTTAAAACATCGGCGGGTAAAAGAGCCTTCATCCCGAACATTGCGAAGAGGCCGGGAGTCTTTGGGAAGTGGATGGGGGGAGCCAGAATGTCCGCCATGAGTGCATCTGCGTTTCGGGCAAAGTGTTCAAAGAGTTTAAGCCAGGGCCCCTCATCCCGGCCCATGAGTCTTGCGGTTTCCGGAACGGAGCGCTTCAAAAGGGAAACATCTCCGTCTTCAAACGGATGGGCTACTTCGACAGGAGAATGAATCCATTTGAGTCCGTGCTTCTCGAGGCTGATCGATTTGAAAAATGGCGATGCAATTCCAAGTGGATGGACGGTTGAACAGACGTCGTGATGAAATCCGGGCAAGGTCAGTTCCGCAGTCTTTGCGCCTCCTCCGGGAATCTCGTTTCGTTCCACAACCACCACGGAGAGCCCGTGCCGCGCCAGCTCGATCGCACAAGAAAGCCCGTTAGGTCCCGAGCCTACGATAATTGCGTCGTATTCACTTTTTGAAAAATCACTGTTCATTGAGCCATCCTTGCTCCTGAAGGAGTTCTCTGAATTTCGGATCATCGAGCGACAGCGGAGGAAGATAACTTCCTTTGTAAGTCCGTGTCCATGTGTTCTTCTCGCTAAGATCACTGTACTCGTATTTAAAAAGATCGGCCCGGATGAATTTTGGTGCCTTGTTCGGAAATGGATCCACCCGGATCAAATCAATCGTGGTTTGATTTCCCTGAAGCAGATTGCCGACCAGGCTCAAGATCCATGGATGTTGGTAATACGGACTCATCGCCGCAAACCACATTTGCCAGTCGAGTTTGTAGTGATAGGGCGAAACCAGGGGCGGCGTGCGGGAGACGTCTCCGGGCTTTCCTTTAAATTCGTATTCCTTCCAAGGCCCTTCGATCGTGTCGGCTCCGGAAAGGATGACTTCATCGCGCTCTTTAGTGATCGATCCAAAGGCCCCGTAAGTATTCACCAGATGAAGCGCATCGAAACTCGTGTTCATCATCTGGGAGCTTGAGACCAGGTTCCGGATCGGACTGATACTGAGATAACCCACGGCCGCCGCGACTCCATAAATCACCGGAGACCAGATCCCATTCACGACCGAAACAGCTGTACTCACTCCCGCCACTCCAAGAGCTTGTGCCCAGGGAGTCAGGAAGGGGAGAAAGGTTTTGAAAAACCCGTCATCAAAACACGCAATCGCAATCACGATCGTAATGTGATTCAGCCAGGAAAAGTTTCCACTTGCGATGATGAAGAGTTGAAAGAAGACCGTGATTGCACCCGCCGTATTCCGGGCAAGCCTCGGCCAGAAGTAAAAGAACGGAACAATCAGTTCAACAAAATGGTTTCCTAGAACAGAGGCTTTCTGAAACCACATCGGAAGAAAATAGAAGTACCGGCTCGTTGGTCCGGGAAGCGGCATGGTTTCGTAGTGATATTTCAAACACGTCAGATCCCGCCAGCATTCATCACCCCGGATCTTGATCATGCCTGCTCCGAACATCAATCGGAAGAGAAGCCATCTCAAAAGAAAGATCACAATGATCGAAGGCTTTGAGGCCGAGTGCCCCATGAAGATCGCAAGAAACCCGGTTTCAAGAAGCAGGATCTCCCATCCGAATCCGTAAAACACCTGTCCTGTATTTACAAAGGAGCTGTAAATCACCCAGAGCAAAAACCAGGTGAGGATCGAAACCACCGGCCCGAATGCATCGGAGTATCCGATCATCGCAAAGATGGATAACGCGAGTCCGATCCACGCAAAAATGGAAATGAAGAGGTCGGAAGAGTTGATCCAGAAGAGCCCTGGCGCATCCCAGAATTTTACGCGCTCAAGGAAGAGGTGCATGGGCAGAATTCCGTTTTTGCCAACCAGCCCCCGAAACTGGTTAATAGCGATCAGAAACGCAACGACATAAGTCGCGCCCAGTGCTCGCTGAAAGTAAAATCGCGTTAACCAGTAAGTTGTCTCCATATTGGATCAAACCTGAGGTTACATCTTCCATGCCAGTCGAGACGAGTTCACGGCTGTGCTGGTTTTAGTCGTGAATTGCTTTCAAATAGCTCTCAATCGCATGGTCCATCCAGCGATAAAATCCAAAACCTTGTTTCGAAAGATACCCCATGTGCCCGCCATGTTTTTCAAGATGCAGATGAACGAGGGGAGAGATCTCCGCCTTCTCATAATCCGCTCCCACCACAAACGGATCATCGAGCGCCGACAGCATCACCGTTGGAATCGAAATGTTTTTCAAATGGGGAAGGGCTGAACAAGTTTCGTAGTAGTGCAGGTGATCCTTGAACCCACCGGATGGAGCCGTATAGTACTCATCAAACTCGCGAAGGGTCCGCGCCTTGAGTCCCTTCTTCATTTCCGGCCGATTCTCCCGGATATAACTCTTAAGCTGCAATAGAAACCGATAGTCATAAATCCGGTTAAGCCCGGTCTTAAGCCTCAGCGAACAATGATCCAGATGAATCGGCCCATTCACCGCAATCGCAACATCCGGCTGCACTTCGCCTCTGTATTTCGCCGCAAGAAGAAGCAGGGCATTCGCACTGAGGCTGAATCCCACCGCCACATGAGTGTATTCTGGAAACAGCTTTCGCCCGTAAGCGATGGCCGCAGATAAATCTTCCGCTCTCCCGGAATGATAGGACTCCTTCGCAAGCCCTTTACCTTTCCCACACCCCCGATGATTCACCAAAAGCACGTTATGCCCAAGCTTCTGAGCCAAGAGGGAAGTCCGACGAATATAATCCGTCTCCGTATCACTCCCCAGCCCATGAAACACAGACACAAGGGTTTTGCTCTCCCCCCGATAAAGGGTGGCATGCAATTTCTCGCTTTCACTCTCAAGCCCAATCAAATGAGTTTCCCCATCGGACTCATCGACCTCAGAAGGCACCAGATGCCCCAATATCGTCTGCAAATGCCCCCCCATTGCCCAAACCGGCGGCGAGCAAGGTTCAATCCGCTCCCGAACACTCTTAAGTTTCTGAATCATCGACCCCATAACGCTTTTAAGGCTACCACATTCCCTCGGTCAAACCCCTGACGCCTCTGTTTTGTCGCGATCAGAAAAAAGCGGGGAGGGTTTAGGGGATTCGCGACCCTTTTCGAGCCAGGCCTGGATGGCCTCCCCGGCGAGAAGGCCAGGATGGCCGAGGCGAGCGGATCCCCTAAACCCTCCCCGCTTTTTTCTGACGGTGCAACGACGAGAGCCTCTTTTCTGACGAGCAGGAAAATTTCTTCCCAGCTGCGCAAAAGCCAGGTTACGATATTTAAAGTAGGTCGGAAGGCTGGAAGCCCACCGCGCGAAACAACCAATCTGTTGTGAGGAATCAGGAAGATGAATCAGGCAGCAAGCCCATCGTCATCAGACAATACCGGAAATACGAATTTTCTTTCCCGTCTCACTGGCAGCCCCGATGTCTTGATGGCAGTCGGAATTATCGGCATCCTTGCGATCATGATCGTGCCGATGCCCGCGTTCTTAATGGATTTATTGATCTCTTTCGGGATCGCCGTTTCCGTCATCATGATGGTCACCGCCGTTTACATTCGTCGCGCACTTGAGTTCAGCTCGTTCCCGACCATGCTTCTTCTCATCACACTTTATCGTTTATCGCTAAACGTAGCGACAACACGGATCATTCTCCTCCGTGGACCGGAGCAGGGGACACTCGCCGCGGGTAAAGTCATTCACGCTTTCGGTGAGTTCGTTGTCGGCGGAAATTACGCTGTCGGGATCGTGGTCTTCGCAATTCTCGTCGTGATCAACTTCATGGTTATCACCAAAGGTGCGGGCCGCGTGGCGGAAGTTGCTGCACGTTTCACCTTGGATGCATTGCCAGGGAAACAAATGGCGATCGATGCGGATTTGAACGCAGGGACGATCAACGAGGAAATTGCAAGAACCCGTCGTGCGGATGTTGCGCGCGAGGCGGAGTTCTACGGAGCGATGGACGGTGCGAGCAAGTTCGTTCGCGGAGATGCGATGGCGGGGATCCTCATCGTGTTCATCAACATCATCGGTGGGATCATCATCGGAACCCTTCAGCGCGGAATGAGTATTGCCGACGCTGCTCAGACTTTCACACTTTTAACCATCGGGGATGGACTGGTTGCCCAGATTCCAGCCCTCATCGTTTCGACCGCAGCCGGTATCATCGTGACCCGCACGGGTGGAACGAACGATCTGGGTACCGAACTCGGAAAACAAGTCTTCTCCCAACCGAAAGCTCTTTATGCAGGAGCGGGTGTGATGGCAACTCTGGCCGTGATGCCGGGGCTCCCATTCGTTCCATTCGGGATTCTGGGCAGCCTGTTTGGTTACGCTGGATTCCAGCTTTCGAAAAAAGAGAAAGCGCGTCTTGTCGTTGAAGCGAAGGCGAAAGAATCGGACAAGCTCAAAAAAGAACCGGAAAAGATCGAGAACCTTCTCGGCGTCGATCCTCTCGAACTCGAAGTGGGTTATGGTCTCGTGAATCTCGTCGATGGCGAGAAAAACGGCGATCTTCTCGAGCGCATCACCGGCATCCGCAAACAGTTTGCGATGGAGATGGGGATTGTGGTTCCACCTCTCCGCATTCGTGACAACCTTGAATTAAAACCGGGCGATTATCAGGTCCTCTTGAAGGGAATTCCAGTTGCGAATGGTTCCCTCATGGTCGGACACCTGCTTGCGATGGATCCAGGTAACATCACCGATAAAGTAAAAGGGATTCCGACCAAAGAGCCTGCGTTTGGCCTCGATGCACTCTGGATCTCTTCTCACGATAAGGATCAGGCGAACTACGCGGGTTACACCGTTGTGGATTTGAGCACCGTGATCGCAACCCATCTGACTGAAGTGATCCGTGCCAACTGCTCCGATATTCTCGGACGTCAGGAACTCCAGACACTTCTCGATGGTCTCAAGCAAACGGCTCCGAAGGTGGTGGAAGACCTCATTCCAAATCTCCTTCCGGTGGGAACCTTGCTGAAAGTTTTGAAAAACCTTCTGAAAGAAGGGGTTTCCATTCGGGATCTGAAGACGATTCTGGAAGCACTGGGCGAGATGGCTCCTCATCAAAAAGACTCCGGTCTTCTGACCGAGCATGTCCGCACTGCTCTCGCGCGCACGATTACAAAAAAACTGGTTGGGTTCGATGGCCAACTCACGCTTCTTACGCTGGATAAGAACGTGGAAGAGACCATCGCCTCGGGAATCATTCAGACGGATCAGGGGCCTCAATTATCGCTTGATCCGGAGTTCGTTCGTCAGTTCGTATCCGAGCTGAACGAGCAAACGGCTGCAATGCTTGGTGAGACGAGTTCTGCAGTGGTGCTTTGTTCGCCACTCATTCGCGCTCATGTGAAACAGCTTGTGGACCGGTTCATTCCGAATGTGACGATTCTGTCGCACAATGAACTGACTCCGTCGGTAAATATTCGTTCGTTTGGTACTGTGAGGTTAGCATATGCAAGTTAAGAAGTTCGAAGCAACCACTCTTCAGGAAGCACTGGACACGATCAAGCGTGAGCTTGGACCGGAAGCCATCATTCTTCAGACCAAACAGAATCGTCGTGGATTCGGGCTGATGTCGAAAGGGTCGGTGGAAGTGACCGCCGCTGTTTCGGCTCGTCAGGTTGAGAAGAAGAAGGAAGTCGAAAGACGGATTCCAGATGCTTACACTCAGAAGATGAATACTGCTCCAGCTGCAAAGCAGGCAGATTTCTACGATAACTACCTCGAGAAGAAGATTGAGCGTGAAAAGGTTCAGTTGAGCCAGGCGGCTGCGAACCAGAAGCGCATCACTGCGGTTCGTTACGCGGACATCGCCGATGATGGTGACTCTGCTGCGAATAACGGCGGTTACAACAATAATTCCACTTTTTCTGCGATCGACAACACGCCGGCAATTCCGCAATACGCGATGCCGTCACACGTTGAGACCGCGATTGAAAACTATTCCAACATCCGCGAAGCGAATCTCGCCGGTATCCAGGAGGAGCTTGCAAACCTGAAGCGTCTCGTGGATGAGCTCCGTCGTGAACGCAAGAAGCCTGAGTATCTGGATTCTGATTCTCCGTTTAATGCCACCGATGCGCTTCAGGAAGCGTATGAGATGCTGCTTCAGACCGGGATCGAAAGACGTTTTGCAGTTCAGATCATGCGCGAAATTGCCCGCAATCTCTCCGTGGAAGCGCGGGCTGAGAACGATGCGGTTCTGGATGCGGTTGCAGAGCAACTCATGAAACGAATTGAAACCCGTCCGTTTTTCGGTGCAACCCTTCAGCCAGGTGATCAGCACATTCGTGCCTTCATTGGTGCAAGTGGAGTAGGGAAGACGGCGATTCTTGCAAAGCTTGCGACTCATTCGGTTCGTGCCCGCAACGAGAAGGTCGGTCTCATTCGCGTCACTCTGAATAACGACGAAGGCGCTGACCCGATCACTGTTTTCGCAAAAGCCCTTCACGTTCCTTATCGTCAGGTGACGAATTCCGAGGAACTGATGGTGGCAATCCAGGACATGTCCCAGTGCGGACGCATCTTCATCGACACTCCGGGCATTTCCCCGAAAGATGCAGCCGCAATCAAACGCCTTCAGATGATTCTGAAGAGCGTAGCCCAGGTTCGCGTTGAGCTTGTGGTTTCGGCTACGACCCGCGACATCGAGTTGCATGAGCAGGGCAAGGCCTTTGCCGGATTCAATCCGGAAAGCCTCCAGTTCACCCGCCTTGATGAGGCTTACTCCTTCGGGAGCATCTATTCACTTTCACACCGCCTTCGTCTCCCGGTTTCTGTTTTTTCAACTGGTAGGAAAGTGACGGAACAATGGGAAAATGCGAGCGCTGAACGCTTGACGGCTTCGATTTTGAACATTCTCTGATTGAGTTTCAATCCCAGGGTTTGTTACACTGAATTTAGATAATCTTGCCATGGAAGGGTGAGTGCAATGAGTACAACTACAGCGAAGAATGCAATTTCAAAATATAAAAAGACGGCATCGAGCTCCGCGGCTGCGGTTGCAGCAACCACCGCGAAAGCAAAGACAGATGCCACTCAGGCACTGAAAGATGCGAAAAGGGCTATGGCGCAAGCCAAAGTGCCCATTTCTGAGAAAGATCTCGGCAAGGCGATCGAAGCCGTAGCTGGAAGTCAGGAGAAGGTCGACAAAGAAGTCGAGCTCCAGAAAGAGATCGAAAAAGAATTGATCATGGATGCCGCTTTCACGAACAAGCTCGTGAAAGGGGATTTTTCTCCGGTCAATACCAACCGCGAAAAACTGATTCGCGAGTATGCGGGTCTCATCAAGTTCATCGCTTCTAAAATCGCAGCCCGTCTTCCATCGAACATCGAGCTCGATGACCTCATGAGTTCCGGTGTGATTGGTCTCATGGACGCGATCGACAAGTACGATTCTTCACGCGATAACAAATTCAAAACCTACGCTGAATTCCGGATCCGCGGAGCCATCCTCGATGAACTCCGTTCCCAGGACTGGGTTCCCCGTTCCATTCGTGAAAAAGCGAAAGTTCTCGATCGCGCTTACTCGAAGATCGAACGCGAGAAGGGCAGACAGGCAACAGACGAAGAAGCCTGTATTGAGCTTGGTCTCACGACCGAGCAGTATCACGAGATGCTGGGTGAGGTGAGAAGCGTTTCCCTCCTGTCCTACGACGATCTTTCCAATCTTTCAAACGCCGACAAGCGTGCCCTCCACGGAAACGGCGAAGCGGGCAGCAAGGTGACCACTCCGTTCAATGAAGTGAGTGTTGCCCACCTGAAGAAGCTTGTTTCCGAGGCGATTGAAGACCTTCCAGAGAAGCAACGTCTGGTTCTTTCCCTCTACTACTATGAGGATCTGAACTTGAAGGAAATCGGCCGGGTTCTCGACGTGACTGAATCACGCGTGAGCCAGCTGCACTCCCAGGCGATCTTCAAGCTGAAAGCACGCCTCCGCAATCACTGGGACGATTTCGTCTCCATGATGTCAGCATAGAAAATCAGATCTCTTTCTTTTCAAACAGAATATAGCCTTTTTCGGCCACGACTGGTTTCCAGTTTGTGGAATGACTCATTTCTACAGCTAGCTGTGAATCGATCGGAATGGCTGCAAAACAGGTCTGGTAGTGATTCAGGAAGTCCTGCCAGTGCACGCCGTGAAGGGCATTCCGGTAATCCCAGAACATTTCATCATTGTAGATGATGTTTCTCGTATCGATGAAGATCCGGTTTGGATTCACGAGCATCAGATAACTTCCCAGCTCAAAAGCATTGAAAACAGGACAGGTCCGTCCGGTCTCCCTGATCTTGCCCGCAATTTTCGGAGTTACCGATTCATCAAACTCAGGGAATCCTTGAATCTTGAACGAGTTCAGAAGTGGCGTTCTGACCCAGGCTACGGAAAGAACAGCAAGAATACAGAAGACGGCGACAGAGAAACGGATTTTCCACGGTTTGGTGACCGGTGCGGAAGCTGCTTCATTTCTGAAAAAATCGATCGAAGTCAGATACGGAAGCAGGAGTACAAAAACCAGGCCCGAGTTCCGGATGCTCGTGGTTCCAAGCAGCAACGCCGCATAAAAAGGGGATGAAAGGATCTTCGTGGTCTTTTCTGTTTTGATCGTTCGTTGAAAGACGAAGATCATGAACACAAACATCGCCCAGAACAAAAGGGCCGTGACCCGGTAATCTGAAAAATCAGGCGCTCCCCATTCCGAAATCCCTCGAAGCTTCGAGACACGGGCGGTTTCAAGGATATAGGGGAAGATCTTCCAGCCGAAAGGGTTCAGGACGGAACTGGCAAGGATTGCAAGCCATTGAATCCAGCTTTTAAGACGAAACCGGCTGAAGCTCTTCCAGAACAGGTTCCATCCGAGCATTCCCGAAAGGACGAGAAAGCTTCCGTGAATGTTTGCCCACAGGACGTTCAGGGCAAGAAGCTTCAAGAAGGCCTGAGTCGAGATCTCGTCTTCAGTCTCGTTGATGATCTCGTAGCTCAGAAGAAGTGGAATGATCGCGACCATCGACGGACGCTCACTGAAAAGAATCGTGGTTCCAAGCCAGGTGACGAAGGTAAAAAGCTTCACCTTGCCCGACTGGGGCTCGGGAAGACGAAACAGGGACTGTCGGTAGATCAGATAGAGAATGACCGGGAGAATGACCAGGGCATGAAAGAAGCAAACCCCGGCGAGCCCAAACCACTGATAAAGAAACGCGTAAAAAACCGAGATGCCGAAAGCGGGATAAACCAAGGGTGAGGTGGGAAGGACGCTGAAAACATCCTGTCTCATCACCGAGTGGTGTTCAAGAAAGTGGAGGCCGTGCGCGATCCAGACAGCGAGGTCGCTTGCAGACCAAGGCTGAATGCTGACGAAGATGAATGGGATCAGGAAAAGTAAGACGCGGTTGAGTCTCTGGCTCGACATCAGGCCGCTTTGACTTCGACCTCAGGCAGAGTTTCCGCAGCAGGTGGTTCGACTGCTTCGGGGAGATCCGGCACTACTTGCAATGGTACCGGGCTCAGGGTTTCTGTCGTGGTTTCGTCCGGAGCCACTTCCTGGCTTGGATATTTGGAAACCTTCGCATAACAGCGATAAAACTTCCTGACCGGGAATGGGTTGTTTTCGCTCGGAATGGACGTCATGATCCGCCCGGATGAAATCTGTTCGTGGAGGTGGGACATCACCACTTCATACGCCTGCTCCTTGCCTCCGAGCATGAAGGTGAGGGTCATCTCTGCTTCCATGGGAAACTTCTCGGTGCTGAAAAACGAGAGCATGGCGCCACCGAGCTCGTTTACGAGCACATAGCCTGAAGACTGGTATTCCGGATGCTTCTTCAATTGGATCTGAGTGGCAATGCGTTTCACGATAGGGTCCCTCTCCTTCAATTATCAACAATGTTTGTGTAATCGTCAATCCTGTGTCGTTTTTGACCCGGCCTTCCTTCAACGGGAGTCGTTGCAAGGCGGCGGTTTCTTGACATTTTATTAAACAAGATCATAATAATAAATGGAGCACACCAAAGTACTCAAGTTTTTGACGGTGTTGCCGATCAGAGATGAGTACGGTTTATTGCAAGGAGGGGTTTTATATGAAAAAGCACAGTTTGATTACCCGAATCCGTCGAGGATGGCAGCGCAAGCTGACAGACCGCAAAGGTCAATCCACGACAGAGTATATTCTAATTCTCGCAATCGTGGTCATGTTGGCCTCGAAGATGAAGACTTCAATCGGTAGTCTCCTTGAGAACAAGGTCACCGACTTGAACACTCAGATCAACAGCTTCTAAAATTTCAGCTTAGTAGAAATGCAAAAAGCGCCTCTGGAACTAACCCTTCCACAGAGGCGCTTTTTCTATTTTAGCTGGCGAAATTCAGCCAACACAAAGCATTTTTCTGATGCAGACGTATTCACAGGGATATATGGGTTTACTTTTACCTATATTGGTAGTAATTTACCATGAAGGCGCGTCTGAGATATTACATCAAGGACTGGATCCAGGGGCGCTGGGTTCTGGAACTTTCGATTCATGAAGTAGGGCAGTCTTCTCGAAGTCCTGACGGAATCAAATATGGTTTGATCTGCAAGGATCTGAAAACGGGCGATTTTGTTTTGATGGATAATCATTATCCCAAAGGGCCCCACGTTCATGTAAATCACGAGGAGTTTCCTTATGAATATCTGGATGATGATCAATTGATCGAAGATTTCAAAAAACTGGTTTTAGACCACTTGGGAGTGAAGTTATGAAGAAGCTCGTCGTCTCAGTCAAATCATCGTCCCGGATCATGACTGATTTTAAAAAGGCTTTGAAAGATGCTCGAAGGGGAGCCTTGCGAAACGATCATTACGAGATTGCATTCGATAACAAAAAAGATTTCGACCGTTTTGCGAAAAACCTCGGTGTTCTTTCCGCAATTCTAACTCACAAGCCCCGTTCCGTTTACGAGCTTTCAAAGCTGATTAAAATGGATGTCTCGAACCTGAATAAGCTCATTTCTTTTTTTGAAAGCGTGGGGGCTGTTAAAATCAGGACCTCGTTAGAGTCAGGACGCACTGTAAAAACTCCTGTAGTGGAATATGACCATGTCGAGTTTGACCTGAAGGCCGCTTAGCTCGTTCATCGACCCAGAAAGATCATCGTTCCACCGATTACCGAGACAGGCACGGCAATCAGGCTGAACGGCGGCACTCCGAACAGGAGCAGGGTCGCAAATCCGAATCCGAGCGAAACCGCGAAATTATTTTTCATCCAGATCAGGGATTGAAGGATTCCGTGATGACGTCTGGACTGCGGATAAGTCACGAAGGTGAAGGCTTCAATCAGTGCGAAACCGAAAATGGAGAAAAAGCCGATCGCCGGAACAAGTCCGAGCACGCTGAAAAAGAGCAGACCGAAGAGCGCGATCGCCGTCTTTCTCAAATCGAGAAAAAACACACGGAGCAGGGAAAGCCAGGTGGTTTCAATCGGTGGTGCTCCGAGATTCCGTTCGGTTGCTTCGGCCAGAAAGTCATTAAAAGGGGATGAGAGCAGCGAGATCAGAAGACCCGTAGTTTGAAACGAGACATAAAGAAGGATCGCGCCAAGGAAAAACAGAGCGACTTTGCTTGCAGCGAGCGAGTAACTTCCCGCCCACGCAAAAACCTGATCATGAAAATGCCACGCTCCCGAGAGGATGCCGTAAATGGCGCCACCGACTGCAAGGAGCGTGATCACAAAAGGAAGACTGGAGAGGGCAAGTAGCTTGGGTCGCGAGACACAAAGCGTGATCGCCCGAATCGGGGTCGTGAATCCGTATACGAAGTTCTTAAAGCTGGAATCCAAGTTCGACTGCATAACGGCGATCCTGGAATGTGCCCGCATTGAGACCGAGTTCTTCACCGTAGGTCGCGATATTCAGGTCAAGGAGACCCAAGTCGATCCCGAATCCGCCTGCGAAGTAACCTTGGTTGATTCCGAGACGAAGAGCAAAGACACTCCATACCGCTTCGGTTCCCGCGTGTAAGGTGCGGTAGAAGCTTCCATCGATGTTGTTTCCGTTATCGGTGGATTCGACCGCGAAGACCACGGAGTCAAAAAACAGGAGTTCATTCTTGCTCGCAGAAATCCCGACGTTCCATGCACGGTGAGTTTGTAATGGATCTCCCAGCCAGCCGGTGAGTGGCTTGTTGGAGAGGTTGTTGTACTGACCGTTGAGTACGTTGTTTACTGCAAACGCGAGTTGGTAATCGAGTCCGAGCAGAGTCCAGTGTGGTTTGAAAGTAGTTCCCACATCGAAGTCGTACCCGATACCACTTCCGCCTTTCAGCGCGTCGGACACCTGTGTTCCTCCGATGAATTGCTGAACGCTGTAATTAGGCGCTGAGCTTGCGCGGAACTCGGCGTGTCCGGTAACCCCGACAGAAAGACGATGTTCATCGAGAAAGCGACGGGCGAGAGTGAAGGCAGGACCTGCTTGAGTCAGAGTGGTGGTATCAACCACGCCGGATTGGCTCACCAGAGGCACAGCCTGAGCAGAATAGATCACGCCGATGGCCAAGGCCCAGTTGTCGGTGATGAATGCGTTGTTGTAGTAAGCCGGAAACACAACTTGTGCACCCAGAGAGAGGGGCTTGCCCACGTCATCCTTGAAAGCTGAAAGTCCGTTACTTCCAGATCTTAAAAGCGAACTTGCGGTACCAACCGTAGCAGAGCCTGCTTGAAGAGTGATCTTCGGAAGTTGGAACTGGTTGTCCGGGTTGTCGGTTGCACGGGCCGGGTTGGCGAAAAAGTTTTCGTCATAGAGACCGGTAGTGTAACGAACGTTTCCCATTCCCAATGCCCGGACGCTGATGAAGTCGCGAACAATTGGATCATATGCGAGTGCGTTTGAACCCAGGAGGGTGAAGAGGGCTAGGAAGGAGAGGAAGAGTGATTTTAAGAGTTTCATCGTTATATTTCCTTCTTAGAGAGACAGATATTTAAGCATCAACTGACGGGAACATTGGTCTGCTGCAGTGGTCGCTCCCGGGTATTGGGTGGAGATGTTTGCAAAGTTCTGCATGGAGCTGATGATTCCCGAAAAGCTGCTGGACTTGCCAGTCAAGTTTTGAAGGTCGTTGGTTGCGACAATCGCCGCGTTCAGGAGCTTGTGAATGGTTGCGGTTGCACTGACAGGTGTTGTACTTTCCATGTTGCTCGTATCGGTTCCACCAAAGGTAAGATTTGTTCCCACTGGAGGACCACAGGCAGCGCCCGCGCCGGGGTTCGTGCAATCTGCAACATTCGGACAGGTGCTCGGACTGAGTACGATGTCACTTGCGCTGAGGGAGCTTCCGCGGATTGCGGTTGCCAGGACTTCATTGAACATCGCCACTGACGCAATAAACTGGGCGAAGGCTTTTGTCTGTGGATCAATGATGGAATTGTCATTCAGGTAGATTTGTTGAATCGTGCTCCGGGTTGCAGCGCTCGTCACTCCGCGATTAGCAAGATCATTCGCCATGAAGGAGAAGGACATCCCGCTACCGGTGCCATTTCCGAGAGCACCAATGAGATCTTTCATTGAGAAAATGTTTCCTTGAGCAAGCTGCACGAGCGAGGATTCGCTGATACGAGTGTCGTTATAAGCATCCGAAAGCGCATTGTAGTTTTCGAGCGCACAAGTGTAGTCAGCCTGATCGAAACAGGCGCGAGCTGCATCCAGATGTTGTTTGTCATCGGAAGGTTTACTCAAGCCACCATACAGGTTGCAGGAACTTAAAAAAACGAGAAGGGAGAGGGGAAAAAGCAGGTTTTTGATCATTACCTAACTGTAAGTCAAGAAGCCCGGTTTTCCGAAAAGAAATTTTACTTCGGATCCGGATTTGCGAACGGAGCAGAAAGAGATCCTGTCAATTTATAGGCATAACGGCCGTCCGCCATTTTTGCGCCACCGAGAATGGTGTCGAGAAGACTCAGACTTTGTTTCACTTTTTCGGATAATCCGAAGACTGCGCGAAGATTCATGAGGCTGGAGTTCACGTTACGGCGGAGCGTAATGTCTCCAGTCACCGTCGCCACAAAATCGTCGCTTCCTTTACCCAGCTGAACTGTTTTCATCACCAGTTTTCCGCCGGTGACCAGAATGTTGATGGTTCCATCACTCACGTTCATCGGAGGGAGCTGAAAGCCCATGAGATTTTGTTCATCGAGGTGAAGGCGTTTCACCTTGAGATCGATGGATCCTTCAAGTGTGGTTGGATCGGCGAGGGATCCTGCAACCTGGATGGTTCCATTCACAAGGCCCGAGCCCTTCAAATTGGCTGCGTAGGAGAGAACTCCCATTTTACCAATATCGACGTCGACGAGGGTTGCATTGAGATCAATCTTGTCACCGCGTCCGGATGCATCGATGTCGATGGAAGCAGGACCTTGATGAAGGGATGCAACCATGCCTGCTTTTCCGCTCAGAAGAGCAGAGAGCTTGGGAGCAACGCTCAGGTCATCGAGTTCAATCCGGGTCTGATCCGAAAGATCGATCGATGGTTTGGTCAAAGTGTAGCGAAGCCCGTGAAGGATGGAGAATTCCCGTCCCTGATCGGAGATGTAAACTCCGAACGGATCAAGCCCCTGTTGAACGTAACCCTGAATGAGACCGGTAATGCGGGTCTGAGGGAGTTTGAGAAGAGTGAACGTGGCGACGAGCCAGATGAAAAGAATCGCAAGGCCGAACCGGCGAAGAAAAGTCCGTTTAGGTGGGATGTAATTGTCGCTTGCACCCGAAGTTGCAAGTCCGTCCGGTGAGGAATTGAAAGTATCTTCGCTCATTTTTTATCGCTCTTTTCCGGTTTCGGCATGTATCCGCTGATATTAAGCTTCGCGTTCAAGTTGCCGTCCGCGGTGGTTTCAATCGTCATGCCCTTCAGTTTCATCGGAGGGCTGCCGTGTTCAATCTGATAAAGGAATTGTGCCAGGTTGTGAACTGAAGCGTTTTTCACGTTCACGAGAAGAAGGGTTTCTTGAATGACATCCAGTGATGGCCCCAGGGTCTCTTTCGCAATTTCGACCGACTCTGGAGCGAGGCCCTGAGAACTGGCAATACCTTCGATTGCTGCTTTCCAGGTTTGGGGTGCGGAAGAAGTGAAGCCGGAGTTCTGGCCTTTCAATCTGCGCATCTCATCGTTCGCCTGATTGACGAGCTGGGTGAGTTCCTGTTTCTGGTAGTACTCGTCCTTCACGGAGTTCGACATGTCCATCGTGACATAAGTTCCGTAAAGAAGGAGAGCCATGAGAGCTCCGAATGAGCCCCATTTAACGTAATTTTGCTGCTCGGGTGGGAGTGCGGAGTAACTCGCCTGAATTTGCTGATACCACTCCTGCTCTTTGATCTTGTCGAATTGGTCGGTGAGAGTCATGTTATTTGCCTCCTCCGATGGTGCCCGTGAAGGTCACGCGGTAAGCAGGCTTCCCGTCTTCGGTCACTTCTTCGGACATTCCTTTTTTAAAACCAAAAGTGTGATCGAGCGTGTCGCTCAGTTTTGCGATGAGCTGCGGATTTTTCACCACGAAGGTCACACTCGTCTTGAGCGCCTTGTTCTCAACGAATTTTTCGGTGTTCTCGCCGCCTGATTCAAAAGAAACCATGTCGACGACCACGTCTTTTCCAACCTTCTGGGAAATGGTTTTCAGGAAATCGAGTGGGGAGTTCGGGTTCGGAGTGAAAAGCTTCGAAAGCTCGCGTTCCTTGGCGAGATCCTTTTCGATGTCGCGTTTCAACCGGGTCGTATCTGAAAGTCTTACCCGAACAGAGTTGTCCGAGATTCCGCCGAAGTAACTCTTTACGCCTTTTTTAAGGGATTCTTCGCTGTCTGAGAGCTTGCCCTTGTAATAATTGTATTCGATCGTCTTCACCGCAAAAAATACGAGGAGAAGGGTGATGATGTAGGGAAGCGGCTTCTTGATCAGTTCGAGCGGAGAGTTCTGCTCATGACCGGCTTTTGCAAAATCCTTCTTGCGAAGGTTCAGCGCCGGAAGCTTGTCACCCGGAATCAGGGTCATCGCAAGGGCCAGGGCTTTTGCACAGCGGATTTCAGTGAGATCGGAGTAAGCCACTTTTGCGTTTGAAATAAGGCTCAGTGGTTTGAAGAATTCGACGCGTTTGTTGAGCGCGCTTTCAAGCCAGGGAGCAAGACCCGGCATGAGGGAGCCTTCACCAGTGAGATAAACCTGTTCAATCGGATTTCTCTCGATGGCACGAGCAGAAAGCTCGGCCTGTTTCAGTTCTGGAACCAGAACTTCAAGAATGTCCGAGATGGCATTTGAAACCTGTTCGTCGATTCCAGAGAGACCAATGTCCTTGATCCAGGAAACCACTTCGGTTTCGGATCCGCTCATTGCTTCACCGAGTTTCTGTTCGATCGTTTTCACGCCGAAGGGAAGTTCGCGATAAAGCACGGGGCGGTTTTTGGTGCCGACGTAGAAAAAGGTGCGGTGATGTTCGATCCCGATCAGGAGGGCCGGTTCAGCGGTCTTTAAGATCCGGCTGAAGAGGCTGCGCCAAGCCCAGGCATCGGTGGTGATGATGTCGGGGTCAACGCTGATCGCTTCCCAGTGTTTCAGGAAGTTTGAGAAATTTTCTTTTTTGGTCGCCCCAACGTGGATCAATGATCCTTGGGCGCCTGACTCGAGAATGACCGAGTCGTAGTGGAGGCTGTCGCTTTCAAACGGGAGATCGTCTTCGAGTTCGAATTCGAGTGCGGCTTTGACTGCCTTCTTGTCCTTGCTCCCGATCTGAAGGTTGCGGAAAGTGGTGAGCTCGACTGGAAGGGTGGTGACGATGCGGTAATGGGGAGCTACCACCCGGGAGAGGATGTCGGGAACCGACAAAATCGGACTCTCGCTTGAGAAGTCGGCATCCGGATTGAACGGAAGTTCGTGAGTTTCACGAACTTCAAAACGGCCGAAAGCAGTTTCGATTTCGACACAGGAAATGGCATCTTTTGAAACATCGAGTCCCAGAACGCGCATGGTTAAATTATACTCATAAAAAGCGGAGTTGGGTAATCTTTAAGTTGCTCTTTTCCGTCGCATTACTGTCACCGGGCGCCGGAGTTGGAGTGGTTCCCGGACGGGGAGCCGGGGTCGGTGAGGCACCCGCAACCGGTGCGGAATTTGGAACGGTTCCCCCAGGCACGATGCTCACCATGGCTTCCAATGTTTTTTTGGTCTGCTGGACGGTCGCTTCGATGTGAACCAGGAAGTTACTCTCGTCTGTGGTCAACTGGATCCCGCGTTGGGTGAGGGAAGTCTGGAATTCGCTGGTGCGTGTATTGGAGTTCTGAAAATATTGCACCTTGTCTCCAAGGTATTTAATGAACTCGCTCGGGTCTTTGAAGGTGTTGTCGTCACCACTGCCCGGTTGCTGGGCCTTGCCTCCTGCCGCAACGGCATCCTGCCCGGTACTGTCCCGATATTTGAAGAAATTAGTCACTTCATCGTTGGTCATTTGTGGAACAAGCGCCCGAAGCACCGGTTCTTTGATCGAATTGACGTTGATGTAAGACGCAACCCCGGCTGAAAACTGGTCCGCAAGCAGGTCGTAGACCTGATCATCCATCGTATCGAGGTAATGGAGTTCGGAGAGGTGGTAGAATGGCGCTTTTTTGAAGGGGACGGTCGCGAACTGTTCCCGGGGGCTGTCGTAGGAAAGATCGCACCAGCCCAGGATCTCCTGAATCAGGTCATCGATCCGGAAGTTCCGGAACTGATCGCGGAATTTTTCATCGTCATCGAATTTTTTCTGGAAGGTGTTCTTGATCTGCTGGCCAAGAAGTTGTCTTGCCTGGTCTGGGCTGTAGGCGCTCGATGGATCGGGAGTCCCACTCGGAGTCGGTGAAGGCGTGGCGCTGCCGCTCGGTTTACTTCCGTTGGACGGACTCGGGGTTCCGATCGCCGCAAATGCGGGAAGGGCACTGTTCAAGTTGAACTTGTTCGACTGGGCTTGAATCGAGATATAAAGTTTTCCTTCCATCCCGGAATCTTTTCTGAATTTCACGAGGGCATCCTTCACACCGGAAGGAAGGGAGGAAATGTCTCCGCTAAAGGGAATGGTGATCGGTTCGGACCAGATTTTTTCAAGTACGGATTTTGGCACGACCGAGTTCACGGCAGCGGCAGTTGCGGCGCCGCCTTTGCCTGCGATCTGACCGATCTGTTTTTGCAGTTCGGAATAAGCGCGGATCCGGAGAAGAGCGATGCGGAGCCCGCTTTTTGCGAGAGAAAGGGACTTCACCTGGTCAAGCCGGTCGTAAGCAAGTTTCTGATTGATCTGTGCGGTATAGGTGATCTCAGCGACAAAAATCGCGAGTGTCGCCATGGCTGCGAGAACGATAAAGAGTGCAACGCCTTTTTGATTAATACGTTTTAGGCAGGATATCATTCGGGGTCTCCAGATAGAACATCACGGTCGCATCCATTGTCCGGTCTTTCGGACCAATGAGGTTCACGGTCATTTCAACGGCGAGCGGGAAGGCCCGCTTCTGGCCTTCTTCCTGTCCTTCGGAATCCCACTCCTTCACGGGTTCCTTTTCATCGCGCTTGAAATAGCGGAAAGATAATTTTTTGATATTGTTCAGCACGATGTAAGTTTCGACGTAATTTGCGTCCTTTGGATCTTCGAGGTCGAAGGCTCGCGGATTTTCAATTTTCACGAGAGCGTAAAGGCTCGCGAACTTTTCGTTCTGCTCTTTGGTCAGATTCGGATTCGTCGGCTGTTTGATCAGTTCGTATTTGATCTTGGAGTAAATGGATTCCCTTTTCTGGGAGTAGATCCGAAGGTGAGAGGACGAAACGAAACTCATGCTCGAATCGGTTCCCTTGAAACGGGAGGCACGAATGCCTGATGCATCCAGCAATGGACCCCAGAAGTCGTAAGTTTGAAATGCCATGCCCTTGGTCCGTCTCGTGATCTCGTCAATGGAGATGGAAGGAGGTCTCTGGCCTGGAACAGGCGTGCCCGATGTGATTGGTGCGGGTTGCTGCTGGTTATAGGGATCCAGTGGTTTCAGGTCGGCACCTAAAAACCAGCGTGGATTGAAGACCTGGTTCAGATCCCGTTCGATGAATCCGGTCGAGGTGCGGAACTCGCTTGCGAACTCGGTTTCATCCTTCAGAACTTCCTTGAGATTTGCCGCATCGATGACGGCTTTGGACGTGGTCATCCCGATCATCACCAGAATGAAAAGGGCGATCATGACTTCAATCAGCGTGAAGCCTTGTTCGTTCGAAATGCGAATGCGTTTATTCTTCAGAGAAATTGAACTCATGATTGAGGTCAACCCAGTACTGGCTCACACTGAATTGCTGATTTTCTCCTTTTTCCTTCCACTTGACGGTGACATTCACCTCGCGGGAGGACTTTGATAAATAGTTGGTTGCGATTTTCACGACCCGTTCGACGTTCTGATCGACCGCCTGGGAGTCATCTTTCTTTTCTTCTTTTTTTCCGTCAGCACTGCCAGCGGACTGGGACGGATCGAGCAGGTTCGGGAAGGTGATTTCCTTGATCTTGAGAACCCAGGTGTAGTCGGCGTAGGGCGCATCGAATTTACCCTCGTCTTCCTTCTTCACTTCATCAAAGGTCTTGCCTTCGAACTGGCGTTCAGTGTCGATGATCTTGTTGCGAGCAAGGGTCGCAACCGTTGTCATCCGTTTTGCACGAATGGTGGAATCAAGGCTGTTGTTCTCGGCAACGAGAATGGAACCGATCCCGATCGCGAGGATCCCGATGGCAATCATGGCTTCCAGTAATGTGAATCCGCTTTGAGATTTCATTTGTGGGTGAAGACCTCCTTCGGATCGATTTCGCGGCCCTGCACCTGGCAACGGCCAAGGATATTGGTGACGACGAGGGAGACTTCGTTTTTGGAGGTGTCTTCGAGATGCACGAGAGTTTTTTCAGACATGCCTTGTGGAAAAATATGGGTGTAAGCGATTCCCGTAGTGATCGGCTCCGGAGTCTGTTCCGTAAAGATGTTCTTGAAGTGAACGCCGATCGGGAGTGTGCGTTTTTTCCGGGTGAGGAGACTGTCTTGGCGGAATCCGCCGTTTTTCTTCTTCTCTTCCTCGGAAGGTTCGCCTGAGAAGAAGCTGTGTTGCTCCTTTTCCTTCTCGCGCGATTCATCGCTTTTCAGAAAGGTTTGTTCGGAGGACGACTCCACCCAGTACTGGTCGCTCTTCAGGTCATAGGCGATGCGGTGAACTTTTCCCGTGATCTGGGCCGAGTTCGAAGCGTCCTTGATCAGAGTTGCGATTTCGCGGGCAGAGGACTGCACGGAAAAACGAAACGTGCTCGTGATACTGGGAATGGTGATGACGCCCACCAGACCCAGTATCGCGACCACGATCATTAATTCGAGAAGCGAAAATCCGCTCTGACTAGTCCTGATCCGTAACGGTGATGTCCGCATTGTAGTCAGAACCGCCTTCTTTTTTGTCCGCTCCGAGGGATTTGACTTCGAAAGTGTTTCCATCGGAAGTGTAGAGATAATCCATTTCCCAGGCATCTTTCGGGGACGACTTGGTGTTCAGGTATCCGCCTGGAGCATAGTTTTTACATTCTTGTCCGCCGGTCGGCTTGGAGATGAGGGCGGAGAGACCCTGATCGGTGGTCGGATAAGAGCCGCAATCAAGACGAAATTGCTTGAGAGTGGAGGAGAGGTTTTTCATGTTCACCCGAGTGGTTTCGACTTTTGCCTTGTCGAAGCTGCTCATGATCTTCGGTCCGATGAGACCGATCAGGAGACCCATGATCGCGATCACGATCATGATCTCGATCAAGGAGAACCCTTGCTGGTTTCTGAGAGTTTTAATTAGTTTGTTGTTTTTCATACATTCCCTTTCTTGTTTTTTAATAAATTAACGGCTTAAATTGCTCATATCCATGATCGGCATCATGACCGAGATCACGATGAATCCGATGGTGACCCCCATGAAGATGATCATGGCTGGTTCGAGTAGTCCGGTCATGGTATCGATGGCGGCCGAAGCTTGTTCTTCGTAGGAGTCGGCGACGTTCTTCAACATTGCCGGGAGTTCCCCCGTTTTTTCCCCGATTGCGATCATGTGGATGACGAGTGGGGGAAACTCCCCGCTGCGCTTCAACGGATCGGCGATCGACTGCCCTTCGGTGATGTTCTCGCGTGCACTTTCAATTGCGCGTGCAAGGTGGACGTTCCCGACGAGGTTTCTGGAAATGTTCATTGCGGCCACGATCGGCACGCCTGAGCCAAGCAGCGTGGACATGGTTCCGGCAAAACGCGTGATCCCGATCATGCGGCTCACCCGACCCAGAACAGGAGCTGAGAGTTTGAAGCGATCCCACTTCTCACGGCCACCCTTGGTATTGATATAGCGGTTAAAAAGGAAAAAGAGTCCGATGTTTCCGAAGATGAGGACTGGCCACCAGGTAACGACTTTTTCAGAACACCAGATGAGCATTTCGGTCGTCCAGGGGAGGGCCTTGTTCATCGAAACAAAAATCTGCTGGAGCTTCGGAATGACGAAAGTGAAAATTGCGATCAATACCGCGGTTGCGACGAACAACATCACCACCGGATAGGTCAACCCGCCGATCACTTTTCGTCTCAAACGGGTTTGAGCTTCTTTGAGATCCGCAAGACGAAGAAGAACCAGTCCGAGTGTTCCCGAACTTTCTCCGGCTTCGACCATGTTGATGAAAATATTGTCGAATGCCTTCGGGTGCTGGGCGAATGCCTTTGAGAGGGAGGTACCCTCGTTTACGGCTTCCCGGACCTGGGAAAGAATTGTTTTCAGTGCCATGACTTCGAGTTGTTCAACCAGTGCGGTTAAAGCATCGACGAGGGGAATGTTCGCCTTGATGAGGGACGCAAGCTGACGGGTCATGATCGCCACGTCTTCCTGAGTGAAGCCGCTTCCGAACAGGCTTCCACCGGAAGCTTTGCCTTTGGCCTTGTTGAAGGCATTCTTTTCGGCAATGTCAGTCACCATCAAACCTTGTTTTTTAAGTTTGATCCGGGCATTTTTACTGGAATCGGATTCAACGTGACCTTTGGTCTGTTTTCCGTTCGGGCCGATTGCTTTGTATTCATAGATAGGCATGCAACTTTTCCTTAATCAACATCTTCGGCGTGGGTTGCACGGAACAGTTCATCGATGGTGGTGAATCCTTGAAGCACTTTCGCGATTCCATCTTCCCGGAGCGTGATCATTCCGCGTTCGATTGCGGCTTTTTTAACCTGACCCGCGTCCACGTTTTTCACGATGAGACTCTTGATATAATCATCAACAATCATGAGTTCGTGAATTACGGTACGACCGGAGTATCCGCTGTTCGAACAGCTTGGACAACCGACCGCTTTGTAGAAAATCGCACCCTGAGGCGCAGTCTTCATGCCCATTTCGGCAAGCTCGAAGTCGGTCGGGACGTGAGTTTCACGGCACTTCAGACAGACTTTACGAATCAAACGTTGTGCGATCACCCCCAGAAGGGAAGAAGCCGTCAGGAACGGCTCAACGCCCATGTCGACGAGACGGGTGGTCGCACCGGCTGCGTCGTTGGTGTGGAGGGTGGAAAGAACCAAGTGACCGGTCAACGAAGCGTTGATCGCGATCTCGGCAGTTTCCTTGTCTCGAATCTCCCCGACCATGATCACATCCGGGTTTTGACGAAGGAAGGAGCGGAGTGCGCCCGGGAAGGTGAGTCCGATCTTCGTATTGATTTGAACCTGGTTGATTCCTGGAATTTGATACTCCACCGGATCTTCGGCCGTCATGATGTTCCGCTCAGGCGAGTTCAACTTCATGAGACAGGAAGAAAGTGTAGTCGATTTACCGGAACCCGTTGGTCCCGTTACGAGAATGATTCCGTATTTTCTGAAAATGAGTTTGTTGATCGTCTCTGCAGAACGAGGCGAGAATCCGCATTTTTCGAGCTCAAGCGGTGTTCCGCTCTGCTCGAGAATCCGCATGACCACTCGTTCGCCCCAGGTGGTGGGAACGGTGGAGAGACGAATGTCGACGTCTTTTCCGGCCAGTTTGATCTTGATACGACCATCCTGAGGAAGGCGTTTCTCCGCGATGTCGAGCTGACCCATGACCTTGATCCGGGATGAGATCGCGGCATGCGCGCGTCTCGGCTGGCGGATGATGTCGTAAAGAACCCCGTCGATCCGGAAACGAACGACGAATTCTTTTTCAAATGGTTCGATGTGAATATCCGATGCCTTTTCTTTCACGGCACGGAAGAGAAGAGAGTTTACGAATTTAATGACTGGAGCGTCGTCTTCAGTTGCTTCGAGAATGTCGATTGGACCTTCGAGATCCATGTGTTCGTCGAATTCACCTTCGATCGCGCCCACCATTTTTGAAGTGGAGCGTTCGTACACGCGGTTGATCGCATCCTGGATGCGGATCGAAGTGGAGACCACGGTCTTCACGCGGTAACCGGTCAGGGCTTGAATGTCTTCAGCAATGGTTGGATTGAAAGGATCGGACACGGCGATCGTGAGGAGCTTTCCCATTGCATCTTCGGAAAGATACAGGGGGATCACTTCCTTGGACTTCGCGTAGTTGATCGGAAGGGAAGCAACGAGATTTGGATCAATCTCGTTCGACTTCATGTCGTCCACGAACTGCATGCCTAACTGGATGCAGAGCGCTTTCATGATCTCGTGAGGGAGAATGAAGCTGTTTTTGAGAAGGATTTCACCCAAAAGGCCACCGTTCTGGCGTTGTTGCGCCAGTGCCGATTCCAGTTGGTCTGGCTTCAGGCTGGTGTGCTTGAGTAAAATTTCTCCCAAGCGTTCAGGTGGACGGCGTTCTCTCATTGCGTAACTCCTGGAGGCGGCAGAGCGAATGGATCAGATCCGGTGGGTGGTTGGGGTTCAACCATCGGTACAGCAGGAGCGGTCTCAGGTCTGACCTCGGGGATCGCCGCCGGTGGGGCGGAGACGGGAGGGTTGGCCTGTGGCGCTGGTGCGACTGGAGCCGGACTGGTTCCTTTTGGTTTGATCACCTCGGTTTGATCGGGTCTTGGCACGGTCAAGGTCTCGTGCATGTCCTGATCGTTTTTAGCGGACTTGTTTTCGCCTTCTTCATCATCCAGGTTGATCACGCGTTTCGCGTCGTAGTTGGTGATGGACTTCACGTCTGGAAGGCTGCGAATGATTTTGTTCCGGACTTCGCGGTGTTCATCCTCGCCGCCGAAAGCTTTTTCGACGAATTCATCACGCTCTTTCAGCTTCTGATCGAGAACGGCGCGAACCGCCTCTGGCTGACGCATGATGCGTGGGGTGATGAACAACATCAGGTTCGTTTTTTCCATTGAAGTGGAGCGGGACTTGAACAACCATCCCAGGATCGGAATATCTCCGAGGAGAGGGACTTTGTTGATCACTTCGCTGGACTTGTCGCGAACGAGACCGCCGAGAACAACGGTGTCGCCATCGGCTACCATCACGCTGGTCTCAACACTGCGTTCGGTAGTTGCGAAAGCCGAATCTGCCACCGCTTTGGGAAGAGCACGGGAGCTGACGTCACTGATCTTCGCTTTCAGGTCCATCTTAACGAAGTTTGAAATTTTGTTCAACTGCGGTTTGATTTTGATTGTGAGCGGAACTGACTGCTGAGTAATGGATGTGGTCTGAATTCCAAGCCCGGCGTTGTTCACCTGAGGAATTGGAATCTTGTCCGTACTGTCGAAGGTTGCTTCGATGTTGTCCATGGTCATGATCTGCGGAGTTGCAAGTACGTTTCCGGATGAGTAAGTCTGAATCGCCTTGATGAGGCCTGCGAGACTTGGAATCTGGATGTTCTGGGTCGTTCCGTTGGTGGTGACCGGGAAGGTGTACTTGTTCTGGCTCTGGAACTGGAGAACGAGTCCGTTTGGAACCGCAGTCGGATCCTTCAACAAATTGAAGAGGTCCGAAGTCGGAGCAACTGATGTTCCCTGAGGAAGGAGCATGTTCGCCGCGAAGTCACTGTTCCGTTGCATCGCCATCTCCATGATGACGACTTCGACGTAGATCTGGGTGCGTGGAATGTCGAGCTTGTTGATCACGCGCTGAATGGTTGCGAAATCAGAAGGAGAGGCAGTGATGACGAGACTGTTGGTGGTCTTGTCGGATGCGACTTTGATCTGACCTTCGAAGAGAGTATTTTCATTCGGGTTCACGCCGATTCCGCCGATTGGACCACCCGGGCTGAATCCGCCGGAAGTAGGTTTCGCGTTCTGGCTGAAGTTGTTCAGGGTCTTCGACATCTCTTCCGAGTCAGCGAATTGGAGGTAAACCACGTGAACTTTACCGCCGCCTTGAACCGCAGGCATTTTGCGGTCGAGACGCGCGATCAGTTCGCGGACCTGTTCAACCCCTTTCGGGTTTGCGTGAACGATAAGCGTGTTCGTGCGCTCATCGGCGATGATGTTGTTGATGAGACCGCCTTCTTTGGTCTTGCGGGCAGCGAAACCACCGGAGCGGTTTCCACCGACCGGACTGAAACCGCCCGGACGAGCCGTGTTGGTCTGAGTGCCTGGAAGAAGCGAGTCGATCAGTTTTTGAATCTCAACCGCGGAAGCGTATTTCACTGAAACTACTTCGATTCCCGCGTCGAAACCTTCGACGTCGAGGAAGCGAATCATCTTCGCGATCTTGTCGATGTTCGAGCCGGTATCGGTGATGATGAGGGTGTTGGTCTGTTCGAAGCCGTAAATCCGTGCGCCCATGTTGGCGTAGGTGCGGATCACGTTCTCAAGTTCTTTCGCGCTGATGTACTTGATCTTGAAGATCTTGGTCACGAGAGCGTCGGTGTTTGGAGCCTTGCCATCGGAGTAGAGGCGGACGTTTTTCCCTTTTGCATCGTTCTGGCGCATGATCCGGAGAAACTTTCCGGTTGGAACGAGCGCGAGGTTGTTGATGTCAAGCGAGGTGAGGAAGGCGCGCCATGCATCGCTCACGGTGATCGGAGCGTTGGAGATGATGGAGACGGTTCCTTTTGCATCTTTGTCGAGAATGAAGTTCTTCCCGGTCAGGCGACCGAGAGTCTTCGCGATGTCCATGATGTCCGCATTTGGAAAGTTGAAGTCGGTGATCATTTCCCGGTCGGCAGGAACGCCTTCACCACTCTCGTTGTCCACGAAGAGGGTTGGAACTTCATTTTTGGATTTGATTCCTTTTTCAGTGCCGGGACCGGAGAGTTCGTAACCGTTGCGGCCACGTTTTACTTCAGCGCCTGGTTTGTCATCTGATTTTCCACCGATGCTGATCGCGTGCTCGGGAGCGCCGCTATTCTGGCCCGGTTGATATCCGACTGGGCGTCCCTTGTTGCCGCGAGGAGCGGTCGCAGCGGCCGTGTCCTGGGCATTGTCGTCGAATTCTTCGAAGTCATCGTCTTCTGCGGCATTGTTCGGGTCGTTCATCGGATTTCCGATGGCTTGTCCGCCCGGACGGAAACCGTGGGTTTGTGCCAGACCGACTTCCGAGAAAATCAGAAGAAGAATCCCGAGAAGGGCACAGAGACCGAATACAAAACTCATGCGAGTGGACCAGGTGTTACCGGATGTCATAATTTCGATTGATATCCTTTCCATTCCGCTCGATTTGCATATCGAGAGATGGCATTGATTTGATTCCTTGTAAAAGTTCGAGAGCTTTTGCGGCATCGGTGATTTTTTCACCGTTTACCGATTTGATGATGTCGTTTTCGGTGAAGCCCGCTTTTTGATAGAAGCTTCCCGGAACGATCTGGGTGAGTTTGAATCCGATCATCTGGCCACCGCGCATTTCGGGAACCGCGCGAGCCTGGGTGATCAGGACGTTGAAGTTTGCCATCTGGGAATCGATCTCGGATCGGGAGATGCTGAATTTGGTTTCATCTTCCTTGGAGATTCCGCCTGTCTTTGGGGCGTAGGTGGTTGTGGAAATTTTCACCTGTTCTTCCGGGATGTCGATGAACTCCTTGCGGCGTGCGGAACTATTGATAAAGACGACACGGCGGGGTTCAACACTCAGGATCTGAACGTTGTCATTGATCTGATCCCCCATGCGGACCGGATACATCTTGCTTTCAGTCTTGTCCTGAATGGCGGCAAGGGAGCGGGCAGGGTTATGGAAAATCACGGTTCCGATCAACTGGAGCGGAAGCTGGGTCTGCACGGGTTCTGATTCAAGGTCGATCTCGTTGGAGGCTTTTTTGGGAGCCTTGCTCGAGAACAGGTTCCGCTCGAAGATGACATCGTACTGACCAGAGGTGGTGAACTGACCTCCGCCTTTGGTCCGGGATGAAAGAAGGGAGACCGGCGGAGTGGGAAGGTATTTTTCAAACAGGAGGGAGAATAGATCTCCCACGAAGTTTGCGCAGAGGATGAAGCAGATCCAGAATGAAAGATTTCGGATCGACTCGCCTCTTTTAATGGAGGAGAATCGATTGGAAATCTTCGACAAAGAATTGACGCTTAAGCCTGTGCGAGGGTTCGAGTGTGGTGGGGTGGGTGCGGTCTCGGACGGATTGAATTCTTCCGTCGTCTTCCGTTTCAGAAAACGCTTGAAGTCTAACTTTGGGAACTTGGGCATGCCTTATGCAGTATGTAAGCAAATTCAATACCAATTCTAAAAAAAGTTCAAAGCAGACTTAAGCTATTGTTGTGTAGAATGAAAAAGCCAATTACTCTAATCAGTAGAAAAGGCATACATCAATTTTATGTAACGCGTCTGACATTTTGTCATGACAGTCTGTCGAAAGGAATCGTATGGCAAGCGCCCCAGGTAGTCAGCAAAGTTTTTTGAAATCACTCTTCTTCGGTCAGATTCGTGAGGACCTCGTTTTCCCTTATCCGAAACCAAAAGCGGAAATCACTGAAAACGTAAACATGATTCTCGACAGTATCGACCGCTTCGGAAAAGACGTGGTGAAAGCAGCTGAGTGGGATGAAGCCGCTGCAATGCCGAGAGAAGTGATCGATCAGATGGCCCAGCTCGGTCTCACCGGTCTCGGAGTGCCTGAAGAATTCGGTGGTCTCGGACTTCCTCAAAGTGGTTATGCCCGCGTGATGCAACAAGTGGCATCCCTCGACGGATCCCTTGCCGTCACTCTCGGTGCCCATCAAAGTATCGGTTACAAATGTCTCCTCTTGTTCGGAAATGACGAGCAAAAGCAGCGCTTTCTCCCTCGTCTTGCAAGTGGAGAAATGATTGGAGCGTTCTGTCTGACTGAACCGTCTTCCGGTTCGGACGCAGCTTCCATTCAAACCAAAGCCGAACTCTCCGCGGATGGAAAACATTACATCCTGACCGGAAACAAACTCTGGATCACCAATGGTGAGATCGCAACTTTCTTCACTGTGTTTGCAAAAACCGACGTGGTTGAAAACGGCGAGAAAAAAGAAAAAGTAACCTGTTTCATCGTTGAGCTTCCGAACGAAGGCGTGTCCTTCGGTGCACGTGAGCACAAACTCGGGATCCGCGCTTCCTGGACGAACGCGGTTCACTTCGACAAAGTAAAAGTCCCGGTTGAAAACATCGTTGGCGGCGTAGGCTACGGCTTCAAAGTCGCGATGGGAATTCTGAACCACGGACGTCTCGGTCTTGCTGCCGGTTGTGTCGGTGTAGCGAAGAACGCGATCAAGGCTTCAATCGAACATGCGAATGAACGCACCCAGTTTCAAAAGAAAATCGGTGAGTTCGGAATGATCAAGGAAAAGATCGCAACCATGGTGATGAACAACTATGTTGCGGAAAGCATGGTCTACATGACCACAAGCCTCATCGACCGCGGTGACCTCGATTACTCCATGGAGAGTGCGGCTGCTAAAATTTTCTGTTCCGAGATGCTCTGGACCACCGTGGATGAAAACATCCAAGTGTGGGGCGGTAACGGATTCATGAAAGAGTATCCTTATGAGCGCTGGCTCCGTGATGCCCGCATCAACCGGATCTTCGAAGGAACCAACGAGATTCTCCGCGCGTTCCTCGCACTTTCTGGCTTCCAAGGCCCGGGTCAGGAACTCGCAGGTCTCGCAAAAGCAATTCAACATCCACTTAAAGGTCTGGGTGTGGTGACTGAGTACGCGACCCGCAAGGTTCGTCAGAACGTATTTGGTGAGTCCATCACTAAAGCGCACCCACGTCTCAAGAAACTCGCGGGCTTCCTCGAAGAATACACCCTCGAGCTTTCCCAGCAGACTGAAGTTCTCCTGAAACGTCACGGTAAGGAAATTCACCGTCGTCAGTTTGCTCAGAAGCGGATTGCAGACGTGGTGATCGATCTCTACGCGATGTACTGCACACTCTCTCGCGTGACTGCTTCCATCGAAACAAAAAGCGAGGAAGCAGCCCAAATGGAAGTTGCGATTGCGGAAGCGTTCTTCATGAAGGCAAACCGCCGCGTTCGCGGAAACTTCAAGGCAATGGATCGCAATGAAGACGACCTGATGAAACTCATTGCAAACAAGGTCTATGAAACCGGTCAGTATCCGTACGACGTATTCAAAGAATAAATTTAAAATGAAAAGGCCCGGGAGCTTATGGCTTCCGGGCCTTTTTTATTGTCTGGATCGAAATCAGGTTCTCGGGATTCAACATAAGACGGCTGTATTTCCCCCGGTTTTTTGCGTGAATTTAACATCTTGTTCGGATGTTAAATTCACAACTGTTCTGCTTCCCCTTCACCTTTTGTGAGGCAGAGGTCGCTGGATACACTCAAGCAGCTCCTCTGGAGGCGATTTTCATGCAGATGAGGACCAGAGTATCGCCTTTGTTTTTATTGGTGAAAAACCCGTAAATGAGTTTATTTTCAATAAACATTGTCCATTTAAAAAGTATCAATTGACTCAGTTTAAAAAGTGGGTTAGTCTCTGCTCCGTCATCAACGGAGGTTGCACATGTTTAAAGTTGGAGAAAGTGCCGTTTACCCTGCACACGGAATCGCAGTGATCAAACGCATCGACGAACGCGAAGTCGGTGGTAAGAAAAAAAGTTTTTATGTCCTTCAGGTCATTGAAAACCAGATGACGATCATGGTCCCGACCGATAATGCGGAAGCCGTTGGCCTTCGCAGTATCATTTCGGATCAGGAAGTCCTTCAAGTGTATTCAATCTTGAAAATGCGTGATGTGAAGATCGATCAGACTACATGGAATCGCCGTTATCGCGATTACATGGAGAAGATCAAAACAGGTTCGATCTATGAGATCGCGGAAGTGCTCCGTGACCTGTTCCTTCTTCGCCACAGCAAGGATTTAAGTTTCGGTGAACGCAAGATGCTCGACCAGGCAAAGGCTCTGATTGTGAAGGAAATTTCCATCGCAAGACGGACCCAGGAATCTATCGTAGAGCAGGAAATACAACAAATCTTCGCCTCATAACCCGACCGAGGCGCGTCCACAAAGCTGAGAAAAGGGCCTGTTCCAATAGGAACGGGCCCTTTCTGTTTTCAGAAGCTATGCCGCTCTCAATTCAACTACTAATTCAACACCTGCTTCATCTAGCTGAGCTTGAAGAGCGAGTTTTACAAAAAATCCGGTTGGCTGCCCCAGGGTCTTCGCAATTTTGATGGCGCGTTCTATTGTGGCGGGCCGTCTGCCTTTTTCGATATCACATAGCTGTGCGCGGGAAATGCCGAGCTTTTTGGCAAAGGCCACCTGAGAGAATCCTGCCGACAAACGGAGCGCTTCCACCGCCATCCCGAAAGTCATCGGTTTCCCCATGAGGGAGTTCATGAATTGATCAGTATCCGCGTTCGATTTTTTCATAGTCATGGCTTACTCCTTCAACGATCACCAGGTTGTCTTGGACTTGATATCTGATTCGATAAATCACCCGGTATTTTCGATTCAAGCTCGCGCTTCTCATGTGCTTGAGCTTTCCTTTTTTGGATCGGTCATTCCAAGTGGGGTTGGATTGAACTGCAGGAAATCCGAGTTCAATGATCTGAAGCCGCCAGACGTTGAAAGTCACCCCGATATGAAAGGGTGCTTTTCTTAAATCTTTTTCGGCCGACTTCTCCAGAAGCACGGACCAATTCATGAATGAATGTACCCTAAATTAGTGTACATTGCAAGATGCGCGAGATTCGCCATATACCAGGCAGTCTATGCAAGGCTTGATCGCGCAGGGAGGGTGAAAAATTGAGCTTTTTCAGGAAGCACTTGATTGGAATTCAGACTCCCGGACTGGAAGACTGACTAGCCTGCCCATGGCGATGGAATTCGGGTTTAAAATAATTTCACGGGCTGGACCATTCTTTGCTGAGCTAGTCCGATTGACATAACGCTACGCACACCTCGACAATGACGGAATGATTGGGAAGCCGATTTTCATCACGAACACCAAAAGTCACGAAAAAGAACCATTCCGTACGATAGAGCCGGGAGTCGTTAAGATGTACTCCTGTGGACCAACCGTATACGGAAACATCCACATCGGAAATTTGAGAGCAGCGCTGACGGCGGACTTGTTCTTCCGTTTCTTCAAACGCTTCGGTTACAAGGTCCAGTACATCCGGAACTACACCGACATCGATGACAAGATCATCAAACGCGCGAACGAGGAGAATTCAACTCTCGACGCCATCACTAAAAAATACATTCAGGAAGTGGAGAAGGATTACGCGCTCGCTGGAATGGAAGATCCGACGAAGAAAACTCTCGTCACCGAGCACATGCCTGAAATTCTGAAAATGATCAGCGAGATCGTTGAGAACGGAAAAGGGTATGTGACGAAGGACAATGAAGTGTTCTTCTCGATCGACTCCTTCCCGACCTACGGACAACTTTCTGGAAAACCACTCGAAGACCTTCAAGCGGGAGCTCGTGTGGAAGTGAACAACCAGAAGAGAAATCCACTCGATTTCTCTCTCTGGAAGCCTGCAAAACCAGGCGAACCATCTTGGGATTCTCCATGGGGTAAAGGACGTCCGGGCTGGCACATCGAGTGTTCAGCGATGGCGTGCAAACACCTTGGACCCAGAATGGATCTCCACCACGGTGGGGAAGACTTGATTTTCCCACACCATGAGAATGAGATCGCTCAAAGCGAAGCAGCAACAAAAGAAGGACCGTATGTGAACTATTGGGTTCACAACGCCCACCTTACGTTCTCCAGCGAAAAAATGTCGAAGAGCCTTGGAAACGTTGTCCTCGCGCGGGACTTCCTTGCGGATTACGGCGGGGAAGTGGCACGCATGGTGTTCCTCGGCGTTCACTACCGTTCCACTTTTGATTTCAACTCCGATGCGGTCGATCATGCGATTCAAGGTTTGGATCGTCTCTATGAAGCGAAAAAACTCGCGCAAGACATCCGTGAGAAGAAAATGGCCATGCCGAATCCGATGGCGGAGCAGGTGTGGGGCGCTTTCCTCATTGATTGCGATCGCGCCCGCGATGCAATTCTCGATCACTATGCAAACGACTTGAATACTGCGGGTGCTCTTTCTGAAATGTTCACACTCGTCCGCGAGTTCAACCGGGCGCTCGGACATCCGAGTGCGGCAAATACCCCGGCTGCAATTCTCGCTGCAAACGAATTCATCAAGGTGATCGAGCAGGAAATCGGAGCAGTGATCGGGATTGGTCGTGCGAATGCCGAAACCCAGCTTGCGCACCTCTCGAACGTGAAAGCCCTCCGTCAGAAGCGGGACGGGAAGTCAGTTCTCTCCGATACTGAAATTGAGAAGCTTCTCATCGAGAGAAAAGAAGTTCGTCTCGCGAAGAACTTCCAGCGCAGTGATGAAATCCGCGCGATCCTTGATCAAAGCGGCGTGACCGTGAAAGATTCGCCTCAAGGGACGAGTTGGACGCGAAAATAACTGCGCCATTCTTAACGGCGACGACCAAATACGCGAAGCAAGCTTAAAAAGAGATTGATGAAATCCAGGTACAAAGTGAGTGCACCGATGATGGCAAGCTTGCGCTCTGACTCCTCGGTTCCAGATCCACGATTATAAAGCGCTTTGATCTTTTGCGTGTCATAGGCCGTAAGCCCTGAGAATACCAGAATGCCAACCACGCCAAGAACCATGCTGCCCTTTTCTCCACCGAAGGAAGGGAAAATCATGGCCAGAAGACCGTACCCGATCATTCCAAAAAGGCCCATCATGAGGAACGTGTGGATGGGAGCAAGATCCTTTTTGGTGAACCACCCGACCGCACTGAGAGTCCCGAATGAAAACGCTGTCAGAAAGAACATCGAATAGATGGAGCTCGCTGCATACATCAGGAAAACAACCGAAAGTGTGGCTCCGGTCACTCCGGCGTAAACAAAATAGAGTCCCCCTGCTACAAGGGCGTTGATCCGGTTAATCATTGCTCTGATGCCAATCACCAGAGAAAGCTGAATGATGAACATGCCCCATCGAGCTGCTTGGTTGGTTACAATCGCGTAAGCGAATTCGGTGTTTTGAGAGATTGACCAGGCCACGCATCCGCTGAAGGCAACTCCGAGCATCATCCAGATATAGACGGTGCCCATGAATTTGGCGGACTTTACCTGTGCTTCATCCTGGGACAGGCTGAGCGGAGCATTGAAACTGTTTTCCATTATCCGAGTTTACTGTGACTGAATGGATTATGGAACTGTGTCTGAAGTGACATTCTAATTTACTTTACGGCACTCAATTCAGTCTGAATTTTGTGGATTGAGTGCGTCGACTGATGCTTTATTTCGACCACTCAAGCATCAGCTCAAGTGCTCGCTTCGCATTAATCTGCACATCTTCCGGAACCTGAATTTCCGGTCCACCCGTCTCAAGCGCATGCGCCACTTTTTCAAGCGTATTCAACTTCATGAACGGACAGTCATTACACGCACAGTTCTGATTCGGTGGGGCTGGAATGAGCTTTTTGCCCGGAGCTTTCTTCTGCATCTGATGAAGGATGCCGGCTTCGGTCGCAACGATGAATTCCTGATCCGGTTGCTCAATCACATACTTCAAAAGCTGTGAGGTCGCGCCGATGAAGTCTGAAAGCTTCAGAATGTTTTCTTCACACTCCGGATGGGCAATCAGCTTCGCTTTCGGATGGGCGATTTTGAGATCGATGATTTTTCTCTCGGAGAAGGTTTCGTGAACGATGCAGCTACCTTGCCAGAGAGTCATCTCGCGGCCGGTTCTCTCAGCAACCCAGCGACCGAGGTTCCGGTCTGGAGCAAAAAGAATCGGGCGATCCTTCGGTGCTTGTTCAACGATCTTCAGCGCGTTTGAAGAAGTGCAGATCACATCACTCATCGCTTTGATCGCTGCCGAGCAGTTGATGTAACTGATGATGAAATGGTCGGGATTGTTTTTCTTGAATTCGGCGAAGCGCTCCGGTGGACAGGAGTCAGAAAGAGAGCAACCCGCACGGAGGTCGGGGAGAATCACTTTGCGTTTCGGGTTCAGGATCTTCGCACCTTCGGCCATGAAGTGAACACCGGCGAACAGAATGACATCTGCTTCCGAGCGCTGAGCGGCGCGGGCGAGTTCAAGGCTGTCCCCGATGAAATCGGCGACATCCTGAATGTCCGGATCCTGGTAATAATGAGCCAGGATGACAGCGTTTTTTTCTTTCTTCAGGCGGGCAATTTTCTCAAAAAGATCCACAACTAACTTCGTATTTCACGGTTGCAAGTCAGTCAAGCGATCGTTACCCTGATAGCAATGAAATCAGTCAGGAAATGGCGGTCTTACGCTGTATTTGGTCTCTGGATGGGCTTGCTCCTTCCGGGGGTCGGTTGTACGAGCAAAGGCCCTTCCGGTCCCGTTTTAAGGGTGCTGACTTATTCAAGTTTAGGGTCCAAGGGCGGTTTCCTCGAAAGTGTCGGATCCGAGTTTCAAAAGGCCGAAGGATGCACCCTCATCATCGAATCCACGCTCGGTGCAGCCCAGGTGCTTTCTTATCTGGAAGAGCCGAAGCAACGGGAACAGCTGGATGTGGTGATGGGACTCGACGAGATCCTGTTTGAACGCGCAAAAAGCTATCTCGACCAAGGGAGTATCTCCCGTTTCTCACTCCCGGACCGCTGGATCGACCTCGTCAAACCCCATCTCGCAGAGAGGCCGGGTTTCATCCCGATGGACTACGGCGCGCTTTCTTTCATCTATCGCAAATCCGATTTCAAGGACGGAATGAAAGTCCCGACCCGCCTCGCGGACCTGACTTCTCCCGAGCTGACTAAAAAATGGATCGTGCAGGACCCACGCGCATCCTCTCCCGGACTCCTTTTCTTTCTATTCGCGGACTCGATCGTAAAGACCAAAGACCTCCGTAAGCAATGGGTGACACTCGCTCCGAGTTGGGAAACCAGTTACAAAATGTTCCTCGCAAAGGATGCGGCCATGGTCTGGAGCTATCTCTCCTCACTGGCGTATCACGCCTCAAAAGGGGAGCTCGATCAATACGGTTACGTTCAGTTTCAAGAGGGCCTTCCCATTCAAGTGGAAGGCATGGGGATTGTGTCGAAGCCAGGTGACCCGGCCAAAGCAAATCCCTGCATCGAAAAATGGATCCACTTTGTTCTCGAGCCAGGCATTCAAGCCCGCCTGGTTGCAAAGCAGTTCATGATGCCGGTGATCCAAGGTGTAACCCTTCCTAAATATTTTGATGCGGTTCCAAAGATCAAGCCGTCCTCGCCACTCGACATGACTCCGTCCAAGGTCGATGAATTCGTCAATCACTTCGGGAAAGAGGTTTCCGGGTGAGGGGCGCAGGGAGACTGCTCCGCGGAATCCCGATTTTGGTTCTGGCTGCGTTTTTGTTCTCTCTCGGACGACTTTTTTTCCCACTTCCGTCGATTCCGCTCTTTGATCCTGAAGTTCTGCATATTTTCGAAATCACTTTGGGTTATTCAGCGCTGGCGCTGGTCTGCTCCTGGTGCCTGTCTCATCTTTTTTTAAGGGCTAAGTCCGAACTCCTGTTTTCAGTTTTCCGTTTTTTCTGGGTGATGCCCGGATTTGCCTACGCTTTGATTGTTCTCCTGAGTTCAAGAGTCATGGGCATTCAGGATCGTTATTCCATGCGCTCGGTTTTTGCAGCCTGGGTTCTGGCAGGTGTGCCGTTTTTAACCTTGGCGATCCGTGAGGCACTTCAAGATCTCGACCCACGCGAGAAAGAAGCGCTTCAGAGTCTTGGCGCAAATCCCCGTCAGGTCTGGTTTCACTTCGACTGGATCAGAACGCTTCCCGCCCAATCGGCAGCACTCCTTCAGCAGTTCTGGCTTTACCTCACGAGTTTCTCACTCGTCATGATTTTAAGTGGCGGACCTCCGAATGAAACACTCGAAGTCGCGATTTACACTTCGGTCAGACTCGATCAGGTGAATCTCGGACGTGCCCTTGCACTTTGTCTCTGGCAGGCTGTTCTCCTGATCGTTCTTCGTTTCTCACTTCAGACCAAAACGCACACGGGACTAGAGTGGGGCGCTGAAAAGAAAGTCGTGAAGCGTTCTTTTGTAAAACGGAGTTTTCTCGGAATCGGCCTGATTGGATTGATCTTCCTGTTTCAGAGCCGGGACTTGAATCTGGATGGATTTGGAGGAAGTCTCTTCACTGGAATCGGCCTTGCTCTTCTCGTCATGGCCCTTACTTTGAGCTTCAGTCTTCTTTGTTACTTCACCCGCGTTGCCTGGATCGCGGAATTCGGAGCCTGGTTTTCGCCCATGGTCCTGACCCTTGCATGGTGGAAGCTTTGCGCCTTCTCACTGCCGCCGCTCTTGAACTGTCTGCTCATTCAAGTCGTTCTTTTTTCGCCCTGGATCGCACGCACACTCTTCCCGATGCTCGATCGCAAACGCAATCTTGAACTCGAGGCTGCAAGAAGTCTGGGCGCGAGTCCCATCCGCGCCTGGTTTGCAGTCGAATGGCCCCGTTTGAAAGGCGCCTTTTCCTTCTGCCTGAGCCTTCTCTTTTTCCTGTCCATCAACGAGGTCACCGCTGTTCTTCTCTTTTCCAAAGGAGAGTTTGAGCCGTTGTCCGTCTGGGTGCAGAACTCCTTTTTCCGGTTCCGGATCGAGGAAGCAGCGCTCGGAACGATGGTTCTGATTCTGATTTCTTATTTCGTCATGGATCGAGGATCCAAAACCACATGAGCACACTTTCAGCGTCTTCCTTAAAGATCGACTTTCCCGAGTACCAGATCACGAGCGACCCGTTTCAGGTGAAACCGGGTGAGTGGTGCGAGATCAAGGGCCCGAGCGGCTTTGGAAAAACCACTCTTATGCAAGGCATCCTTGGATTCCAGCAGATGGAAGGGGAGGTTCGGATGGGAACCAAGCGGATCGACCTGCTTCCGGTTCATGAGCGGAATTTCGGGGTCGTTTTCCAGGATCATCTTTTATTTCCGCATTTGAATGCCGTCTCCAATGCTCTTTTTGGGATCAAGCTCAGAAGAAAAATCACAGCGGAAGATGAGGCGAAAGCCAGGGCTGCTTTCCAAGTCCTTGGAATTGAAAGCCGTTTCGAAGCGCCGATTCAAGAGCTTTCCGGCGGTGAACGCCAACGCCTTTCCCTGATCCGGGCGACGCTCTTCAATCCGGATCTTCTCGTGCTGGATGAGCCCTTCAAGGGGCTGGACCAACGATCAATTTCGATTATGCTAGAGTATATCAACAACTGGCTGAGTGGACGACCTGTCCCGGTGCTCTGGATTTCGCACCAGGAGGGGGTCTCAGTCAAAGGTGTACAACTTCAGGGAGAATTGCAACATGGACAGAGACACTTCCGATTCACTCGTCACGAGTCTTAAACGAATCAATCTCATTTCCGGCAAGGGCGGAGTGGGACGGACGACGATGGCTGCCGCTCTGGCAAGAAGTTCCGTCAAACAGGGAAAGAAAACCCTCATCGTTGAAATTGAAGACGATTCCGGATGGGATTCCCCACTGGCCCGCACCTTCGGTAAAAAACATTTTCAGATCGAGCCCGAAGAACTCGAAACCAATCTCCATGGCCTCTGCCTTTCTGCGCACACGGGGCAGGAAAAGTTCCTTCAATCCTTTTTGAAGCTCTCGTCCCTCACTCACCTGGTGATGGGCAACCAGGGCATTCGCTGGTTCCTTGAGGGCGCGCCCGCGTTCAAGGAAATGGGATATTTCTATCACCTCCTGCTCCAGCTTCGTGAAGACTACGACACCATCATTCTCGATCTGCCCGCAACCGGGCATCTGCTGGGTCTTGTGAAGCTTCCGAGTCTTCTTTTGAAATTGATTCCCTTTGGTCCAATCGCGGAACGCCTTCGTGAAGGTCAGGGCTATTTTTACGATCACGATGAAACAGCAGCCTGGATTGTGACTTTGCCACAAACCCTTCCGGTGAGTGAGGCGATCGAACTCTCGGAAGCCCTGAAACAGGAAAAGATTCCAGTCGGCGGCGTGATTCTGAATCGCGCGCCTTTCAATCCGTTCACTGAACACGAAGAGCGGATGCTTGAGACTTTAAGTGAGAAGAGCAAGACTCAGAAACTCATGATCGATCTCGAGCGCATTCGCCGCTTCAAAGAGGCGAAACATCGCTTGAAGGACGAAGTTCTCTGGATTGCACCTGAGACTCTGAATCCAATCGACGAAATCAGCTTTGGTGAACAGATCATGAGAGCTCGATGCTGAAAGATTCGATCGCACAAAAGCAATGCGTGATGGTTTGCGGAGGAGGGGGCGTGGGAAAAACCACGGTCGCCGCAAGTCTCGCTGTTGCTGCTGCCAAAACCCGGAAGCGGGTTCTGGTCGTGACGATCGATCCTGCCCGTCGCCTCATGCAGGCTTTTGGTTTCAAGGACGCGCTTCAAAGTGAATCGGGCGCGCCACTTCTTTTATCTTCTGAAGTGAAGGCAGAACTGGGCCTCGCCGAAGACGCGAGTCTTTCAGTTGCCATGCTTAATCCCAAGTACGTGCTTGAGCAGATCATGGCCCAAACCCTTGCTCCGGCGCAGGCCGCAAAGCTCAAGGGAACGACTCTCTATTCTGAGATGAGTCAGATGATTTACGGACTTCAGGAATACACCGCTTATGAGTGGGTGACCCGCATGTTGATGAACAACGAGTACGATCTCATTGTTCTCGATACGCCTCCCGCGTTTCACGCGAAGGATTTCTTTAACGCACCTGAAAAGATTCGAAACCTGCTCGAAAGCCGGGTCTTTCAACTTTTTGTCCCGAAGAAAAACTCCTGGTTCAGTCTGGGCAGCAAGGTCTCCTTTGCGTGGATTGAAAAGCTTCTGGGTTCCACCACCTTCAGGGAGAGTGTGACTTTCTTCGAGACTTTCGTTCTTCTCCGGGAACGGATCCTTGAGCGCGCGCAGCTACTCTCGAAATTTTTTGTAAAACAGGATGTCTCGGTGATCGCAGTTTCCACTCCGGAGAGCACGGCACTTCTTGAATTGGACGGCCTCGTGGGCTTTCTAAAGCAGAAGCAGATCCCGCTTGAGACGGTCGTGATGAATCAGGTGGAGGAGCGCTCTCCGTGGATCGAAGATCCGGCGTTTCAGGACCTGAGTCCGGAGATGTTGCAGAAGTTAAAGAGCCTGAATCTGCATCAGAATGCCCGCGCGGATCGGGCCGATCTCGCCTTATCCAAGGTGAAAGCCAAGTATTCATCCTTGGAAGTCATTCGTCTTCCGATGTCCTATTCCCGGGATGGCCTTGAAATCCTTCGGAAAAATGCCTCCCAGATCTAGTCCAACCCTTGTCATTCTTATAGTGTAGACAGTTTTATCAGATTTTGATATGGTGCATCAAATTTAAGAGGGATTGCTCATGAACTTTAAATCTGTGTCCGTAAAAATGTCTGCATTCGGCCTGTTATCACTGAGTCTCGCGACTCTGGCGGGTTGTAGTGGCAGCAGTGATTCAAAGACTTCGAATGGTCAGGCCCTGACTGCGGCGGCTCCGACGCCTGTACCGGCTTCAGTGATAGGCGTGCGGCTGAATCTGCTTGCTGAAGGTTCTGCGATTGATATCACTTCATACACCCGCGCCGAATCCGAACGAGCGAATGTTTCCAAATACCAATTCTTTTTCAACTCTGGCGACAACGCATCCATCAAGGTGCTCGCTTTGACTCAGAGAAACGAAGACGGTACAGCGGCTTGTGATGCGACTTCTGATAAAGTAATTCTCGAATCTGACGACACGAGTTTTGATATCAGCACTTACATCGGAAACAAGAACGGCAATACGCTTGGTATCCTTCCGAACACGGACTACACCATCACGGTCACTCGCGACGAGAAGTGTGTGAGCGCTGACTGGATTGCAAAAATTCTGGTCGCTGCAAGCAAAGAGCAGGCGCCGACCGATCCGAATCCAAACGGCGAACTCCTCGTGGGTCGTCGCTGCATGATGGGTCAGTTGACTCCGGTCTACTTCCTGAGCGGAAACGAAGAAAGCCCGATCCTTGAAACCGAGCGCGCGGAAGACGGCACGCTCATCGGCGGACAGGCAACTTTGGCCTGTGGTGTTCAGGCTTTTTACTCTGACGTGAGTCAGAAGCATTCAGCGATTGCAGGTTTGACTGCAATCCCAGTGAAGTCCACGCACTCAAGCGCAGACCGTAAAAACACTTTCACGCTCGAGTTCGATGCAAAGAACCAGTTCATGACTGGCACGATGTCTTGCGCATCTCTGGATCCGACTAAAAACGCAGCTCCGGTTACTCCGGGCTTCCCGGCGATTCAGCCGATGATCCGCGCGACTCACACTTTGTCCGCGTGTCAGGACGTCATCGTAAAATACACATTCTAAGCGACTGAAAATTCAAACTGAATGAGGCCTGAAGACGTAAACCTTCAGGCTTTTTTCATTTTCTCACCGGTGCGTTCACTCAAGATTTAATCAACATATATTGTATAGAATATTGATTGCTCCGTATCCAATCTCGTGATACTTACCCGTCCATGAAAAATATATCTCTTTTATTCGGCACTTTGAGCCTGTTAATTTCTGCTTCCTCGTTTGCGGATTGCCAGCAAGCGAATCTTCGGAGTGCAGATGGATCGCAGATTTCCATTCATTACTCCTCCTTCGGTCGAACCGACGGTGACACGGCTTGGATCAATCCAAGTCTTCATGTGACACTTTCCGGAGATCGGTGTGCGAATGCAAAAAGCGTTGAGATGACGCTGGTGCGAGTGCCGACTGCTAACTGTGGCGGACCTCGGAATGGTTACTCGGAAACCGTAACCTTGAGTCACGAGCCCGGTTCATGCAATTATTCGCTGCTCAGTGGACCCCAGGTTCAAGTTGCGAATCACTGCGGTAAACCCGCGCAACAAGCTGCGGTTAAAGTCAGCTATTGGGACAATTCGGAATGGTTAGTGGATCCGGCTTCAGGCCAACACAATTTCAACTATTCTGTTTCCACGAACTATTCTCAGACGACTGAAGTCTGCAACTAGGACTGATAACTCTGATAGATTCCTCCACCTCGTCCCACCCAGGAGTCCTCGTTTTATGAAATCTTTTTTGGCATTTTTGGCTGCTTTTACGTCTGTGGGCGATGGCATCGCTGGCCGCTACGACATCACCGTGAAACAGGATTTCACTCGAGTCGGTCACGCAGTCATTGGACGAAAAGGGGGGACCCTCCAAACCCAGGATGCCGACGGCAATACATTTGTTCTCACGATCGCGCCGAACGCATTATCAGGCGACACACCCATCACGCTCACGCCAGTTGCACACGCAGCAGACAATTTTCCCTTTCCTGCAGGCATCACGGCAGGAGTGCAAATTGAACCAGAGGGCACCATCCTCTGGGCGCCCTCCACTCTCAAAATCACGCTCGTAACCAAGCCGGTCGCCGGTCAGGTCACTCCCTATTGCCAACACGAAGATGGAGTGGATTTCCATTTGTGCGCGCCTGATCTCAAAGGCAATGACTTGATTTATACGCTTCACCATTTCTCGGGCTTTGGTGCTTCGAGCTCTTCTACATCGGCGGCTCAACAGTATGCCGACGAGAATCCTCCCTCTGATCGGGAATCAGCTGCGGAGCAATCGGTGGGCGCACTCAAGCAAAGTCTTCAAGAGCGCCTTGCGAATGGTGATTCGGATGCTCTGAATGACCTTCAATCCGGCACGACGAGAGTGTTGATGAATTGGACCCCCGGCCTTGAGCATTCTTTGGATGACCTGGCTCGCGCTTCGTATCAAAGCCCACTCTCTGAAGATCAAATGTACGACTACGCTTCCGAGTACATGGCTTGGCACCAGTATGCCGACTTTTCGGGTCAATTTGCGGATGATGATTCACACATGCAAGACGATCTGGCGGTCATGTTTGACAATACCGCCAATCAATCGCTGCGTGATTGCTGGGGCGCTGAGCATTCGGCACCTTTGAGCGACATCATTAATAAAGCCATTCACTTTAACTCGATGGCGACCGCGCTCAATCTATTGGGCGGAGCGACTGGCACCGATGAACGTTTTGAAGATCTTGCAGCAAAACTGAGTTCTTGCCTGACATTCACGATGGATTTTCATTCGGGGATCACCACGCAATCTCCACGGGGGAAAATGCTTTCTCAGTTCGACGGGCAGTTCAAAATTTTCACCGATCAACTCGGTTGGACGGGGCTGAAAAGCGATGCAGGCTTTCATTTTACAAGCGCAGGGACCACGATGGCTCCAGGCACTTGCACGGTAGATTTCAATCACTCTGCATTTCCGGCCAAAGTAATGGATCTTTCGTTAGCGGTCGATCAGCGCCCACTCGGCGCTCACGGACGCTCACCGGTGCGCCCGGGACGCCCTGTGCCTCCTCCCGCAGCACCGAATCCAGGCGAACCGACTGGTGTCTTTTTCACCGGGGTCGATCATTTGATCTACGACATGGGTAAACCACTCGAAGCGATCACGATGAAGTGTCAGGCGAACGGGCAAGTGGTGAGTGTGCCAATCGGTAGCTTCTGGAGTCAGGGTTTTCAAATTTCTCATTCAGACGAAATCACACAAGCATCTGGCCCGACGGCAATGACTTCACAGAATTGGACTCCTGGCCCCATGGATGTTCGAGGCATCTTCGCCACAAAAGACTACAACCGTTCGACAGCAGCGGGTCCTGCTCAGATTCAAGAAGTCACCTCATTCAAGCTGACTCACACTCCGCAAGGCCAGCCTGCCCACAATCCGCCAGACATTGGCATCGGCCCCCTGACACCCGAAAAGCTCAGAAGCAAGTATGAAACCTTGATCAAGCCTTCTTACGCATCTGCAGAGACTGACGATTTCGTCGCTCAAAAAGTGGAAACAGCAATGGAGCGTTGGTATGTGGCGGCCATGGGTGCGGGCGATACACTTGAAGATTACCGCTCAGAAGCGCGTTCTGAAGTTCTGCATATCCTCGATGGAATGGTGAATCGAGCTGCCACGAGCTGCGCCTCAGGCAAACCCGAAATGGGAGCACGCATCGCGCACTGGATTCACTGGGCCGATGCTCGCGACTTCATCTCGCGTCAACCGGGTTACCAACGCGATGATCTCAAACACAAAGTCGAGAGCTGCGTGCGGTTCAGTCTGAATTTCAAAGCGAGGGTAAGTCTGGGAGTAGAGGGCGATCCAAAATCTTTCGATGGTACGGTGACGGCGTCGAATGTATTGAAGTCAGAGTTTGATCTCGATAACAATGTCGTAAAGCTTTCTGCGTCCATCGGGGAAGGTTATACGATCGCGCACTTTCCGAAAGACCCGAATTGTGATCTCCAGGCGACGCCACAGCCTTCGACCCTCACGATTCTCGAATCAAAGATCAAGCTCGGAACCATCGTTTATGGTGAGGAAAGTGCGGAATTAGTGAGCTTGCGCTTCACCCATGGTGATCCGTCGGAAGGGCTTAAAGCAGTTTGCAACGGAGGCTCCTCGGGTGCTCCATCCCTGGTTTGGACTCAAGGCTGGTTCGGCCTTCATTCAGCCGATCAACAGATCGACAATGGAAGTAAATTCTTTGTCTTCAGCGATTGGACGATGGGTGACGGCGGAACCTGGGCAACCAAGAGTTTCACTTCCCCTGCAGCAAATTTGATGCGCGAAGAGACAGAGCTCAAGCTTCAACATCAGCCTGGGGAATGACTGAACGACTCAGGCCCTTTCCATTTTCTCGAACTTGATAAAGAGAAGCAGGGCCACGGTGAAGAGACCGACGCAAAGTCCGATCCAGAGTCCGAGAATCCCCATTCCATAGTGAAATCCAAGAAGCACGCCGAGTGGAAGCCCGATCGCCCAGTGGCCGATCGCATTCATCTGCGCCTGAATCTTCGTAATTCCGAATCCCCGAAGACACCCGGCCAGGATTACCTGCATGGCATCCCCGAACTGAAAGATGGAAGCGATAATGAGAAGCGTGGTTCCGATTTTAATGGTCGCTTCATCACTGGTGTAAGCCAGTACCAGCGGATAGCGCGCAAGCCAGAAAATGAGCGAACCAATCACAGCATAAACGAGGCCGACTCGAACGGTTTTGTACCCGAGAGCTTTTGCGAGTTTCGGATTTTGTTCTCCGATTGCACGACTCATGGTGAGCGCCGCTGCCGAACCGAGACCCGCAGGCGCCATGAAGGCGAAGCTTGCCAGACTCAGAGCAATCGCGTGAGCTGCGTTGTCCGCTGAAGTGAGACGCGAAGCCAGCATCCCGACCAGAACAAAAGCTCCGATTTCGAACAACAGGTGAAGGCAGCTTGGAAGTCCCATCTTGAAGATTTCAAGGCTTCGCTTCTTCCACTCGATTTCATCGGGCTTGAGAAGAACGGCCTTTTGTTTGCGGGCACGTTTCACCTGCCAAAGGAGGAAAGCAAAGATTCCGAAGCGGGCGACTACGTTGGCGTAAGCCGATCCAATGATTCCCATGCGAGGGAAGCCCGCGTGTCCGAGAACAAAAGCCCAGTTGAGAAAGATATTGAAAAGGTTCCCCCAGAGAAACGCAATGCTCGTATCGTGCGGATTTCCACGCGACTGAAGTTCAACCCGGAAGAGGGGGATCAGGAAGATCGGGAAATAACTGAAGGAGACGATGAGGCAGAATTTTTGAACCGTGGGAATGATCGCGGGATTCATTCCATAAGCGGAAGCCATTTGTGAAATCGTGATCAGCCCGACCGTGCTGATGGCTGAAACAAAGAGCGCAACCAGGCTGCCTGCGTAGTAGTACTCGCTCGCTTGTTTTTCGTTGCCGGATCCGATGGCTTTTGGAATCAGGAACTCGAGACTGGAGGTGAGTCCTAAACCCAGAATGATGAACCATCCGAGTAACGCAGTGGCGGTTCCGATGGTGGCGGAAGCCTGAGCACCCAAGTCACGGCAGAAAAGCAGGTCAACCACCTGCATCAGGGATTGGCCGAGAAAGCTCACTACGCTATGAATAACGATATTCCAGTAGTTCGGAGCGGTGAGATTCAATTTAAAGGGGTCTGGCTTAATGGTCATTAGTCTAACTTAATATAAAAAATCAAAAGCAATAATTAACAGTTCTGACGGTTTTCTGGCAATTTCAACTCATACAAGATTTTGTGCCGGTCAGGAAAGACCCACCACAATCACACTTTGCAGATGACCTGGGAGGCACGAGGATCCTCACCCTCCCCCCAATCCCTGAGGAATTCGTTCTTCCCAGCTCATCTGTTTCTAAACAAATCTTCCCAAAAAACTTCAAAAACAAATTACTTGGTTAAAAAGATCTCTCGGCGAAACAACAGCTCGAACAGGGCTTTCTTTTGTTCGAAGCGGAGAATTTCAAGATCGCAGGGGCTCTTGCTCGTAAATTTCACATCAATGTGACTACGGGTGATCTTCGGCTTTTTGAGCTTGAGTGCTCCCTTGTGAGTGCGGTCGCAGCTGTCGGCAAGTTGAAGGAGAGAGAGGAGCTTCAGAAAAGCGGGACGAAGTTCGTCTTTCTTTTCATACGGGATCTTCTTCTCGTTTTTCTTTTCGAGCAGCTTCTCTTCCTTGTGAAGACGGCAAAGGCCCGCAATGAACATTGCTTCCCACACATGCATGCCCACGAAGTTCGCGTTCTTCACCATGTACTCGGAGTGTTCCGCATGGTGTGCATGACTGATGGTTTCGCCCACGTCGTGAAGAAGGGCTGCGGCACTTAAGTAGGGCCGCCATTCCTGTTTCAATCCGTGAACGGACTTCAAGCTGTCGAATAAAAACTCAGCGTATTCCTGCACGCGCTTCGCGTGCCCGACATCCACACCCCAGGCAACTGCGCGTTTTTCGAGTTCATCAAACGAGAACTGAACACCGCGGTTTTTCTTCAGGTCGTAGCGGGCAAGTTCGTCTTCCAGAATTCCATCGCGGAGAGCGAATTCAGTCGTGCGGATTTGCTTGGTGCCCAGAACCGTCGCGAGCTCATCGAGCAGAATTCCTCCTGCAAGAATCAGGTCGACCCGTTTCGGCTCCATTCCCTTCATGGAAAGAAGTTCCGCCGTGGTCTTCGTCTTGATCATCTCAACCACCCGCGAGAGGTCCTTCTTCAGGAATGGAACGTGTCCCGCGTCCTTGTTGTCATGACAAAGCTTTGCGAGCGCGATTGCACTTCCGGAAGAACCGATGATGAGTGGCGCTTTCGGCCAGTGCTCGATCAGGATCTTGGGAAGGATGATGCTTTTAATGAAGTTGCGAAGTTCTTGAACCGGGTGAGGTGAGTTTTTCTTCTTCACCGGCGGCTGGCTTTTCAGAAACACTTCCTGAAGTTTTGCGACCCCGAGATTGAAACTGTAGCTGTGGAGAATCTTGTTCCCCTTGCAAAGACTGACTTCGGTGCTTCCGCCGCCGATATCAACAAGCGCAAACACGCCTTTCGGGTGAGTCTTCTCGTTGTTCAGAATCCCTTTTGCAATGAGGGAGGCTTCTTCGGCACCGGTGATGATGCTGAACTCGACTCCCGTTTTGGTTTTGATTTCTTCCAGGAAAGTTTCGCCATTCGAGGCATCCCGCATGGCTGCGGTTCCGAATGCAATGGTCTTGTCGACAGCGAGGGCGCGCATGGTCTGATGGAAGGATTTGATCGCTTCCAGAGTCCGGCGTTTGCTTTCTTCGTTTAGTTTTCCGGCAAGGAAGAGATTCTGACCGAGGCGAACCATCGTTTTTTCACGATAGAGCCTACGGTGTTGGATAGACCCGGTCCTGCTCACTGAGACTTGATGGATGTCAAAGCGAATGGAGTTGGTGCCGAGATCAATGATCGCAAGCCGCATTTTGTAATCTTTTTAAAAAAAGATTAGCGAGCGCGGTTGATTTTGCGAGCCTTCATCTTAGTGGAGTTCGCTTGATCGACCTTGTGCGGGTGCTTGGAAGGACTCTTCTTGTGAGCAGTTGCGCGGTCTTTAATTTGTTTCTGACGTTTAACTTTGAGACGTGTAGCCATGGTTAGGAGTTATCACGCAGAAATGATCTGATCCAGTACTTTTCTGACCTCTTGATCTAAATCCTCAAGACTCCCTTGGTTCACGATTACATGGTGAGCGTGTTTCAGACGGTACTCATCGTCATTTTGAGCCTGAATCAGCCGAAGGGCGGCTTCCCGGCTCATTTGGTCTCGGGCGATGATGCGGGTGATTCGGTCCTCAAGTGGCGCGGTGACCACGATCAGGGAGTCAAAATCTTCCTTCCGGCCGGCCTCGAGAAGCAAAGTCGCTTCATAGAGGATGATCGGGGCATGGGGATGGGATTTGCTCAGTTCCTTCAGCAGTAGATTGCTCTCGGCCTGGATCAGCGGGTGGAGGATTGCTTCAAGGTCTTTTTTTGCCTGAGGATCCTGGCTGATGAACTCCCGGAGCTTTAGACGGTCATCAGTCCCGAAGCGTTTCAGGATCGCGGCATGACCCGCCTTTCCCGGTTCGCGCAGTCCGCGTGCGACCTGATCTGCATCAAGGCAGGGGATACCCTGTTTTTGAAAAGCCTTCGCAACCGAGCTTTTGCCCACACCGATTCCACCGGTCAGTCCAAAAAAAAGAGGTTTCTGCTTGCTCATGAACGTTCCAGCTTTTTGGCTTCATCCCAGTAAAGGTCCATCTCGGCGAGATCGGACTTCTCGAGGGACGATCCTTTTTCGTGAAGGCGTTTTTCAATGTGACGGAAACGGGAATCGAACTTCCGGATCGTCGTCCGAAGGGCTTCTTCCGGATCCAGTTTCAGAAAGTGGGAGATATTGCATACATTGAAAAGTACATCTCCGAGTTCAGACTGAATCTTCTGACGCTGCTCTTCAGACTTGAGGTCTCCCGCAAGTTCTTCTTTCAGCTCGCGCACTTCTTCTTCAAGCTTTTCAACCGGGCCCTTCAGATCGGGCCATTGAAATCCGACCTTGGTCACTTTGGAAATGAGCTTCATGGTGCGGGGGAGGGCTGGAAGGGAGGGATGAACGGAGTCGAGAATGCTCGGGAGAGGGGCGGCTTCACTCGAAGTTGCTTCTTGGCCGGGTGAGCCGGCTCCTGTTTGCGTCGCCTTTTCCGTTTTCTTGATCTGTTCCCAGTTTTTCAGGACTTCGCCTGAGTTTTCCGCTTTCACTTCACCGAAAACGTGAGGGTGGCGGCGGATCATTTTTTCATTCAGGCTATCCGCGATTGACGCAATGGAGATGGTTGAATCGTGCTCACTTGCAACCTCGGCATTCAACAAAATTTGTAGAAGGACGTCGCCCCATTCCTCGATGAAGGCTTTTTTGAGAGCCGGTTTTTGAAGATCCTCTGGAGATTTGATCTGGTCCAAAACCTCAATGGTTTCGTAAGTCTCTTCGATCAAATACTGTCTCAGGCTTGCATGGGTCTGCTCCCGGTCCCAAGGACAGCCGCCTGGCGCCCGCAACCGGTGGATCGTTTTAAGGAGAGCTTTAATTGCATTTACTGATTGTTCTTCATTGTAGGGCATCGTGTTTTTTTGATATCATGGATTACATGCCATCGAAACAAGTGACCACTCTCGAAATCGAAAAGTACGCCATCTCTGCGCTCAAAAAGTGGTTAAAGAAGGCAATGTCGGTACCTGAGGTGAGAAAACGTCTGGTTGAACCTGAAACCTCCCGGTATCAGGTTGATTTATCCATCTGCACGGCGCCTAAAATGGCCAAGATCAACTTCGCTTTCCGGAAGATCCAGAAACCAACGGATATCCTGAGCTTTCCGACGCATGAATTTTTCCAGCGTCAGGGCGTTCTGGGCGATCTCGTGATTTGTGGTCCGGTTGCGCTGAAGCAGGCAAGTGAGATCGGTCACCCATGGAAGAAGGAAATCGATGTCCTTCTCGTGCACGGAATTCTTCATCTCTTTCAATTCGATCACGAGGTGAGCGACAAGGAGGCCAAGCTCATGGGTTCCATGGAGTCCCGGATTCTGGGCAAAACCTATCGCCAAAGCCTGATCGAGCGCACGCTCCCGGAACTGAATAAGAAAGCGGCGCCGAAAAAGAAAGCTGCTGCCAAAAAGAAGTAAAAGTAAAAGGTATCCGATTACTTGTGGAGGTGCAGAGCAGCACCTGCGTGTGATCGTTCACCTATTTTTGTGACAAAGCTTCCATTTCGGACTATCCTTCCAATCATGGAACCGTTTGAAATTCGTAAACACCTTGGGGAAATGAAAGCGAAGCTTGATTTCCTCAGAGGTTCACTTTGACCTCCCTCAAAAGACAAGACGCATAGAAGAGATCTCGCATCAGGAAACTGAAGCGAGTTTCTGGACCGATAACAAAAAAGCAAAAATCATCACCCAGGAAAAATCAAAGCTCGAAGCCGAAGTGAACGGCTTCAAGACACTTGATGTGGCCTATTCCGATGCTGAGACCATGTTCCAGATGGCGGAAGAGGAAAAGGATGAGTCCTTGATGAAGGAAGCCTCCGAAATGATTGCGCCACTTGCCGTGCAGTTCGAGAAGGCCGAGCTCGTGAAGATGCTTTCTGATCCGAACGACGATAAAAACGCGATCGTGACGATCAACGCCGGATCCGGTGGGACCGAGTCCCAAGACTGGGCGCAAATGCTCTTCCGCATGTATCAGATGTGGGCGAAGAGTTCGGGCTACGATCTCAAAGTCATGGATGTTCTGGCGGGTGAAGAAGCCGGCATCAAAAACGTTTCTTTCACCGTGAATGGCAAAAATGCTTACGGGATGCTGAAGAGCGAAGCGGGCGTGCATCGTCTCGTGCGGATTTCTCCCTTCGATTCAAATGCAAGACGCCACACTTCTTTTACCAGCGTGTACGTGACTCCCGAAATCGACGATGATTTCGAAGTCGTGATCAATCCAGCCGATCTCCGGATCGACGTTTACCGTTCCGGCGGTAAAGGCGGACAGGGAGTCAACACCACCGACTCTGCCGTCCGGATCACCCACGCTCCTACGGGCATCGTAGTGACCTGTCAGCAGGAACGTTCCCAGATCAAAAACAAAGACCTCGCAATGAAGGTTCTTCGCTCTCGGATCTATGAGAAACACATGGAAGAAGAGAAGAAGAAGCTCGATGCAATCGAGGCAGGCAAGAAAGACATTTCCTGGGGATCTCAGATCCGTTCTTACGTCCTTCACCCTTACAAAATGGTGAAAGACCACCGCACCGGTTTCACTTCCTCAAGCGCAGATGGCGTCTTGAACGGAGATCTTGAAGGCTACATGAAGGCATTCCTCACTTGTCGAATCACGGGCGAATGGGCCCGTGGTGGAGACGACGTCGAATAAAAAAAGGTGGTCCCCTACTTTTTGTAGCGCACTCGCGTTACTTGTAACGCCTGTACTCTACAAAAAGTAGGGGACCACCTTTTTTGGAAATACAAAACAAATGAAAACCTTGGATGAATTATCTCCGAATCCTGTGATGCTGGCCCCGATGGTGGGTCTGACTCACTATGCGGTTCGCAGTGGCGTTCAATTGTTTTTGAAAGAGGGGGCGAAAGTGCTTTGGCCGACTGAGATGTTGAACTCCAGACGAGTTCCGTCCCAGCACGTGAATGAGTTTCCCGAAGTCAACTTTATGGATCACGAGTTCGGGCTTTGTCCGCAGCTTCTCGCCAACGAAGAAGAGTTTATCCGCATGTCTGTGCCTCGTCTTGAAAACTGGGGCGCGAGTGCAATCGACATCAACATGGGTTGCCCCGTGAAGAAGGCGTTGAAGCATAATTACGGTGTCGCGCTCATGGGTGATCCTGAATATGCCCGGGAAGTGGTTCGAATCACGGTTCGGCACGCGAAGGTTCCGGTTTCAGTAAAGCTCCGCGCCGGTTTCTCCAAAACAGAAGACGGTGAAAAGACCGATGCTCAGAGTTTTGAATACCTCGTTGATTTCATCGACGGCCTTTTCACAGCGGGTGCCTCCTGGATCACGCTTCATCCCCGCACCGCTGAACAAAAGCGAAAAGGCGATGCCAACTGGGCTTTGATCAAGCGTCTGAAGCATCACTTCAAGGCTCAAGGCAAAAACTATCCCATCATCGGAAACGGTGACGTTGAATGCCACGAAGACATTCAAGCCATGTTCGAAGCTGCCGAATGCGACCGCGTGATGGTCGGCCGGGCGATGATGATCAAACCCTGGCTCATCCGCAATGAACCCGAGCCAGATGGGTACACGCAAGGGGAGTGGTACGGCCAGTTCCTCCTCCATACTCTGGAACGCATGCGCGAGGCTTACGTATTAAAAGACGGCCAGCGCCGCATGAGATTCCTCCTCGTCGTCGGCAAGCCCTACGTCGAGTACGGTGAATACCTCTCCGGCCGCATGCACGCCGCCACCACATACGAAGAGATGGAAGTCTCCATCCGCAAGTTCTTCAGTCAAAAGCAAAAAATTCTGAAACGCACAGCCCTCCGATAAAAAAGGTGGTCGCGTACTTTTGGTAGCGAGGACGCGTTACCTGCGGTTCCGCATCCCCTCTACCAAAAGTACACGACCACCTTTTTTCTCCATCTCAAAGATCAGTTTCCGATTCAAGACTTCGTCTCATCTCCGCAGCGAGAATACCTCGAGTGGTGGGTAGCCCCGAAATAGGGAGATCGGGACTAGAATCCGGCCCCCGATCCTTTTTGAGCCAGGCCTGGATGGCCTCCCCGGCGAAAAGGCCAGGATGGCCGAGGTGAGGGGGCCGGATTCTAGTCCCGACCTCCCTATTTTTGTGCTAGCATCTCGGCATGATCCACTTCACAAACGTTTCAAAACAGTACGGCGAGCAAATCCTGTACAAAGACGCCAGTTTCCAAGTCCGCCCAGGCGATAAAATCGGCTTGGTTGGCCCAAATGGAGCAGGAAAGTCCACCATCTTCCGGATCATCACCGGCCAAGAAGGAACTGACGGCGGAACCGTTACATTTTCAGATAAATTGGTTTTAGGTTATTTCTCTCAGGACGTTGCTGAGATGAAAGGCCGCTCGGCTTTGGAAGAAGTCGTAGCCGGTGTCGGCCGCGTTTCCGAACTCGCGAGTCTGATCGCCCAGTGTGAGCGCAAGCTCCAGGGCCTCGACGGCGAACTGAACGATGACGAGATGATGGCCGTCGTGGAAAAATACGGTGAATACCAACTCGAATACGAAGCACGCGATGGATACACGCTCGAATCCCGTGCAAAAGAAGTTCTGACTGGTCTTGGAATCGGTCCTGATGATTACGATCGTCCGGTGGAAGCGTTTTCCGGTGGATGGAAGATGCGGATCGAGCTCGCAAAAATGCTCGCCTTGAAACCAGACATTCTTTTGATGGACGAGCCGACCAATCACTTGGACATGGAATCCATCATCTGGCTGGAAGAGTGGCTTAGAAATTACAAAGGCTCCCTCATCATGACGAGCCACGATCGCGAGTTCATGAACCGCCTCGTGACCCGGATTGTGGAAGTGGCGAACAAGACCATCACCATCTACTCCGGCGACTACGACTTCTATCTTCGTGAGCGCGCAATCAGAAAAGAACAGTTGCTTGCTTCTGCACGGAAACAACAGGACATGCTCGCAAAAGAAGAAGAGTTCATCGCGAGATTCGCGGCTCGTGCTTCCCACGCAGCTCAGGTTCAGTCACGCGTGAAAAAACTCGATAAGATCGAGCGGATTGAAATTCCGGCGGAAGAGCGCACCATTAACTTCCAGTTCCCGACTCCTCCCCGGAGCGGAACCGAAGTCGTGAAGTTTGCGAATCTTAAAAAGGTCTATGAAAAGGAAAACGGCGATCAAAAGCTCGTGTTTGAAAACCTGCGTGGACAGGTTCAGCGTCTCGACAAGGTTGCAGTGGTCGGCGTGAACGGAGCGGGAAAGTCGACCCTTCTTAAAATCATGGCAAACGCGGTTGATCCTTCTGAAGGAACCTGCGTAGTCGGACCCAGCGTGAAAGTGGGCTACTTCAGCCAGAGCGCGCTTGATGTCCTCGATCCGAACAAAACCATTTTTGATGAGATTTGCGATCGTATTCCGGGCGCGACCGTTGGATTCGTGCGGAACCTTCTCGGATCTTTCCTCTTCAGTGATGACGATGTTTACAAGAAGATCCGCATTCTCTCCGGGGGAGAGAAGAGCCGTGTGGTGCTTGCGACCATTTTGTCCACTCCGGTGAACTTCCTGATTCTCGACGAGCCGACCAACCATTTGGACATTCGCTCGCGCGAGATCCTGCTTGAGAACATTCAGAAGTTCGAAGGCACCGTCATTATCGTAAGTCACGATCGCCACTTCCTGAAATCCGTTGCGACCCGTGTGTTTGAGATCGATCACGGAGAGTTGATCCCTTACGAAGGCAACTTCGATTACTACCTGTCCAAGACGACAAGACTCGCGCACTAAAATGAACTTCAGTCTTTCCTCGATCACGGCGTCTTTCATCTTCGGGGTTTGCGGGATCTATATCTTTCGTCACGGAAAGAAGCGGTCCCATGCACCGGCGCTCCTGATCGGAATTGCACTCATGGTGTATCCGTACTTCGTCGAGAATCTTTTCCTGTTGTGGGGAATCGGCTTCGGCCTTCTCTTTGCCGCCTATCGTCTGCTTAGATGAACTCTTAATTCGAATTAAAATATGCCGGAAAGCCTTGAACACGATGCGTCTAGGCTTGTTTGAAGTTTTTTTGACGCCATCAAAGGTAATCAAAGATTCAGGATGTTGCGAAAATTTGTTTGAAAATTGCGGGAGATGAATCCGTTTCCGCGGAAACGGGCTGGTTCTTTTGCGAAACTAACGCGTGAATTACAGGCTTTTCTTCCAAGTCAACCCGTTTCTGGACCGTCATAAAACTTGCAAACAGGGGAATCCATAGTTACGCTGGCGCAGGTTTTTTAAGTACAAACATCTTACTTCGTTAGGGAGAGGGAAACATTTCAAGATGAAGGCTCCAGTATTTTTTATTTTATCGCTAGTTTTGATGACTTTGAGCGCACACGCTCAGGATCAGGGAACGGACAGCGGAGAGAAAGTTGAACGCGTAGAAGTTACAGGTTCACACATCAAACGTGTAGACGTTGAAGGTGTTTCTCCGGTTCAAACCGTTACCAAACAAGACCTCCAGAAAAAAGGTTACGACAATCTCGGTGACGTGGTTAAGGACTTGAACGCCAACTCCTTCGGTTCCACCAATACTCCAAGCGGAAACAGCAGTGTTCCAGGCATGGCAGACGTAAGTCTCCGTGGTCTCGGCGCTGACAACACCCTCGTATTGTTGAACGGCCAGCGTCTTCCTCAGGACCCGATCTCCGGTACCGTCGACATCAACATGATTCCGATGGCAGCGGTAGAACGCGTGGAGATCCTGAAAGACGGAGCATCCGCGATTTACGGTTCCGACGCTCTCGGCGGGGTGGTGAACATCATCACCGTTAAAGATTACTCCGGTACACAGGTTGCTGCGACCCAGTCTTTCTCCACCAACATGGCGGGCGGAAAGCAAACCAACGTATCCGTGGTGAACGGAATCAACGGCGAGAAATACAGTCTCGTTACTGCTGCCAACTTCCGTTATAACCAAGCGGTCTTGTCCAAAGACCGTTTCTGGTTGGCTAACAGCAACAGCCGTCTCGGCAGCCCGGGAAGTTACTTCTCTGAAAACGGTGCGAACGAATTCGCATCCAGCGGATGTCCTGCGACTGACACGATTTCAGACGGTCTCGGCGGAAGCTACTGCCGTTTCCATTACCCGAACTACTCTGAAGAAGCTCCACTCATCAATCAGTTCGGCGTGATGACTGAAGGTCACTACGAAGCCAGCTCCACTGTGCGCCTCATTGCACGTGCAAGCTACTCTCACCGTTATGCCCAGACCATCGCGGCTCCAGCTCCGGGTGAATTCATCATTCCATTCGTTAGTGCTGGTAACCCGATCCTGAACTATACTCCGCACTATAACCCTGCGACCGATGGATTCCTCGGCGTTGACATGCGTACCCTTGCTTTGGGTGTTCGTGAAAACGACGTTTACTCCAACTCATTCGGTGGTTTGGTTGGCGCGACCATCCAGTTGCCTAAAGACTGGCAAATGGATGTGACCACAAACTTCAACTACGTACACAACGACAACGAAGGTGTTCACGGTTACGCGCTCTGTTCTACAGGCGGAACTTGTAACAGCGCAAACCCGGTTGCCGGCGGAAGCGCTCTTGCTGACATCATCGCAACCGGTGCGTACAATCCACTCGCTCCAAACGGTCCACTGCAAGGCAGCTCACTGTCAGCAGCTTACGCTCCTTCCGAAGTTTCACACGCGATGGTCACTTCCTTCGAAGTGAAAGCATCCGGTGACCTCGCGGAAATGGCTGCAGGTCCACTTGGAATGGCAGTCGGCGCAAGCATTACCTACGCGGACTACCATGACGATGCAGATGCTCAAACCATCGGTATCGACAACCAGACTAACGTTTTGGGTGGTAACGGCGGTTCTGGTGCGGGTCACCGTACCTTCGAAGCGCTCTACACCGAGTTGTCTCTTCCAGTGGTTGCGAAGAAGCTCGAGCTCCAGCTCGCAAGCCGCTACGATCACTTCAGCGACTTCGGTAGCACTGTTAACCCGAAATTCGGGTTTCTCTATCACGCAAGCCGCGACCTCTTGTTCCGCGGATCTGTGGGTACTGGTTTCCGTGCTCCACTTCTGTCTGAACTCTATGCAGGTCCGTCGAACGCTTCTCCGACCTTCATCGACCACGTAGCCTGTGCTGCGCATCCAGGTAGCCCTTACTGTGACTCTCAGCAGTACACCGTATACGGCGGATCTAATCCGAACTTGAAGCAAGAGACCTCTATTGCTTACAACCTCGGTACGATCTACGAACCGACAAAAGAGCTCAGCTTCGGTGTTGATTTCTTCTACACGAAGATCAACAACGTTCCGGGCATTGACTACGAAGACCTCACTATTGCTCAGCAAGAAGGAATCTTCACTAACGGTCAGTACGGAATCACTGTTAACCGTAAACCTGATGGAAGCATCAGCAGCGTAATCGCTCCACTCCAGAACCTGAGTCAGATTCAGGAATCCGGTATCGATGTATCTGCTTCTTACACCCTCACCAAGTGGAAGTTCGCGGATGATCACAACCAACTGTTCTTCTATAAGACCAGTGGTTTCCCGGGTATCCCGACTCGTGATGAGCTCGGCTGGAACGGAATGCCAAGATGGAGAAATACCGCATCTGTGGCGTATGCCATGAGCGATATGCACATCTTCACGATGTACATGCGCTCCATCCCGAGCCAGTTGAATTCAAGCCGTACCGGAGACATCACTCCGCTCACGACTTTCGACTTCTCCTATGTACTGAAAACTCCTCACTGGGGTGAGTTTACTGCGACTCTGATCAACATCCTGAACAGTGATCCGCCAGTAGACGGCTCAAACCCGGTAACACCGGTCAACTACTCCCTGTACGACGTAAACGGTCGCCAAGTGGTAGTTGGATGGAAAAAGAACCTCTAAAAAGTCCTCAAACACGGTGCGTCTGGCTAATGGCTTGATGCACCGTGTTTTTTTTACAGACCCACGTATGAAAAAATTGACACTTTTGGGGTTGTGGGCTAAAAATAATCAATGTTTTCACATGCCACGAATGGCATAGTTTCTGCTTAGGTCTTATGGAATGTATCCCCGTTCAAAACTAACTCAACGCGGGATACTGGTAGGTGGACTATGGAAATGATATTAAAGCGAATTTCTCCTCGATCAACATCTGGCTCACTCATTTTGGCAGGCGCTGCCCACGCAGTAGTGTACGGCGCAATCCTCATTTGTTTTGCCATCGGTTCCAGACACGGTAATCAAGAAATCACCCCGGTAACGGAAGAGCTTTCTTACCAGACTTTTGATGCGCCTCCTCCTCCAAAGGATGCGCCTATGCCTAAGCCTCCAGTCGTGGACAATAGCCCGAAAGAGCTCCAGGACAAGGACAGCACAGTGGCTGGAACTCAGAAGGAAAAGCCGGCGGCTCCTGCAGTAGCAGCAGCTCAGTCCGTGGCTAACGTTCCTTATTACAAGATTAAACCGAAGTACCCTCGTGCGGCCTTGGCTGCCGGTATCGAAGGATGGATTGAACTCAAGATTGATGTGGATGATCAAGGTACGGTAGGTAACGTACGTGTAACGGGTGGCGAGCAAAAAAGCTTATTTCAGGACGAAGCCCGTAGAGCAGTAGAGAAGTGGAAGTATAAACCGTTCCTGGACGCTAATGGTAAGCCGATGAAAAAGACTGACCACATTGTCCGGGTGGACTTTAAACTTCGCGACGCAGTTTAGAACCAGCTAGATAGGGGAAAAAAGAAAGAAAATGGACGCACTATTTAAGATTGCAGATATGACAGCACACGGGATTCTCTACTTTATGGGAGTCGTATCCGTGATTAGCGTAGCCATCATGATCGAACGTTACTTCTCACTCAAAAAAGTGGGAAATTCCAGTGAAGAGCTGGCGAATGATTTCCGCCAGGTTCTCGAGTCCCAGGATTTGAACGGTATTGAGAAACTTGCTCAGAAGACGTCTTCTCTTGAAGGTCGCGCTCTGGGTTACGGTCTCAACTTCGTGAAGAAAAACGGTGCAAACGGTCTCGATGACCTTTTCAATTCTTTCAAAACCATTGAGCGTCCAACTCTCGAGAAAAATCTCAGTGTTCTTGGAACCATCGCTTCAAACGCTCCATACGTCGGTCTCCTCGGAACCGTTATGGGGATCATGAAAGCGTTTAACGACCTCGCGAACTCTCCGGGTCAGGGTAATGAAGTGGTTATGGCCGGTATCGGTCACGCCCTCGTTTCTACTGCGATCGGTCTCGCAGTTGCAATTCCAGCAGTTATCGCGTTCAACTTTTTCCAGAAAAAAGTGGGCTTCGTGTTGAACAACATCGACGCGGCTCGTGACCTCTGCTTGGCTTATACCAAGAGCAGAAAGGCGTAACCAATGGCTGGGTCAGCTAAAGGTGGAGATTCCGGCAATCCAATCGCGGAAATCAACGTCATCCCGCTCGTTGACATCATTCTCGTTGTATTGATTATTTTCATGGTTGCGGCACCGTTGGTGATGAAGCCGAAGATTGACATCAGTCTTCCTAAATCAACCACGACCGACATCGACAAGAGCAAAAAGCCTATGCGCGTTGTTCTTGGTAAAAAAGGCGAGCTTTTCATCGATACAGAAGCAGTCTCTCTTGAGGCCCTTACGGCTGAAGCGAGAAAACGTGTGGCAGCTAACCCTTCCACAACGGCACTTCTGATCGCAGACAAGGAAGCAACCCTTGAGATGGTGACTGACATCGTCGACGCAGTTAAAAACGGCGGTGTATCCAAGGTCGCTTTCAGTATCCAGAAGAAATAGGCGCTGGCCACCCTCAGTTAGTTACTGACTGGGTGCCGCTTCCAAAATACAAAATTTAAAACGCCCGGGTGAGTTTCACCCGGGCGTTTTTGTTTTTAGAGTGATGATTTTTTGCCGGATAAGTTTTGGATACTTGGCTGCGATTTGAAGTAGGCTCTGATCTATGAAACGAATCGCTCATTTGCTAGTTCCGGCCTTGCTTCTTCTTTCTCCTGTCATGACGTTTGCGGACGAAAGTCAGTCCCATCCTGCTGATAATGAGAAACTGAAGATCGCAAAGATCGCTCCAGCTGATGATGCATGGAGAGCTTCTCTTCCCCGTGATCCGGAAGCTGCGACCAACGCCTATCTCGCGCGAATTTCTCCCGAAGCAAAAGCTCGCTCTGATGCTTACTTCGAAGGCGGATACTGGCTTCAACTCTGGGAGTTCCTTTTCGGTCTTCTGGTTGGCCTGTTCTTGCTGAAAAGCAAACTTTCAGCAGGCATCCGGACGTGGACGGAAGGGAAGATCAACAATCCGGCGATGCGACTCATTTTGTTTTCCGCTATTTTCCTCGTCTTGGTTCGGGTGCTTTCATTTCCGGTTAGTGTTTACACGGACTTCTTCCGCGAGCACCAATATGGACTTTCGAACCTTGGTTTTGGAGAATGGTTGAAGGAATGGTTCATTGGATTGCTGGTGGGAATGATTCTGGGTGCACCTGCACTTGCCGCGGTTTACGGCGTGATCCGGAAGTTTCCAAAACGCTGGCCAGTGGGAGCGACTCTCGTCGGCGTTCTTTTCCTTTCGTTTGCCTCACTGATCGGGCCGGTTTACATCGACCCTCTCTTCAATCATTACACTTCACTTGAAGCAGGACCGACGAAGGACGCGATTCTCTCTCTTGCCCGTGCGAACGGCGTTCCGGCGACTGACGTATATCAGTTTGATGCCTCAAAACAATCCGACGGGGTGAGTGCAAATGTCTCGGGTTTCATGAACACGACTTCCATCCGCTTGAATGACAACCTGCTTCGCAGAAGCACTCCCGCTGAAATCAAGGGCGTGATGGGTCACGAGATGGGGCATTATGTTCTGAATCACGTGTACAAAGGCGTTTTCGAGTTTTCGTTTCTGCTTCTCGTGCTCTTCTGGTTTTTGAGCTACGGAATGGAAAAGACGCTCGCGTGGAAAGGGGCCGAGTGGGGCCTTCGCGGAGTGGGTGACATCGCAGGCGTTCCCCTGTTCATGGCCCTGATGTCGATCTTTTTCTTTTTCCTGACTCCGGTGACCAATACCCTCATTCGTACTCAGGAAACCGAAGCAGACATGTACGGCTTGAATGCAGCCCGTGAACCGGACGCAGAAGCCGAAGTTGATCTCAAGCTCACCGAATACCGGAAGCCTGATCCAGGCCCCGTGGAAGAGTTCATCTTCTTCGATCACCCCAGCACCCGGAAACGGGTTTACGCGGCGATGCGCTGGAAAGCCGAAAACTGGAAGGCTGAAGAGAAGAAAGTGGAAACTCTCAAGCCGTAACTAGCGCACGAAAGATACAAATAAAAAAGCCAGGAGCATCGCCCCTGGCTTTTTTCATTTAGTGACCGATGTTGCGGTGTATATCCGCAAGTAATCGGATACCTTTTTAGTAATCGGATACCTTTTTCTACCAGACGTGAATGCGTTCTTCTTTTGGAACAAACATCTTGTCCCCCGCTTTACACCCGTAAACTTCCGAGAAGCCATCCACGTGGATGACTTGCTGGTTTACGCGCTCGCGATCGCTTGGGTGAGGGTTGGTCTTGATCATCATTTTTTCGTAATCAGGACGAATCACATCACACCAGAGTTTCGCGTAAGACTCGAAGAAGGTCTTCTTGTCCGCAGCCGGAGCATCGGTCTTGTTGCCGAATGCAGCCTGGTAAGCCGTGGTGATGCCGACGTGGTCACCGATGTTTTCACCCAGTGTCAGCTGACCGTTTTGGCCTGCCTTGTTGAAGCGTTCCACGAACTGGCCACCGCGTTTTTTGAAGTTTTCAATATCCGCTGTGGTCATCCATTGGTGGAGTTTTCCGGTGTAGTCGAACTTCGCTCCGTTGTCGTCGATGGAGTGACCGAGTTCGTGCCCGATCACCACACCGATCGCACCCAGGTTCTGGACGTCGTTGTCGGTGAAGAACGGATACTGCAGAATCCCCTGAAGAAGGACGAACTTGTTGTCTTCAGCGCTGTAGTACGCGTTCAAGACGAGTGGTCCCATGTCCCAGCGGTCACGGTGACGTTTCTCAGGCATTTCCTTGAGGTCCTTCGCTTTGACCGCAGCAGCGAGATTCAAGCGGTTTTCGTAAGGAGTTTTATCCGAGTACTTGAGGACCGGATTGAAGTTCCACTGATCTTCGGTTTTTGGCTTCACGAGGGAAAGGTCAGCCTTCTGGATCTTCTTCTTCGCAGAAGCTTTTCCTTCTTTGGACAACCATTCGCTGTGGTCAAGTTTGTCCGTGATGGTAGCGCGGATCTTATCCACGAGCTTCACGACTTTGTCAGCCGGGAAGTTCGGGAAGAGCACCGGGATCAGGTCTTCGTCGATTTCCATTGCGAAAGAAGACATCGCTTCCTTGGTACAACGTTCCTGGCGGTCAGAGCGGACTTTGGGGCCACCGAGGTTTGAAGCCTGGAAGTCGAATAGGGTTTTGAAGTATTCCGGATACGCGTCATCCATGAACGGAGAGAGCGAGTGGAAAAGGTATACGCTCTTCAATTGTTCGATTGGAAGCGAGTGGGCACCTTGCAGATAAGTGAAGGTTTCCGGAATCATGTTTCTGACTTTCGTCTTCTTCGGGAAGAGGGCGAACATTTCCTTGAGTCCGAGATCCGGGTAGCTTTTAAGCCATTCCGCGCGTTCCATATAGTTGCGCTCGGTGTAGCGTTTTCTCATTTCGCTTGGGAGCGGAGACGCTTTTGCAAAACCTTTTTCGAAGTCGAGCACCCATTGAGCACGTTGATCCGCATCCGGGAAGCCCAGGGTTTCAAAGAATTTCACGAACACTTTTTTAAGTGCTGCGGTGACTTTTGCATCTTCGTAGTAAGTTTTCTCAGGAAGGCTTCTGAAACGGGTCATCGGGATCGCATCGTAGCGCAAAGGATCATCGAGATTCGCTTCCTGGCCGTAAGTGAGGAGCGCCTTCATTCCGGTTTTGTAACGGGAGATGGAGAGTTTCAGGAGATCTTCGTAAGTGCTGATCTTGTTGAACAGCTCGAGTTCCTTTTTCACGATGGATTTCTCTTCTTCGGAAGAAGCCTTGTCGTTCATGCAGGCGAGATAGTAGTTCTTCACCGGTTTAGCGTGACCCGCTACCGGCTCATAGCCCTTCTCGAGGAATTTGAAATATTGTTTTTTCGCGTAGAGGATTCGTTCTGCGTTGTCCGAGAAAGCGAAAGCCCAGCGGGAGCGATCTTCTGGAAGGGTGAACTTTTTCTGTGCTTCCGAACAAACGTAGGCGTAGAAGTTGTCACAGGCTTTGACTTCCGTGCTTAAAGGGAATTCCCGTCTCAGGGGGATGGTGGTCCCTTGATAAAGCATGTCTGCCGTAAGCTTGATGTTTTCGGCTTGTGCAGCCGGAATCAGGAGGCCGAGGAGGGGAAGGATTCCCCCGAACAGAGTTGTTTTTTTCATATGGAATAAACGGTAACAAACTTTTAAAAAGAGAAGGTGGAAAATTGGGTCTGCTGCGCCATGTTGACCGCAATTTGTGGTAAATTCAGAGCTGATGCCGGCTCCTTCCAGAAAAATCATTCATGTCGACATGGACGCCTTCTACGCGTCGGTCGAACAACGGGATCGCCCCGAGCTTCGGGGAAAGCCGGTGATCGTCGGGGGAGACCCCGAATCGAGAGCCGTGGTTTGTGCTGCCTCCTACGAGGCCCGCAAGTTCGGTGTGAAGTCGGCCATGAGTTGTGCCGAAGCAAAACGGCGCTGTCCTCACGGGATCTTCATTTTTCCCCGCTTTTCTGCTTACTCGGAAGCGAGTGAACAGATCATGGAAGTTCTGAAGTCCGCGACCGATCTGGTCGAACCGCTTTCGCTCGATGAGGCTTATCTCGACGTCACTGAGAACAAACGGAATGAACCGAGCGCAACCCGGTTAGCCCAGGCCTTGAAGAAAGAGATCAAAGAGAGGACAGGACTGACCGCTTCCGCAGGGGTCAGTTACAACAAGTTTCTTGCAAAGATCGCGAGTGACCTCAGGAAGCCGGATGGGTTGGTCGTGATTCGTCCCGAGGAAACCGAAAAGATTCTGCTTCCGCTCAAGGTTGAAAGACTCTGGGGGGTGGGGAAGAAGACAGCGGAACGACTTCATCAGAATCAAATCTTCACTGTATCTGATCTGAGAAATGCAGATCCGAAACAACTTGAAAAAGTACTCGGATCAATGGGGAATTTTTTGTGGGAACTCGCTCACGGCAGGGACGACCGGCCGGTTGAATCCGAATGGGATACAAAAAGCTGCGGGACGGAAACCACCTTTGAAAAGGATTCACTTTCCATCGTCGAGCTTTCCACCGTTCTGGAAGGACTGGCAAAGGAGATTGCCGGGACGCTGGTGGAAAATCAGTGGATTGCGCTGACCTTCACTCTCAAGGTGAAGTACTTCGATTTTAAGCAGATCACCCGCAGCACGACCTTTACCCTTCCCACGGATTCCGCGGAAGAGATCTATCTTTACCTCAATCAATTACTGCTGACCAAGACGGATGTCGGTCGGATACCGATCCGCCTGCTCGGAGTGAGTGCCTCCGGGCTGATCCGTGAAACCGATCCACTCCAGCTCTATTTCAGCTTCATGAAAGAATCCGCACAGCTGAAAAAACCGAGAAGCCTCTAGGCTGCCGGTTTTTCCCTGTGCTCATGCTTCTTGTGATGTGCGTGCCTGACAGGCAGAAAGTGGACATTCGTCCGCATCGGCGTTTTCGCGTGCCCACGGTAGTAATGCCTGTAATCCCACACACCGACTGCGAGGCCGGGAAGTAAAAGAAAAAACACGCTCGTCCAGGTCAACCACACTAACAATGTCGGATCATTGAGTTGTTCTACGCTCATGACTGCTCCTT